>ENA-OPCA01000015-OPCA01000015.1-human-gut-metagenome-genome-assembly--contig:-NODE-15-length-169981-cov-5.786584_pt1 | contig 169981 bp, 126 predicted proteins | sample MGYA00241076_ERZ501468 | MGnify/ENA primary metagenome ERZ501468 (study PRJEB25962, sample SAMEA2042633) | human gut metagenome | biome: human gut; feature: human-associated habitat; material: faeces... | reverse complement strand
GAGCATCTGCCTTACAAGCAGAGGGTCGGCGGTTCGAATCCGTCAACGCCCACACTTCTATCAAGCATCCATTTGGATGCTTTTTTTGTTTCTACACAATTCATCGATTGTATTTATTACGACTGCTTTATAATTTCAGTTGTATTTGTCTGATTATTTCTTCCCGCTGTTCGCTGCTGGTGACGTAAATCTTTCCGCTTTTCGTGCGGATATAAAAGGCTTGGCTGTAATTTCCGACGAAAGCCGTGTATTTCCCTAATTCTTTATTTCGGAAAAGTCCGGTGTAACCTAAAAAGCCTCCGTTTCCCATCAGACGAATATCCGAATGATAATCCTTATATGGTTCGATTTTTTCTATTGCAGAAAAGGGAATTTCTTTTATACCAGCCAGCTTACAGATCGTCAGTTTGTCATCGCCTAATTTTAAAGACATAGGTGCTTGTAAAACGAAATAAACGCTCAAGAGTAATACGATTGAAAAAACACTGATTACCCATGTGTTTAACTCGTTGATTTTAGTGATTATCAGATAACCAATACCGATCAAGAGTAAACCTGTTGCCCACGAAATAATCTTAACGGTATTACTCCAGGAAATGTTGAATATGTTTTCCATATAGTCTTCTATTTAAAAAGTTAGACATTGTTTTTTGAGGCTTTGTAATTGGAATCCATCCCTTCGTAAAGATAATAAAAATAAATATATGTAGTATTCAGCCTTTCTTTCCTCCGAAAAATTATACCTTTGCCGTAGATAAGTAATAGATTGTTAACTGATTATTGATTATAAATAGGTTATAAACTAATTAATTCACATAGGTGATCTAATTAATTTACCTCTGTGAATTGATTGATTCATATTAGTGATTTGATTAATTCATATTGGTGAATTAATTAATATATCAGCTATTTGATATGAAAAAGGGAAGGAGACGAATTTAGTTGGTGCAGGATTTGTCAGGAATTTTTCTTGGGATCCAGCCGATTTTAAGGGAGGATGACTGGCTTCTGTTGGATAACATAATTGTCAAACATCACAGAATAAATTGTTTATCTCCGCAACAATTCCTAATTTGCGGTCGTGACTTCAAAACGTCACATATATTTCTATATTGTTAAACCTAAAAAAAGCTGATATCATCATGAAAGTATATCAAACAAACGAAATCAAGAACATTTCAATATTGGGCAGTTCAGGCTCTGGGAAAACCACTCTCGCTGAAGCAATGCTTTACGAGGGTGGAGTTATAAAACGTCGTGGTAGTGTTGAGAATGGTAACACTGTATGCGACTATTTCCCGGTTGAGAAAGAGTATGGCTACTCTGTATTCTCGACCGTTTTTAGTGTGGAATGGCAGGATCGTAAACTGAACTTCATTGATTGTCCGGGTTCAGACGACTTTATTGGTGGTGCTGTTTCGGCCTTGAACGTAACCGATACGGCTTTGATGGTATTGAATGCGCAATATGGTGTAGAAGTAGGAACGATCAATCAGTTCCGTTATACCGAACAATTCCATAAGCCGGTTATCTTTGTTGTCAATCAGTTGGATAATGATAAAGCCGATTATGACGGAACAATTGCCCAGTTGCAAGACCGTTGGGGAAGCAAGGTTGTTCCTATCCAATATCCGGTTACTTGCGGAGCTTCATTTAATGCCGTAGTCGATGTATTAAAGATGAAGATGTATCGCTGGAAACCCGAAGGTGGTGTTCCCGATGTACTGGAAATTCCGGCAGAAGAAAGCGAAAAAGCCATGGAATTGCATAAGGCTCTTGTAGAAGCCGCTGCAGAACATGATGATGTTTTGATGGAAAAATTCTTTGAAGAAGGAACATTGAGCGAAGACGATATGCGTGCTGGTATCCGTGCTGGATTGGTAACACGTGATATGTTCCCTGTATTCTGTGTATGTGCTGGTCGCGATATGTGCGTACGTCGTACATTGGAATTCTTGGGAAATGTAGTTCCTTGTACAGATAAGATGCCGCGTTTGGTAACTACCGAAGGCGTAGAAGTAACTCCAGATTCAAATGGTCCGACAAGTCTGTTCTTCTTCAAGACAACAGTTGAACCGCATATCGGACAGGTTTCTTATTTCAAGGTATTGTCGGGAAAAGTTAAATCAGGCGATGATTTGCTGAATGCTGACCGTGGTTCGAAAGAACGTATTGCCCAGTTGTTTGTAACGGATGGACAAACACGTACAGAAGTTCCGGAAATGGTAGCCGGAGATATCGGTGCTACTGTTAAACTGAAAGATGTTCGTCGTGGTAATACCTTGAATGGTAAAGGTTGTGACTATCGTTTTGACTTTATTAAATATCCGGATCCGAAGTATCGTCGGGCTATCAAGCCGGTAAACGAAGCCGATGCTGAAAAGATGATGGAAATCCTGACTCGTATGCGCGAGGAAGACCCGACTTGGGTAATCGAACAGTCAAAAGAGTTGAAGCAGACAATTGTTTCCGGTCAGGGAGAATTCCATTTGCGTACACTGAAATGGCGTATTGAAAACAATGATAAACTGCCGGTAGAATTCTTGGAACCGAAGATTCCGTATCGTGAAACTATTACCAAAGCAGCTCGTGCCGATTATCGTCATAAGAAACAATCGGGTGGTGCCGGTCAGTTCGGTGAAGTACATTTGATCATAGAACCGTATTACGAAGGTATGCCGGCTCCGGATTCTTATCGTTTCGGTGGTCAGGAATATAAGATGAACGTACGTGATACGCAGACTGTTGATTTGGATTGGGGCGGTAAACTGGTATTTGTAAACTGTATCGTAGGTGGTGCCATTGATGCTCGTTTCTTGCCGGCCATCTTAAAAGGTATCATGGGACGTATGGAACAAGGTCCGTTGACAGGTTCTTATGCCCGCGACGTTCGTATTTGTGTTTATGATGGAAAGATGCACCCGGTTGACAGTAATGAAATCTCTTTCATGCTGGCAGGACGTAATGCTTTCAGCACAGCCTTCAAGGAAGCCGGTCCTAAGATTTTGGAACCGATCTATGATGTAGAAGTTTCTGTACCGGCAGATTTCTTGGGTGATGTTATGAGTGACTTGCAAGGACGCCGTGCCTTGATCATGGGTATGAACAGTGAAAAAGGATTTGAGAAACTGTTGGCTAAAGTTCCGTTGAAGGAATTATCCAACTATTCAACTTCCTTAAGTTCAATCACGGGCGGACGTGCTTCCTTCACCATGAAGTTTGCTTCTTATGAACTGGTTCCGTCGGATGTTCAGGAAAAACTGTTGAAGGCATACGAAGCTTCACAAGCAGAAGAATAATTCAAACAGATAAGATGAATACTTGGATTGTAGCCACTCGCTTTGGGTGGCTACAATTTTTTTATTACTTGGGCTGGTTTCTTATTTTATCCCGAATCAAAGCTTTTTCTTTTTTCGGCTTTTCCAAGCTTATCCCAATAACATTTAATATCTTTGTTTAAACATTTATCTTTCGATATTATGAATCAGAAACAAAAGTCGATCTTATATCAAGTTGTTTTTTTCTTTTTATGCTTGGCCGTAGGAGCTTTTATTGGAGCTTTACTGGCACGTTCGGATAAGTCAGCGATACAGCTTTTGCCTGCCCTTATTGAACTTTTGATCTTTATTCCGACATTAATCATTTTGCAAATTATTATTCATGAAGCCGGACACATGCTTGCAGCCTTGGCTTCGGGTTGGGAATTTCTTTCTTTTCGAATCTTTAAGTTTACCATTAGTCGGAAAGATGGAAAATTCCATTTCTCAGTTTTTCATATTCCGGGAACGGCCGGTCAATGTTTGATGATGCCTCCCGAACGCCCTTTGAGTCCGTCGCAATTATCCTTTTATAATATGGGAGGTGTATTACTCAATCTGGGTACGGCTTTGTTAGCTCTTTTGTTATTGTTGGTTCCGGCTATAAACCAATCCGGTACGGGGATTCGTCTATTGATCGTTTTTATGGGGGCAGGTATCCTTATGGCAGTTAGTAACGGCATACCTTTTGTAGCGGGTGGAATTCCCAACGATGGTATGAACAACCGGATGCTTAAACGAGATCCTCTTTCCCGACAAATATTTATAGATGTCATGCGTATCAATGGCTTTATCCAGAAAGGAATTCGTTTGAAGGATATTCCTTCTGCCTATTTCCATGCGGAAGATCAGCTGGATTGTGCCAATACGATACAGGTTATGGCATGTTTCTATCAGTTGGCACGTGCATTAGACCAATTGGACTTTGAGAAAGCGAACGAACTGGTCGATGAAATGGTCCGGCATAAAAAGGATATGGTTTATCTCTATCAGCAAGAACTTACTTGTGAGGAAATCTTTCTCCGTCTGATCCGTCAGACACCCAAGCAAGATATAGCACGACTTCTCACGACCGATATGCAGAAATACATTCGTCTGAACCAATCATATCGGCCCTCTGCTTTACGGTTGGCATATACTTTGGCTAAGCTGTATGAGCAAGATGAAGCCAAGGCTGAACAGCTTTATCAACAATTCTCGCGTTTATGTACCCGTTATCATTTGTTAGGAGAGATTGAAGGAGAGAAGACGCTTATTGAATATGTAAAACAATTATAAACGAATGAACATGCAACCAATATTGAAAGTCGGCATTCTAGGAGCCGGACATATTGCCCGTAAGATGGCAACAACTTTACAAGGTATGGATCAGGCGGAACTTTATGCCGTAGCGGCGCGAGATCTGACTAGGGCAGAGCAATTCGCTTCCGAATTTCAGGCTAGGAAAGCTTATGGAAGCTATGAAGCTCTCGTTGATGATCCGGAAGTGGATTTGATTTACATTGCTACGCCGCATTCGCATCATTTCGAACCGGCCCGTATGTGTCTGCTTAAAGGGAAACCGGTTTTGTGTGAGAAAGCTTTTACTGCCAATGCCCGTGAAGCTGAAGAACTGATCCGGATCTCGCAGGAACAGCATGTTTATTTGGCCGAAGCAATATGGACTCGCTATATGCCCTTCTCAAAGACAATCCGAGAAATGGCAGAAAGTGGTATTATTGGTAAACCGATGATGCTGACGGCCAATCTGGGATACGTCATTTCAGCGGTTGAACGTATCGCCAGACCAGATCTTTGTGGCGGAGCTTTGTATGATTTGGGTGTTTATCCGATCAATTTTGCTCTCATGACATTCGGAAATGAGATTGAGAAGATTACTTCTACTTGTGTGAAGAATGCTGCAGGCGTTGATATGCAGAATAGTATTACGTTTACGTATCGCGATGGTCGCATGGCAGTGATGCAGACGACCGCCTTTTGTGCAACCGACCGTATGGGGATTATCTCAGGGAATAAAGGCTATATTGTAATCGATAATATCAACAATCCGCAGCTGGCTGTTGTTTATAATACGGAACATCAGGAAATCGCCCGTCGGACTTGTCCTCCGCAGATTACCGGATTCGAGTATCAGGTACAAGAGGCAGCAGACGCAATTCGCGAAGGACGGATTGAACCTGTTTCGATGCCTCACGAAGAAAGTTTGCGCGTAATGCGGATGCTGGACGAGCTTCGTAAAGAATGGGGAGTATGTTTCCCAATGGATAAATAAGCTTTCCGACAGGACGAAAAGACTGATTCCGAGGTATAAATAATAGAGGGCAAAGACAAAAATCGTATCTTTGCGCGAAATAGACAGATACATAATATGATACAAGAGAATTTTATCAAGATTTACGAGAAAAGTTTCCAAGAAAACTGGGATTTACCGGCATTGACCGACTATGTAGAACAAAAAACACTGACGTTTGCCGACGTAGCCAAGGAAATTGCCCGTTTCCATATCCTTTTCAAGGAGTGCCAGATCCGGCGAGGAGACAAAATAGCCTTGATTGGTCGAGATTGTGCCAATTGGTGTGTCGTCTATATGGCTGCCGTCACGTATGGAGCGATTATCGTACCTATTTTACCCGATTTCAATCCGAATGATGTGCATCATATCATCAATCATTCCGAATCGGTCTTCTTGTTTGTAAGTGATCGGATTTGGGATACGTTGGAAGAAGAGAAAATTAGTGAAATCCGAGGCGTATTCTCATTGACGGACTTCAGATGTCTGCATCAGCGTGACGGAGAGAATATTCAGAAGCTCTTGAAAGAACTCGATAGCCGGTTTACGGAAGAATATCCGAATGGGTTCACCCGTGAAAATATCCGATATGCGGATTTGGACAATGATAAAGTAGTCTTGCTGAATTATACTTCCGGTACGACCGGCTTTAGTAAGGGAGTAATGCTGACGGGAAACAATCTGGCCGGTAATGTGACGTATGCCCGTACGCTCGATGTCTTGTTCAGAGGTGAGCGAGAGTTGTGTTTCCTGCCGTTGGCTCATGCGTATAGCTGTGCCTTCAATTTCCTAGTACCGATGGCTTTCGGGGCACATGTCTTTCTGTTAGGAAAGTTACCTTCGCCGAAAATTCTGTTGAAAGCCTTTGAAGAAGTTAAACCGAACCTTATTCTGACGGTTCCGTTGATTTTGGAAAAGATCTATAAGAAGATGATCGCTCCACAACTCAATAAGCGAACGATGAAACTGGCCATGAGTGTCCCGTTGTTGAACGATCGTATTTATGCTCAGATTAACAAGAAACTGACTAACGCTTTGGGCGGTCGTTTCCGTGAAGTCATCGTAGGAGGAGCCGCTATGAATCAGGAAGTAGCCGATTTCTTGTACAAGATCAAATTCCCTTATACTATCGGATACGGTATGACGGAGTGTGGTCCGTTGATCAGTTACGATAATCATAAAGAGTACGTTCCGACATCCTGTGGGCAAATATTGAAGGGTATCATGGAAGTCCGTATTGATTCTGAAGATCCTTATAATAAGGTTGGAGAGATTCAGGTACGTGGAGAGAACGTCATGAAAGGATATTATAAGAATGAAGAGGCAACCCGGAATGTTTTCACAGATGACGGTTGGTTGAAGACCGGCGACCTAGGTACGATTGATGTCAATAAGCGCATTTATATCCGTGGTCGGAGCAAGACGATGATATTAAGTTCGAATGGACAGAATATCTATCCTGAAGAAATCGAAGCCAAGCTGAACAATCTGCCTTTTGTATTGGAAAGCCTGGTTGTTGAGCGGGAAGGAAAGTTGGTAGGTCTTGTTTATCCGGATTATGATACTGTTGATAGTACGGGTATTCGTCATGAAGATCTTCCTGCTATTATGGAACAGAATCGGAAAGACTTGAATAAGTTGCTTGCTCCTTATGAAGCGGTCACATCTATCATTCTATATCCGACCGAGTTTGAGAAAACTCCCAAGCGGAGTATTAAACGGTATTTATACGAAAACTATTGAGGCTTTAGCTGCTGGAAAAAGTAATTGAATTGGTTTGTAGGTATGAGAAAGATCTGAAAAATGAGAAAAATTTAAATTTTTTGATAAAAAAGTTGGTCTATGCTGTACAACATATAAAATTAATGCATACTTTTGCACCGTTTTCAAGAAGAAATTATAGACCGTTTAATTTTAGAACAAAATGAAAAAGTTAGTTGCTTTTGCTGCCGTAGTTGCAGCAGTATCATTTGCATCTTGTGGCAATAAGTCATCAGAAACTGCTGAAGTTGCTGAAGCTACTGAAGCAGAAGTTGCAGCTCCTGCAGAAGAAGTTGCTCCTGCTGCTGCAGATTCAACTGTTGCAGCTCCTGCAGATTCAACAGCTGCAGTTGCTACAGAAGCTACTCCGGCTGAATAATTTCAGTTGGTTTAGTTAGGAAACAAGGACAGTCTGTATGTGCCAAAAGCATACAGACTTTTTTATTTTGTTACCAAACAAATCTATCTTTCATCCGGTTCTTTTATCGAGAACATAATATCAATTTTATGAACAGAATATCATATGTTGTGACATTCCTTTGTTTAGGTATATCGGCTTATGCGCAGGATCTAGCCGGTGATACTACATTAAATAGAACAATAGACGAAGTAGAAGTGATTGGTAAATATGCTTCAGGTATAAGTGGTGGTTCGCTCAGAACTTTACAGGTAGAAAGACAATTAAGTGCTGTATCTGTTACTGCAGCAGAAGCTATCAGGCAACTTCCTTCGATTGTTACAGACATAGAAGGTGGCGTCACTTTTAGGGGCAGTAATAAATCCGGTTTGTTCATTAATGGAATACCGTATGGTTTGATGGAAGAATATAGTGGAGATGTGTTGATTCAGTTGCCGGCTTTGTTCTTTAATAAAGTAGGACTGCAAGTATATCCAGATATTACATGGGTTCCTGATGGTGATGCCGGTGTATTGAATTTGTCGTCCTCCGCTTTTCCTTCTTCAGAAAGAGTATCTCCTTTATCTCTTTCCTTGGGAGCTGGTTGGCATGAACGTTACAATGCCGGAGCTGTGTTGAATCTGAATCCCGGAAGATTTCATATCAATGCGAAGTACAATTATCGGAAAGAGTTTCGGTCACGAACATTCAGCAAGACAACGACCACAAAGCAGAATACTACTGTGATGAATAATAATGCAGATGCTAGGCCGGATGTTCATTTGGCGGAATTGAGACTTGGTTATGATATATCCGAAAACGATCAGATAGGTGTTTCTGGTTTATTTTATGTCATGGACTATAGCCGTTATGGACGTATCAATAATCAGGTATTCAATCTGCAGGGAGACAGAATGAAATATGTAATCCGAAACCGGTATAATGATCAATATCAATCAGCTTGGTCGGCAGATACTTATTGGAAACATCAGTTTCAGCAGGGAAGTCATTTGTCGGCTCTCTTTCATTATAATAATTTCAAGTATGATGAGGATAATGACTATAAGAATGAGAACCCTGATAATCAGCAGATCATAGCTGAAGATAATCAGTTTATCAATCATGATAAACATAATTACTTTTGGAAATTGAACTATGTATATCCTTTCGGAGAGAACTATTCTTTTCAAGCTGGTTATATCGGTCGTTTAACCAATGAGTCACATCGAAATGAAGTAAATGCCAAGCAGAATGGAGAATGGTCGCCGACGCTTGCCAAGAATTATGATTATTCGTTCCAGCGATATTTGAATTTGTTGTTCCTTTCATTCGGGAAAAAAACAACAAGCTGGAATGCAGAAGTCGGTTTACAGGCTGAATTTACGAACCGGAAGATAAATGAGACATTACCTTTAGCTACCAATTTACAGGAAACAAAAGCTCATTGGTTTCATGTATATCCAAGAGCCTTGGTGGCATATACCTTTCATCCACGACATACGCTTCAATTAACTTATCAGCAACGTGTCATCCGACCTTTGGGTTCTGAATTAAGTTCTTTTATAGACAATACGGATATAACACATGTAATTGTGGGGAATCCGTCTTTACACGATGAATATATTCATACGTTGGAGCTAAATTGGCAATGGGTATTATCTAATTTTCGTATGACACCGGCCATATATTATAGGAATAGGCAGAATCGTATTGTAGAGATAGCAACACAGCAGGAGGAAGAAACTTTATGGCAGAAATGTAATAGGGGGACAAGTCAAACGTTCGGTGCAGATTTGTCTCTTCGTTGGCAACCTCTTCGCTTGTTGGATTTAGGTTTTGCCGGAGATATCTTCCGAGATGAAATTGATGGCCGGACAATCGGATATGATATTCGGAAATCTTTGTGGTGTTGGGATGTTAAGGGAAATGTATCCATACATATTACTCCTTCTACCGAACTACAAGTAGATGGTTTCTATATTTCTGACCAGTTGACTGTTCAGGGTAAAATAAAAAGTCATTATACTGTCAATGTTGGTTTGTCTCAATATTTTGCAAATCGAAAGTGGTGCGCTCAAATTAGCGTGAATAATTTATTTGATTCGCTGGAAGAAACAACTTTGATTGATTCGGATCAGCTGCAACTCACTCAAAAGCGGAATCGTGATCCACGTGTTGCCTGGTTAACTCTGACTTATACTTTATAAAAGAAAAGTGTCTCTTTGGAAGATGAATGTCTTTCATCTTTCAAAGAGACAGCTATATATATGATAGCTGTTAAGGTTATTTTTCCCGTTGTATAGTAGGAAATGAACTTAATTCCCCTTGTTCAATTTTCTGATTGAGTTCTTCTACGATATGTACATAGTCCATTCTTCTTCCGCATGCATGAATTTCCAATAATGGATTTTTATCAAGAATATTTTCCATCAAAGTATCCATGGCCGGTGCTTCAGTAAGTTTACTGTATTCTTCGTATGTAAATTTCAAGAATGCGACCTGCGGATTGATTCCTTTATTATCTAACCAATACGCTTGTTTTAAAGGCGTTGGTAAACATAATTCTCCACCAATCAATAAATCTTTGGGGTGTGGATAAGAGATGATACGGCTTTTGGATTGATCCATTAAGACAGGAACATTATGTGAATAATCTGCCTTTGTTTTGTATACGTAAACAATTGGAGAGGCAACAGATGAAAGATGCTCCGTTTGCTGGATCTTGTCTTGTGTTGCTGATTCTTTTATCATGCTATTATTTGTTTCAGATTCTGTTTGTACTGTTTTACAGCTGATAGCACCAGTAAGTATCCAAACAAAATAGAATACAATGTATTTATTCATATTGTTTATTTTAGGTTGGTAACAAACTCGATTCGAAGATTTGAGCAGCCGGATTTATCCGGCTACTCAAAATGAAGCTTAGTCTTAAAGATTATTCTTTTCGGAACTTGACCGAATAAGTTTTACCTTCTGTTGTTTTTACAACCATGATATAAATACCTTTGTTCAGCTGATTAACCTGGAAAGAATAATTATTTCCAATACCTGGAGTCAATTGTTCTTGATGCACCATTTGTCCTGCTATGCTATAGATTGTTACTGTATTTGCCAAGCTGGAAGTCCGGATACGTAATTCATTACTTGATGGCGTACTGAAGACTTTCAATCCTTCAACATCTGATATTTCTTCTATACCTGTAGGTGTTGCAGACACTTCAAATGGAGTTCCTTGGGTTAATTGTACAAACTGACCATTAATATATTGATATAAGACAACGGCATATTTCCCTGCTGTAACATTGGGATTAAAGCTCATGGACAGCTTGTAGGGTAAATTGTCTCCTTCAATGAATATTGAAGATGAATGCATATTCTGGGTGGAAGTTTGTCCTTCTGCAAAGATAGCTACTATAATGATGTCATTATAGACGTCTCCTTCTCCATCCAAAAGAATGTCTGCAGTTATTTCTAATGGTTCATCTATTCCGATTTTGGATTTGGCTACTGTTGCCTTTTCGACAATGATTTTCTCACAAGGCTTACCATTTTTAATTTGTATATCGATGAGATCTCCTATGGCATATAAATAATTACCCCATTGAACACAGGCTGCGGCGAAATATTCTCCTGCTGGAATGTTTACTGTCGAGTCTGAATCAGTTATTATACTTAAGTTTCCAGAGACTAGAAGCTTTTGTTCTTGTGTATTGGCTGGAAGCAACAATTGTGTTTCTCCAAGAACTGTCACTACTTCTGGTTCTTTGTCTTGGGTTAATAGCATAACTCCGGCTATACCATAAAATTCATTTTGTGTACTTGAATTGGAGAAAGTTAGCTCAAACTCTCCATTCATGCCTGTGTATAAGCCATGTGATGCTTGGATTGATACATTCAGGTCTTTTTCGAGGTTTAAGAATCCACTGAATATATTGAGTTCACATTTCTTGTTCTTTATGGTTAGTATATATGCTGTTTCACTACCCATAATACTACGAACCCGACTATATTGACTTTCCCGAACTTCTTTTGTTCCAATATACAATGTATAAGTTCCATCCTTGATCTCAGACGGGATAGTTATCTCTTCAAGATGTAATGTATCAACGCCATAGTTTGTCTTTATATCCTCTTCTATTAAGTAAGTTTTAATGGGATGTGGAATATCATCTTCTCCTTCAAGGATGATTCCTATTTCACCTTTATGGAATGTAGATGTCATGTTGCTAAGTTTGATTGCTGTCAAATCAAAACTCTCATTTTGATTGAAAGAAGATTTGCTGGCCTTTAGTTCACTTAAAGAGAAATAAGATGTATATGATGTTGATTCTGATTCAGGTAGCATACCGATTATCATCCCTTGATTGAAGATATAACCGCCACCCATGCTACTACCTCCTCCGATGCCGGGAGAAGTTGGTTCTAAGGAAGCAAGTTCGAAGTATCCATTATTCATACCACCCCAGCCCCAGTTAACATGGACTAAATTATTTTTGTCGTATCCGTCAAGAACAAATTCATGGCCGACTTCTTTTGAGGCTCCGTTGTATAGAATGGGACGTTTTTCATTCAGTTCCTTTTTTACCATATCCATCCATTCCTGGGTATTGAAGTAATTACGGGATACATATCCCATATTCTTGTTGTAACCGAAATATTGGATAAGCGCATCTGCTACGATACCGGAATATGCCCCGGAACCATCCGGTGAATATTCCATATCAACAGCAACTCCACAAGCATACATTAACTCGGCAACTGCTTTCCCTTGTGCATCGGTATATTTACCTGGTACATATTGCGGTAACATATTTCCCCAATCAAAGGAAGTAGCTCCAAAATCGAATGAACATTTAATCCCGTTGGAAGTATTATAGGAGTGTGATCCGATTCCTTTTTGCGGATATTCGAAATATTTCATAACCATAGCCATTGCTGTGGCTACACAACCAGAAACAGATCTCTTTCCGTTAACTTCTGGACATAAGTTGAAATAAGGTTCATCTTGATTCCAATTGATATCTCCTAATAAGGGTTGTACGTCTTCGCTCCATGAATTGGAAGAACGGCTTAAAGGCTTGGGTAAATTTTGTTGTTTGTCAAGTTGCATGTAAAGATCATGATAAGCCGTCAGTAAGGCTTTCATGTTAGATGGAATATTCTCTACAACGAATGCACCCGTATGAGAATACGCTAAAATAGGTCTCATTCGATCATCTCCAGACACAATGGCATAGGATGAGTTACCCTGATTAAATACGTAAAAAGCCGTTTGTGCGGAGGTACTTCGCAATGGCGATGATTCAATTAAATCTCCAGACAAAGCAACCAAACTAATGTCTCCAGCTGAACGTAAACTTCCAGACTGGTTGAAAAAACTACGAGCTACCTTCCATGCTTCATCTTGGGTAAGTTGTTTAGCCCATACGGAAGAGAAGCATAACCATACAAAAAAAATAGTTGCAATCTTTCTCATAAGTAGATTGTTTTTGAGTTAATAAAAAAGTTCGCCAAGATAAGAAAAAAAGAAAATAGACCAATAATTTATCAATTAATTAACTAAATCGGCTTATTAGAAGTCTTTTTGAGGTATATAAGTGTACAAATTGACTATTTTTCTTATAAATGGAGAAAAAAAGATATTTCCGGGTGAAAAAGATAAAAATAGATAAAACTCGGATTTATTAAAAATATAATCTTAAGAAAACGTATTATTTAAAATATTTATTTCTAACTTTGTATTTAAGATGAGAGTTGATATAATTATGCGTGTGTTTTGGGCATAAGTTTTATGGCTCTTGACTGATTAATGTTTGAGAAATAGAGAGTAAGACATATTTTGATTTTGACATTCTTTGATTTGATGAATTTCAGGAAATGAACATGGGGGCATTTTATGGATTTATTTATGCAATGAATACAAAATGATTGTCTATATGGAATTTCTGATTACATGATTAAAGGCAGAGGATGGAGATTCAAATGGTTTAAAAGATGGTTCACTATAAATCAATGTAAAAAATGGCAACTAAATTTTTATTGCAAGATAGTAGATATAAGACTACTACATTGAAAAAACACTTGATACAACATTTGATCATATCGGGAAGTTCTTCGATTGCCGATATTGCTAAGGAATTGCAATTAAGTATCCCGACTGTGACAAAATTTGTATCTGAATTAATGAACGACAACTATATTCTAGATTTAGGCAAACAAAACACACCAGGTGGCAGAAAACCAAATATTTATGGTTTAAATCCGAATGCTGGCTATTTTGTTGGAGTTGATGTGGAAGTTAAGAAGGTATTGTTGGCTACGATTGACTTTTGCGGAAACGTCATTGATGAAGGATATGTGGTGAGATATAATCTGGAAGATACAGAAGAGGCTTTTGACCGTTTGTGCGAAATTGTTCAGGATTATATTCATCAGTTGGAGATTGATACGAGTAAAGTCTTACAGGTCGGCATCAATTTAGGAGGAAGGGTAAATCCGAAAACCGGTTTTTCATATTCTTTCTTCCATTTTGATGACAAACCGCTGACTGAAAAGATAGAGAAACGGATTGGCATTCCAGTCAATTTAGAGAATGATTCACGTGCGATGATGTACGGAGAATTTTTGGCTGGTGTAGTTAAGAATGAAAAGAATATTTTGTTCATCAATATTAATTGGGGATTAGGTGCAGGAATTATCATCGATGGAAAACCTTATTATGGAAAATCTGGTTTTTCAGGTGAGGTAGGGCATGTTTGTGCACTTGATAACGAAATTATCTGTAATTGCGGAAAAAAGGGATGTCTGGAAACTGAAGCTTCCGGATATGCTATTGAACGGATGTTGCACGAACGGAAAGCTCAAGGCTGTACATCTATCTTATGGGATATGATGGAAGAGCATGGAGAATTTCTTTTAAGCGACTTCGTAGAGGCTGTTTTGCGGGAAGATGTTCTGGCAATTGAAATTGTTGAACATATTGGTTTTGTATTGGGCCGATGGGTGGCTGGTTTAATTAACTTATTAAATCCGGAAATGGTCATTTTAGGTGGTCCGCTTTCTGCTACCCAAGATTATTTACGTTTGCCTGTTCAGAGTGCGATACGGAAATATTCTTTGAATTTGGTTAATCAGGATACGCAACTGGTCGTATCTAAATTGGGCATTCGTGGTGGATTAATCGGAGCCTGTATGTTGTCTCGCAGCCGTTTGTTGGGAATGATTTAACAATGATCTAAAAAATAAATACTATGAATTATGCCATTTTAGCAGAGAAATACAAAAAGGAATTACTTGAACAGGTGGTTCCTTTTTGGTTAGAACATTCGCAGGACCGCCAGTGCGGAGGGTATTTTACTTGTTTGTTGAGAGACGGAAAGGTTTTCGATACAGATAAGTTTATCTGGTTACAGGGACGAGAAGTCTGGTTTTTCTCATTCTTATATAATAAGGTAGAAAAGCGTCCGGAATGGTTGGAGTGCGCTGTTCAAGGAGGAGAGTTCTTGAAAAAGTATGGACATGACGGAAATTTTAACTGGTATTTTTCTTTAACGCAAGATGGCAAGCCTTTGGTGGCGCCTTATAACATTTTTTCTTATACCTTTGCAGCCATGGCGTTCGGACAGCTGAGTCTGGCTACCGGAAATAAGGAATATGAAGAAATTGCCCGAAAAACCTATGCGCGTATTTTGGAGAAAATGGATAATCCGAAAGGGCAATGGAATAAACTGATGCCGGGTAGCCGTGACTTGAAGAATTTCGCCTTACCGATGATCATGTGTAATCTGTCTCTTGAGATTGAACATTTATTGGACAAAGAGACGATGGACAGGACAATTGAGTTATGTGTTCATGAGGTAATGGATGTTTTCTACCGGCCTGAACTAGGATTGGTGGTTGAAAATGTATTGACCAATAACCAATTGTCTGATTCGTTTGAAGGCCGTCATCTGAATCCTGGACATGCTATTGAAGCCATGTGGTTTATTATGGATTTGGGTGTTCGTCTGAATCGTCCGGATTTGATACAGAAAGCTACGGATATTTCGCTAAAGATGATTCGGAAAGGTTGGGATGAGAAATACGGAGGTATTTTCTATTTCATGGATCGTCTGGGTTATCCGCCTCAGCAACTGGAGTGGGACCAGAAGCTTTGGTGGGTACATATCGAATCGATGATTTGTATGGCGAAAGGATTCTTATTGACCGGCAATGAAGAATGTTGGCAATGGTTCGAACGAGTGCAGGATTATGCCTGGACGCATTTCAAGGATCCGGAATATCCGGAATGGTTTGGTTATCTGAATCGGCAGGGGGAAGTACTTCTGCCATTAAAAGGTGGTAAGTGGAAAGGTTGTTTCCATGTGCCGAGAGGTATGTATCAGTGTTGGCAAACATTGCAGCAGTGTGCTGATAAATATAAATAAGTGGAAATAAGGGATGTGCGGAAAACACATCCTTTTTTATGGTATTTTATTCATAAGTTGTAATAAAAGAGATGCAAGCAATCAAGAATCTGACAGAAGGTCCTATTAGTAGGCAGTTGTTTAATCTGGCATTACCCATTATGGGGACTTCCTTTATCCAAATGGCTTATAGTTTGACAGATATGGCTTGGGTAGGACGATTGGGGAGTGAAGCAGTCGCAGCCATTGGAGCTGTAGGTATTTTAACGTGGATGACACAGTCTATTTCGCTTATGAACAAAGTGGGAGCGGAGGTGACTGTCGGGCATTCCATTGGTGCACAAAACGCTGAAGAAGCCAAAATGTTTGCATCCCATAACCTGACTATCGGATTATTGGTTTCTCTTGTCTGGGGAGCGTTGTTGTTCGTTTTTGCTCATCCGGTGATCAGTCTGTACAAGTTGGAACCCGAAATTACCGATATGGCAGTCGAATATCTGCGTATTGTTGCCACCGGTTTCCCGTTTGTCTTTTTAGCTTCGGCATTTACCGGTATCCATAATGCTGCCGGCTTGAGTAAGATTCCCTTTTATGTAAGTGGAAGTGGGTTGTTGTTAAATATGATTCTCGATCCGCTCTTCATCCTTGGTTTTGGTTGGGGAACCGCCGGTGCAGCTTATGCAACTTGGTTATCTGAATGTGCCGTTGTCTTGTTGTTTGTTTACCAACTGAAGGTGCGCAACAAGCTTTGGCCCGGATTCCATTTCTTCGTCCGGCTCAAATCTATTTACAGTCTGAAGATTGTCCGGATCGGTCTTCCGGTGGCTTTATTGAATGGCTTCTTTGCTATTATTAACTTGCTGATGGGACGAACGGCTTCTACGTATGGCGGACATATTGGATTGATGGCCTTGACGGCCGGCGGACAGGTGGAAGCTATTGCTTGGAATACATCGCAGGGATTCAGTACGGCATTGAGTGCTTTTACGGCTCAGAATTATGCGGCCCGTCGGCGGGAACGTATTGATCAGGCCTATCGGACTACCTTGAAGATGACTTCGGTGTTCGGCCTTTTCTGTACGTTGCTCTTTGTGTTCTGGGGAGCAGAAGTCTTTTCTATCATTGTACCCGAACCGGCAGCTTATATTGCCGGAGGTGATTTCTTGCGCATTGACGGATATTCCATGATCTTTATGATGATAGAAATTACCATGCAGGGCTTGTTTTACGGAACAGGTCGTACAGTTCCTCCGGCTGTGATCAGTATTACTTTCAATACATTACGAGTTCCTTTGGCCATGGGATTAGGTGCTGCCGGTTTGGGAGTAGCAGGCGTTTGGTGGGCTATCAGTATCTCCAGTACCTTAAAAGGTATTGTCTCTTTTATCTGGTTTCGTATTCTGCAAAAACGTATTTGGTAAACTCTTGTTTATCAGTATGTTTTTTCAAGGTAAAAAATACGCCGGCTTTTTGTTGAAATACGCCGGGAATTGATCAAAAGCCGGCGTATATTCATGAAAAGCCGGCGTATAGTAAAATAAAAGTAACGAGTATCGTTTACAATTCTCGTAGGATTCGTTTTCAATACTCGTTACTTTTGTCTTATCAGCAGATGTCTTCTTCTATGATCTCTCGTTTATCACATGAAAAAGCCGAAGCATAACCTTTTCTCAATATTTGATATGACAACTTAGGAAACTTATATTTCTTAATCTTTAAGAGAAATATGCTACTGATATTTCCTTAATTTCGTATTTTTGCCAACAAATATCAAATATAGAAGCCAAATGGAAAATAAATTTAAGCCGGAAACGCTGTGCGTACAAGCCGGATGGAATCCGAAAAAAGGTGAACCTCGGGTTTTGCCGATTTATCAGAGTACAACATTCAAATATGAAACCAGCGAACAGATGGCTCGTTTGTTCGATCTGGAAGATAGTGGTTATTTCTATACTCGTTTGCAGAATCCGACCAACGATGCAGTGGCTTCAAAGATCGCTGCTTTGGAAGGTGGTGTGGCTGCTATGCTGACTTCTTCAGGACAGGCGGCTAATTTCTTTACCTGCTTCAATATTTGTGAAGCGGGAGATCATATTGTCAGTGCAACCAGTATTTATGGTGGAACCTATAATCTGTTGGGTGTTACCTTGAAGAAAATGGGGATCGATTGTACATTCATAGACGAAGATGCCAGTGAAGAAGAGATCAGCAAAGCTTTCCGTCCAAATACAAAACTGATGTTCGGAGAAACCTTGTCGAATCCTGGAGTGAAAGTTCTTGATATCGAAAAGTTTGCTCGCATTGCCCATAAGCATGGTGTTCCTCTTGTAGTGGATAATACATTTGCAACACCTATCAATTGCCGTCCGTTTGAATGGGGAGCTGATATTGTTACGCATTCTACGACGAAATATATGGATGGTCACGCTACTAATGTAGGCGGTTGTATTGTGGATAGTGGTAACTTCGACTGGGAAGCCCATGCTGATAAATTCCCCGGATTATGCCAGCCCGATGAATCTTATCACGGATTAACTTATACGAAGACGTTTGGTAAAATGGCTTTCATTACGAAAGCTACCAGTCAGTTAATGCGTGACTTGGGAGCGATTCAGGCACCTCAAAATGCTTTCTTGCTGAACTTGGGATTGGAAACGCTGCATTTGCGTGTACCGCAGCATTGCAAGAATGCGCAAGCTGTTGCTGAATGGCTGGAGAAATGTGATAAGGTTGCGTGGGTAAACTATCCGGGTTTGAAGAGTAATAAATATTATGACTTGGCTCAGAAATACCTACCGAATGGTTCGTGTGGTGTTTTGTCTTTCGGTTTGAAAGGCGGACGGGATGTTGCTATCCGCTTTATGGATCATCTGAAGCTGGCAGCAATTGTTACCCATGTGGCTGATGCCCGTACCTGTGTCTTACATCCGGCAAGTCATACTCATCGTCAGTTGTCGGATGAACAATTGAAAGAAGCCGGTATTGCTCCGGATCTGATCCGTTTCTCGGTGGGTATTGAAAATGTAGATGATATTATTGCTGATATCGAACAAGCTTTGAATGCTTAATCCTTATCAGAAACGATAAAAAGAAAAGGCACGGAATCGCTCGTCAAAAGAGTTGTATTCCGTGCCTTTCATTTATTTACCATTCATCCACTTGCTGTTCTTGGCGGAAACGGTCTAACTGTTGTTGCAGCCGGTCTTGTACCTCCTTGTATTCAGCCTTCCCGTATAAGTTGTTCTGTTCATTCGGGTCTGCCTGCAAATCATACAACTCATTGCAGTTGATTGCTTCACGATGTTCATCTTTATCTCCGTAAAAATGGATGAGCTTATATTGTTTGTCGCGCACACCATCATGACGGCGTACCATGTGAATGGCAGGATAATCATAATAATGATAGTATAAATACTTTCGCCAGTCGGCAGGAGTTTGTCCATCCAGTAACGGAACGAGCGATGTTCCTACCATATACTCCGGTTTTTCTATGCCGGCAATATCCAGATAAGTAGGCGCATAATCAATATTCTGTACGAGGTCTGTATTCTCAATACCTTTAGCCTTGCCTGGATAGCTGATGATCAGTGGAGTACGGAAAGACTCTTCGTACATGAAACGTTTGTCAAACCAGCCATGTTCACCCATATAAAATCCTTGATCGGATGTATAGACAATCACGGTATTCTCCATCAGGTTGTTCTTTTCCAGATAATCCAGCAAGCGGCCCACTTCATCATCGACCGTTTTGATACAACGCAGATAATCTTTCAGATACTGCTGATATTTCCATTTGGCCAGATCTTTACCTTGGGGGTGCTTCTGTTTGAAGTCTTCATGTCTTGTTTTGTAGGCTGTTTCCCAGGCTTCCCGTTGTTGCGGATTCATCCGGTCCAATGAATTTTGCAGGCCTTGGCTACTCCATTCTTTATTATAAGGAGGCGTATCTTTCAGTTCATTTAGCTTCAAGTCATAGACCAAAGTCATGTGATTGGCAATACGCATTTCCTGTGTCCGGGCAGCATCACAACGAGTAACATAATCGTCGTCGAAGGTTTCCGGTAAAGGAAATTCTACATCTTCATACAAGTGAAGATATTTTTCTTCCGGCATCCAGTTACGGTGTGGAGCCTTTTGATGCACCAGCAGGCAGAAAGGTTTGTTCGGATCTCGTTTCTCTAGGAATTCCAGCGCATAATCGGTTGTCAGCTTCGTAGCATAACCTTCGCGCTTGACGTATTCTCCATTCGTTTCCTTACTTTTGAATTCTGGATTGTAATATTCTCCCTGATCCTACAAAACCTGATAATAGTCAAAACCCTTGGGTTCGCATTGCATGTGCCACTTCCCGACAACGGCTGTCTGGTAACCATGTTGTTGTAATATCTCGGAGAAGAATACTTTGGTGGTATCAATGCCTTTTCCTAACTGCCGCTGTCCGTTCTGATGACTGTATAATCCGGTCATCAGACAAGCCCGGCTGGGTGTTGACAACGAGTTTTCTACAAAAGCTTGTCGGAACAAAACACCACGGGCAGCCAAACGGTCGATATTGGGTGTTGGGGCTAATTCCCCTAACGCATGCCCATACGCACTGATCGTTTGGAACGAATGGTCGTCCGTCATGATATGAATAATATTCAGCGGCTTAGGTTCTGTCGCCTTTTCTTTTGTTCCGCTGCAAGCTGACAGCAGCAGAACTGGAGCCATCAGGCTCATGGATTGGAACAAATTCTTTTTCATAAGCGATTTAAATGAATAACAAAAGTAAACAATCATCCGGAGAATCTTTACACGGATCTTAAGATGGCAACACTAATTAACATCAGAATCATAGAATCTCTTCAGGTTTTCTGTAAGTTTGTAACACCTATAACCCATAAATCATTTTATCATGAAAAAGAGAGTTGATAGAATATGTAGTTTTCTGATGGCATGTTTACTCTTGATTCATATCAGTTGTACTGAAAATAATTCGGTAGAAGATCCCAGACAAGAGTTGCCTGAAAATATTCAAAGCAGTTTACAAGAGCTTTATCCGGATGAAATCCCTCAGTCTACAGAGCAGCTTATCGATCCGAATACAAGTGAGGTTTGTTATTTTGTAAGTTTTTCCGATGGAACCTATTTTGTATTCAATGCTGTAGGTGAGTGGACGAGTGTGTATTGCTATACGAAGGTACTTCCTGCTTCCATCCAAACAACCTATAAAGATGTTATCCGGCAAATAGAAGCCGAAACATCATCGCCTATTCAGGCTCTTGATAAGACATTATATGGTATTGCTTTTGGTTTGGAAGATCAAAGATGGCTGGCTTACAGTACAGCGGATAAGAAATTACTGGGAGAGGAAATGGAACATAACACCGGTCTGCAACCGAATGAGTATCTGCCGGGTTCGGTTTATTTCTTTGTGAGTTCTTCTTTTGATGCAGAAATCGAACATGTCATTGTTCCGCAGGATGAAAACCAGTCCGACTTTCGTTATTCTTTATGGTTAAGCAATCATATGGTTGTCGACTTCAATCAAGACAACGATTGGCTAAAGGTTCGCCATGCAGAAAAGGCTTACTTACCTGATAGCTTTTATTCATTGTTGCCTGGAGATGTGGTAGAACAGTTAACAGAAGACTGTCCGGAAAAGAATATTTATCTTGTCCGGCAGATCAAGTCTGAACAGACGATTCAATATGAATTTGAAACAGACGACCAAAAATCATGGTGTTACGCGATTCCTGATCCGGATTATACACCGCCAACCATATTCCCAGATAAAGAAATTCGGGCTTTTATTGATAAATATTTGGGAATAACTTCATCTGTTTCTATGGTCTTGCCTTTAGATACTAAAGATCGGGTTATCGTCTCTCTGCCCAATGGATTCAATTTTACGGTCAATATGCAAGGTGAATGGATAAATATTGATAACCATAATCTGGGTTGGTCTGCGCTGAAAGAAGAACTCATATCTTCGGAAATCTTGAAAGCTGTAGAAGAGAAATATCAGACGACCATTACCTCGATTACTCGTCCGCTCGATCAACCACAAGTTCAATATATGCTGGCTGATGAGGGCGATCAAGTCTATTATGTGTACTCGGCAACAGAATTTGTAGCACAAGATTCGCCGAGAACTTCTTATGAAAAGGCTTATCGGTATATTCGTCAACATTATCCTGCAGAGATTTCTTTCAGGCTTTCGTATGAACAAGGTCGATATCAAACTACTTTGGAAGATGGAACTTTATTACTCTTTGATGGAAAAGGCGAGTTGATCAAATGAAATTTTAGTTTATAAGGAAATTACCAGCGTTTTTCCGTAATTTTGCAAACTATTAGTTCAGGAGATTGTTTCATAGATATGATTGATCATACAGTTTTTGAAAATAAGAAAGCGGCCTATTATACATTAGGTTGCAAATTGAATTTTGCCGAGACTTCGACTATCGGAAAGGTCTTGTCAGAACAAGGAGTCCGAAAAGTCCGTCCTGGTGAGAAAGCTGATATTTGCGTTATCAATACATGCTCGGTAACAGAGCTGGCTGATAAGAAATGTCGTCAGGCTATTCGCCGTATTAGTAAACAACATCCCAATGCTTTTGTGGTGGTGACGGGTTGTTATGCCCAGTTAAAGCCGGAAGAAGTGGCACACATTGAAGGAGTAGATCTTGTTTTGGGTGCGGAACAAAAGTTGGATATCCTGCACTATTTGAATGATTTGCACAAGACCGATGCTGATGGAGAAATTCATACTTCGGCCTCAAAAGACATTCGTACTTTTACGCCTTCCTGTTCAGCCGATGATCGGACTAGGCATTTCCTGAAAGTACAAGACGGATGTGATTACTTCTGCAGTTATTGTACGATACCTTTTGCCCGTGGCCGTAGTCGTAACGGTTCGATTGAAAGTCTGGTGAAACAGGCGGAGGAAGTTGCTGCCCAAGGAGGAAAAGAAATTGTCCTGACAGGAGTAAATATTGGAGATTTCGGAAAAACAACGGGTGAGACTTTCATCGATTTGATTCGTGCGTTGGATGAAGTGGAAGGGATTGAGCGCTATCGTATTTCTTCTATTGAACCGAATCTGATTACGGATGAGGCAATCGATTTCGTGGCAGGCAGTAAACGGTTTGCTCCACATTTCCATATCCCATTGCAGAGTGGAAGTGATGATGTGTTGAAACTGATGCGTCGCCGGTATGATACGGCATTGTTCCGTCATAAAATCGAGAAGATCAAGTCTATTCTTCCAGATGCTTTTATCGGAGTAGATGTAATCGTCGGTACACGTGGGGAAACGGATGCTTACTTTGAAGATGCCCGTCGTTTTATCGAAAGTCTGGATGTTACGCAATTACATGTATTCAGTTATTCCGAACGTCCGGGAACACAAGCGCTGAAAATCGACTATGTAGTGGATCCGAAAGTAAAACATACCCGTAGTCAGATCCTGTTGGATTTGTCGGAGAAGAAGCTTCAGGCGTTTTATGAAGCCCATATAGGCCGGGAAGCCAAAGTCTTGTTCGAGCATACGAAGAAAGACGGTATGATGCACGGATTTACAGAAAACTACATCAAGGTTGAAACTCCTTATGACGCTTCTTTGATTAACGAGACTCGACGAATTCAGTTAGGTGGATGGAACGCAGATAAATCTGCTTTGCAAATAGAATCTTTTATCGGGTAATTTTCTTGAGACTGATTGTATGTGGACACAGATTCAATATGCACTGATTTATGGTTGGATTAAATTACATGCATTACTGCCTATGTCGGCATTGTATGTATTATCTGATTTCCTTTATTTTATCGTTTATCGGGTAATTCGTTATCGTGTATCAGTCGTACGTAGGAATTTAAAGGCTGCATTTCCGGGGAAAAGTAATAAAGAACTTCTGCTTTTGGAAAAGAAGTTTTATCATCACTTTGCCGATTATGTAGTTGAGACGTTGAAATTAGCCCATATCTCTTTGGAAGAATTACAGAAAAGAGCCTATGTACAGAATCCGGAACTTATTGATCAGTTAATGGACAAAGGTAATCCTTGCTGTTTGTTGTTGATGGGGCATTTTGGTAATTGGGAATGGTATTCAGGATCTACTTCCCGGTTTAAAGATGCTTGTTTGTATCAGATTTATCGTCCTTTAAATAATAAGGCTGTGGATAAACTCTTTATCCATTTGCGGACGAAGTTTGGTTCATTCGGTATTCCTAAAAATGATACAGGACGTGAGGTGGTGCGGCTTGTGCGGAATAAAGTCCGGTCAGCAGTTATCTTTTTGGCTGACCAGACACCAAGCCCAAGTAATTTGCATTATTGGACAAACTTCCTGAATCAGGATACGGCTATTCTTACCGGAGCAGAACGTCTGGCCCGGAAGTTAAATACTCCGGTTGTGTTTTTGGATGTGCAGATGTTGAAACGAGGTTACTATACACTCGAAATACAGTTGATTACTGACAATCCCAAGGAAACTCCCGAGAATTGGATTACCGAAGAATATGCTAGACGCATGGAAAAAAGTATCCTTCGTAAACCGGAAGGATGGCTTTGGACGCATAAACGTTGGAAATATAAACGGAGTGACGCAGTAACTCATCATGGAAATAACTAAGAATAAGAAAATAGCAATTGTCATATTGAATTGGAACGGTTCTGCCTTGATGGAAAAGTATCTTCCTTCGGTAGTCCGTTATTCTCCGGCTGAATGGGCTGATGTCATAGTTGCGGATAATGGGTCAACAGATGATTCCTTGCAAATGCTGGCCGATAAATTCCCTTCCGTGCAGATTATCCGGATGGATAAGAATTATGGATTTGCTGAAGGTTATAATCAGGCTCTGAAACAAATCTCTCATCCTTATTGTGTCTTGTTGAATAGTGATGTGGAGGTAACTCCGAACTGGCTGGATGCTCCTTGTCGATTATTGGATACACACCCTGATGTTGTTGCTGTTCAGCCTAAGATCAAAGCCGACGATCAGCGTGCCTTCTTTGAGTATGCCGGAGCTTCGGGTGGTTTTATGGATAAATACGGTTATCCGTTTTGTCGGGGGCGCTTATTGCATATTGTAGAGGAAGACAGCGGGCAGTATGATACTCCAATAGATGTTCTTTGGGCGACAGGCGCTTGTCTGTTTATCCGTACGGATGTGTATAAAGCCGTAGGAGGATTGGATGGTGATTTCTTTGCTCATCAAGAAGAGATTGATATGTGTTGGCGACTTCGGACACGTGGTTATCGGTTGGTATGCACTCCTCAGTCTGTCATTTATCATAAAGGAGGTGGTACATTGAATGTGGAAAGTCCGCGCAAGACATTCCTGAATTTCCGGAATAATCTGTTGATGCTTTATAAGAATTTACCGGATAAAGACTTGAAACCGGTGATGCGGCTTCGTTTTTGGCTTGACTATTTGGCTGCTCTTAAGTTCTTTTTGACCGGACATGTAGCGAATGCCAAAGCGGTTTATCAGGCTCGGCGTGAGTTTTATCAGCTTCTTCCTCAATTTGAACATAAACGGATGGAAAATATGCGTAAGACGGTTCTTACTGAGATACCGGAGCTGAAATCATATAGTTTGTTGTGGCAGTTTTATCTGAAAGGACGAAAACATTATTCCGAATTGCCGCAATAAGATCGTGTATTTTACGTTATAAGTAAGATATTTACTGATATGTCACTAGTAATGAATCAACAGAAATCCTACATATTTGGTCTATTGGGCATTTTCCTTTTGCTAATGTTCTTTTCTTGTAAAACGGCGAAGCTGAGTGATGCTGAGGAAAAGCATCGTATTGGAGAATATTATGAAGCTGCCGCTATCTATCGTAAAGTTTATACAAAGACATCACCCAAGAAACGGGATTTGAGAGGTTACATCGCTTTCCGTATGGCTGAATGCAATCGGTTGATCAATAGTACGGACAAAGCTATCAGTGGATATATGAATGCATTGAGGTATGAATATCCTGATTCTATCTTGAATTTACGTTTAGGCCAGATGCTTCAGCGTAAGGGACGTTATACTGAGGCAATCAAACAGTACGATGCTTATTTAATGTACAATCCCGAAAGCCAATTAGCTTTTAATGGAATTGAAGGTTGTCAGTTGGCTCCTGTGTGGAAGAAGAATCCAACCCGTTATGAAGTCCGGCGTATGGAAAAGTTCAATTCCCGCCGTGGTGAGTTTTGTCCGATGTTGACAGGGGAGAAGTATGATCAATTGTATTTTACCTCTTCACGAACGAAAGATAAGGAAGCAAAGGTTAGTGCTATTACCGGACAGTATAATAATAACTTTTTCCTGGTCAAACAGGATGAAAATGGCAATTGGTTGAATCCGGAAGAACTGGAAGATGAAGTGAATACGGAGTTTGATGAAGGAACGTCTTCGTTTTCGGCAGATGGGAATACAATGTATTATACGTATTGTTCGCAGGATGAAACAGGCGACCGTACTTCTGAAATATATGTTTCTACCCGTAGTAGTGCTAAATGGGGAAAAGGAACGCGTACCACGATTGTAAAAGATTCAGTGACGGCTTTAGGTCATCCAGCCATTTCACCGGATGGGAAATATCTTTATTTCACATCAGATGTTGTAGGAGGATTTGGAGGAAAAGATTTATATAGAGCCCGTGTAGCAGGAAGTGATTTTGGTCCTATGGAAAACTTGGGCCCGGAAATTAATACGACAGGTGATGAAATGTTTCCTTATGTACGTGATTCTGTAACCATATATTTTGCTTCCAATGGACATCCGGGTGCAGGTGGTTTGGATTTGTTTAAGGCGACTCAAGACAGTACAGGACATTGGAAGGTAGAAAACTTAGGTTTTCCGATAAACTCCTCAAGTGATGATTTTGGTATTACGTTTGAAGGAAATAAGGAAAAGGGTTTTTTCAGTTCGAATCGGAATGATGCTCGTGGGTTTGATCATATTTATTCATTTGAAAAGCCAACAATTACAGTACGTATTGAAGGTATTGTAAATGATGTGGATGAATATCCGATAGAAGATGCAACGGTCCGGATTGTAGGAAAAGACGGATTGAATGCCAAGGTGCAAACGAAGAAAGATGGAACTTACGAAGTGGAACTGGAACGGGATATTAAATATGTCATGATGGCCAGTGCCCGTGGTTTCTTGAACCAGAACTATGAATTACATACCAGTCCGGAAGAGAAAAGTGAAACGTATATTGTTGATTTCTTCTTGTCGCCGATTAGTAAGCCTGTGGTTATCGAGAATATTTTTTATGACTTTGATAAAGCAACCTTACGTCCGGAATCGAAGAAGGCTTTGGATGAGATGATCAAGATGCTGAATGACAATCCTAATGTAACCATTGAGTTAGGTGCACATACTGACCGGAAAGGTACTGATAAATATAACGAAAAGCTGGCACAACGGAGAGCTCAGTCGGTTGTCGATTATCTGATTGCCGGAGGTATTGCGGCCGATCGTCTTGAAGCTAAGGGATATGGAGAAAGCGTACCGAAGACGATCAATAAAAAGATGGCTAAACAGTTTGATTTCTTGAAAGAAGGTGATGTCTTGACGGAAGACTTTATTCTGAAATTAACTCCTGAACAACAGGAAATAGCTGATCAGATCAATCGTCGTACAGAGTTTAAGGTGTTACGTACCAATTATAACTTGTTCTAAATTTCTTGCGCTGAAAAAAGTAGGTTGAATCGTTCGGAATCTCCGATAAATCTACTAACTTTGTCGATTGCGTTAGGGAATGCAAAGGAATAATGGTTCAATAACGCATACAAGCGAAATATTAACGGCCTATATAAATAAAAGCAATGAAAGTAGATGTTTTATTAGGATTGCAATGGGGTGACGAAGGCAAAGGTAAAGTAGTTGACGTTCTTACTCCGAAATATGATGTGGTCGCTCGTTTTCAGGGTGGACCGAATGCAGGACATACATTAGAGTTTAAAGGCGAGAAATATGTGTTGCGTTCCATTCCTTCAGGTATTTTCCAGGGAGGTAAAATTAATGTGATCGGTAATGGCGTGGTTTTGGATCCGGTTCTGTTTAAGGAAGAAGCGGAAGCTTTGGCTGCCAGTGGCCATGATATTACCAAACAGCTGTATATTTCTAAGAAAGCACATCTGATCTTACCGACTCATCGTATTTTGGATGCGGCTTATGAAGCAGCCAAAGGTGCAGGAAAGATTGGTACTACCGGAAAAGGTATCGGTCCGACTTATACAGATAAGATCAGTCGTAATGGTGTACGCGTAGGCGATTTACTGCGTGACTTCGACTCTATTTATAGTGCCGCAAAAGCTAGACATGAAGCTATTCTGAAGTCATTGAATTATGACTATGACATTACGGAATTGGAGGCTAAATGGTTTGATGCCTTGAATTATCTGAAGCAGTTTAAGCTGATTGACAGCGAGCATTTCATCAACAACCTGTTGAAGGACGGCAAGAATGTATTGGCTGAAGGTGCTCAGGGTACTATGCTGGATGTTGATTTCGGTTCTTATCCATTTGTTACTTCTTCAAATACAATTTGTGCCGGTTGTTGTACCGGTTTAGGTGTCGCTCCTCGAAATATAGGTGAAGTGTATGGTATCTTTAAAGCTTATTGTACTCGTGTTGGTAGCGGACCTTTCCCAACTGAATTGTTTGATGAGGTAGGTGATAAGATCGGTCAGCTTGGTCATGAGTTTGGAGCTGTGACAGGACGTAAGCGTCGTTGCGGATGGATTGATTTGGTGGCTTTGAAGTATGCTGTGACAATTAACGGTGTCAGCCAGCTGATCATGATGAAGAGCGATGTATTGGATACGTTTGAAACCATTAAAGCTTGTGTAGCTTATAAGATTAATGGAGAAGAAGTAACAGAATTCCCTTATTCAATTGATGGTGAAGTAGAACCTGTCTATGTTGAATTGCCGGGTTGGCAGACTGATATGACCAAGATGTTGAGTGAAGATGAATTCCCGGAAGAATTCAATGCTTATTTGACATTCTTGGAAGAAGAATTGGGTGTGCCTATCAAGATCGTATCGGTTGGACCGGATCGTGAACAGACCATCGTTCGTTATACAGAAGAATAAGAATAGACAAATTGGCGGATTAACAAGTTGATAGTTTGTTCTTCCGGCTAAGGATATTGTCAGGAATGGCAGAAGAAGTGTTTGATATGGCACATCTTTCTGCCATTTCTTTGTTTGGTAAGGATTTTGTTCTATATTTGAGGACTGAATTATTTTATTTATAGTAATTTACAATTATGTATTGGATTATTTTTATAGGATTCGCCCTATTGAGTTGGTTAGTATCTGCTAACCTGAAGCGAAAGTTCGAGAAGTATTCTCAAGTGCCCTTACCCAATGGAATGACAGGACGTGACGTTGCCGAGCAAATGCTTCACGACAACGGTATTTATGATGTACAAATCACTTGTACGCCCGGACAACTGACAGACCATTACAATCCCATGAACAAAACAGTGAATTTGAGTGAAGGGGTTTATTATAGTAATAGTATTGCCGCTGCAGCCGTCGCTGCACACGAATGCGGTCATGCCGTGCAACACGCAACTGCTTATGCTCCGTTAAAGATGCGTTCGGCTTTGGTGCCGGTAGTAAGCTTTGCTTCCAACATTGTATCTTGGGTATTGTTAGGCGGAATGTTGCTATTGCATAAGTTTCCGGAACTGATGTTGTTTGGTATTATTCTTTTCGCTACCACAACTTTGTTTAGCTTTATCACTTTGCCTGTGGAGATTAATGCCAGTCAGCGTGCTTTGGTTTGGTTGAGCCGGGCAGGAATAACGAATGTATATACACATGATAAAGCTGAAGATGCATTAAAGTCGGCTGCTTATACCTATGTGGTTGCTGCTTTGGGTTCATTGGCTTCGTTAATGTATTACATTATGATTTTCATGGGTGGAAGTCGAGATGAATAACAGACATAGAGACAAAAGAAAAGAGCCGGATGCGAAAGCGCCCGGCTCTTTTCTTTTCTTGTTATGTATCAAAACTTAGATCGTATACAAAGAACTGATAGATTCGCCACTGCATACACGACGGATGGCTTCAGCAAACATATCTGCAATAGACAAGATCTTTACTTTTTCACACTTCTTAGCATAAGGAATAGAATCGGTAAAGATCATTTCTGTCAAAGCTGATTGGTCTACGCGTGTAGAAGCCGGATCAGACATTACGGCATGACTGGCAATGGCACGAACAGATTTAGCTCCGTTTTCCATCATCAGGTTAGCTGCTTTTGTGATAGTACCGGCTGTATCAACCATATCATCAACCAACAGAACATCCAAACCTTTTACATCACCGATGATACGCATTTCGGCTACTTCGTTAGCACGCAAACGAGATTTATGACAAATTACCATCGGCAATCCTAAATATTTAGAATAGCTACTGGCACGTTTTGTTCCACCAACGTCAGGTGTAGCGATACACAAATTGTCTAACGGCAGTTCATTCTTGATATAATCCAGGAATACACTAGAAGCATACAAGTGGTCAACCGGAACATTGAAGAAACCCTGAATCTGATCTGCATGCAAGTCCATTGTGATCAGACGGTTGATACCGGCAGCACTCAGCATGTCTGCGATTAATTTTGCACCGATAGCCACACGTGGTTTATCCTTTCTGTCTTGACGTGCCCAACCGAAGTAAGGGATAACTGCAATGATTGAATGAGCAGAAGCACGTTTGGCAGCGTCGATCATCAGGAGTAATTCCATCAGGTTGTCGGCATTGGGAAACGTTGATTGTACCAAAAATACATCACGGCCACGGATAGATTCTTCATACGAAACAGAGAATTCTCCATCTGCGAAGTGTTGAATATTCATTTGTCCTAGAGGACAACCTAAACTGTTGCAGATTTTTTCTGCCAAGTAACGGGAATTTGTACCCGAAAATACTAAGAAAGGAGTTTGTGCACTCATTATTCCGAATATTTATCTTTAGTAAAATAGATTATTTGATCTGCAAAATTACAAAACAATTACAAAAGGACAACTATCAAATCCGAATAATCTCTATTTCTAGTAAGTAAACTTCAGTACTTTACCCGAACAAGCCGGCAGTTTGACTTTGAAAGGCCAGGCGGTAGTCAGCGTACTGATGGTTTCTGTTCCCGTGAGTAAATCTTTCAGCATGGCTGCTTCGTTGTCTTTTATGCCTAATGTTTTGAAAGCATCTTCCGGGATGTTAACCCATACATTTTGTTCGAAATGCGTGAAGTTGGCAACGACCAGAATGACCTCATTCTTATGTTTACGCAAGAAGGCATATTGATTTCGATTGTTGAAGAAACGGTTCTTTTCGTTGGTGTACATCAAGTCGAAGAATGCTCCTTGGTTGATTGCAGGTTCATTTTTGGCAATATTCAAAATAGTGGCATATTGCTGGCGTAGTTGTTTTTGTTTTTCCGTCAGCTTACCGCCATCGTATTTCCCTCCGTTTTTCCAGTTGCGTAATGTAGATACACTCCAGTAATCGAAGATGGTCGTTCTGCCGTCAAGTCCGCTGAAACCTTCTTCGTCCATGCCTCTTTCTCCTAACTCCTGACCGGCATAGATCATCATCGGATTGGTATTCATGAGGGCAGAGACGATCAATCCGGAAATGCCGGCTAAAGGTTCTTTGGCAAAGAAATCGGAGGCTAAACGCTGTTCGTCATGATTTTCCAGGAAGTTCAACATATGGGCTTGGATTCCTTCGAGCGACTGCCAACAGGCTGGAATGTTGCTGGCTGGAGCTTGCCCGCAAATGACGGCCCGTAAAGTATCATATAAGCCGACTTTATCATAAAGATAATCGAAATGTCCGTTGAAAATGTAGTTCCTGTATTCTGCCGGGTTGTATACTTCGGCAATGAAGATAACCGGATAATCTTTCTTGACAAGCGGAATCGCCCATTCCCAAAATTCAACCGGGACCATTTCTGCCATATCGCATCGGAAACCGTCAATCTTTTTGCTTGCCCAGAAGCGGAGGATGTCCAGCATTTTATTCCACGTGTTGGGGATCGGATCGAAATGCTTGCTTCTGCCGTTTAGGTAATCGACTCCATAATTCAATTTGACGGTTTCGTACCAGTCGTTGCAGTTGGGAAAGGCATCAAAACGGTCGTTCCCTGTTGCTTTGGCAGGAAACTCACTATATTCCAAGCCATCATCATCGTCTGTAAACGGTAACGTTAACGGTTGTCCCGGAATATAATAGAAGTTGTTGTTCGGATCGAACGCTTTCGAGGTATTGTCGTTCTGTCCGAGTTCTTCGATAAAGTTGTATTGGGCATCCGAATGATATTGCCGGGCTACGTGATTCGGTACAAAATCAATGATGACTTTCATTCCGGCTTCGTGTGTGCGAGCAACCAAAGCCTCGAATTCTTCCATCCGATCTTCTACGTGGTCGGCTAGATCCGGATCAATATCATAGTAGTCTTTAATGGCATACGGCGAACCGGCTTTCCCCTTTACGACAGCCGTATGATCTTTTTGTATGTGATAAGCCGTATAATCAGTTTGGGTAGCGTGTTCGATGACTCCGGTATACCAGATATGCGTAGTTCCTAATTCCTTGATTTTACTTAATGCCAGTGGTGTGAAATCCGAGAATTTACCTGTTCCGTTTTCTGCCAGGCTTCCGTTTCGGACTAGTTTTGTGTTTGTATTTCCAAACCACCGGGGAAACACTTGGTAGATGATCATCTTTTCTGTTTTTCTTGATTCCATATTTGTTGAATTTTTATTTACGATTTATGGCAGTAAGCTGTTGGGATGTGGATGTATAGCTCTGATCAGGGTTTCATGTTTATTCTCCTGAATGACTTTCTGAAAGGCCTTGACTGCCGCTTCATAGCCGATTTGAGAAATCAGGTTAATATTTTCCAGATCAAAGGTCTTGTAAAGTCCCACCTCTTTAGCTTCTATTAATATGTCACATAATTCTCTGTCTTCAATGGCATTTGCCTTAAACACGTAATGATACGTTCGTTGGGCAATATGCAAAAGGGTTTGTTTGTATCGTTGAGGGATCAATGGGCTTACGTTTACACCGATGACGTATTCGCACTCGTCGCGTATGGTCGAAACCGGGAAGTTGCGGAATAGCCCGCCGTCAACATAATGCACGCCATTGATAAGAATCGGACTAAACACGATGGGCATACAACAAGAAGCGGTTACGGCTTCTACAATAGGACCCGAACGAAATTCATGGCTGCATCCGCGATCCAGGTCGGTGGCTACGATAACTGTCGGGATTGGCAAATCCTCGATCCGCTTGCTCCGCAGGTGCCGTTTTAGGAATTCCTGAAAACGGTCGTAATTGAATAAACCGGACTTGGGAATCTGTAATTGTGCAAATTCGGAGAATTCCGATAAACATGTTTTTGATTTCATCGGCCGAATATCCGTCGGCGAATAATACGCCCATCAGCGAGCCTGCACTTGTTCCTGAAATAATGTCGGGTTTTAATCCACTTTCTTCTAGTAGTTTGAAAACGCCCAGATGTGCAAATCCTTTGGCGCCTCCTCCGCTGAGCGCTAAACCAATCTTATAGGGTTTCGGTGCTGCTTCCATGCTTATTCCTCAATTTTGATTCTCAACTTAAACCGGGGTCAAATATGAGACTTTTTTTACAATAACAAAAGGATTTGGCGTTTTTTCTTTTCTTTTTCTTGGAAGAAGTTCCAAAACCGGTCATTTATATCCCGTAGATAAGGAATAATCTGCCTGGATAAAGTGGGTAAGATGGTATGTAAAAGATGCAGACATAACGACCAAAAGATTAGTTCACGTCGTGAACTAAGTAATCCACGTCGTGAACTAAGTAATCCACGGTGTGAACTAAGTAGTTCACGTCGTGAACTAAAGTTTTCCTCATTACTTTTTGATTTTTATGCAGGCAGATCCGAAACAAAGGCCGGAGGGTTGAAAACATTTGTAGGCTGTCTGGCAGACTTTCTACTTTTATCTATATTAAAATTCCAATTTCTTTCTCTAATTTTGCAGCCGAAATCATTCTAAATGGTACAATATGTCTATATTCCGCTTTAATGCAGTAGAAAAAGCTTCCAATCGGAAAGCCGTGGAAGCTAGTACTCCCGATCAGAAAGTATCGGAATATTTTGGAGAGAACGTATTCAACCGGAAGACGATGCAAAAGTATCTCTCCAAAGAAACCTTTAAAGCTTTAACACAATCTATCGATAGTGGTACACCGATTGACCGCGAAATAGCCAATCACGTTGCAGCCGGCATGAAGATGTGGGCGCTGGAAAAGGGTGTGACGCATTATACACACTGGTTCCAACCTTTGACAGACGGTACAGCCGAAAAGCATGATGCGTTTGTCGAGCACGATGGAAATGGTGGTATGATAGAAGAATTCAGCGGAAAGCTGCTGGTACAGCAAGAACCGGATGCTTCAAGTTTCCCGAACGGCGGATTGCGTAATACGTTTGAAGCCCGTGGTTATTCAGCTTGGGATCCGTCTTCTCCTGCTTTTATAGTGGATGATACGTTGTGTATTCCGACGGTATTTATTGCTTATACCGGTGAAGCGCTCGATTATAAAACGCCGTTGATCCGTTCTATTGAAGCGCTGAATAAGGCAGCGACGGATGTTTGCCGTTATTTCAGTGATGATGTCAATAAGGTGATTGCTTATTTGGGCTGGGAACAGGAATATTTCTTGATTGATGAGGATTTGTATTCGGCTCGTCCGGACTTGTCTCTGACTGAAAGAACGTTGCTGGGACATGAAAGTGCCAAAAACCAGCAATTGGACGACCATTACTTTGGTGCCATTCCTTCGCGTGTGCAGGAATTTATGAAAGACCTGGAAGTGGAATGCTATAAATTAGGTATTCCGGTCAAGACACGCCATAACGAGGTGGCTCCGAACCAATTTGAATTTGCTCCGATTTACGAGGAATGTAATCTGGCCAATGACCACAACCAGTTGCTGATGTCGGTGATGAAGCGAGTAGCCCGTCGTCATAATTTCCGGGTACTGTTGCACGAAAAGCCTTTCAAGGGTGTGAATGGTTCGGGTAAGCACTGTAACTGGTCGATGGGAACGAACACAGGAATCAATTTGTTCTCTCCGGGAAAGGACCGCGAAGACAACCTGCGTTTCATTACCTTTATTGTCAATACAATTACTGCCGTATATAAATACAATGCGTTATTGAAGGCAACGATTGCCTCGGCTACCAACGCTCACCGTCTGGGAGCCAACGAAGCGCCTCCTGCTATTATCTCTACTTTCCTGGGTTCTCAGATCTCGGAAATTCTGGATCGCTTTGAAAACAGTTCGATTGAAGACGCAATCGAAGTAGACGATAAGAAACGTCTGCATCTGGGCTTCGGACAGATTCCGGAATTGTTGCTCGATAATACCGACCGCAACCGTACTTCTCCGTTTGCCTTTACCGGAAACCGTTTTGAATTCCGTGCCTTGGGTTCGTCGGCCAACTGCGGATCGGCTATGTTGGCCCTGAATTCGGCCGTAGCTTATCAGCTTCGTCAGTTTAAGACCGATGTAGATTCGTTGCGTGCTCAGGGAAAGAGCAAGGAAGCAGCTATCTTCGAGGTGCTGAAAAACTATATCAAGGAATCGAAACCGATCCGCTTTGACGGAAACGGATATAGCGATGCCTGGAAAGAAGAAGCCTTGCGCCGTGGCCTGGACTGCGAGAACAGCGTTCCGTTGCAGTATGATGCTTATCTGAAACCTGATGTAATCAAGATGTTTGGCGAGACAGGCGTGTTGAGCCAGAAAGAACTGGAAGCCCGCAATGAAGTGAAATGGGAAATCTACATCAAGAAGGTACAGATCGAAGCACGTGTCCTGGGCGATTTGTCATTGAATCATATCATTCCGGTTGTTATCCGTTATCAGACAATTCTGTTGGAAAACGTCACTCGTTTGAAGGATGTCTTCTCGGAAGAAGAATATGAAACCCTTTCAGCAGAACCTCGTCGTCTGATCCGTAAGATTTCAGCCCATATTGCAGCTGTCACAACGAAAGTGGATGAAATGGTTGAGGCCCGCAAGAAAGCCAACCGGATTACCGATATGCGCGAAAAGGCAATTACTTACCATGATACGGTAGCTCCTTATCTGGATGAGATACGTGATCACATAGATGATCTGGAACTGATGGTCGATAACCAGAGTTGGCCGTTGCCGAAATATCGGGAATTGTTATTTATCCGATGATCAATATGTTTGCCATAAGCATATAAATTGGGGAATTGGTGGGATCTCTTCGGAAATTCCGCCAATTTCTTTATAAAAACCTTTCCTGACGACGGGATATTAACCGGACTTTAGCTTGGGACTTTCAGCAATAAATCACTCTCTCATATACTTTTTTACTCTTTTATCCGTTTTCTTTACATGAAATCGGCGTATCTTTGAACCCTGTTATAAAAGAAGTATGAGAAAAATCCTGTTTTTTCTGTTGATAAGCCTTTGGGCAAATACGACTTATGCGCAGTTGGGCGATGAAGCATATAGCTTTCTTCGTCTGCCTTCTTCTACCCGTGTCGGTGCGTTGGGAGGTGATAATATCTCGTTGGTGGAATGCGATCCATCATTAGGTTTCCATAATCCGGCCCTGTTGGGAAAAGAGATGGACAATATGTTGAATCTGAATTATATGAATTATATTTCGGATGTAAATATCGGAAGCGCTATTTATACCAAGGCTTTTAAGGATAAAGGAGCCTGGGGCGTGGGGGCCAGTTTCTTCAGTTACGGCAAAATTCCCGGATATAACGAAGAAAATCAGCAGACAGGTGACTTATCGGCAAAAGACATGAATATACAGGGTTTCTTTTCGTATGATTTGAGTGAGAAATGGCGCGGAGGTGTCTCGCTGAAGTTCTTGTACTCTTCGATGGCCGAATATAATTCGTTCGGAATGGGTGTAGATGCCGGATTGAGTTATTATGATTCGGAGAAGAACTTTTCTTTTGGTTTCATGTTAAAGAATATCGGGGCACAGTTTAAGTCGTATTATGATGAACGGCAAAAGATACCTTGGGACATCCAGCTGGGTATCAGCAAACGGATGGCTCATGCTCCGATACGCTTTTCGCTGACGGCCTTGTATCTGAATCGTTGGAAGTTTGATTATGTAGATGATTCGGATAAGGAATATGATGGCGATTCGTTCGCCCAAGCCTTGCTGAAGCATTTTGTCATCGGCGTGGACTGGCTTCCGTCGGATAACTTCTGGGTAGGAGTTGGGTATAATCCGAAGCGGGGAATGGATATGAAGCTGAGTGGAGGAAATGCCTTGAGCGGATTTTCGGCAGGAGCGGGTATTCATATCAAGATGTTTGATGTGAGTGCTTCGTTGGCAAAATATCATCCGTCGGCTATGTCGATGATGGTTACGGTAACGACTTATATATCTGATTTCAAGTTATAAGAAAATGGAGAAAAAGATTATTATAGCAATTGATGGCCATTCGTCGAGTGGTAAAAGTACGATGGCGAAAGATTTGGCCCGTGAGATTGGTTACATTTATATTGATACCGGTGCGATGTACCGCGCAGTCACTTTGTATTGCCTGCGGAAAGGATATATTCAGGGAGATACGATTCAGGAAGAAGCGTTGAAAGCCGACTTGGATCAAATGGATATCTCGTTTCGTTATAACGCCGAGACCGGCCGGCCGGATACTTATCTGAACGGAGAAAAGGTAGAAAAGGAAATCCGTAGCATGGAAGTGGCCGATAAGGTCAGTCTGATTGCTGCTTTAGGTTTTGTCCGTCGGGCCATGGTGGCAAAACAGCAGGAAATGGGTAAAGCAAAAGGTATTGTGATGGATGGTCGTGATATCGGTACGGTTGTTTTTCCGAATGCAGAACTGAAAGTCTTTGTAACGGCTTCACCGGAAGTACGGGCGCGCCGCCGTCTGGAAGAATTGCAGGCCAAAGGCGAGCAGACTACGTATGAAGAAGTATTGGCGAATGTAAAGAAACGGGATTATATTGATTCCACTCGCGAAGAGAGTCCGTTGCGCCAGGCTCCGGATGCGTTGGTGCTGGATAATTCGGAAATGACAATTCCGGAACAGAAACAGTGGTTGCGTGATCAATTCGAAGCAGCAGTATGTTCATCGAAATAGACAGCGGATCAGGGTTTTGCTTTGGTGTGGTAAATGCCATCAGTAGTGCGGAACGGGAACTGAAGAATACAGATATCCTGTATTGTTTGGGTGACATCGTGCATAACAGTCTGGAAGTGGAACGGCTGGAAGCATTGGGCTTGCGGACCATCGACCACGAAGAATTTGCCCGGTTGAAAGGAGAGAAGGTTTTGTTGCGAGCGCATGGCGAACCGCCTTCTACTTATGATATTGCCCGACAGAATCAGATACAGATTGTAGACGCGACTTGTCCGGTAGTATTGCAATTGCAGAAGAAGATTCATCGTTGCTACCAGGAGACACGCGATACGCATACCCAATTAGTTATCTATGGTAAGAAAGGCCATGCTGAAGTAAACGGACTGGTCGGACAAACGGAAGGAACGGCCATTGTGATCGAAAAGGTAGAAGACTTGGATAAGCTCGACTTCAACCGGAACATTGCCTTGTTTTCGCAGACGACTAAATCGCTTGACGGTTTTCGGAAAGTCGTTTCAGAGATCGAGAAACGGATTTCTCCGGATGTCTCGTTCCAATATCATGATACGATCTGCCGGCAGGTAGCCAACCGGCTGCCCAATATCCAGCGTTTTGCTTCGGAACACGACTGGGTTTACTTCGTGGCTGGAAAGAAAAGCTCCAACGGAAAGATGCTTTTCGAAGAGTGTCGGAAGGCAAATCCCAATACGCAGTTCATCTCTTCGGCCGCTGAAATTACCGAACGTTTGCCGGAAGGCGTTTTGCGGGTCGGCGTTTGTGGTGCGACTTCCACGCCGAAATGGCTGATGGAAGAAATTGCCGAACGGGTGAGGATTTTGAACTTACCTGCTTCGTTATGATTAAAATTATAAACATTTTCTATCTCGAAGATGTTATATTTGGCAGAATTACTAATTTTGCAGCGAACTTTAAAATTTGAATCCTATGCCAGCAATAAAGTGTGTCGGAATCTTAACATCCGGAGGTGATGCTCCGGGTATGAATGCAGCGATTCGTGCCGTGACACGTGCTGCAATTTATCAAGGTATTAAGGTGAAAGGTATTTACCGTGGTTATAAGGGTATGATCACGGACGAGATCGAAGAATTTAAAACTCAAAACGTAAGTAATATAATCCAGCGTGGAGGTACAATCCTGAAAACAGCTCGTTGTGCTGAATTCAAAACTCCGGAAGGACGTAAGCAGGCTTACGACAAGTTGGTAGAACATGGTATTGACTCGTTGGTTGTGATCGGTGGAGATGGTTCTCTGACAGGTGCCCGTATCTTTGCAGAAGAATATAATATGCCGATTGTTGGTCTGCCGGGTACAATCGATAACGACTTGTATGGTACGGATGTAACGATCGGATACGATACAGCCTTGAATACAATCATGGAATGTGTCGATAAGATTCGTGATACAGCGACTTCCCACGAACGTTTGTTCTTTATCGAAGTCATGGGGCGTGATGCCGGATTTCTGGCATTGAACGGAGCCATCGCTTCGGGTGCCGAGGCGGCTATCATCCCGGAAATCTCTTTGGAGAAAGACCAACTGGCCGAAATGATCGAAACGGGTTTCCGCAAATCAAAGAACAGTAGTATCGTATTGGTGGCAGAAAGTGATGTAACGGGCGGTGCTATGGGCGTTGCAGAGCGTGTGAAGAATGAATATCCGCAGTTTGATGTGCGCGTTTCTATCTTAGGACACTTGCAGCGTGGAGGTTCTCCTTCGGCACAAGACCGTATCTTGGCTACTCGTATGGGTGTAGCTGCTGTAGATGCCTTGTTGGATGGTCAGCGGAATGTAATGATTGGTATCCAAAACGATGAAATCGTCAACGTTCCTTTCTCAAAGGCGATCAAGAACGATAAGCCTATCAATCGTGATTTATTGGATGCTTTGCGCATCTCATCTATTTAATACGTCAATCGAATTAATTGAAAATGCGGAAAGGGGAGGTTTCTTCGGGGACTTCCTCTTTTTTCTGCCCTGAAAACTCCTTTTCTTTGGGCTTTATTCTATCGAATCCATTAAAATAAGAGAATTTTGATTGGAAATTCTATATTTTTATTCGGATAAGTAGAATAACCAGGTCTGTTTCTTCTTTTTTAATAGAGTAAATATAAAAATATGGGTTTATACTATATTTTTATTTCTGTAAGCATAAAAAAACTTTCCGATTCTGCTTACTAAAAAATAAAAGTAGAATCGGACTTTATATTTCTATTTATTCTGAAAAAAGAATAGAATTTAGCGGGCTTTCTTAAAAAAATGTGTTCCTTTGTATTGGAAGAAAGGGCTTCCAGAAACATAATCTAAAATGAGGCGATATGAGTGAAGAACGAGTTTGTAAAATCCGGCAGTTTACGGTGGAAGAGCTGTATGTAACGGTTTTGAAAGCGGAATTTGTGAAAAACGAAGAGGAGGAATGGTTTAAGATGGAACAACTCTCGCATGAGATTCGTCCTTCGGGTTCGATTATTTTGGATGCTGTGGTGACTGAATTGAAGGATTCTTATATTCGTGACAGTGCGGTGTTGGCGGATAGATTGGGAGTTGATTTTGTCAAGTTGAGTAATGCGGTAAGTTTGTTGACGGGGCTTACTTTGAATGAGTTTATTATTCAGTACCGGATTTTGGAGGCAAAAGAATATTTGTCGAAGACCTCTTTGTCGCTGCCGGAGATAGCCAAGCGTTGCGGCTATGACAGCGTGAGTGCGTTTGGCTTTTATTTCCGGAAGCAAGTGGGTATACCTCCTTCTGGTTTTCGTCGGAAGTATCGGCCAACGAATTATAGTATGTTTTATCGGTGGGAATGAATGGAAAAATACGGATAAATAAAAGCCCTCGATCCGGTGACCGAGGGCAAACGTAAAAATTTTCTCTCTTAAAAAAAACTTGCAAGACCTCTTTTTACCGAGGGTGATGCAAATATACAGTTTATTTTTTTATACAAAATCTTTTAGCCAATAAAATTCGTTTTTTATGAAAGAATTTTCTTACATAGTCGATCAGTTTGCCGATTTACAAATCCTGCGTTATCAGGTACCGGGATTTGAAAATCTCTCTTTGCGCCAGAAGCAGTTACTCTATCATTTATCAGAGGCTGCTTTGATGGGACGTGATATTTTATTCGATCAGAACGGTCGTTATAATCTGGTGATCCGTCGGACACTCGAAGCGGTTTATCAGTACGGAACAGTAGATAAATCATCCGCCGATTATCAAGCCTTCGAGGTCTATCTGAAGCGGGTTTGGTTTGCCAATGGTATTCATCATCATTACGGAGAAGATAAGTTTATACCCGGTTTCTCGGAAGCTTTCTTTGATGCGGCAGTCCGTTCGGTAGATGCTTCTCTGTTGCCGTTGAAAGCAGGAGAAACAGTTGATACCTTGCTGGCCCGTTTGAAGCCTGTGATCTTCGATCCAACTGTAATGCCTAAACGCACCGTTCAGAGCGGAGATACCGACTGGATTCAGGCGTCGGCCAATAATTATTATGGTGAAGATGTTACCCAAGCTGAAGTAGAAGCTTTCTACGGGAAGATGAAGGCTGAAGGCGACAGTCGCTGTCCGCTGTCTTATGGCTTGAACAGTCGTTTGGAAAAAGAGAACGGACAGTTAGTCGAACGGGTTTGGAAAGTAGGAGGTCTGTATTCGGAAGCCATCGAACGGATTGTGGCTGAATTGGAGAAGGCCGCTGCTTTTGCCGAGAACGAGAAACAACGCCAGATCATCGCTATGCTGATAGATTATTATCGTACCGGCGATCTTCGTACCTTCGATGCTTATTCTATTCTTTGGGTAGAAGATACCGACTCGCAAGTCGATTTCGTAAATGGTTTTATCGAAACCTATGGAGATGCCTTGGGATTGAAGGCGAGTTGGGAATCGACGGTGAATTTCCGGAACGAAGAAGCCACTCGTCGTACGCAAACCATCAGTGAGAATGCTCAGTGGTTTGAAGATCATTCGCCGGTGGATCAGCGATTCAAGAAGGAACAGGTAAAAGGTGTGAGTGCGAAGGTGATCACGGTCACGATGTTGGGTGGCGATTGTTATCCTTCTACGCCGATAGGAATTAATCTTCCGAATGCCGATTGGATTCGTCGAGACCACGGTTCGAAGTCGGTTACCATTGAGAATATCATGGAAGCTTACGACAAGGCTTCGCAGGGCAGCGGCTTTAGTGATGAGTTTGTCTGGAGCGATGAAGAACGCAATCGCATTAAGACCTACGGTTTCCTGACGGATATGCTGCATACCGATTTGCATGAATGTTTGGGGCATGGTTCCGGTCAGTTGCTTCCCGACACAGATCCGGATGCCTTGAAAGCCTATGCTTCTACGTTGGAAGAAGCTCGTGCCGATTTGTTCGGTTTATATTACCTGGCCGATCCGAAGATGCAAGAGCTGGGCTTGGTACCTGATGGTGAAGCCTTCAAAGCCGAATACTATAAATACATGATGAACGGCTTGCTCACCCAGCTGGTTCGTATTGAAGAAGGCAAGGATGTAGAGGAAGCCCATATGCGAAACCGGCAGTTAATCGCCCGCTGGGTATTTGAACAGGGAGCAACTGATAAGGTAGTAGAACTGAAAAAACGTGAAGGAAAGACATTTGTTGTCATTAACGATTATCAGCAGTTGCGTGCTTTGTTCGGGAAACTTCTGGCAGAAGTTCAGCGTATCAAGAGCGAAGGCGATTATGACGCTGGACGATCATTGGTGGAAAATTATGGAGTCAAGATTGATCCCGTATTACATCATGAGATTCGTGAACGTTATGTCCGTCTTCATTTGTCACCTTATAAAGGATTTGTCAATCCGATTATGCGTGAAGTAAAGGATGATTCAGGTCATGTAACCGACATTACGTTGGATTACACGGAAGGATATGCCGAACAGATGCTGCGTTACAGTCGGGATTATTCTTATTTGAGTTTGTAAGTGAAGTTTCAGTTGACAGGTTAACAAGAAACGGGTAAACAGGATGTTTTAGTCTATAGAAAACCTTGTCAACTGGCATCTGAAACCTTGTCAACTTTAGTTATAGATTTTAGTTTATACAATTGTGGAAGATTTAAGAGATATACGAAAACAATTGCGGCTGGCGATGAACGGAGTAATCTCCACCAGCATGCGCCAGAAAGGTATGAATTATAAACTGATCTTCGGAGTTCCAATTCCGGAGATCAAACACATAGCCGCCGCACACGAACCCGATGCAGAGTTGGCTCGTGCCTTGTGGAAAGAAGATGTTCGGGAAATGAAAATCCTGGCTACTTTACTTTTCCCAGCGGGTAGTATGACGCAGGAAGAAGCTTTGGCTTGGATGCGTGAAATTCCTTATCCGGAGATTGCCGAACAATGTTGCAATAATCTTTTCCCCACGGTAGAACAACCGGATCAGTTAGCTTTAAAGTTCTTGGCCGATAAGAAAAGTCCGTTCGGACGCATGTGTGGTTTTCTGCTTTGGGCGCAGTTGTTCAAGAAGAATCTGGCAGTCGAAAAGAGTCGGGTAGAAGCCTTTCTGGCTGAATGTACGTGTACGATACATCCGGATGTAGAGGCCGGAGCGACAGCATCTTCCTGGCAAGAGAAACAGGCTGCGGTACAGGCGTTGAAGTTCTTCGGTCGTCTTTCTCCTGCAAATGCTCAGGATGCTTTATCGGTTATCGCAGAAGACGGGCAGCCCGAAACAGAAGAATTAAAGGCTTATTATGATGATCTGCAATTTGAGTTTGCTTATTATGAGGAAAAATAAATGAGTTTTGGGTGAAAGAGCGGCTTACTTTTATCGTAAGCCCCAATCATTCCCCAAAGAAATAAACGAGAATCGGAAATGTTTCCCTTTGGATTCATTTTCGATTCTCGTTTGTTTTGAAAGGCTATGCAGTAAGAATAGCCGGTGTCTGCGATTATTCAGTTACCAGGAGTCGGTTGCCTTCGGTGTGACTGATGAACTCGGGTGCATACAAGCATTGAATAGTGCTGATGCCGCCGGTGTATGAACCACTTCGGGAGACAACGACCGGATATTCCAATACAAACGTACCTTGTGGTAGATGTTCGATGTAGATGTTCTCGGAAAGGTCTTTCGATGAACGGTAATACCAGATGCCATCCCGGTATTGGCTGCCGGAAAGCGCTTGGGTTGGTTCGAAACAACCGGCACGCAAGTCTTTCAGAAATACGTATTCCATATCACGATCGGAACGGACGGTCAGACGGACGATGACTTTATCTCCCACTTTCAACGGTTGTTCTTCGGTTACCGGACGAATTTCTCTCTTACCTGATTCGTTTGTTTCCACAAACAGTTTCTTTTCTACATTCAATACGCCCTTTTGCTTCTCTACTTCGTCTAAGGGTGCGAAATACTGGATATAGATGGAACCCCAAGCCGGAGCCTCTCCGCTTTTCTGGATACGGACAACCGGACTCTTCACAGATGTAAGCTGGGTGATTGTCGGATTCACTTTCAGATAACCGGTGCCTGTTTCACCATCAGTGGTGCTCCAAGTCGCATCATTCAGACGGATGTGGCAGACATTCGTTTCTTCTATCCACGAATTTCCCGTCAGTAACAAGGCATAGATGACATTTTGTGTTGCCGGAACTGATTCCCAGTTTTGGGTTCGTTTCTGATTCAACAACCATTGTTTCATTCGGTCGCTCTGTTCCTGATTCGGATCGGTCTGCTGGAAGAGAGCCATGATCAGACAATGCGTCTCAATGGCACTCCGGTTAGATGCAAACGTATTTCGGTTGTTAGCCCAATACATACCTTTCTCGGCATGATCGGTTGCCGTCTTTCGGAACCACGCAACGATATCCTGTGTCGTTTCTTTCTTTCCGTTTTGATACATGAGCCAGGCTATGGCTGCCCGGCTGTACAATCCGTATTCTTTCCAGTTCGTTGCTGCCTGCCGGGTGTAGTAACGGATGGCTTCACGGGCTTCACCCAATTCCGGAATATCCCGATAGAAACTGCGGACAAACAGGTATTCTACTTGTTCGTCGCTTGGAATAGCTGTGGGTTCTCCTTGTATCTTCAGCAGTTGTTCGTAATCTTCCTGTATGGACTGATCCAGGAAACGAAGCGCTTTCATCTGCATTTCCTTTTCTGCCTGGTTGTAGGATACGGCATTCAACTGAATGAGTTGTGCCATACCTTTCAGGATCTGTAAGGTGATATGACGGCTGGCAGGCATACCTTTCATCCAGCTCCAGCCACCATTCGGAAGCTGTTGTTTCAGTAATTGCTGCAAGGCTTCTTCCCGTACTTGGGCAGTCCGGTTGGTATCAAACAGCAATTGTAGGCGCTGTTTCTGTTCGGTCTCGTTGGCTGCATCCAGCACCCAAGGTGTTTCTTCCAGTAAAATCGTCTTCAGTTCCTCATTCTTTTCCAAGTTGGAAAGAAGCGTTTCCGTATTTTCTCCGGCCGCTTTCCATTGGTCGATTACCTGTTTGATGCGCGGATGAGCCTGGGCTATATAAGCAGATAACGTATTGCTGTAATAAACGCTGAACCACGAGAGGATATCTTCCTGTTTCGGCTCGTTTAATGTGGATAAAGCTTGTACGGCATACCAGATCGGATTACTGCTGACTTCGAAAGTGATCCGGTATGGATTTGTCAGGGCTTGTTTCGGAAGCTTGATGGCCAGTTCCTTTTCATCCGTCAGGTAGAAAGGAATACTTTCTGTAATCAGTGTCTGGTTCGGGAGAACAGGAAGCAGATGTTGTTCTCCATCACTGCCGGCTGCACCGACAGCCTGAATACGACAACCCACTACACCCAGTTTATCCCAGTCTTTTACCTGCAAGTTCCATTGCATCATTCCGGTTTCATCGGCTGTCAGCGAGAACGGCTTTTCTATCTGCAACAAGATTTCTTCAGTCTCCGGATTGAATAATTCCAGTTTGGCCTTTCCTTGGATAGCTTCCGCCATCTGGTTGATGATCTGTGTCGAGATAACGGCTTCATCTCCGTTTCGCAGGAAGCGGGGTAAATAAGGAGAAACCATTAAGGGCTTACTGGTGACGGCTTCTTTCGACAGATATCCGTATTTCAGGTCTTTTGTCTGTGCCAGTAATTGCAGTTTCCAGGTAGTATTACTTTCCGGAACGGTAAAGTTGAAGGAAACATGTCCGGTCTCATCGGTCTGTAATACCGGGTAGAAGAATGCCGTTTCGGCAAAGTTTTCCCGGAAGGAAACCGTTTCTGTCTGGGCTGGTGCCGGAGCCGCGATGGCTTCTTCTGCCATGACGGTATTCGTACTGCTTACTTCCGGTTCACTCAATACGGCACTGTCTTCGGTTATTTGTAAGACTTCGGTAACATTGGTAGCTGATTTAGCCATAGTGCCGCGTAGTTTCAGTCCACCTGTCAAGGATCTGGTCGACGATGCCGCATAGAACAGCAGCTTCTGTTGCAGCATTTCCGTCCAGGCCTGGTACATCTGGTCGTAGCTGTAAGCCGGAACATCTTGCAAAGACAGTTCTGCGTATTGCGAACGGTTCTGGGTCTGGAAAGAAAGTCCGGTCTGGAAATAACTTCTCCAGAGAGATACGTGCCGCTGAGGTGTGAAATACCAGTGGAAAGGCAGGATCTGATCTAAAGAAGCATCATACATACTGGCCAGGACTTCTGCCTGAACAGCCGAAGAATCGGCATCTACCAGTCGGAATTTCCAGTTTTCCTGACTACCCGGTAACAGATGATCCCGGAATGTTTCCGTATGGAATGTCAGTTTCCGCTCCGGTTCTTTCCGAACGATGGAACAGCTATTACTATACAGCTTGCCACCTTTGACAAAAGAGAAAGAGGCTGTCATGCCTTCGCCATACGATTCCTGGTACAATACCGGGAATGCCCGGTTCTCATTCCGCATGGAAACGAGTTCCCGATGAATACGAGTTCCGTTGGCGGCAAAGAGTTCATATATGACGTATGCCGGACTTTCGGAAGTACCGAAATAGACATCGATGGTTTCTCCCGGAAGAGCCTCATAACTTCCATTCGGCATCCAGGAAGATATAAATACCGGCATGTGGCGATCTTGCAGACTGTATAAAATGAAATCACCTTCTGCTTTTACTTTCACGCCTTTCTGATCCATCGAGTTGACTTGTAAGCGATAGCGTCCGGCTGCCAGGTTCTTGAAGGCATCCGTAAGGGTTTGATCCGTAGAGAAAGGTCCGACGGCCAAAATCGAATCCGTCTCGTAAGTGATTGAACCACTCTTCGGCTCTTTCTTCTCAGTCAGTTTATAGAGGGTATAAGAACCTTGTGCCTTTACCTTTTCTCCGTTGAGGGTTTGTGCGATGACTTTCGCTTCGGCTTTTTCCTTTTCCTGCCAGTAATTGAGTTGAAGAGAAAGCACGATGCCTGCATCTCCTACCGAGAAGACATACGATGTCTCCTGTGTTTCGCCTTTACTGTCGGTCAGGCGTGCCTTTACTTCATACGACTGGCAAACCGGGCGGTCGGAATCGGTCTGTTCCCTTTCCGGAACAAAGGTGAATTGGAATTGCCCTTTCTGATTAACATCGGCTGTTCCTTGGGCTACTTGTTCATAACTTTGGTTATATGGATTAGGCATATATGCCCGTAACCAGAACGGACGGCGGGTGATGGTCCATTCTACTTTCCCTTCTTGTAACGCTACGCCTGAGAACGATTCGGCTTTTCCCTGAATTTGCACTTCATTTCCGAAGCTGACTTCCTCTTTTATCGGTTCGATATCCAGTCGGAACGAAGGACGTTTATATTCTTCTACGCGGAAAGATGCAGAGGCTTTGTCTGTTACCAGGGTGAAGTTCCCGTTCAATCCTTGTTGAGGTAAAGTGAATTCACCATGGAAAGAGCCAAAAGCGTTGGTCGTAAATTCTTTCCGGGCGATTTCCTTGTAATTGGCATCGCGCAGGGATACCGAAATTGTTTCACCTTCGTTGGCTGTTAACTGCTTTTTATCGTCTGTATAGACAATTCCCTTGAAGGCCACTGTTTGTCCCGGTCGGTAAATACCCCGATCTGTAAACAGGGAGACATACGTTTGCGACTTGTTGCCGGTCATCTGTCGGTATGAAGCCGAAATACCTGTCAGCAAAGCCGCTGTATCCTGAGGCAGAACCGGACGGACAGCATCAATCTGATTCCGGTTTTTAACGGCAAGCAAAGCAAATCCCTTTGCATCGGTCTTGACAGTTGCCAGTTCTTTTACTTCCCATTGCATGGTAGTATTATAACAGATCACCGGAATATCCGCCAGCGGTTTCCCCGTTTCAAAGTCGGTTACGAACACTTCCTGTATACCTTCCGCATTCGGGCGATAGGTAAGAGCCAAGCGACTTACACTAAACGGCGCACGGTTTGTCAGACTTTCATCGATTGTGGATACTTCATACATAAACAAGCCCGGTTGTTCCATCGGAATAAGCAAGGTTGTATCTTTTGTCAGCAAAGGAGACGCTTGGGGCAAGCAGACGGTCATCTCTTTGACGAGCTTTCCATAGTAAGCCGTATTGTCTTTGCTTCCCTGACGTAAGGCCGTTACCGTAGCAGCCTTGTTTTGGTACACTTTCACCCGGAGTTCCGTTACATGCTTATAGCGGATTTTGAGTTCTTGTTCTTTTCCCGGATAAACCTGATTCTTATGCTGGATAGAGATAGAAGCTTGTTCCATCCGTTCGATAGCATTCTTGAACTCATTGGCACGTGGATAAGCAGCAAATGCCTGAGATTGCTGCTGGCAGAAGTCATAAACGATTTGACGTACCGAATCTTGTTGGGCATTATTCTGATAATAATACGGTTCTTGCTGTAACCAATCCAGGCGGTTCAGCTGTATTTCCAGCTGGGATTCCGGATCAGTCGTATGAGTTAATAACGAATCGAGCGACTGTTTGTACGTACTTCTCGTTTTCTCTCCTTTCCGGTATTGGTATTGCAGGTAATCCAAAGCTACTAAAGTTTCGGCTTTTGGATTCACTTGTGTCTTGCGGAATTGTAACCACGTCTGATAATAGGTATCGTCAGCCTGTATGTCGATCGCCCGTTGCAACAGGAAATCATATAAGGTAGGACGCAATGTCCGGGCGTCCTTTCCTAATTCCATCACCTGGGCATATTTTTCGGCCGGTGTGTTCTGAAGTGTCTGAATTGGAGATAAAGACTGCTTCAGTTCTTCCTTTATCTTTTCTTCAAACAGGTTGGCTGTCCATTCCCGTATGTCTTCCGGAACATAACCTTGTAACGGTGTACGCTGGTGAATCGTCCATCCATTCTGGTTATAGTAGGACTGATACATTTCGGCCAGCAGTGAATGTAAGAGGGATGCGGTAGCCGAATCCTGAACCTGTTGGGTATATTCGGTCGTTTCCTGAATCAGATCCGGAAATTTATCCACATCTTTTTCCAGTTCATCGTGCATTTTTTGCACAAGCGTCTGAATGACTTCCGACGGACTTTTATCTTTCGGAATCGAAAACCCGGAACTTGTTTCCTGACGGGCAGCTGCATAATAGGCCGTTAAGGCAGCAGCTGGGATTAATAGGATGGAAATAAAAAATGCTCTTATCTTCATATCTTATCTATTTAAAGCTTCGCCCCAAGTGCGAAACCAGAATTTCTCTCTTTATATATAAGATACGAAGTAAGAGCAAAAAGTTGTAAAGAGTGTGTTAAATTCGAGTAAAACTTATGCTTTACGAACGTATGTCAGGAAAGTATAAGGATAAGCGTTCTTCTCGTCTGCCGGAAATTCCTGCCTATCTACTTCTTCCCATAAGTCCCAGTTCACTACCGGGAAGAAAGCATCTGCATTTTCAAACTCATGATGAACACGCGTGATATACATTTTGTCTGCTTTGCTTAATGCCTGGCGATATACCAAGGCTCCTCCGATAATGAATATCTCATCTTCCTTTTCGCACAAGTCTAATGCGTCGCGCATGGACTCGCAGGCGAAACAGTTTACAAATCCTGCTTCAGGAAGAGAGGTAAGTACTACATTTTTACGATCTGGCAACGGACCGTTGGGCAGTGACTCGAATGTCTTTCTTCCCATAATAATGGCATGACCGGTTGTCAATTCCTTAAAATGCTTCATGTCGGCCGGTAAATGCCACAGAAGCTGCTGATTCTTGCCAATAGCGTTGTTGTCGGCTATGGCAGCGATAATAGAAATAGTACTCATAGTATAACACAATTATTATATGTTCTTATTTGATCAGACAGCGACAACGCCTTTGATGTGCGGGTGTGGGTCGTAACCGATCAAATGAAAATCTTCATATTGGAAATCAAAGATGCTTTTGACATCCGGGTTCAATTCCATGCGCGGAAGCGGACGCGGTTCGCGCGTCAACTGGAGTTTTACCTGCTCCAGGTGATTGGAATAGATATGGGCATCGCCTAATGTATGAACAAAATCTCCGGCTTTCAATCCGGTTACCTGCGCCATCATCTGCAATAACAGGGCGTAGGAAGCAATGTTGAACGGAACACCCAAAAAGATGTCGGCGCTACGCTGGTACATTTGCAGGCTTAATCGTCCGTTTGCCACATAGAATTGAAAGAAAGCATGGCAGGGCGGCAGATTCATATTATCCAAATCTCCCACATTCCAGGCGCTGACAATGATACGGCGAGAGTCGGGATTATGCTTGATTGTCTCGACAGCTTCGCTGATCTGATCAATCGATCCTCCTTTATAATCGGGCCACGAACGCCATTGATAACCATAAATGTGTCCTAAATTTCCATCCGGATCGGCCCATTCGTTCCATATCCGCACACCATTGTCCTGCAAATACTTTACGTTGGTATCACCTTTCAAGAACCAGAGCAATTCATAAATGATGGATTTCAAGTGAAGCTTTTTCGTTGTCAGCAACGGAAAGCCGTCTTCCAGGTTGAATCGCATCTGATGACCGAAGATACTGGTTGTGCCCGTACCGGTACGATCTTCCTTATGAACGCCTTCTGTCAGTACACGGTTGAGCAAATCAAGATATTGTTTCATTCTATTTTTCTGCTTAATGGAACAAAGGTACTATTTATTTCTGTATTTCCGGGTGTGATAGTAGAATTCTTTCATCAGAAAGCACCGGGATATTTCTTTTATTGCCTGGAGTTAAACTTTCAGTGATGCCGAGATATTCTTTAGTTCACGCCGCGGATTACTTAGTTCACGTCGTGGATTAAGTAGTTCACGCCGTGGATTACTTAGTTCTCGACGTGAACTAAAGAATAGGTTACTGGATTTGCTTTTTTAGAAGGTTGTTTCTGGATCAAAAGAAGGGGGGGGATTCTGATAAAAAGACGGAGGAGATGGATTTACAGGAAAAATACTTATTTTTACCTGCTGTTAAATAAGGAATCATTGGTATCATGAAAAAGTGTCTTTGGATTATTGTTTTGGTAACATGGGCTGCTTCTGTTGGGGCAACAGGGGATAATATAGCCCGACTGGCCAACGTGAAAGTTTCTTCAGCCGTTGGTGAGCAGACAGGAGAGAAAGCGATTGATGGAAAAATCCGTCTTTTTAATCAAGGAGAGTGGCGGTCAACTGGCAGTGTTAATTTCTATGGACAAATTGATTATCCCTGGATTGAGCTGGAATGGAAGCAGGAAGAGGAAATAAACGAAGTAGTACTTTATGATCGTCCTTCGTTGGAAAGTCATATTGCCGGAGGAATACTTCATTTCAGTGACGGATCGGAGATAGAAGTCTATGAGATACCGAATGATGGTTCTCCTAAGCTGATTCGGTTTCCGGCCAAGAAAGTCCGGTGGGTCCGCTTTGAATGTACGGATGCGGATGGAAAAGAAGTTGGCTTGTCGGAGATAGAAGTCAATGCTTGTGGCAGTTCGAATTTGGATTTTGTTTCAAAAGTGAATCCTTTTATCGAGACAACCCGCGGACGTTACTTTTTCTTTGTGACGGGTAGTCTTCCTTTTGGAATGATTAGTGCGGCACCACTGACACGGAATAAAAATCAGTATGGTGGCGGTTACAACTATAATTCTACCGAAATCTTAGGCTTTCCGCAGATACATGATTGGATGCTTTCGGGTGTAACCCTTATGCCTACCACCGGAAACGAAAGTCCTATTGGAGGAGAAAAAGAGTGGAAATCTCCTTTTCATCATGCCGGTGAGATAGCCAGACCCGGTTATCATCGGGTGTTTCTGGAAAAATATGGTTTGTGGGTAGAGCAAACAGCTTCTGATCGGGTTAGTTTCTATCGGGTTCAATATACCGGAGAGGACAATACCCATTGTGGCTTGTTATTGAATTTGGGCGGTTATGTGGCTACGACGACGATGACAAATGCCCGTGTGCGGAAATGTAGTCCTACCGAACTCGAAGGAGAGGTAACAACGATGGGACGTTTGTGGGGCGGTCCGGATAGTGTCAAGATTTATTTTGCCTTGCAATTGGATAAACCGATGGAAGACTTGGACGGCTGGGACGATACCCGTTTCTATGAACAAATAGATTCGTTGCTTGGTACTGGAAAGGCAAAGGCCAGACATACGGGGATGAGTTATTATGATGCTCCGTCTTCTGGGGTTCGTATGAATATTCCTGTCCGGACGGGTGATGAAATACAGGTAAAATGTGCCGTCTCTTATACCAGTGTAGAAAATGCCTGGGCTAACTTACACTCGGAAATACAACATTGGGACTTTGAAAAAGCTTGTCGGGATGCCAGACAAGTCTGGAATGATTATCTGGGACGTATTGAAGTGGAAGGCGGAACGGAAGATCAGCAAGTTAAGTTTTATACAGACCTGTGGCATGTATTGCTGGGACGCCATAAGATAGATGATGTGAATGGGGATTATCCTGATTATACCGACGGAGAACGTCGGGGAAGCCAGACGGTTCATATCCGGTATAAAACGAGAACATTGCCCAAAGATCCGCAAGGAAATGTGAAGTTCCACATGTATAATTCGGATGCCTTTTGGCTGACACAGTGGAATCTGAATATTCTTTGGGGATTGGCTTGGCCGGAAGTACAGGATGATTTTGCTGCCTGCCTGATTGAATATGCCAAAAATGGCGGATTGATACCAAGAGGTCCTAATGCCGGAGGTTATTCGTATATTATGACGGGTTGTCCGGCCACGCCTCTTATTACCAGTGCTTATCAGAAGGGTATCCTGACAAAAGTATCGGCCGAGGAAGCCTATAAATGGATGTATAAGAATCATCACGATGGTATGTTGGGCGACCGTAACTCCATTCGTTTTTATGAAAAGCATGGGTACTTCGCAGATAATGCCGGCATAACATTAGAGGCTGCCTTCCAAGACTGGTCGTTGGGACAAATGGCGCTTAAGATGGGAAAGATGAAAGATGCTCATCATTTCGACAAGCGTTCGAAAGGATGGCAGACATTATATCATCCGGAACAGGGATTGTTGTTCCCGAAACGGGCAGATGGTAGCTGGTTGCATGAAGATCCGTTGAATGGGGCCGGCTGGGTAGAAGCCAATGCCTGGCAGGCTACCTGGTCTGTTTCGCATGGTATCGAAGAGCTGGCCCGGTTAATGGGTGGTAATGAAAACTTATGTCGGAAACTGAATTATGCTTTCGAGCAGGCACAGGACGAATCGTTTGTTTTTGGGTATAGTAACGGGTATGTCAGTTATGCTAATCAACCGGGATGCTCGAATGCTCATGTATTTAATTACGCCGGAGCACCTCAGTTGTCCCAGTATTGGGTTCGTCAGGTCAATGAAAAAGCCTATGGAGCTGTATCTCCTGGAAAAGGTTATGGTGGCCATGATGAGGATCAGGGGCAGATGGGCGGAGTCAGTGCCTTGATGTCTATCGGATTATTCAGTCTGAAAGGAACATGTTCGGTAGATCCGGTGTATGAAATCACGGCTCCGGTCTTTGATGTTGTTCGGATCAAGCTGTCACCTACCTATTATTCAGGGAAAGAATTTGTGATCAGGACATATAATAACTCGAAGTCCAATTGTTATATCCGGAAAAGTAGTCTTAATGGAAAACCGTTGGATACGTTTTGGTTTTATCACAAGGACTTTGCCAAAGGAGGAACATTGGAATTGTGGTTGGACGACTCGTTTCCTGAAGCGGACTCCACATCAATCAAATAAATTCGTACTTTTGTGCAGTAAATAAGTAAGAAGATGAGTAACAAGACACAGCAAATACGTATAGAAGAGTATGATTATCCGTTACCGGATGAGCGAATTGCCAAATTCCCTTTGGCAAAACGGGATGAATCAAAACTGTTGTTATATAAGGACGGACAAGTTTCGGAGAGTGTATTCAAGCATATTGCTGATTATTTGCCCGCAGGTTCGTTGTTGGTCTATAACAACACACGGGTAATTCAGGCACGGTTGTTGTTCCAGAAAGCAACAGGTGCACGGATTGAAGTCTTTTGTCTGGAACCGGCTGAACCGCATGATTATGCTTTGATCTTTCAGCAGACAGAACGTTGCAGCTGGATTTGTCTGGTTGGAAATCTGAAGAAGTGGAAGGACGGTTTACTGACTAAAAAGGTGACCATTCAAGGAGAAGAAGTGATTCTTTCGGCGGAAAAGAAAGAAAGTCATGGCGATAGTCACCGGATTGAATTTACCTGGAATAATCCGAAATATACGTTTGCTGATCTGTTGGATGCGGCAGGCGTCCTTCCGATTCCGCCTTATTTGCATCGGGAAACGGAGAAGAGTGATTTGGTAACCTATCAGACGGTTTATTCCAAGATAAAAGGGTCGGTAGCGGCTCCGACTGCCGGTTTGCATTTTACACCCGAAGTCCTGGCAGATGTAGATGCACATGGTATCGGAAGGGAAGAAGTAACCTTGCATGTAGGTGCCGGAACTTTCAAACCCGTCAAGAGTGAAACCATCGAAGGCCATGAGATGCATACGGAGTTTATTTCCGTTCGCCGTTCGTCAATCGAGCGTATCCAGAAGAATTTGGGAAAGATCATCGCTGTAGGAACTACTTCCGTTCGTACGTTGGAAAGTCTATATTATATAGGTGTCAAATTAGCGTCGCATCCGGATGCGACATCCGAAGAGCTTGTTGTAAACCAGTGGATGCCTTATGAGGCAGAGAATAACCGGATTCCGGTAGCCGAAGCGTTGCAACATATATTGGATTATCTGGATCGGCATCAGGCGGACAAACTGGTAACGGCAACGCAGATTATTATCGCTCCGGGCTATGAGTTTAAGATTGTCCGTGGAATTATCACTAATTTCCACCAGCCTAAGAGTACTTTGTTACTGTTGATTTCTGCTTTTGTCAAGGGCAATTGGCGGACTATCTATGATTATGCCCTCAGTCATGATTTCCGTTTCTTGAGTTATGGCGACAGTTCGTTGTTGTTGTAAGCAGATAAGCAGACTGGGGTCGTTCTTCCTCTTGTTTTTTCCCCTGATCTGAACTTCCTTCCAGCAATAAATATCGATATTTGTCACTAACCGGCGTTCCGTTTAATGCGTCATATCGATATTTGTCACCAATCGGCACTCCGTTTAATGTGAAATATCGATATTTCCCGCTGACCGGTGTCCATTTAGTGCCTCATATCAATATTTGTTACCAATCGGACGCCGTTTAATGTGAAATATCGATATTTCCCGCTAATCGGCATCCATCTAGTTCCTAATATCGATATTTGTCACTAACCGGCGTTCCGTTTAATGTGAAATATCGATATGGGGCATCAATCGGCGGTGTAGCAAGCCGGACTTTTGTCTGTTTCTTATTGCCCGGAGACGAATTTTCCTTGCTTGAGGGCTGGAAACTTGCAAAAGCGTGACGGAATGCCTATTTTTATCGGCAGTAGTACATTGTATAGGGTTTAATACTAAAATAGATAAGGTAAATGATGAAAAACTGGATTGTTTATGTATTGTGTTTGCTATTCCCTTTTTCAATCTATGGGAAAGGAGATAAGAAATTTACAGTTTTGCAATGGAATATATGGCAGGAAGGAACTGTAGTAGAAGGCGGCTATGAGGCTATAGTTAATGAGATAGTCCGCTTGAAACCTGATTTCGTAACGTTTAGTGAGGTGAGAAATTATAACCAGACTCGTTTTTGTGATCGGATTGTGCAGTCTTTATCTCAGAAGGGAGAAACATATTATTCTTTTTACAGCAATGATTCTGGACTTTTAAGTAAGTATCCGATAACCGATTCAACGACGGTTTTCCCTTTGAAGGATGACCATGGAAGCATTTATCGTCTGGTTTCTTCTATATATGGTCGGGAAATAGCCGTATATACGGCCCATTTGGATTATCTGAGCGACGCTTATTATAATGTAAGAGGGTATGATGGTTCTACCTGGAAGGAAATTCCTATACCGGAAACGGTTCAGGAAGTTTTGGCTGTCAATGATGCATCTTTACGGGATGATGCGATTCGGAACTTTGTGGCTGCTGCGAAAGAAGATATTGCTGCCGGAAGAATTGTTGTTTTAGGTGGGGATTTTAATGAACCATCTCATCTGGACTGGATACGCGAGACCAAGGACTTGTATGATCATCACGGTTTGATTATTCCTTGGACTGTTCCGCTTATTCTGGATAATAATGGCTTTATAGATACATACCGTGAAATTTATCCGGATGTTTTAGCTTATCCGGGTTTCACTTTCCCTGCAGACAATCCCTTGATCCCGGTTAATAAGCTGACTTGGGCTCCTAAAGCGGATGAAAGAGATCGCATTGATTATATATTCTATTATCCTGCAGAAGGACTGTCTGTAAAAGATGCGGTTATTTTCGGTCCGGAAGGAAGTATTTGTAAAAGCCAGCGTATCAAGGAAACTTCCAAAGATCGTTTTATCACCCCATTGGCTGTTTGGCCTACAGATCATAAAGGCTTATTGGTCACTTTCGGACTTACTGCTAATTCAGGAAGATAACCAGGAGGGGTAATATGTTTGCGTAAAAACTTCAATGCTTCAGAGACCTGATGTTCGACTGTCTTTTCCGACAGGTGCATCAGGTCTGCTATTTCTTTATAACTTTTGTGTTCCTTTCTGCTGAGATGGAATATCTTCTGTCGTTGTGGAGGCAATTCTGCAATCAGCAGGTCAATGTAAGCACTTAAATCTTTTGCTTCCAATTCTTTTTCGATGTCATAACTGTTTTCTTCCGGCATATTCTCCAACGCCTCCAAAAGCGAAAGCGTATAGAAATCATGGTTAAAGCTTTTGCGGGTTTGGTTAAAAACCAGATTACGTGAAATGATGAACAGCAAGCCCTTAAAATTATCATTTTCCCGTAAGAAATCACGTGATTGCCATAAACGGACAAAAACATCTTGTACAACTTCTTCCGCTTCTTCCATATTTGTCAGATATAGCCGGCAGAAATTGTAAACCTGCTTCCAATATTGTTTATAAAGAATATTGAAAGCTTTTTCGTTTCCTTGTTTCAGGGCAATTATGAGTTCTTTTTCTTGATCCACCAATCTATTGTTGTTGCGTGTATTAGTTCTTATTCTTCCATTATTTCTTTTTCACAAAAGTAAGAAAAAGACGTTTCTTTTTTTTTACAAAAGTAAGAAAAAGACATTTCTTGTCAATACTATTGAAAAAAAACACATTTTTTTTAATCGGGAATAGGGGGGAGATAGGATATCGCGTGTATTTATTAGTAAAGGCGAAAAAAGTATGAATATACAAGAGAAAAAACATATAGTTCAGAAGTTGTTGTCCGGGACATTATCCGAAGACGAGAAAGCAAGGCTGTCTCAAAGTCCGGAAATGGAACAGATCTGGCTTCAACAATGGGAACAGGCATCAGACAGGAGTCTGGAAGTAAATCCTGATCAGCTGTGGGCCGGTATTCGGCAACAGACCGATCAAAAGAATAGACCATGGAAGTCTTATTTTTATAAATGGTATAGTGTGGCGGCATCTATCTTGCTTGTTATTGCTTTGAGTGGAATTGCCTATTTGTGGAATCAAAAGACTGCCGCACCGGTTTATGTGGTTACTTCCGGTATTCAGAATCTGGAGAAAATCCAATTACCCGACGGAACCCATGTTTGTTTAGGACCTGGTAGCCGGTTGGAATATCCATCGGAGTTTAGAACCGACAGCCGGAATGTCCGCTTGGAAGGTCAAGCCTTTTTCGATGTAGCGAAAGATCCCTCCAAACCTTTCCGGGTACAGATGAATGATGTACAGGTAGAAGCTTTGGGTACGGCTTTCGAACTGTTTAATTACGAAGACTCGGAGGACATGGAAGCCATCTTGGTAAATGGAAAAATCAAGGTCGGCTTTGAACGGAATAACAAAGTGGTAAAAGAACAAATCATGAGCCCGGATGAACGACTGATTTGGCATAAGAATACCAATAAAGTAGAAGTAGGGCAGATTAATGCAGATAAATATACCTCGTGGAGAACAGGTGTTTTATCGTTTGAAAATGAGAATCTGGCTATGATCATTCCACGTTTGGAACGTTGGTATGGACGGAAGATTCAATGTGAAGAAAGTTTGTTGAATAACTATCGTTTCACGTTTAAAGTACGCGATGAATCGTTGGATGTAATCCTGTTTATCATGCGTCAATCGGCACCTCTACAATACAAAAAGAATACAGATGAAAGCTATATATTAACCAGGAAAAAATAAAATGCCTATGGGAAAGGAGTAAGAAGTTAACCTAAAATGAACGGAAGATACCGGCAAGTACCTCCCGTTCAATCTGAGAGTTTAAGAAACACAAGCCTGCCAAACGGAGTCCAAGCCAAAGGCAAGCATAATTCATGTATCAAAAACAATCCGTATCATGAAAGTTACGTCTTTGTGTAATTTATTGGCTGTTTGTTCCATCTCTGCTTCAACGTATGCACATAGTTTGAAGTTTTCAATTCACAAGCAGAACAGCAGCATCAGCGAAGTTTTCAAGGAAATTGAAAAGAAAAGCGACTTTACATTCTTCTTCAATGACAACCAGATTAATGTAAAGCAAAAAGTGAGTGTCAGTGCCAACAACGCCAGCATAGAAGATGTATTGGCACAAGTCTTGCAAAACACAGGGTACAATTACCAGATTATCGACAAGCAAATCCTGATCAAAGTATCGGATAAAGAGGTGATGGCTGTCCCTGCTGTATCCCAAAGTGATAAGAAAATCACCGGTACAGTATTAGATGCCACCGGTATGCCGGTAATCGGTGCTAATGTGATGGTAAAAGGTACCACCAACGGAACTATTACCGATATGGAAGGTAAATTCTCGTTGGAAGCCCGTGAAGGAGCTGTCTTAGTTATATCTTATATTGGATTTGCCAATCAGGAAATCAAAGTACGAAAACAGACTAATTTATCGATTGCTTTAAAAGAAGATTCGAAAGCTTTGGATGAATTGGTGGTTGTGGGGTATGGTGTACAGAAGAAAGCTAATTTGAGTGGGGCTGTAGAGACAGTGTCTTCTACGATGTTGCAAAACCGTGCGACTAATAATGTAGGTATTGCTTTACAAGGTTTGGTGCCGAATTTGCAGATTTCTCCGAATGGTGGATCTGCTGATGCAGTACCTTCTTTTAATGTACGTGGTGAAACTTCTATTAATGGAGGAGCTCCGTTGATTTTAGTGGATGGAATTCCTACTTCTGCTGGTGATTTTGCTCGTATCAACTCAATGGATATTGAGAATATCTCTGTCTTGAAGGATGCGTCCTCTGCAGCCATCTATGGTGCAAGAGCCTCGTTTGGAGTGATTTTAGTGACCACAAAGAAGGGGAAAAGCGAGAAATTGCAGGTGCAATTCAATAATACCTATAATGTGCGTAAATTGACTAATATGCCAAAAGTGGTTAAAGATCCCTACATCCAAGCCAGTTATAAGAAAGAGATGGGTAAACCTTGGTATGATCTTTATTCCGATGAAGAAGTAGAATATGCACAAAAACTGTTGCAAGATCCGTCATTGGAGTCAACTATTATCAACCAAAAGAACCCGAACAGTTACACCTATCTCGCTTCGACAGATTGGTTTGACGAGATTTTTGATAAGCTCGGAACCTCCCATCAGCATAATCTCAGTGTGTCAGGAGCCTCAGAAAAAGCCTCCTATTACTTAGGTACGGAATACTATGCCGAGAGTGGTTTGTTGCATTATAATAAGGATCAATATAGCCGCTTTAATGTTAGAAGTAATGTAGAGTATCGTCCTTTCGATCGTTTGACGGTTGCTAATAACACTGCTTTTACTTACTATAAGTATGATAAACCGACCAACTTTGGATCATGACTATATAGTATAGCCAATGAAACTAACACTTTGGTGCCTGTGAAAAATCCAGATGGCTCATACACCAAGGAGGGTGCATCAATGATTGGAACGCTCATTGATGGAGGAGAGCGAATGAATAAATATAGTTCTGTATATACTCAGTTTACTGCTTCTTTCGATTTGATACCACAGATGTGGAAGATGAAAGCGGATTTTACTGCGAAAATTAACAACGACCGGGTTGATGTATGGGACAGCGACAAAGAGATTCCTTACACTACAGGTCCTTCTGCTCCTCTACTTTATTTGGGTTGGGATAATTATGCACAAAAGGAATCTGCTCAAGACATCTATACTTTAGTGAATTTATATACCGATTTTAACAAGAGTTTTGGTAAGCATAATCTTTCAGCTATTGTGGGTTATAGCCAAGAATATGAACATTACAACAGCTTTTTGAGCAAGCGAAAAGATTTGATTACAGACTCCAATCCATCGGTGCAGTTAGCTACAGGTGATATGACTGTAACTGAAGATGATTATGCTTGGTCTATACGAAGTGCCTTCTACCGCCTGAATTATACATTTGACCAAAAATACATAGTTGAGGTGAATGGTCGTTATGACGGAACATCTCGTTTCCCTTCTGTTAATCGTTTTGGTTTTTTCCCATCTGTCTCTGCAGCTTGGGTTTTCTCAAAGGAAAATTTCATGAGTCCTTTAGGGTCTTGGCTGGATCATGGTAAGTTCCGCTTATCGTATGGTTCGTTAGGGAATCAGGATGTAAGCTATTATTCTTATATAGCATCTATGAGTGCAAGTAAAATGAATTATTTGTTGAATGGAGAGAAGCCAATGGGGGTTTATCAGCCTGGTTTGATATCTAATGACTTGACTTGGGAGAAAGTTTATACTATCAATGCCGGTATAGACTTGAACTTGTTGTCCAATAGATTGGTTCTTGCGGGTGATGTTTATCGTCGTGATACTAAGGATATGTTGACCAAGGGTAAGACTCTACCAAGTGTGTTAGGTACTGCAGAACCAAGAATTAATGCTGCCGATTTGAAAACTCGTGGTTGGGAGGTTTCTGTCTCATGGCGTGATAGATTTGAGTTGGGCTCCAAGCCGTTCAATTACAGTGCTCGCTTTATCCTTTCTGACAGCCGTTCTTGGATTACTCGTTTTGATAACCCGACACGAATCTTGTCTGATTATTATAAAGGTCAGGAATTAGGAGAAATTTGGGGCTTAGTAACAGAAGGATTCTTCAAGGATCAGGCTGATATCGACAATCATGCTGATCAATGGAATGTGATTGCTTATCCTGGTGACCGCAAACTGGAGCCGGGTGATTTGAAATATAAAGATTTAAATGGTGATGGTAAGATTGATAAGGGAGCGAATACGGTAGATAATCCGGGAGACTTCAAGATTATAGGTAACAGTCGTAGCCGCTATTTATATGGTTTAGATTTGAATGCGGATTGGAATGGCTTCGATTTGCGTATGCTCTTCCAAGGTGTTGGCAAACGAGATTGGTATCCTACTGGTTATAAATTCTATGGCATTTATTTGGCTCCTTGGGGTAATGTCTATGAGAATAACCTCGACCATTGGACTCCGGAGAACCCGGATGGCTATTTCCCACGTTTGAAATCTTACTTGGCAAATGGTGCGGGTGATATGTCTTACAACCAAACCCGTTATTTGCAAAATGCAGCCTACTTACGTTGTAAGAACATCACATTTGGTTACACATTGCCGAAACGGTTGCTTCAAAAGATAATGTTAGACAATGTGCGCATCTACCTGAGTGGTGAGAACCTGTTTGAATTCACTTCTTTGTGTAAGAACTTCGACCCTGAAGTGCTGGATCAGACTTCACACCCGATGCAGCGCACCTATTCGATTGGTTTGAATATTTCACTTTAAAATGATAGACAATAAAATGAATAAAATAATATATATCATAGCAGCTTCTTTGGGAGTATTGACCTTGACAGGTTGCAACAACGACTTCATGGATCGTTATCCGGCTACTTCTATTTCTCAGGAGACATTTTTTAAAACGGATAAGGATTTGGAGTTGTATACGAATACTTATTACGAATATGTGAATCCTTATTTTACGGATTACGTGAGTGATAACTTTGCATCTTATTCAGAAGTCCATGAGAATAACAATCTAATTCGTGGTAGTATCAATGCTGAGACTGTTGGGGGTTGGAATGATTGGGGAACTTTGCGCCGTTTAAACTTTCTGTTGGATAATGTAAGTGGAATAACAGGAAATCAAGTCGCTATTGCTCATCACATTGGTCTAACGCGTTTACAAAGAGCAATCTGGTATTATAAGCAAGTGAAATCCTACAATGATGTGCCTTGGTATTCCTGTGCATTGAAAGATACTGATGAGGAATTGCTTTATAAGGGGCGTGATTCTCGTGTGATGGTAGTTGATTCCATTATGGCCGATTTGGACTATGCTGTAGCCAATATGTCAGAGGATATGGGCAATCGTACGGTGTTTAGCAAATGGTATGCTTTGGCGATGCAAGCTCGTATCTGTTTGCATGAGGGTACTTATAGGAAGTATCATGACGAGTTGGAATTGCAAGGAACGGCTCAGCCATTTTTGGAAAAGGCAGTACAAGCTGCTCAACAGATAATGGCTTCTGGAAAATTTGCGATTGATAAACGTGGAGGTAAGAATCAAGCTTACCGTAATCTTTTTTCCAGCTACAATCTGTCTGCCTCTCCGGAGATGATACTTTTTAAGGATTATGATTTGGGTGAGAACATTAAACATGATGCAGGGTCCCAGTCTTTCTCATGGGTGAGCAATTTAAGCCGCAGTTTGATGGAATCGTACGAGTATCTTATGCCTGATGGCAAAGCTGTTCCTTTTACATCTGTTCCTAATTATGATAAAAAATCGTTTGTAGAGGTGTTTGAAAACCGTGATCCTCGCTTGTCGCAGACTTTTATGGCTCCTGGTTATGCAAGGGCGGGAGACGTTTCCGCTTTTCGTCCGAATTTGAATTTGGGGGGTTATCCTTGTGTCAAGTATGAATCAGATGATCCTGTTTCTAAAAAAGGCACAACTACTTATACTGATTTGCCAGTAGTGCGTTATGCTGAAATCTTGTTGATTTATGCTGAAGCAAAAGCTGAATTAGGTCAATTGACGCAGTCTGATATGGACAAATCAATTAACGAGATTCGTTCACGTGTGGAGATGCCACGTATCGTGCTTTCCGATATTATAGATGACCCGAATTTGAAGATGCAATATCCAGACATCAGTGACAAGGCGTTGTTGCAGATTCGTAGAGAACGACGTATTGAGCTGATGGGCGAAAACTTCCGTTGGGACGATTTGATGCGTTGGAAAGAGGCACATCTGATTCGCGATGTACAACAAGGTATTTATGTGGACAAATTTGGTGTGTTTGACATATCAGGTGATGGTGTTCCAGAGATGGGTATATTTCCAAATAAAGAAAGCAATACTGTTCCGGAAGCGGAACGAGAGAACTACACGTTCTACTATTTGGATGAGGGCATCATTTCTTTGTCAAATGGTGATTCTGGCTATATCCTTGTCAAGAACGAGATTGGCAACCGTAAGTTTGAAGAGCCAAAGTTCTACTATCGTCCATTGCCGCAACAGCAACGCATCTTGAATCCTAATTTGGTAGAGACGATATTTTGGTAAACGATAAAGGTGAAGTTGTTATTTAAAAAAGAACATTATGGAAATGAAGCAAAATTTGGGTGTAAAGGTTTTGTTGGGTTTGGGTGTCGCATGTCTGTCCGGTTGTTCCTTTTCGGAAAAGGAAACATTTCCTGCTTGGCAGGAGGGTGAGATGGAGATACACCATATTTACACGGGACGAGGAGAATCAAACTTTATGATTTTCCCGGATGGAACGTCTTTATTGGTGGATGCCGGAGATTTTGATCCGAGTGACTATCCGCTGATGTGCGAGCCGTTGCCGGACAAATCCCGCAGAGCGGGTGAGTGGATAGCTCGCTATGTGGAGCGTGTAAATCCTCATCGAGACCGGGTGGATTATCTTTTGGTCTCTCATTTCCATAACGATCATACCGGCGATTCCTCTTTGCCTGTGCCGCACACGGAGAATCGTAATCCGGACTATGCGCGGGTTGGCATTGCGGAAGCTGGAGAAGTTCTTCGTTTCGGGAAGGTTTTCGACCGAGGATATCCGGACTATCAATATCCTTTGCCAATCAACGATCGGGACGTGGATAACTACCGGGCTTTCTTGCATTGGCAGGCTTCCCAGTTTGGCTTGCAGCAGGAGCCATTTGTGGTTGGAAAGGAGAACCAGATAACTTTGAAGTATCATCCTGATCGGTATGCATCGCGGTTTTCCATTCGCAATTTAGCTGCTAATGGTGAAGTGTGGAAAGGTACGGGCGGTGAGACGATTCGTTATTACGACGAGAACATTGCCAATTTGGATCCCCAGCATCAGAATGAGAACACCAAGAGTTTGGCATTGCGTATTGCTTATGGTCCTTTCCGTTACTATTGTGGAGGTGACGCAGTTGGTTCGTTGCTTGATTCGAATGGCGAGAAAGTGAACATAGAAGAGAAGGTGGGAGAGGCTTGTGGCATTGTGGATGTTAGCAAGGCAAACCATCATGCTTATAAAGATGCGATGACGGAGGGCTTCCTACGGCATATCCAAGCCAAGCAGTATGTAATCCCTGTTTGGGATCACGAACATATTCAGCCTGATGTGATTCAGCGCATGGTCACTATGACTGCCGACAAGTCTGATCCTGTCGTTTATGTGACACACATGCCGCAAGCAAGACAGGAAAAGTATGCTTCTGAGTCATGGATGCAATTTGTTAGTCCTGTTTCCGGCCATGTGGTAATCAAGGTGTTTGACGAAGGTCGTAAATACAGCATCTATGTTTTATCGGCAGAGGATGAACGTTGCCGGGTAAAGGCGGTCTATGGACCATACGAGAGCGGGAACAAATAACCGGATTCATATACCATTTTGAATAGAAAGGCTGCCTGAAAATCAAGATTGCCAATGGCAGAGTTGCTTTCGGATCCCGACCTTGCTTACTCGCATGGGTAAACTTGTATTTGTTTCATTATTAGCGATTTATATTTTGCTGATGATGGCTCTTTAAAACATACCGTTGTTTTGAAAAAAACATTGGACGTTTTTGAAAAAACATTGGACGTTTTCAAAAATTCCTCGTGACGTTTTTTTAAAAACAACGGTATGTTTTTTTTGACCAATTTCAATACTTTTCTGGCTTGTTTTTGATCGTTTAAATTTAAGTTTTTAGCTTTTTCCAACTTCACAAAACGCTTATAAGAGACAACCTTTGGAAAGAAGTGTCGCATATACTTACAGACCTTTTATTGATAGAAATGCTTCAGACAATGATAGCTTGAATCATGAAAAAGTATCAAAATCAGCATGATTTCTGCCTTGGACATGGTGGAATCTCGGTGATACTTACGCTTTGTGGTAGATGGAAGAGTATATTTTGCCATCATTGTATCAAAAAACTTGCAAAAATCATCTGCCATACAAAATATTGCAATAACTTTGTTTTCGGTGATTATAGCGATTATTGTTCGTATTTATTTGTATTTCAACATGAAAACACAACCTCAAATATGGAATATAAATTTAGAGAAGTCGGTTTGTATTTGGCTTCGGAAAATGAGAATAGATGACAGGAAATATGATTTTTAATATATTAACACTGAAAAATATGGATGCAAAAATGGAATTGAAGAGGAGTATATTATTCATAATAGGGCTGCTATGCTGCTTTTATGGTAATGCCCAAGAACGTCAGTCAATTTGGCCTGAAGGTATGATGCCAAATGCACAATCTCATCAGATTGCTTCTATGTTGGACGAGGCTAATAAGGCTAACTTTGATGCAGACAAACATCGGATCGCTTATCTGGAATGGTATGAAAAGCCTAATCCGGCCATAGCAAAAAAAGCATGTATGGTGCTTATATCAGGTGGTGCTTATAACAGTTGTTGTGATATGAATTTGATTGAGCTATGGAAAAAAACATTCTCTGATTTAGGATTTCAGTGTGTGAATCTGGTTTATCGTACGCCTCGTCCCATCGGAATACCTATTTATCAGACGGCTTGGGAAGACGGGCAACGTGCAATCCGTATCGTCAGAAGTGAAGCAGAGAAGCGAGGCTTTGATCCTGAAAAAATAGGGGTAATTTCCATGTCGGCAGGTTCTCATTTGGCGTTGATGTTGGCTACGAGTTCTTCTATTCCCGCCTATAAAGCTATTGATCAGTTAGACTCTGTTCCTTGTCATATCAATTATGCGATAGTAAATGCACCTGCTTACGTGACAACGGATGGTGAAGCCGGAATACCCGCTTGGTTACAAGGATACGGACCAGATGTACGGCTTTCTGCTTGTTTCCGTTTTGATGATAAAACCTGTCCGATGACTCTTCATCATGGAGGAACGGATGAATATTCGCCTAATGGCAGTACGTTGATTTATCATAAACTGCGCAGGATGAATATACCGGCTGAATTACATTTATATCCCAACAAAGGACATGGGGCCTATGGATTGGATCGTGGAGTTGAGTTTCTTCGTCAGATAGGTATTATGGGCTCGCTTGATCCGGAGGTAGATATTATGACACGTTACGCGAGTGACGAGGACCGGAAAGAGGTGGTGAAACAAGATGTATGGCCGGACGGTAAAATGCCCAACGCACAAGAACACCAGTTGTTACCTTATATTGAGTGGCACTTCCCCAAAGTGTTAAAGACAAAGGCTATACAAATTATTTATAGTGGAGGATCGTATGAAGGCAATGATCCGAATGGATTTGAAGTTGCTCCGGCACGTAGGCTTCTCAATCAACTGGGTATGACTGTGGTTACACTCCGTTATCGGACGCCTCGTCCTAAAGGATTGTCCAAGCATATAACAGCTTGGGAAGATTTGCAACGTACGATTAGACTTGTTCGTTCTCAGGCTGCGGCTTACGGACTTGATCCTGATCAAATAGGTATAATGGGTAGTTCGGCCGGTGGACATCTTACGTTGATGGGTGTTACCTCTTCCCGACATAATTCTTACTTGCCGATAGATGAAATTGATAAATTGCCATGTAATGTACAATGGGGCATTGGTATCTATCCGGCTTATATTCTTTCTGATGGTTTTGATGGACCAAATACTAATAAGGGGAATGAGGAAAATGTGACGATGGCTCCGGAATTCAGTTTCGACTTGAGTACAGTACCGATGCTTTTCATTCATGGCGATGCTGATGTGTATTCAGCCATGGGTTCGGTAAAAGTATGGGAAAAGATGCGAAGTATGGGCATTCAGTCCGAGTTGCATACGTTGGCTTTACGTAATCACTGCTTCCAAAGCAAGGCGAGTCCTGGTACGGGAAGTTATACGTGGCTGGACCGTATTGTGGATTTTTTAAGAGATCAAAAAAGATTGGGTTATGACTAAGAGGAAATGGCTATTTACAACTTTACTGGCTGGTTGTATAAGTATGGGGTATGCGGAAGAGAAAACATCCGTTCCGATACCGACTCCGGCACAGATTACTTGGCAGGAGGCTGAACTGACAGCTGTATTTCATTATGACCTGCATGTATTTGACGGGAAACAATATAATCAGGCTTATAATCGGATTACGCCAATTCCGGATATAAATATCTTCAATCCTACGCAGTATGATACGGATCAATGGATTCGGAGTGCTAAGGGAATGGGAGCGAAGATTGCTATTCTGACGGCTACACACGAGACGGGTTTTGCACTTTATCAGTCGGATGTCAATCCATATTGCATGAAAGCCTTGAAATGGCAGGATGGAAAAGGGGATATTGTACGCGACTTTGTCAACTCTTGTCGGAAGTATGGCGTGAAGCCGGGTATTTATATTGGTATTCGTTGGAATTCATTCTTGGGAGTACATGATTTTATGATGCCGAAGGATGGAACGAAGTTTCAGGAAAACCGGCAGGCATTTTATAATAAGATGTGCGAAGGGATGACCGAAGAACTGATGTCCCGTTACGGTGATCTGGCGATTGTCTGGTATGATGGAGGTGGTCATGGACCGGAATTGGGTGGAGCCGATATCCTGCCAATTGTAGAGAAATACCAGAAGAATATCATTTTCTACCACAACAGTCAGCGGGCAGATATGCGTTGGGGTGGATCGGAGACGGGAACGGTTGCTTATCCTTGTTGGGGAACTTATCCTTTCCCTTATTCCCACTCCAAGAACCAGGAGGAGATCTTTAAGAATGATTTCCAGCTATTGAAGACTGGAGATCCGGATGGTGCTTATTATATGCCAGCCATGTCGGATGCTCCTTTGCGTGGTTATAATGGTCGACATGAATGGTTCTGGGAACCGGGTGATGAAGCTCATATCTTTCCATTGGAGAACTTGATGGATATGTATGAGAAGTCGGTGGGTCGTAACTCAACCTTGATTTTGGGTTTGACACCAGATAATCGGGGCTTGATTCCGGCTGCAGATTCTTTGCGTTTGGCTGAGTTCGGACGAGCTATTGATCAAACGTATGCGCATCCGTTGAAGCAGACGGCAGGTAAAGGTAATGAGTATCATATAGCATTGGACAAACCGGCCTTGATTTCTCATCTGGTAATACAGGAAGATATTACACAAGGCGAACGGGTACGGAAATATGTGATAGAAGGCAAAGTGTCCGGCGACTGGAAGGAGTTAGCAGAAGGAACTTGTATCGGTCATAAGCGGATTGAGCGATTATCTTATCCCGAAAAAATATCAGAAATCCGATTGGTTATAAAAGAATCAAAAGGAGAAGTATTGATAAAGGCATTCCGTATATTCTGAAGTGATAAGAAGTGAGCTTATGAGAAATCTTATGAACAGAAATAACATTTATGTAGGTTTGGGATTATGTGGATTGCTTTTGGCTGGATGTAAACAACCGACAGATCGATCGGTATTTGCCTATCAGGCCGAACCCGTCAAACTTCAGTTAGAAAAAAGGGGAGACAGTTATTTTGCTACTGGCTATTCAGCTTTCTCTGTAGAAGATCATTTTACTTGGGGCGCATCTGTGACAAAAGCAGACAATGGGAAATATTATATGATATTTTCAGCACCGGAAGCCTATCAATATCCTTTCGGAAACGCTTGGGTGATGGGTTCTAAATTAGGGCTGGCTGTATCAGACCGTCCGGATGGTGGTTTTAAGAAGTTGGGATTCTTTTATAATCAAGACGGCTTTGCACATGATACATCTGCTTGGGATGCACAAACGGTATCTAATCCGCATGTGCGGAAATTTGGTGATACATATTATTTGTATTATGCCGGTAGTGTGGATCCGGGAAATTTGAATGTGAAATCGAAGACAGATACCTTGGATATCCGTAGTCGGATTCAGCAGTCACAGCAGATAGGGGTGATTACGTTTAAATCTTTTGAAGGGCTTTTGCAAGGAGATTTTGAGCATTATGACAAACCTCTATTAGCTCCTCGTACACGGGTGAAGTCAACCGATGTAGTGAATCCTTCGCCAGAAGGAACCATTCCGCAGCCTGATAACTTGATTACCGTTAATCCTTCTGTCGTATACCGGCCTTCGGATAAAAAATACTTGTTGTATTTCAAGGGGAATATCTATGATCCGCATTGGCGAGGCATTCATGGAGTCGCATTATCAGACTCGCCGACAGGACCTTTTATCCCTTTGAATCAACCTGTATTTGAGATTCCTACACAAGATGGAGAGAAATTATCGGCAGAAGACCCTTATGTATGGTATAATCATCGTGACCGGTTGTTTTATGCGATATTCAAGGACTTTACGGGGCAGTTTACGAAGTCGGATCCTTGTTTGGCGCTGATGTATTCGGAAGATGGAATTCACTGGCAGTTACCAGAGCATTCTTTGTTTATGAAAAAGGAGTTGGTTCTCTCGTCTGGTGATACCATCAAGGTTGATCGTTTGGAACGGCCTCAGTTGTTATTGGATGAGAAGGATGATCCTTTCGTTTTGTATGCGGCATGTTCAGTGGCTGAACTGAATAAAAAGACAGATGGAAGTTCTTTTAATGTCCAGATCCGGTTGAAGAAACAAGATTGCAAGTGACCATAAGCAGAGGAATCGGGATACAAATATCAGAAAAACAACATTTATTGACAGATTAATCTAAACAAAATGAAAACAGCATTTTTATGGATGATACCTCTTTCTCTGATTGGGGTAGAAACGGGAACAGCTTCTACGGCTACTAAGCCCAATATAATTATCATCAACTGTGATGATATGGGTTATGGCGACCTGTCTTGTTTTGGTAGTCCTACTACGAAAACACCGAATTTGGATCGGATGGCACTGGAAGGTCAGAAATGGAGTAGCTTTTATGTGTCGGCTTCCGTATCCTCGCCCAGTAGAGCGGGATTATTGACCGGAAGATTAGGGGTACGTACAGGTATGTATGGGGATAAGAAAGGAGTTCTTTTCCCTGATTCTCCCGGAGGTTTGCCGGCAAAAGAACTGACAATCCATGAGTTATTGAAGCAGGCCGGCTATGAGACGGCTTGTATTGGTAAATGGCATTTAGGACATTTGTCTCAATATATACCTCTGCAACATGGATTTGACTATTTTTATGGTGTTCCTTTTTCCAACGATATGAGTCGGAAGGAACAAATAAAGTTGGGGAATAAGAATTATCCTTATGAGTTGGTTGTTTATGAACAGGATAAAGAGATAGAACGGGAGCCGGATCAAACCCAGTTGACCAAACGTTTGACGGAGGTGGCTACAAAATATATCCGTTCGCACCAAAAGAGTCCGTTCTTTCTTTATTTGGCTCACCCGATGCCTCATTTCCCGGTATATGCTTCAACTCGTTTTCAAGGAGTTTCAGATCGGGGAAAATATGGAGATACAATAGAGGAATTGGATTGGAGTGTCGGAGAAATACTGCAAACACTTCGCCAGTTGGGTTTGGATAAGAATACTTGGGTGGTTTTTACTTCAGACAATGGACCTTGGTTGTCTTATAAACAAGCAGGTGGATCAGCCGGTCCGTTGCGTGATGGGAAGAATTCGCATTGTGAAGGTGGTTTCAGAGTACCTTGTATTATGTGGGGCGGTATGGTGAAGCCGGGACATATCACTCAAATGGGTAGTTCTTTGGACTTGCTTCCTACGTGTTGTGAAATGGTAGGAGTCAATCTGCCGGCTGGAATTCAATTGGATGGAGTCAGCTTGCTGAATGTTCTGCAAGACAATCTGGCTGATTCAAAAAGGGAGGAATTCTTCTTCTATCGGGGCAGTCTTTTATATGCGGTGCGTAAGGCTAAATATAAATTACATTATATGAATAAATCGGCTTATGGCAGTGATCCGGTTGTCGTATATGATAAACCCAAACTGTATGATTTGGGAACAGATCCCGAAGAAAAGTATGATATTGCTGGTCAATATCCGGAAGTTGTAAAAGAATTAGATCAGATGGCCACTCGGCATAAGGCGTCGTTTGAAGTGGCGGAAAGTATTTTTGACCTTAAATAATGAGTGAGATGAAAAAGATTGTATTCGTATTTATTTTTCTGGGAAGTTTGGTTTTCCAGTCATGGGCACAGTCAACGGATGATTTGGACCTTTCAACATTCATTCATCCAATTGATTCAACGGCTTTTATTCGGGATGCAGGATATTATAACTGGTGTAATTCTTTTATAAAAGACGATTCAGGTACTTATCACTTATTTTATTCCCGATGGCCTAAGAGTCTTGGTTTTACGGCATGGCTGACTCATTCTGAAATAGCCCATGCGACAGCTTCCCGTTTGGAAGGACCTTACCAATATCAGGAAACGGTATTGAAAGGACGAGCCGGTTTTTGGGATGCGGTAACGGCTCATAATGTACAGGTGCGTTGTTGGAATAATCAGTATTATTTGTATTACATTTCAACCAATTCAGGAACAGAAAACTGGTCTGATTCCTTTTTGCAGGAAGTTGCCCGTGTCGGCTATTCGCACGAGCGGTGGAATGATTTGCGTAATCATCAAAGAGCCGGTGTGGCTGTAGCTTCTTCTTTAAACGGTCCTTGGAAGAGACCCGACCATCCATTGTTGGAACCCTATGGTCCTATTGAGCATGTGGCTGTCAATCCTTCTGTCTGTCAAGGCGAAGATGGTAAATTTGTCTTGATTATCAAAGGAGATGATGTTCGTTCTGAGAAGAGAAGACTGATACAAGCTGTAGGAACAGGAGCATCTCCTTTAGGACCTTTTCGCCTGAGTGACCAACCGGCATTTGCTGATATTCCAACCGAAGATGTTTTTGTTTGGTTTGATGCGGCGCGAAAAAGATATTATGCCATTTTCCATGCACATGGAGGCGACTTTATCGGTTTGATCACTTCGGTGGATGGTATCCATTGGGAAAAAGCCAAGCATTATGAGGTTTGTAAGAAACAGATACCTTTAAAGGATGGTTCGATTATGAAAGTTGATAATATGGAACGGCCTTTTGTGTATGTAGAAAATGGTAAGCCTGTCATGTTATCCTTTGCTGTCAAAAAAGGGGCTGATTCTTTCATTGTGATGTTTACGAAGTAGTATTTTAATCTATTGAAAAACAGATGAAAACTATTGTATATCCCATGATCAACTCTTGAAAAAACGTTATATATTATTTGATTCACAATTGTGATGTAATCAATTCATATAGGTGAATTAATTGAATCATATAGGTGAATTGATTAATTCACATTTGTGAATCAATTAATAAATAAGAAGAAAATACGAAATATCCTTGATAAGACAATAGTTGTACATACTGATTATATCAATGATATGTTTTTACAATAAAAGTGTGTAGAATCGTTTGAGGAATGATAGAAAGAAAAACGGGAAGAATGTTGGATTACTTTCTTTTTCACGTAAACTGTTTTATATTTGTAGAGGTCTAGGTCTACTAGTCTGCTAAAAGACAATTCATTTTATGTATAGAGGAAGTATGGAAAACACGAAAATAAACCGGAGTTTGTTGTTCGGATGTATGGGACTGTTGTTTGCTCCTTCAGGATTAATGGAGGCAGCTTCGGAAGAACATCCCAATTTGTTGGTGGTGATGGCCGATCAGTTTCGGGGTGATGCCTTGGGCTTTCGGGGAAAAGAGGCCGTTAAAACACCGAATTTGGATCAGTTTGCTCAGGAAGCGGTCGTTCTGACTCAGGCAGTCAGCGGTTATCCGGTGTCTTCTCCGGCAAGAGGTATGTTTTTAAGTGGGGCTTATCCGCACGAGAATGGAGTATTGACGAATTGTCAGTCGGAATCAGCGCATCAGGATGTGGAACTGCGCCAGGATCTGACCTGCTGGTCGGATGTATTGGCACAGGCTGGCTATGCAATGGCATACATCGGGAAATGGCATTTGGATAAACCTTATACGCCGTATGTGGATTGCTCGAACAACAAAGGAGAAATGGCTTGGAATGAATGGTGTCCGCCCGAAAGAAGACATGGCTTTGATTACTGGGTCGCTTATGGAACATACGATCGCCATTTACGTCCGCTTTACTGGAATAAAGATTCGAAAAGGGATGAGTTTTATTATGTAGATCAATGGGGTCCGGAGCATGAAGCCGATCTGGCCATTCAATATATGGATAGTATCCGTTCGACGGGTAAACCTTTTGCCATGATGGTGTCGATGAATCCACCTCATACAGGGTATGAGCAGGTTCCGGATCGGTACAAGCAGGAATATGCTACCTTGAATGTGGATTCGATAGCAAATTCTTTACCCAACCTGATGCAGTCCGATGAGAAATATATCCAGTTGTTCAAGCGAAGTGTGGCTAATTATTATGCTTGCATAACGGGTGTGGATGAACAATTTGGACGAATTATTCAGGCGCTGAAGAAGAATGGTCAGTATGACAATACGATTGTTGTCTTTGTCTCGGATCATGGAGATTCGATGGGAATGCACAATAACATCGGGAAGAATATCTTTTACGAAGAGGCTATGCGGGTTCCTTTCCTGATATCGTATGGAAAACAGCTTACTCCAAGAATAGATCAGGACTTATTGATTTCACTCGAAGATTTTTGTCCGACGGTTTTGTCGCTGATGGGCTTTCAGCAGGAAATTCCCGCTACTGTCCAGACTCGTGATCTGAGCGAACAAATCCGGGGGAACCGGGAGAAGATGCCTTCTTCCCAACTTTATATGTTCTATGGTGCAGTGAATGAAACGGGGAAGAATCTGACAACCGGAGCCCGTGGCGTACGTACTCTTCAATATACGTATGCAATCCGATATAAGGATGGCGTGATAACGGAAGAACATTTATATGACCGGAAAGCAGATCCTTTCCAGTTGAATAATATAGCCGGGAAACATCCGGAACTAGTCAAGCAGCTGCGGGCCAAACTGAAGCAACGGATGGAAGCTGTACATGATCCGGCGTTATCTGTATTGTAAAACAAGTTAGATAGATTATCATGAAAAACAGAAATTTGTGTTTGGCATTAGGTCTTTCGGCATTAGCAACAGTTAGCTTTGCCAAGAAAGAACAGAAAAACGTATTGTTTATATTGGTGGACGATATGCAGAAAACGTCCATTCATGCGTATGGAAATACGCAGGTTGTTTCTCCTAACATTGATCGGATCGTTCAGGAAGGCGTCTCTTTCGGACATGCCTATACCAATGGTTCGTTGGGCGGTGCTTTGTCAATGCCCAGCCGAGCTATGATTATGACGGGACGAGGTGTTTATCAGGTGAAACAAGACGGTGCCGTTATCCCGGAATCACAGGTCACTCTTCCGGAGTTATTACGGGCAAATGGCTATGAAACGTTCGGAACCGGGAAATGGCATGCCGACAAGAAATCCTTTAACCGTTCGTTTGAGAAAGGAGATCATATCTTTTTCGGAGGAATGCACCAATACAATCAAAATGGTCACATGTCTCCTCGTCTGCATCACTATGATCCGACAGCCGAATATAAAGAGCCTTTTGTAGGCGATAAGTTCTCTTCGGAAATGTATGCCGATGCTGCGGTGAAGTTCCTTTCCGAACGGAAGAAGAACGATCGACCTTTCTTTGCCTTCGTGGCTTTTACTTCACCACATGATCCACGAAACCAGCATCCGGGATACGGCCATACCTATCATCCGGAAGAGATGGAATTGCCAGTAAACTATTTGCCACAACATCCTTTTGACAACGGAGAACTAAAGATTCGGGATGAGGTGTTGTTGCCATTTCCTCGGACAGAAGAAATGATCCGGAAAGATCTGGCTGATTATTATGGCATGATTAGTGAAGTGGATGTGCAGATCGGTCGTATTATACAGACATTAAGAGAGAAGGGAGAGTTAGAGAATACGATCCTGATCTTTGCGTCCGACAACGGACTGGCTGTTGGTCGTCATGGCTTATTAGGAAAACAGAACTTGTATGAACATAGTATCAGTGTTCCTTTGGTCATGGTTGTTCCCGGAATGAAGAAAGGTGTACGCAGTGAATCCCTTTGTTATTTGTATGATATTTATCCGACGGTCTGCGACTTATTGCAGATTCAGCCGGCAGCATCGGTAACCGGTCGTTCTCTTTTACCTATCTTGCAGAATCCGGAACAGAAACATCGGGATCAGTTGTTCCTGGCCTATAATAGTTTCCAACGTGCCTTGGTGAAAGACAATTGGAAATACATCATTTATAATGTGGATGGTGTTGTAACAGAACAACTGTTTGATTTGTCGAATGACCCGGATGAAATGATTAATCTGGCAACAGATGAGAAGTATGCCTTTAAGAAAGACGCCTACAAACGGATCCTGAAAGAAGAAATGAAGAAGAACAACGACTTCTGTGATTTGGATCGTCATTTCTGGAGAGGGAAACCGGGTAAGATGACGTGGGAAGAAGCTTTGAAGTTGTATAATTGAGCCGATAACTTTAGTTTACGGTATTAAAAGTCCATATGTTTATGAGCAAATTCGGAAAATATCTATGGAAAATACTGATTCTTATCTGTTTGCTGGAGGTGGGTACGCTGGATATGCAAGCCGGAAAAGACAAGGATGTCGCTTACTTGCGGGAAAAGGTTACGGAACAATTGCTGGATGTGCCGATCTCAGACAAGCAGATCCGGACGATTGTTGAGACTGTTCGTCCGGATGGAACATGGCCGGGCATAGATTATGTAGATGTGTCACGAACCGCCTTTCAACATGTTCGACATTTGAATAATCTGGTCCAGTTGGCAACGTAAGTTCTGATAGATACGTTGTAAGTTCCGAGAGATGTAACGTATCTTTGAGCATTACTCAACTAAAAACGGATAAACTTATAAACACAAGGGAGAAAGATGAAGTATTTGTATATTTGGTTGGCAGGCCTGTTTTTGTTGGCCTGTACGGTACAAGAAACAGAAAAGCCGCGTGACATAAGGCTTTGGTATGATGCTCCGGCAGCTAATTGGAATGAAGCCTTGCCATTGGGCAATGGCCGATTGGGAGCCATGGTTTTCGGTGATCCTCAGAAAGAACATTTACAGCTGAATGAAAATACGCTTTATAGTGGCGAACCTTCTACGACCTTTACCGATGTTCGTATCACTCCTGAGATGAAAGAGCGTGTGATCCGTCTGATGAAAAACGGAGAGTATAAACAAGCTTCTGATTTGGTCTGCAAACATTGGTTGGGACGTTTACATCAGTATTATCAACCTTTGGGCGACTTGTATTTGACGGATCATCGAGAAGGTGAAGTTACCCATTATCAACGGGAACTTGTCTTATCGGATGCGATTAACCGGACAACTTATCAAGTGGGAGATGCCCGGTATGAACGAGAAGTATTTGCTTCTCATCCGGATGATCTGATTATTATTCATGTCAAGAGCGACAAGGCGGATGGAATTGATGTCTCTTTGAACTTGTCGTCTGTCCATCCAACAGCAAAAGGATCGGAAAAAGAAGGAAAACTGGTGTTGAAAGGCCAAGCTCCGGGTTATGTAGAGCGAAGAACGTTCGAGCAGATGGAAAGCTGGGGTGACCAGTATAAACATCCGGAATTATATGATTCGGACGGGAAGCGGAAGTTTAACAAGCGGGTATTGTATGGAGATGAGATTGATGGGAAAGGCATGTTCTTTGAAGCACAAGTAAAACCCGTTTGTCCGGATGGAAAAATAGAAATCACGGATCAGGGAATTCGGGTAAGCCAGACGCAAGAAGTTTATTTCTTATTGAGTATGGCAACGAGCTTTAATGGATTTGACAAGAGCCCGAGTCGGGAAGGAGTTGATCCGGCTCAGAAAGCGGCTGAAAAGATTGACCGGGCGTTGGCTTTTGATTATGAGACGCTGAAAAGAAGGCATACAGCCGATTTTCGTTCTTTATTCGATCGGGTAAGTTTAGAATTGGTGTCTTCTCCGGAACAGAAGGCTTTGCCAACTGATCAGCGTATCGATCGATTTGCCGATCAGAGTGATCCGGATTTGGCGGCAACCCTGTTTCAGTATGGCCGTTACCTGATGATTTCCGGTTCACGACCGGGCGGACAACCGTTGAATCTTCAGGGAATGTGGAATAAAGATACCATTCCTGCCTGGAATTGCGGGTATACGATCAATATTAATACCGAAATGAATTATTGGCCGGCTGAACTGACCAATCTTTCGGAGTGCCATGAACCTTTGTTCCGGATGATATCAGAGATGGCGGTTTCTGGCAAACGGACAGCTTCAGAAATGTATGGTATGCGAGGTTGGGTAGGACATCATAATACTTCTATTTGGAGAGAGACAATGCCGAATGATAATGTTCCGACTGCTTCGTTCTGGCCGATGGTACAAGGATGGCTGACTAGTCATTTATGGGAACACTATCAGTTTACGCAAGATGAACAGTTCTTGCGCGATACGGCCTATCCGCTGATGAAAGGTGCTGCCGAATTCTTTGCTGATTGGTTAGTGGAAGATGAAAACGGACATTGGGTAACGCCTGCCGGTATTTCTCCGGAAAATTGGTTTGTCTCGCCGAAAGGAGAACAAACGGGTATCAGTATGGGACCGACAATGGATATGGCAATTATTCGGGAAAACTTTACTCGTACGTTGGCCGTGGCTCAGCAATTAGGCGTAGATCCGGATTTGCAGAAAGAGCTGCAGCATAAACTGGAACGGTTACTTCCTTACCAGATCGGAGCGCAAGGTCAGTTACAGGAATGGATGTTTGATTTCCAGGAGACAGATCCGAAACACCGGCATTTGTCTCATTTGTATGGATTCCATCCGGGAGATCAGATCACGACTGATACGCCTGAACTGTTCAATGCGGTGAAAAAGACGTTAGAAATACGTGGTGATGAAGCAACTGGTTGGTCGATGGGTTGGAAGATCAATATGTGGGCGCGCATGCTGGACGGCAATCATGCCTATCGGATTATATCCAACTTATTTAATCCGGTAGGATTTGGTTCCGGAAGAAAAGGCGGCGGACTTTATAAAAGTATGTTGGATGCGTGTCCTCCTTTCCAGATAGATAGTAACTTTGGTTATACGGCAGGAATCGCGGAAATGTTGTTGCAAAGCCATGCGGGATATTTGCATTTATTGTCTGCTTTACCCGATGTATGGCCCGAGGGAACGGTAAGTGGTCTGAAGGCTCGGGGTAACTTCGAGGTGGACATGACATGGAAAGAAGGTAGTCTGCAAAAGGCTGCCGTACGTTCTTTAGCTGGAAAAATGTGTAAGATCCGTACAGCTTCGCCCATTACGATCGTAAAAGGAAATACCGAGATTGCCCGAAGTGGAGAACGTCAGCGCAATCAGATCTATTCTTATTATGAAGTGGAATTTCCTACAGCGGTAAATGAAACGTATCAAGTATGCATCGTAAAATAGATAAACTTATGAATAAACGCTTATTATTAGGTTCGCTGGCTGCATTGGGCGCTTTGTCTTCGGTGACAGCGACGGAAAAGAAGCCGAATATTATTTTTATTTTGGCCGATGATTTGGGTATAGGTGATGTCTCTACGTATAATCCCGGAGGCAAGATCCGGACAAGTCATTTGGACCAGATGGCTTCTGAAGGAGTTTGTTTTACAGATGCCCATTCAAGTTCTTCTGTCAGTACGCCCACTCGCTATGGTATTCTGACCGGACGTTATAACTGGCGTTCGACGTTGAAGGAAGGAGTTCTGTTCGGGTATGACAAGCCTTTTATCAAGCCGGATCGTTCGACCATAGCGACTGTTCTGAAAAGAGGTGGTTATACAACTGCCTGCATCGGCAAATGGCATTTGGGCTGGAACTGGCATAATATGGAAGCCGGCAAGGACCAGATTGATTTTTCCAAGCCGATTACCGGTGGACCGACCGAAAGAGGCTTTGATTATTTCTATGGCATTATTGGTTCGCTGGATATGGATCCATACGTGTATGTGGAAAATAATCAACCTACGGCCTTGCCGGATCGGGTGACGGAAGATAAAGGTTTACGTTTCTGGCGAAAAGGACCGACGGCTTCCGATTTCGATCATGAAGATTGCTTGCCGAATTTTGTCCGAAGGGCAGAAACTTATATCCAAGAACATGCCCAAGGAGAACAGCCGTTTTTCTTGTATTTGCCATTACCGGCACCTCATACACCTATTTTGCCTGTGAAAGAATTCCAGGGGAAATCAGGCATTGGAGCGTATGGCGATTTTGTTTTGATGGTTGATCATCTGGTCGGAAGCATCTTACAGACGGTGAAAGATGCCGGGATTGATGAGAATACTTTAATCGTGTTTACGTCAGACAACGGATGTAGTCCAGCTGCCGGTATTAAGTCCATGCAACAGCAAGGGCATTTGCCAAGTTATGTATATCGGGGACATAAAGCCGATTTGTTTGATGGCGGACATCGCATTCCATGTCTGGTTCGTTGGCCTGGGAATATTGTACCGCATCGCGAGAATCAGACCATTTGTTTAACCGACTTCTTTGCAACGTTTGCCGATCTGACACAGACGGCGATTCGTGATTCGGAAGGTGAAGACAGTTTCTCTTTAATGCCTGTTCTGGTAAATACCGACTATACGGAACCTATCCGGGAAGCCACTGTGCATCATTCCATCAATGGTGAGTTCAGTATCCGAAAAGGAGATTGGAAATTACTGTTGTCTGCCAGTTCGGGTGGATGGAGTGAACCGACTCCAGGCAATCGGGAAGCCTTGTCAAAGTTGCCTCGTGTACAATTGTATAATATGGCAACGGATCCGGCGGAACAGAAGAATGTACAGGCCGAATATCCGGATAAGGTAAAAGAATTGAAAGACTTACTTTTGAAGTATATCCGGGAAGGGCGTAGTACGCCGGGAAAACCACAACCCAATGATAACGGAAATGAGTGGAAACAAGTGCAAGATCTACTGAATTAAGTTGATAAATTGAACCTAAACATGCGAAGTGAACGAAACTCGTTATCTTTTATATTTTTGACAGCTGTCGTAAAGCTTTATCATATATGTCAAAAAGCTTTATCACATATATGGAAAAGCTTTACGACTATTGTCAAAAAATTAGAATACAACGAGAAAAAATTCTTATATCCGTATATAAGAATTTTATAAGAAAAATATAAGGGGTTATTATTTGCTTCTTAGTGAAACAAAACCTAGTTTTGTGAACCAGATAAAAGGAAGAACCATTCGAGAAAGTATATAATTCAAACATAAATCAGATAGATCATGAAAAATAGTATTCTCTTCATCATTTTGTCAGTCTGCCTGCTCTCTTGTCAACATACAGGAGATTCTTCAACCACAAAAGACAGTACAATCGAAACAATTCCTGTCTTCAGCAATTATACAGCGGAACTACCTTTTTCAGCTTTTGTTGATACCATCGAATTGATTCCGCTCGAAACAACTGAGGAAAATTTAATCGGAGAGATTACACGATTAATCTTTAATGATGGGAAATACTATATCCGGTCAACGAACAGCATGCAAAACGCTAAACTTTTTGTTTTTGACGAAAATGGAAAATATCTCCAAAAAATAAGCAAACAAGGAGGTGGTCCAGAAGAGTATATTGAATTTAAAGATTTTACAATGACAAATGATAATCAAGTCGTTATTGCTGATTATCAAAAATTATTATATTTTGATTCCGATGGAAACTTTTCACATTCAAATAAAATAAACCAATCTTTTTCCGCTACTGAATTATTAGCTACCAAGGAAAATGATATTTTAGTATTCCTAACGCTACCAAATTTATTTCAAAATTATTTGATATCAAAAATAGATAAAGAAGGAAACCAAAATTTCTTTTTTAATCCAGGAGAGAAAGAAGCATTAAAATGTAATTTTAGAACTATTTGGCGTGCTTTTGGGGCTACTGATAGTAGTTATTACTTAGCATATCCGTTTTGCGACACTATTTATTCAATTTCTTCGGACTTAAAGAAAATAACCAGAGCTTATTATATAGATTATGGTGATAAAAAGATACCCAATATTCCTATTGATTCAAAGGATGATTGTCTGAGTTGGCAGAAAAAACTCAATCGTTTAGATGATTATGCAGAAAGAGTATCTACAGGAATCAGTGATAACTTTCTTTATATAGGAATTATTGATAAAGCACGTAAAGGTTATTTATCCCTCTATTCAAAGCGTTCGAAGAAAATACTAACTGCCAAAAAGCTTGTGGATGATATGTATCTCAAAGGAAATATAATACCTGTTACAGCCAAGCGTATTCCGCATAATATGGATGGGAACGACATCATTTGGGAAATCGAACCTAATATCTTATTGGATGGTTATCAGCAATTATCCACAGCGGAACGGGAGGTGTTAAAGCAGAAGTATCCTGCATGGTATAAAGTCTGTTCGTCTTTGAAAGAAGATGATAATCCGATACTATTGCGAATCAAAGTAAAAGATTTTTGAAAGGATGGAGTCCAAACAGGAAATAGTCAGATAACCGAATCTTTTTCGGAACATGTATTTGGCTGGTTGTTGGAAAAGTGATAAATTGCGGCAACTTTCTGTCGGGATGTTGACAGAGAGAATTAGAAAAACACATTCTAATTACTATTAACGGAAACACTTATATGGAAAACGGAAAAAAGAAAGGAATGACTCGCCGGGAGTTTCTCGGCTTTTCAGCATTAGGTTTGGCGGGATTGACCATCTTGCCGAGTTGGAGTATGAATGGAGTCCGCATCGCTCCGAGTGATCGGGTGGTATTGGGTTTCATTGGTTTAGGACAGCAAGGTTTAAGTGACTTTGGCGGATTTGCCCAATGTCCGGGAGTACAGGTTGCCGCCGGCTGTGATGTCGATTCCATTAAACGGGAACGTTTTGTTCGTCGTATCACCAAATGGCAGGCTGATAACGGAATGCCGCAACGGTGTGATCAGTATGAATTTTATGAAGAAATGCTCGAACGCAAGGATATTGATGCCATCGAGATTGCTACACCCGATCATTGGCATGCTTTGTGTACCATTCATAGTTGCCAGTCGGGAAAAGATGTATATTGCCAGAAACCTTTGGCTTATACGATTACAGAAGGACTGGCGATGGTGAAGGCCGTTCGTGAGAATAAACGGGTTCTTCAGGTTGGTAGCCAGCAGCGTTCGGATAAGGAATTCCAGCAAGCCATAGCTTTGGTACAGCAAGGTGCGATTGGTCATATTGAAAAGATTTATGCCCGGGTAGGCGAACCTCCCAAACCTTTTGATTTGCCGGAACAGCCGGTTCCCAATAACTTAAACTTCAATCAATGGATGGGACCGTTGAATGATCCGAAGATTCATTATCATCCGGATTTGTGTCCTCCTGTCTCTTTGGATCCGGAAAAGAACGAACAGTTGTGGGGCGCTTGGCGTTGGTATCGTGAGACCGGAAACGGTTATACATCCGACTGGGGTGCTCACATGTTTGATATTGCCCAGGCTGCTATTGGTATGGACGGTTCGGGACCGGTAGAATTTATCCCGAAAGGATACAACGGAACGAAATATGCAACCATGAAGTATGCCAACGGTATTGTGATGACCGAACAGCCGTATCGGGAAGACAATCCGAATGCACAGGGTATTCAGTTCATCGGTGATAAAGGTTGGATTAAGGTAGCACGTGGTTATATTGAATGTTCGGATCCGTCCTTGTTGGAGAAGAAGGAAACGAAGATCGGAAAAGGTCAGTATGAAACCAGTGCGCCGCACATGCAGAACTTTATTGATTGTGTCCGTTCGCGTGAGAATCCGATTGCCCCGGTTGAAGTGGGTTGCAGTACCAATACACTCTGTTGCCTGACGAATATAGCCCTCGAGTTAGGTCGTCCGGTGAAATGGAATCCGGCTACATTGAGTTTTGTCAATGACAAGGAAGCCGCTGCCCATCGTTTGTATTGGTATCAGTACCGGAATCCGTATTCTTTACCGGATTGGTATTAATATACTGATAGCAGACAAGCTGGCAAGGTTTGAAAGAACAATCGTATCAAGCCTTGTCGGCTTGTTTCTCACCCTTTGCTGCCTTGCACAAATTTAATTGAACAGATCAGAACCCCTATCATGAAAACAAAAAAGGATTGTCGGCTTATTTTGGATATGCACAAATTGGATATCCATGTGTTTGAAGAGTTTGGGCGATACAATTATAGTAATGCACAATCCGTACTTCCTTTGCATGTCCATGATGATGCCATTGAAATCTGTTATTTGTCGAGAGGAAATCAGACTTATCTGGTTGGAGATGAAGTTTATCAGGTAAGAGGCGGCGAATGTTTTATTACTTATCCCAATGAAATTCATGGAACCGGAAACTTACCGGAAGAAAAGGGCGTTTTATATTGGTTTTCCTTGAAGAAACCGATTCCGGGTTCGGCTTATTTAGGTTTGTCGGCCACCGAAGCCCAACATGTATTTTCCCGGTTGGAGCAGTTGCCCCGACGGATATTTCCGGCTAACTCAGAAGTGGAGCAATTGTTACAACAAATCATTCAGGTTTATTTTTCTCCGGATGCCGATTTGCAGCAAATAGAAATGAAAAGTCTGTTGGTCTCTTTGATCTTGCGTATTATTCATTGCGGAGAAGAGATTGACCGACAAGCGGCATATAGCGAACCGATCCTGAAAGTTATTACCTATATCGAAAACAACATATTTGAGATCTTTGATTTGGAAGATCTGGCCGAGCAATGTTGCCTGTCACTTTCCCGCTTTAAACATCGTTTTAAGAAAGAAACCGGTATGCCGCCTGCCGAGTTTATCATCCGGAAGAAATTAGAGAAAGCACAGATCCTGTTGGAAGAAGGAGCCATGTCCATCAAAGATATTGCCTATGAATTAGGTTTCTCATCACCATCGTATTTTGCCACTGTATTCAAACAGTATTTGGGATATTCGCCTACCTCTTATAAGAAAGGAGTTTAGTGAATTATCAATAGCACATAGAAAGATATTTATATGAAAAAGAATTTTATACTTCTCATTACCTTGCTAACGGCATTCGTAAGTCAGGCACAGGTGAAATTAGGTTCTCCCTTTGGAGATAATATGGTGTTACAACAGAATGCCGACGTTGCTATTTGGGGAAGCGCGTCGCCAGGCTGTGAGCTGAAGATCGTTGCCGGCTGGAATATCCATGATACGACGGTGGTTTCGGTAGATCATTTCGGAAAGTGGAAAGCTCAGTTGAAAACGATTGAAGCCGGTGGTCCGTACGAAATACAAATCCTGGGTGATAACGGCTATTTGGGAGCTGGACAAAATTCCATCCGGAATGTTATGTTGGGCGAGGTTTGGCTTTGCAGCGGTCAGTCGAATATGGAATGGACTTATAGTCATGGGTTAGGAAATCCGGAGAAAGAAATTCCGGCTGCCGACTATCCGGATATTCGTATTTATACGGTTCCTAAGGTGGCTTCTGCTCACGAGCAGGATCATTGTGGAGGCAGCTGGGAAGTCTGTACGCCCGAAGTGATGAAACGTTCCAGCGCTGTTGCTTACTTTTATGCGCGTCAGTTGCACAAGAAGTTGGGTGTGCCTGTCGGCGTTGTTGTTTCGGCCTGGGGCGGAACCAATGCAGAAGTATGGGTAAAGGAATCGGCCATTCAGGCAGATGAAGCCCTGCTTGCTACAAGTCGTAAACACCAGCCTCAGCCTTGGTGGCCTTGTGAACCGGGAGTTTGTTATAATTCCATGATTTATCCGTTGGTACCATTTACTTTTGCCGGTTTTATTTGGTATCAAGGTGAAGCCAATGCCGGAAAGGGACTTTACCCAACTTATGATGCATTGATGCGTACCTTAATCCAATCCTGGCGGAATGATTTTGGGGCGGATTTGCCTTTCTACTTTGTGCAGATAGCGCCTTTTAAGTATAATGAAGAAGGAGCCAATTACCTGCGTGAACAGCAGGCACGGACAGCCTTGTATGAAAATACAGGCATGATAGTCATTTCTGATTTGATTGACGGAAACGTTCAGAATATTCATCCATTGAATAAATGGGATGTAGGTGATCGTCTGGCTAATCTGGCTTTAGCCAAAACATATCATCAAACAGGTTTCCCTTACTTATATCCTCGTTTTGATACGATGGAAGTCCGTGGGAAAAAAGCCTATTTGTCTTTTATCGATTGCACAGGTCCTTTGCAGATAAAAGGAAAACAGATTCAGGATTTGCAAGTTGCCGGAGAAGACGGTGTCTTTGTAAACGCGGAAGCAAAAGTGGAAAAAGACAAACTGGTAGTTTGGAGCAAGCAGGTGAAGAAGATAAAAGCAGTCAGATATGCTTTCACCAATACGGCCATCGGGAATCTGTTTAGTGCGGAAGGACTTCCGGTTATTCCGTTTAGAACGGATACCGATCATGATAATAGGTAAGGATTCTATTGACAACATAGACGGGAAACGAAACTAACGGGAATCATTTTTTATTCTCGTCAGTTTCGTTTTCGGTTCTAAAGAGTTTTGGTTTCTAACCGTTAGAAATAGTGCTATAGCTTTTTATTGAAAGTAAAAAGAAACAAAGTCTATTATATTTGCTATGTTATCTATTATACTCATTGATAAAATACAACTTTTGATTGCTAAATGTTTTTTGAGTACGATAAAAATATTAAGATATGAATAGGAAGGCTTATTTATTGTTGGTTTTATGTTTTTTGCTGAAAGGCGGATTGGTATATGCGTCTGCTGATCACGAAAAAGCAGTGTTTCAAGTCTTGGAACGGGTAACGGGAAACAAAGACTTGTCGGGTAAAATCGTTTTGGAGAAAAAGCGTTCAAAATCGAATACTTTTTTCGAACATCATTCGAAAGATGGGATTTTGTATGTTTCCGGATCAGATAATGTGGCATTGTGCCGTGGTTTCTATGATTATATGAAGCAGCATCGTTACGGGCTGAAAACGTGGAGCGGTTCTTCCTTGTCTGTACCGGAGACTTTTCCGGATGAAGCCATTCGGAAAGTCGTTTCACCTTTTGCCAATCATTATTATTTCAACGTGTGTACTTACGGTTATTCCATGCCTTATTGGGACTGGGCACGCTGGGAACAGGAGATCGACTGGATGGCCTTGCATGGAATCAATATGCCATTGGCCTTAGTGGGTTATGAAGCGATCATAGCACGCGTATGGAAGAAAATGGGATTGACGGACGAAGAGATTAACCAGTATTTTGTGGGTCCGGCTCATTTGCCTTGGATGCGTATGGGAAATGTGAGTGGCATAGACGGACCGTTGAATGAAGACTGGCATAAACAGCAAATCGCTTTGCAACACCAGATTCTGGACCGGATGCGAGCATTGGATATGAAGCCGATTTGTCCGGGTTTTCCCGGATTTATTCCCGAAGCTTTCAAACGGATTCATCCGGAACTGGAGATCATCGAAACCCATTGGGGCGGAGCGTTCTGTAATTGGATGGTGTCACCGCAAGAGCCTTTGTTTAAGGAAATAGGAACAGCATTTATCCGGGAATGGGAAAAAGAATTCGGAAAATGCGACTATTATTTGGTAGATAGTTTCAATGAAAAGGAAATTCCGTTTCCGGAAAAAGGAAATCCTGGGCGGTATGAGATGGCGGCTTCTTACGGACAAAAGGTATATGAGTCTATCAAGGCTGCCAATCCCAAATCTGTATGGGTGATGCAAGGTTGGATGTTTGGTTATCAACGATATATCTGGGATTATGAAACGTTGGGTGCTTTGGTGTCAAAAGTACCTGATCAGAAAATGTTACTGTTGGACCTGGCAGTCGATTACAACAAGCACTTCTGGCACTCGGAGGTGAATTGGGAATACTACAAAGGTTTCTACAACAAGCCTTGGGTTTATAGTGTCATTCCGAACATGGGTGGAAAAGTTGGTATGACCGGTGTACTCGATTTTTATGCGAATGGTCATCTCGAAGCGTTGTCTTCGGTCCATAAAGGAAATCTGGTGGCACATGGATTGGCTCCGGAAGGTATTGAAAACAACGAAGTCTTGTACGAACTGGTAACCGATGCCGGTTGGAACAGCCAGCGGATGGATGTACGGGAATGGTTGAAGCAATATTCGGAAAACCGTTATGGGAAAGCACCACAACGTTTGATGGAAGCCTGGGATTATTTATTGAAATCGGTGTATGGGACATTTACCGATCATCCTCGTTTTAACTGGCAGTTCCGCCCGGGAAGTGTCAAGAATGGTTCTATCAATATCTGCGATGATTATTTCAAAGGACTGGAATGCTTTATTGCTGCCGCGTATGAATTGGCTGAAAGTCCTTTGTTTGTAACCGACTTGTCGGAAATGACAGCCCACTATTTGGGAGGAAAAGCCGAGATCCTGACCAAACAGATTGATCAGGAATACTTGTTGGGCGATACCTTGCAGGCGCAGTTCCTGCAAAGTCGTTTCGAAACGCTCTTGTTGGGAATCGATGCCTTGTTAAGCCAGCATCCGACGCTTCGTTTAGACCGTTGGCTGGACTTTGCCTCGAAAGCGGCTGTTACACCGGAACAGAAGAAACAATATGAAATGAATGCCCGACGGATTGTAACCATTTGGGGACCACCGGTAGATGATTATGCCGCTCGTATCTGGAGTGGTTTGGTAGGTCGTTATTACCTGGGGCGTTGGAAAAATTATTATGCCAGTCGTACTTCCGGCCATTCATTTGATATGGCCGCCTGGGAACGTAATTGGGTAGAAAACAACCAGGATCCGGATTACGAAAAACCGGCGATTGATATAGTACGCTTTGCACGGGAAATGTTGGCACTTTCCAAAGATATTTCTGCGGCGGATTTGAAACTGAATCGTTCGGATATGATCGGAACATGGAATGTACAGGAAGCAGGAGAAAAAGAAGTGGCACTGAATATCCCGGCTCAGTTGTTGGAGAAAATGAAAGGAATTTCGTTGGAACAGATTCGTGGAAAAGGTACGGTGAACATCCTTGGTTTTACCTTGGAAGCCGATGGAAATATGGTAGCATCATCCGATGAAGTCAAGTCTGTTTCGTCCTATAATCAAGCTACTTATGCAATAATATTGCCGGTTGGTTTGAAGGCCAATAATGGCTGTGTGTTGAAAATTCATTTACGTCTTATAGATAAAGAAGATGCAGCTAGCTTGATTTTAATCCGATAAGTATATTAATTCTACAGAAAATAAAATGAAGAAATTAGCGCTTCTATGTATGTCTTGTTTCTTGCTGATGAACAATTGAGTTAAGGAATGGAATTAGGAGCGTTATAAAAAACGCCGGTTTTTGGAGATACTTCAAAAGCTGGCGTTTTTTAGTAAAGTTAGGGTAGACCTGTCTATATCTGGTGTTGGACTTTTGAAATAGTGCTATAGCTTTTTATTGGATAAAGAAATGAAAAACCTTTGCTATGTTTGTAGCATACATCAATATAATAACCATGAAACGTAGAGATTTTTTGAAAAACGCAGGTCGCGTGGCTTCTTCAGCAGCCATTTTAGGTAGTAGTTCGGTCGTATTGAATGCAGCAGAAACAGAGCCTGAAAAATTCCCTGTACATGAAATTGTAGAGGATGAATTAAATGCAAATTTAGATAAAACGCTGACTGCTATCGTAATTGGGGCAGGTGCGAGAGGCAGTATTTATACCCAATATGCCTCGCTTTATCCTAATTCATTAAAAGTAGTTGGTGTTTCGGACATTAATGAATTTCGGCGTAATCGGATGGCTGATCAATTTCATGTTCCTGCCGAAAATCGAATGGGGGATTGGAGTGAAGTTTTTAAGCGTCCCAAATTTGCAGATTTGGTTTTTATTACTACTCCAGATGCATTACATTATAAACCATGTATGAAGGCACTAGAGATGGGTTATCATGTTTTATTGGAAAAACCGGCAGCTCAGACAGAAAAACATTGCTTGGATATTTTGCATCAAGCTCAAAAGTATAACCATATTGTTGCTATTTGCCATGTGCTACGTTATGCTCCATATTTTAAGGCTTTAAAGGATTTTGTCTCCTCGGGGAAAATAGGAGAGTTGGTTAGTGTGCAGCATTTGGAACCCATTGAACGGATTCATTTTTCGCATTCGTATGTACGGGGAAACTGGAACAATTCAGCGAAAAGTACGCCTGCTGTTATTTCTAAATCTTGTCATGATTTAGATATTCTTCGTTGGATTATTGACAAACCTTGTAAAGAAGTCACAGCATTTGGCGATTTGTCTCTTTTTAAGAAAGCAAAAGCCCCCAAGGAAGCAACCAAACGCTGTTTGGATTGCCCAATAGAAAGGCAATGTGCCTTTTCTGCCAAGCGGATTTATTATGATAATCGTTCTTGGTTACATGTATTTGATTTGAAAGGTAATAAAGAAGAACAGGGTAAACAGATTCTTTCTTATTTAAGAACAACTGATTATGGTCGTTGTGTATATTATTCGGATAATGATCAGCCGGATCATTTTATCATGAACATGAAGTTTGAAGGAGGTATTACAGCTGCTTTTTCCATGGAAGCACTGACCAGTTATGGCGGAAGACGTACACGTATCATGGGGACAAAAGGAGATATAGTAGGTGATATGGTTTCATTTACTTGTACTGATTTTTTGACTGGAAAACAAGAAAGATGGGATTCTCATATTAATGATGGACATGGGGGCGGTGATCTTCGTTTGGTGAAAGATCTGCTTTTGGCTGTTTCAAAAGAAGAGCCATCGTTGTTGACTAGTACCATTGAAGCTTCCATTGAAAGTCATGTAATGGGATTTAGGGCTGAAAAATCCCGATTGGATGGCACTATTGAAAAGATGGACTAAAGAACTTTTTGAGAGAAAATACTACATCAATAATGGAAAATTCATACCTCTGTTTTCATCATTTTAGATTTTTGAATAGGGTGACCCAATTTTAAGATTCTATTGATTGAAGAAATATTACTTTAGAGAAACGGAAAACCATGAAAAAAGAGATATTATATTTTTTAGTAGCATTACTAGGCGGTATGTTATTTGGTTATGATACAGCTGTGATTAATGGGGCTATGCCCTTTTTTACAGCTTATTTCCAATTGACGGATGCCATGGTAGGCTGGTCGGTCAGCTCCGGTTTGCTGGGTTGCATTCTGGGAGCTGCTTTTGCCAGTTATCCGGCAGATCGGATTGGGCGGAGAGAAACGATGAAGATCGTTGCCATTTTGTTCTTTCTGTCGTCTTTGGGAACAGCTTTCGCCACGAACTTTACATTGTTTGTGTGGGCTCGTATCCTTGGAGGAATTGCCGTAGGTATCGTGTCGGTGACATTGCCTATTTATGTCTCGGAAATTACGCCGCCAGAGAAGCGAGGACGTTCTACTATCAATTTCCAATTGGGGGTTGTGGTTGGTATTTTATTGGCTTTCTTTGTGGATTATATCTTACTTGATACTGGAGAGTATAATTGGCGATATATGTTTTTATCGATGTCACTTCCGGCTCTTTGTTTTGGAGGAGTGTTGTTGAAGGTCTCTCGTAGTCCACGCTGGCTGGTTTCGCAAAGGAGAATAGAAGAGGCAAGTAAAGTTCTCAGAGAACAGCAACCGAATCAGGATATCAACCGTTTGTTACAAGAGATTGAACAGTCTTTGTCTTCTGTATCCGAGCGATTGCCTTGGCAGGCTTTATTCCGAAAACCTTATCTGAAGTTTATTGTGATTGGTTTGGCAGTCGGGGTTTTCAGTCAGTTGTCGGGTATTGCCATCGTGATGTATTACGCCACGGATATTTTCCGTTCAGCCGGATTTGAGACAGATGCGGCTATCGGACAAACGGTCATTATCGGATTGACCAATTTGGTGTTTACGTTACTAGCCAAATCGTTGATAGATCGTTTGGGGCGCCGACGTTTGCTACTCACCGGAACCATGGGAATGTTTGTGTCATTAAGTCTGTTGACGGCTTCTTATTTTGTTGCCGGTTTCCCATCTTGGGTATTGTTATTGTCACTGATTTGTTTTGTGGCCTGCTTTGCTTCTTCCATGGGAGCCGTTTCCTGGGTGTTGCTGAGCGAGATTTTCCCCAATACGATCCGTTCCCAAGGTATGTCGTTAGGTTCTTTGTCTAATTGGATGGTGAATGGAACAATTTCATTCCTATTCCCGATAGTAGCCGGAGCTTTTGATCAGGGACAGAAATATTGTTTCCTGTTTTTTGCCCTTTCGATCTTTATCTCTTACTTCTTCTTCCGGCGATATCTTTTTGAAACGAAAAACAAAACATTGGAAGAAATAGAAAAGGAGAATATGTAGAGACAAACAAACTTAAAAACTAATAAACTCAAAAACTTAAAATATATGACAGGATATGAAAGAATTCAAGCCGCTTTGAATGGAAAGCGTGCGGACAAAACACCCATCATGTTGCATAACTTTATGATGGCAGCCCGAGAAGCCGGATATACGATGGAACAATATCGGAATGATCCGAAAATAATAGCCGATACTTTTATTCGTGCAGTAGAGAAGTACCAGTATGATGGTATTACGGTGGATATTGATACCGTGACATTGGCAGGAGCCTGTGGTGTACCTGTTGACTTCCCCAATGACGAACCGGCACGTTCGCATGAAGGTTTGTTAGATAGTTTGATGGATGTGGAACAATTAAAACCACTCCGGATACAAACATATAAATATGTGGATATCTGGTGTGAGGCAGTACATCTGTTAAAGCAACATTTCCAACAAGAGATCTTTATCCGGGGAAATTGTGACCAGGCTCCGTTTTCATTGGCAACCATGTTGAGAGGAACAGAAAACCTGATGTTGGATTTATGTTTGGAACCTCAGGAACGTGTTTTTGCTTTACTGGATTATTGCCTGGAAGCGACGACTCAGTTCGTTTCTCTCATGAAAGAAGCTGGAGCCGATATGATTTCCAATGGAGATAGTCCGGCTGGTCCTTCCATGATGTCTCCTGAGATGTATCAGACATTTGCTTTACCTTATGAGAAGAAAGTATGCGACTGGTCTCATCAACAGGGATTACCTTATCTGTTGCATATTTGTGGAAATACCGATATTATATTGGATGATATGATTTCGGTAGGAGCAGATGTATTGGAACTGGATTACCTAACCAATACGCTGGTGGCAGAGAATAAGATGCGTGATCGGGTAGCCTTTGCCGGGAATATAGATCCGTCGGGCGTTCTGGCTTTGGGAACACCGGCTTTAGTGGCAGAGAAAACGGAAGAATTACTTTGTATTTTTCAAGACAATCCACGATTTATCTTGAATGCAGGTTGTGCCATTCCACCAACGACACCTGCTGAAAATTTGGAAACGATGATACGGGTTACGAGGGATTTCTCTAACGTATGATGTTTAGATTAATTAGGAAAATCCTCCAAGCCAACTATTCCTAGAATAAGTTGAGTTTGGAGGATTTGATTTATAAATATAAGATTATTTAAATCTTCGGCAATTCCCACGGAGCGCGATACTGTTTGCATAAGTAAGTGTCGGCTTCACTGTCGTGGAAACTCTTTCCATCCCAGCTTAATTTCTTACCTGTCCGATAGGCAATGTTACCTAATTGAGAGAATTTGGCGATGTGTGCTCCAATCTCGATGCTGGCATTGCAGTTACGGTTCCGGCTTTTGATACATTCCAAGTGATTCTTGACATGTAGGTTCAGGCCACCTTCACCATACGCTTTCTTCAGTGGAACAGCTTCCATACGGGCTTGTCCGTTTACTTTTTCCGGAATGACTTCCCAGCCGCCACGGTCAACTACCAATGTTCCGTTTTCTCCTACGAAACCCAATCCGTGATTACGTCCATAAGCTCCGTCGTCTATACCTATAGCATGGTCCCACATCACTGTAAATCCGTCGAAGGTATAAATCGTCTGTAACAAATCGGGCGTTTCGCAGGCATCATCCGGATAACCGAATTTACCGCCTGATGCCATAATAGACTTCGGTGCTGTTACATTCATCCCGAATAATGCATAGTCAAGCAAGTGAACACCCCAGTCGGTCATCAATCCGCCGGCATAATCCCAGAACCAACGGAAGGTAAAGTGGAAACGGTTCCGGTTAAACGGACGTTTGGGAGCCGGACCTAACCACATGTCATAATCCACTCCGGCAGGAACGGGTTCATCCGGTTTAACTGGAATAGAAGGACACCAGCCTTGATAAGAGAAAACACGTACGGTACGGATCTTTCCTAATTTACCACTGTGTACGAAAGCCATCGCATCTTGCCAGTGCGGATCGCTGCGCTGCCACTGACCAACTTGTACGACACGATTATACTTTTCGGCTGCCCGCACCATAATGTTACATTCTTCGATGCTGTTGCCCAGGGGCTTTTCACAGTACACATCTTTTCCTGCCTGGCAGGCATAGACGGCTTGCAAGCAGTGCCAGTGATCGGGCGTTCCTACGATTACGACATCTACATCTTTGTTGTCAATCACTTTTCGCCAATCCTTGTACAGATGTTTTACTTTCTTTCCTGTTATTTTTTCTGTCTCAGCAGCCCGGTTGTTCAATACATTCTCATCTATGTCGCATAAGGCTATACATTCTACTTCCGGATTCCGAAGAAATGCTTTTAAGTCTTCAAATCCCATACCGTTGCAGCCGATTAAAGCTACCTGGATTTTGTCGTTTGCTGAAATGGAGTTGGATGCTTGAATTAAAAAAGGACTGAACGTCAGTCCGGCTCCTAACAGAGAAGCCTGTTTGAGGAAATCTCTACGAGTTGTCATGGTTTATATCCGTTTTGTAAGTTAACATTCGTTTGTGACAAATATAGTGAGAATATTTAGATGTAAAAAAGGAAGTATATGTGTCTTTCAACATGCACTCGTGTTTTTGTTTTCGCATGAAACTGAAAGAAAAATATTACTTTTGTGTGAACTACTGAAAGAAGTAGTTCGTGTAAAATGAAACAGCAATAAAAACACAAAAAGAATATGGGTAATATAAAGGTAGGAGACAAGGTTCGTTTCCTGAATACGACAGGCGGAGGCGTTGTCAGAGGTTTTCAAGGGAAAGATCAGGTATTGGTAGAAGATGAAGATGGCTTTGAAGTGCCGGCTTTGATTCGGGAATGTGTAGTGGTCGGTGAAGGACCGCAAGTACATAGTTCCAACAAACCGAAGAGCAATGCCGCAGAGATGGAGAAACAGATTACAAGTACACGCCAGCAGCCGGATGAACCGGAAGAGGAAATTGAAGAAACTCCGGAAGGTGAACGGTTGAATATTTATCTGGCTTATTTGCCGACTGACCCGAAAGCGATCCAGCAGTGCGGATATGAGGCATATTTTGTGAACGACAGTAATTATTACTTGTTCTTTAACTATATGAGCCGGGAAAACAACAGTTGGATCAGTCGTTACAATGGTACAATCGAGCCGAATACGAAGATATTTCTGGAGGAGTTTGAAAAGAAAGACTTAAATGCCTTGGAACGGATCTGCGTTCAGTTGATTGCCTTCAAGAAAGATAAGTTGTATTCGTTGAAGAATGCCATTTCTGTAGAACTCCGTTTAGATACCGTGAAGTTCTATAAGTTGCATTGCTTTATGGAAAACGATTTCTTCGATGAGGATGCGATTATCTGTCCGATTGTCCGTAACGACTTGCCGGAACGGGAAATGTTGGTTTCTGCATCGGAATTACAGGAAGCCATGCAGCAGAAAGCACGAAATGATAATCAGCCCAAGCATCCCAAGCAGTCTATTATCAAGAAAAAGGAAGCCAACTCTTCGATTCTGGAAGTTGATTTGCACATCGCTGAACTGCTGGATGATGTACGGGGCTTATCGAATAGCGATATGTTGAACTACCAGTTGGATAAGTTCCGGGAAGTAATGGATCAGTATGCTTCTCAGAAAGGACAGAAGATTGTATTTATTCACGGCAAAGGTGACGGTGTGTTGCGCAAGGCAATTGAAAAGGAATTGAATACACGGTATAAACAACATTATTATCAAGATGCGTCTTTCCGTGAATATGGTTTTGGAGCAACGATGGTAACCATTAAATGAACAATTGAAAATTGACAATGGACAATTTTCAATTCTCAATTATTAATTTTCAATTTAATAAGCGTGCATACAGAAATAGAACGGAAGTTTTTGGTTACGGGCGATTTCTTGGCGGATGTATATGCCAGCAAGCGAATTGTTCAGGGATACATCTGTTCGCAGCCGGGAAAGACGGTTCGTATCCGGATTCAGGATCAGAACGGATTCCTGACGATCAAAGGTCCTTCTGACGAGAAAGGACTGAGCCGGTATGAGTTCGAACAGGCGATCCCGTTGGAAGATGCCGAACAATTGCTTCGTCTTTGTGAGCCAGGTGCGATTGATAAGGTACGCCATTTAGCCAAAGTCGGGAATCATGTATGGGAAATTGATGTTTTCCATGGAGCTAACGAAGGACTGGTAATGGCAGAGATTGAGTTGAAGGCAGAAGAGGAATCTTTTGTCATGCCTGCTTGGGCCGGGAAGGAAGTGACCGGCGACCGGCGGTATTACAATTCAATGCTGACCCAGCATCCTTTTACGGAATGGAATCAATAGGTGGATGAGTTTTAGAGTGGATAAGTTCTGTCTTTTCTAAGAGAAAGAGTTACAAGAACAGACAGACTCAGAAGCCAATAAACGTAATAGCGGATTTTAATAACAAATAGAACAAATGCGTATGAAAAGATTATTCTTACTTGTAGCTACGGTCTTGTTGACATTGCCACTGAAAGCCGATGAAGGCATGTGGATTCTTCCACTACTGAAGGAGCAGAAGTTCGACGAGATGAAAAGCTTGGGGCTCAAGTTGCAGGATTATGATATTTATAGTCCGGACAAAGCTTCCTTGAAAGATGCCGTAGTGATCTTCGGTGGCGGCTGTACTGGCGAAATCGTTTCGCCCGACGGCTTGTTGCTCACCAATCATCATTGCGGATATGGAGCAATCCAGTCGCATAGTACGGTTGATCATGATTATCTGACGGATGGTTTTTGGGCAACTACACGCGATCAGGAATTACCGAATCCGGGACTGACGGTTACATTTATCGACAAGATTGATGATGTGACAGACTATGTGAAGGCTGAACTGGCTAAAGACAAGGATCCGAACAGTATGAACTATTTGTCGCCCAGTTTTCTGAATAAGTTGGCAGAAAAGAAGGTCGGCAAGAAGTTCTTGCAGAACAATCCGGGAACAGAGGTGGAAATCAAACCTTTCTTCGGAGGAAATCAGTATTATATGTTTACGAAGAAAATTTATTCGGATGTTCGTCTGGTAGGAACGCCGCCGTCTTCTATTGGTAAGTTTGGTGCGGATACCGACAACTGGATGTGGCCGCGTCATACAGGCGACTTTTCTGTCTTTCGTGTTTATGCGGATAAGAACGGAAATCCGGCTCCGTATTCTGAACACAATGTACCTTTACATCCGAAGCGTTGGATGAAGATCTCGATCAAGGGTTTTCAGGAAAACGACTTTGCCATGATTATGGGCTTTCCGGGACGGACCAATAAGTATTATACTTCTTGGGAAGTGGCAGAACGCCGTGACATCGACAATGCTGTCCGGATCAATATTCGCGCACTACGCCAGAAAGCCATGCTGGAAGAAATGCTGAAAGATCCGAAAGTTCGTATTCAGTATGCCAGCAAATATGCCAGCTCAGAGAATGCCTATAAGAATTCGATCGGAAGTAACTGGGCAATTAACAAGCGGAACTTCGAACAGGTGAAACGCGAAGAGCAGGAAGCCTTGCTGGCTTGGGGAAAGAAAGAATGCCAGCCGCAGTATGAAGAAGCACTTCTTACATTGGAACAGATTGTATATGACCGGAAAGACTTGCGTTTCCGCAAATGGATGCTGGATGAGGCAATTCTGAGAGGAATCGAATTTACTTCTGTCCCGACGGATGTGGATACGTTGGTCGCTGTATTGGCTAAGGATGATAAAGAAGGTATCAAGAAGCAATTGTTCTTGTTCTCGAACGCATTCCGTCGTTTCTTTGATAAAGACTATGCGCCTGATGTCGATCGGAAGATTGCCAAAGTGATGTTGAAGGAATACCGTCGTCTGGTGCCTACTAAAGTTGAACCGGCTTATTTCGCCAATATCGACAAGAAGTATAAAGGAGATGTGGATAAGTTCGTCAACGAGCTGTTTGAGAAGTCTATTTTCGGCAGTCAGGACAACTTTAATCGCTTCATCGCACATCCTACGGCGAAAGATTTGGAACAAGACCCGATGATTCAGTTTGCGTTGTCCGTAAAAGCTGAACAGAAAGAGTTGAACAACGCCTTGAAGCAGTTTGATGATGGATATAACCTGGCACATCGTACCTATGTGGAAGGTTTGTTGCGGATGAATAAAGGCGAAGCTCAATGGCCGGATGCCAATTTCACTTTGCGTCTGACTTACGGTCAGGTTAAAGGATATAGTCCGCGGGATTGTGATTATTATGGTTGCCAGACAACTCTTGACGGTGTGATGGAGAAAGAAGATTCAACCAACTGGGAATTTGTGGTTCCGCAACGGCTGAAAGACTTATATGCCCAAAAAGACTTCGGTCCTTATGCAACTGCCAACGGGAAGATGCCGGTAGCACTTTGTGCAACGACGCATACAACAGGAGGTAATTCCGGAAGTCCGGTGATGAATGCTCAAGGTGAATTGATTGGTATTAACTTCGACCGCAATTGGGAAGGCGTTGGTGGAGATATCGAATATCTGCCCGATTACCAGCGAAGTATTATTGTCGATATTCGCTATGTATTGTTCCTGATCGACAAATATGCCGGAGCCGATTATCTGTTGAAAGAAATGGAAATCGTGGAATGAGGCAAAAAATAAACGGATAGTTCCTTTGGGAACTATCCGCTTTTATAAAGCTGTGTTCTTTTGATGTCGAGAATATGATTTAAGACATTACCTTATCGAGTTCAGAAGCCTTTACTCTGAAGATATGTCCGTTTCGGGAAAATACCAGTTCGCCATCTTCTTTCATTTTCTGACTTACTAAGCGTTGGAAAGCTACATTTGCACCTTTCACTATATTCTCCTCGAATTCTCTAAGTTCTTGCTCACTCATGACTTTCAAGTTTTTGATAAATAACCTGATTGAATATTTCTTTTTTCTCATTCTTGAAGCCTTTGGCAATTACTTCCATCGGCGACATAGAATTGTCTGTAATCATCCAGTAATCACAAATAGGAAGATATAATTCAAAAAGATTATGTATTCCGGCTTCGTATCTTCTACGAATGGTCATCTCCGGAATATTGTGACCACCAGCGGCCACCCTCATTTTGACACGTTCAATTGCTAATTCCGGTGTGTTTAACCAGAAATACAACAATGTCACGTAATATCCTTCCCTTTGGGCTTCTTTGATCAGATTCGCAACTGATCTCGTAGCCAGTGTCGTCTCCATTGCAAAAGTTTGACCTGCTGCAATGAGCTCTTTGATTCGTCTATACATAATACGACTTGCTTCCACGGCGACCGCAATGCTATCGGCATTAAAGGGAGATAGACCTTTTGCTATCTCATCGGAATTAACGAACTCCTTACATTTCAGCATTTCCGGTAAGATCGTGAAGGAGGCAGTTGTCTTGCCTGCTCCGTTACAACCCGCTATTATATATAAATAAGGCACTTCTATCTGTATTTTTACGGCACAAATATAGAGAATAGTTTTTTAATTATGCAAATGTTCTGACACATTTTTTGTGTTTGTGTGCAAAAAATGTACTCGTTAACATATACTTCGTACTTAAAATCGGGGATTTCGTCAAATTTTATACCCAAAGCAGGTCGCTCATGATCCCGTCGGAGACGAAGATTCCTTCTTTTGTCAATGTTAATTTTCCGTCCTTTTGCAACAATAAATTACGTTTCTCGTACGTTTGTGCTATATTTAGACAATATTTTAACTTCTTCTCGCCGAATTTCTCTGACAGTTCGTTCAGATCAATTCCCCACATCGTGCGCAGATGTGTCATGATATATTCATTATAACACGTATTTTCATCCAGTTGTTCATTTTCAAGGGCTGGTTTTCCTGTTTGAATGCCTTTGATCCATTCGGGAAGGGATGCTACATTCCATTCGCGTTCCGTTCCGTTGTATGAATGAGCCGACGGACCAAGACCGAGGTATTTCTTGCCTTTCCAATACGAACTGTTGTGGCGAGCATACCAACCCGGGCGGGCAAAGTTCGAAATCTCGTAATGCTGATATCCGGCAGCCGCCAGGTTTTCAATCAGAAGGGTGAAAAGCTCCAGGCTGGTTTCTTCGTCGACGGCAGTGATTTTCCCGGCTTCCAGCAAACGGTATAAGGCGGTTCCTTCTTCATAGATCAGGTGATAAGCCGAAATATGCGGTATGTCGAGCCGGAGAACCTCGTCAAGATTCTTCTGCCACTTCTCGGGCGTTTGTCCGGGAAGTCCGTAAATCAGATCTATACTTATATTATATAAATTGTGTTCCTGGCAGAGACGTACGGCGCGCAAAGCTTCCTCGCGGTCGTGACGTCGGTTGAGAAACTTCAGGTCGGCTGCATCAAAACTTTGTACACCCATACTGATCCGGCTGACAGGCAACGAGCACAGTGCGGCCACATAGGCAGGAGTCATATCATCGGGATTGGCTTCGAGTGTGATTTCCATATCCTGATTCACCGAGAAATGCCGGTAAATGGCCTCAAAGATCCGATTGAGGTTTTCAACTGATAGTTGCGACGGCGTTCCTCCACCGAAATAAATCGTTTCCAGCGTTTCTCCTTCCAGATAGTTCTTGCGGAGTTCCATCTCCCGGATCAAAGCCGAAAGATAGGCTTCCTGATATCCCATGTCGGTATTGGAATAGAAATCACAATACAAACATCGTTTCTGACAAAAGGGAACATGTATATAAAGACCTGCCATATACGTGTATTTGACTCAGCATATCGAGTCTTTCTTTTACGTTGATAAATAAGAATCGAAGGCTTTTCATCAGCCATCAGTTTGTTTCTCCAGACAAAGATAAGGGGAATAGGTGAATAAGAGATCTTTTCCTCATTAAAATTTTATCGTTTCACCCCTGTGGAATGATCGTTTCACCTGGGTGGAACGATCGTATCACAAAGGTGGAACGATCGTATCACCCGGGTGAAACGGCCTGCTAAAAATGAGAATCTGATAAAAAGATTGCCGGTTTAGGTAGTAAAGCCTGTTTGTCTTTCATCTGTTATGCATCTCTTTCCATCTTGTTTATGGTGTAAGATTGGGAGGATACCGGCAAAATGGCGAAAAAGATTGGATGGAAATTTAGGAAATTAAGAATCAAGTAGAATTTGTCTTGCTTTATCAAGGAAAAACGTATCTTTGCCAGCAATTGAGAATCTTAAATTTTAGACACGATGATTAAAAAATTTTGTGTGGCAGCCATGGCCTTGTGCATGATGCTGTCGTGTGCTCAGAAACAACAGCAAAAAGAGGAAGCCGCAGCTCCGGCAACAACTCTTTCCGGTTTGAATCCGGCCGATTTTACTTCTGAAGTAGACGGAAAACCAATTGCTTTGTATGTATTGAAGAATGCAAAAGGCGCAGAAGCCTGCATTACGAACTGGGGTGGCCGTTGGGTTTCGATGATGGTTCCTGATAAGAATGGAAAAATGACTGATGTCGTATTGGGTTACGATAAATTACAGGATTATATTTCGAGTACAGGAAACTTCGGAGCTTTAATCGGTCGTTATGGAAACCGTATTGCCAATGGTAAGTTTACCTTAGATGGTGTTGAATATACATTGCCGCAGAACGATAAGACCAATTGCCTGCATGGTGGACCGAATGGCTTTGATCGTCAGGTATGGGATGCCAAGCAATTAAGCGATAACTCGCTGCAACTTACTTATGTCTCTAAAGACGGTGAAGCCGGTTTCCCGGGAAATCTGAATGTAAAGGTCGTTTATACCTTGACAGATGATAATGCGATGGATATTAAATATGAAGCAACAACCGATAAGAAAACAATTGTCAACTTGACTCATCACAGCTATTTCAACTTGTCGGGTGTAGCCGGTTCTACCATCATGGATCATCAGCTTGCTATCAATGCCGACAATTATACACCGGTTGATGAGCTGTTCATCCCGACAGGTATTGCACCGGTAGAAGGAACTCCGATGGATTTGCGTGAACCGATTACAATCGGCGACCGTATTGATGGCGACTTTGAGCAATTGGTAAAAGCCGGTGGTTACGATCATAACTGGGTATTGAATACGAAGGGTGATATTAATCAGGTAGCAGCAACGGTTGTCGCTCCGACCAGCGGTATCCAAATGCAGGTTTATACCAATGAACCGGGTTTGCAAATCTATTGCGGTAACATGATGGCCGAAAAAGAAAACGGAAAGCACGGCGTTGTTTATCCTCGTCGTGGTGCCATCTGCCTGGAATCACAGCATTATCCGGATACTCCGAATCATCCGGATTTCCCGAGTGCTGTATTGGAGCCGGGACAAACTTACAAGAGCGAATGTATCTATAAGTTCAGTACAAAATAAGACACGGATTATTCCGTTTGGGGAAGGCATTGCCAAAGGCGAAGAGGCTTGGCAACGCCTTTCTTTATTCGCTACATTCTGTCTTGTAAGATTAAATAAAATGATTAACTTTGCCTTTGACATCTAAAAAATAACATGCGATGAAAACACAAATACCAGAACGGCTTTCTGCTTTGCGGGAAGCTATGAAACAACAGCATATATCAGCTTATATCATTCCGACAACCGATCCGCACATGAGTGAATATCCGGCAGCGTGCTGGAAGTATCGGGAATGGATTTCCGGTTTTACCGGATCGGCAGGAACCGTAGTTGTAACATTGGAAAAGGCAGGCTTGTGGACCGACTCGCGGTATTTCTTGCAAGCCGAAACGCAATTGGAAGGCAGTGGTATTGACCTGTATCGGATGAAGTTGCCTGATACGCCTTCAATTACAGACTTCCTGTTGGAAGAATTGCAGCAGGATGAAGTGGTAGGTTTGAATGGGGAAACGTATAGTGTGGCAGATGCCAAGGAACTGAAGTCTTCTTTGGAACGGAAAGGAATCGGGCTGAATACAGCTTGTGCCTTGTTGGATGATATCTGGAAAGATCGTCCGGCGCTTCCGGCAGCTCCGATCTTTGATTTGCCTATCGAACTGAGTGGTCGTTCGACCGAAGATAAACTGACGGATATTACTTTACGCCTGCATCAGGCAGGAGCCGACTGTACAGTATTATCTGCCTTGGATGAAGTAGCCTGGACTTGTAATATCCGGGGTACCGATGTGGCTTACAATCCGGTTGGTGTTGCTTATCTGTTTGTTTCCAACGAAGAGAATGTGTTGTTCATTGATCCGAAGAAAGTACCGGCCGAAGTCGCTGAACGCTTGAAGAAAGAAGGCGTTGTCTTGGCCGATTATTCCCGTTTGGCTGTTTATCTGTCTCGTTTGCCTGAACATGTACGTATTTATTTGGATACAGCCCATACGAATATCGCCATTTGCAATGCGTTGCCGAAGTCAGCTCAGATTATAGAAGGTATTTCTCCGGCAAATACGTTGAAGAGTATCAAGAATGAAACGGAAAGAAAAGGTTACCGGAACGCCGTAGTGAAAGATGGTGTTGCGCTGACTAAATTTTATTATTGGCTGGAGAAGCAGTTGGAAGCAGGTGAGAAGGTAACCGAACTGAGTGCTAGTCATAAACTGACGGCTTTACGTGCTGAACAGCCTTTATATGTGATGGATAGTTTCGCCAGCATTTCCAGCTATGGTGCGCATGGGGCAGTGGTACATTATGCTCCGACTCCGGAAACGGATGTGGAACTGAAGCGAGAAAGTCTTTATCTGTTGGATAGTGGAGCCCAATATCTGGATGGAACAACGGATATTACCCGTACCATTGCTGTGGGAGAACCAACCGAACAGATGAAGAAAGACTTTACTCGGGCTTTGAAAGGAACCATCAGTTTGGCTAAATGTAAATTCCCGGTCGGGACAAGAGGTAGTCAGTTGGATATTCTGGCCCGCAAAGCGCTTTGGGATGCCGGTATTAATTACTTGCACGGTACAGGGCATGGCATCGGACATTGTCTGAATGTGCATGAAGGTCCGCAAAGTATCCGGATGGAAGAAAATCCGGTTGTATTGGAACCGGGTATGGTAATGAGTGACGAACCGGCTATGTATCGTGCCGGACAATATGGAATCCGTACGGAGAATATGATTGAGATATGCGAAGACAGTGAAACGGAGTTTGGTAAATTCCTGACAATGGAAACACTGACCTTGTGTTATATCGATACTCGCCTGGTTGTCGTTCCGATGTTATCAGCCCGCGAACATGCCTGGTTGAATAAATATCATCAGACGGTATATGAGAAACTAAGTCCGTATCTGACAGATGAAGAACGTGCTTGGTTGAAGGAAAAGACGGAAGAAATTTAAGACGAGTTAGCCAGAGAATGTAAGGTTAACTTTTAACTAACAAATTTATAAACTTAGTATATATGGCATTAATTAAGTCAGTAAGAGGTTTTACTCCGAAGATCGGAAAAGATACTTTTTTAGCCGATAATGCAACCATAATCGGTGATGTTGAGATAGGAGAAGGTTGCAGTATTTGGTTTGGTACAGTTGTACGCGGTGATGTCAATTCTATTCGTATTGGTAACGGTGTGAACATCCAGGACGGTTCTGTATTGCATACATTGTATGAGAAGTCGGTTATCGAAATCGGTGATGATGTTTCCATCGGTCATAACGTTACAATTCATGGAGCCAAGATTTGCCATGGAGCATTAGTCGGCATGGGAGCTGTCGTTATGGATCATGCCGTAATTGGAGAAGGTGCTATTGTTGCTGCCGGATCTGTTGTATTGAGCAATACGATTGTGGAACCAGGAAGTATTTATGCCGGTGTTCCGGCGAAGTTCGTCAAGAAAGTAGATCCGGAACAGTCGAAGGAAATTAACCAGAAGATTGCCAAGAACTATCACATGTATTCTTCCTGGTACACGGAAGAAGACAACAAAGAACATAAATAATATGAAGAAAGTACTGATGACTTTAGGTGCGCTTTCATGGGCGCTGCTGGCTTGTACGCCACAACCACAGACAGAAGAGAAGAACGTTGATTTTTCTCCGGTAACTCCGTTGAATCCGCCGACGTATGTTTGCTACAAAGCTCCGGGCGAAATCAAGATTGACGGAAAACTCACGGAATGGGATGCTGTTCCCTGGACTTCTGATTTTACGGATATTGAAGGAGACAAACGACCGGCTCCGTTGTATCAGACTCGTGCCAAGATGGCCTATGATGAAAAAGGTATGTATTTTGCGGCTTGGATGGATGAACCGCACGTTTGGGCTTATCAGACGGAGCATGATTGTGTGATATTCCTGGAAAACGATTTTGAGATATTCCTTGATCCGACAGGTGATACACATAATTATCTGGAATATGAGGTAAATGCTTTGGGAACAGACTGGGATTTGTATTTGAGTCAGCCTTACCGAAACCGTCCGGCAGTATTGAACGGCTGGGAATTTGCCGGTATGAAATCAGCTGTTTGGGTAGATGGTACAGTCAACAATCCGAATGATACTGATAAAGGTTGGGGCGTGGAAGTCTTCATTCCATGGGAAACTTTAAATCAGGTTATGAATGGTCATAAAGGTGCACCGAATAATGGTGATCAGTTCCGGGTAAACTTCTCTCGGGTTGAATGGACAACCGAAGTGAAAGACGGTAAATACGTGAAGATTCCAATCAAGGGTGAAGATAAGATCCGTGAATACAACTGGGTTTGGGCACCGACAGGTGTGATCAATATCCATTTGCCGGAATATTGGGCCTACGTTCAGTTCTCAGATAAAGTAGCGGGTCAAGGTGAAGATTCTTTCCAGGCAAAACCGGAAGAAGCAACGAAATGGATGCTGCGTCAGTTGTATTATCGTCAGAAAGAATACCAGGCAGCAACCGGAGAATTTGCAGCTACAGCCACAGCTCTGAAAGCTTCGGATATTTGTTCTGCAGAACAGGTAGCTAAAATGACTGTAGAACGGACAGCTTCTTTATTCGAAATCTCTTTGCCGGCAGCAGATGGTTCTGTATGGCGGATTAACCAAGACGGATTTGTTTGGAAGTAAATACAGAAGACGACTTACAGATAAACCGTTTTCTGTTTAATTAAAATGTATTTGGAGTTTTAATAGACAAGGTTTTTGGTGTAGCTTCACAGGAAGAAGTCACTGAAAACCTTGTCAACTATATATCTTGAATCTTTTTGGGGAAAGACCACTTGGGTATGAACGGGATGTTCAGTTTTAGCCAGAGTTTTCAACTGTTTATCTCTGGTATTGTGGAAATGGAAATAAAAAGGATAGAAAAAAATGCATCGAACAAAAGATAATTTTAATTACCTGACAACAGCAGCAGTACCCAAAGTGATCATGACACTGGCTGCACCAACGATTGTCAGTATGTTGGTTACGTCTTTCTACAATATAGCAGATACGTATTTTGTAGGGAAGATTAATACACAATCTACGGCAGCAGTCGGAATTGTGTTTTCAGTCATGTCTATCATACAGGCTGTCGGTTTTTTCTTTGGACATGGTTCCGGAAATTACATCTCTCGCAAGTTGGGAGCTAAAGAAGATGAAGCTGCCGGAAAGATGGCAGCAACCGGATTTTTCCTGGCATTGTCGTTGGGTGTGATTCTTATGCTTTCCGGATTGTTGTTGCTTCGCCCGCTTTCGTATGCCTTGGGGTCAACACCTACAATTTTACCTTATACTGAACGTTATTTGGGGATTATCCTGCTGGGAGCTCCGTTTATGATTGCTTCGTTGGTGTTGAATAATCAAATGCGCTTTCAGGGAAACGCTGCTTATGCGATGGTGGGAATCGTTGCCGGTGCAGTTACCAATGTGATTCTGGATCCGGTTCTGATATTTGTCTGTGACCTGGGTATTTCCGGAGCTGCTTGGGCTACAGTGATTAGTCAGGTCTTTAGTTTTTGTCTGCTTTTCTATATGGGAAGGCGAGAAGGGAATATTCGTATCCATTATCGGAACTTTACTTTCTCATGGAGTTTTGTGAAAGAGATTATTGGTGGGGGAACACCTTCACTGGCTCGTCAGGGATTGGCTAGTGTTTCTACCATTTTCTTGAACGTTGCTGCGGGGAATTATGGAGATGCCGCTATTGCGGGGATGTCTATCGTGTCGCGGATTGGTATGTTTATCAACTCATTCCTGATAGGTTTTGGTCAAGGTTTCCAGCCTTTGTGCGGATTTAATTATGGAGCCGGATTATATGCTCGGGTACGAGAAGGCTTTTGGTTTAGTGTCAAGGTCGGTTTTGTATTCCTGTTATGTTGTTCGGTTGCCGGAATGGCTTATGCAGAAGAAATCGTCGCCTTGTTCCGAAAAGGAGATCCTCTGGTGATCGAAACCGGTTCAGCCGCATTGCGCTGGCAGCTGATTACTTATCCGTTAGGAGCATGGATCATCTTAAGTAATATGATGTTACAGACAATACGCAAGTCAATCCGGGCAACAGTTCTTTCTTCTGCCCGGCAAGGACTATTCTTTATTCCGTTGATTATGATCTTGCCTTATTATTTAGGATTGCAAGGAGTGGAAATGTGTCAGGCCGTGGCTGATATGCTCACATTCGTTTTAGCCATTCCATTAACGGGAAGTGTTTTGCTGGAAATGAAACGGAAAGAAACCGGGCGATAAATCAATGTTTGGTACGAAGAAATATGATGTGTCTGAATCGGGTATTCTTTATAAATATGTACCTTTGCAATTCAGAAAGAAAATAGATATTTATGGAAATAGCAGCTTTAGTTTCAGGCGGAGTGGACAGTTCGGTTGTGGTACATATGTTGAAAGAGGCCGGATATGATCCAACGATCTTTTATATCCGTATCGGGATGGAAGACAAAGATGGGTATATTGATTGTCCGGCTGAGGAAGATATCGAAATCACTTCGTATATTGCCAAGAAATATGGATGCCGCTTCGAACAAGTTTCATTGCATGATGAATATTGGGATAAAGTGGTAAGTTATACCATTGATTCAGTGAAGCGAGGACTGACTCCGAATCCGGATATGATGTGTAATAAGTTCATCAAGTTCGGTTGCTTTGAAGAGAAATGGGGAAAAGACTTCGATAAAATAGCTACCGGTCATTATGCAACGACGACGGAAATCGATGGAAAGGTCTGGTTGTCGACAGCCAAGGATCCGGTGAAAGATCAGACAGACTTTCTGGGACAAATCACGCGGTTACAAATACAGAAGCTGATGTTTCCGATCGGGCATTTGATGAAAAGTGAGGTTCGTGCGATTGCTGAAGCTCAGAAACTGCCTAGTGCCAAACGTAAAGACAGTCAAGGTATCTGTTTCTTGGGGAAGATCAATTACAATGATTTCATCGAACGTTATCTGGGTAAGCGACCGGGAAAGATCATTGAACTGGAAACAGGCAAAGTCTTGGGTAAGCATAACGGATACTGGTTCCATACCATCGGTCAGCGAAAAGGCTTGGGACTAAGTGGTGGTCCGTGGTTTGTTATCAAGAAAGATATTCGCCGCAATATTATTTATGTATCCAATGGCTACGATCCGGAAACGCAGTATGGCAAAGTGATCAATATGCACGGCTTTGATTTTATCACTGAAGATATCTGGGGCGAATTCGACGATGCCAAGGAAATAACCTTTAAAGTACGTCATACTCCGGAATTTACCCATGGCTATATCCGCCGGATCGGAGATGTGTACCGTATCGAATCGGATGATAAGATACAAGGAATCGCTCCCGGCCAATATGGCGTGGTTTATGATAAAGACCATCATCTGTGCCTGGGTAGTGGGATGATCATTAATGATGATCAGACAGAAAAAGGTATATAAGACCTGTTATTCCTTATAAAATCGTATTTTTGTGCGTCAATAAACATCATAAAATAATAATAAGTATGCAGAAACCATCCATACCTAAAGGAACGAGAGACTTTTCGCCCGAAGAAATGGCGAAACGTAATTATATATTCAATACAATCCGTGAGGTCTATCATTTGTACGGATTTCAGCAGATTGAAACGCCGGCCATGGAAAACCTGTCAACCTTGATGGGAAAATATGGCGAAGAAGGAGACAAGTTGCTCTTCAAGATCCTGAATTCGGGTGATTGCTTCTCGGGTATTTCCTGTGAAGAACTGCTGGAAAAGAATCCGGTGAAGTTTGCGGCAAAGGCCTGCGAGAAAGGTTTGCGTTATGACTTGACTGTACCGTTTGCCCGTTTTGTTGTACAGCATCGGAATGAGATTTCTTTCCCGTTCAAGCGTTATCAGATACAGCCGGTTTGGCGTGCCGACCGTCCGCAAAAAGGTCGTTATCGTGAATTTTATCAGTGTGACGGCGATGTGGTAGGTTCGGATTCCTTGATCAATGAAGTGGAACTGATCCAGATTATGGATGAAGTGTTCCATCGCTTTGGTATCCGGGTTTGTATCAAGATGAATAACCGGAAAATCCTGTCGGGAATCGCTGAAATTTTGGGTGCCGCAGATAAGATTGTTGATATCACAGTGGCTATCGACAAACTCGATAAGATCGGCTTGGAGAAGGTGAACGAAGAGTTGCGTGAAAAAGGCCTTTCGGAAGAAGCCATCAATAAATTGCAACCGGTGATTATGTTGAGCGGAACAAACCGGGAAAAGATCGCGTCTCTGAAGAATGTCCTGGCTGCATCTGAGACTGGATTGAGGGGCATTGCCGAAATGGAATTCATCTTGGATCGGATTGAGAAATTGGCTTTGCGTGCCGAATTGGAATTGGACTTGACGTTGGCTCGCGGTTTGAATTATTATACCGGTGCTATCTTCGAAGTGAAAGCATTGGATGTGCAGATCGGAAGCATCACCGGTGGCGGCCGCTATGATAACCTGACAGGAGTGTTCGGAATGGAAGGTGTTTCAGGAGTTGGTATTTCTTTTGGTGCCGATCGTATCTTCGATGTTTTGAACCAGTTGGATTTGTATCCGAAAGATGCTTTGCAGACAACACAACTTCTTTTCGTTAATTTCGGAGAAAAAGAAGAAGCCTATCTGTTGCCTTTAGTGGCTCAGGTTCGGGCTGCCGGTATCCGTACCGAATTATATCCGGAGTCGGCCAAGATGAAGAAGCAGATGGGTTATGCCGATACGAAAAAAATTCCGTATGTGGCTATCGTCGGCGAAACAGAGATGGCAGAAGGCAAAATCAATGTCAAGAATATGATCACTGGCGAGCAGCAGTTGCTTACAGTGGATGAGTTGATAGCATTGTTTTAAGTTATCAAGCTGTTTTTAGATATTAACAAGTAAAGTAAGAGTTACTGTTGTAATGAAAGGTAATAGTAACTCTTTTTTTGTGTATACTTTGTGTAGTTGAAATATATGAACTTGTAGATGTAAAGAACTTTTTGTATAAATTAGTTTGAAAAGGAAAGATGTAAATGAAGCAAATATTGATTTTAGGTCTAAATGAGTGTTGGCATTTCATTTTATTTAATAATTTTGTCGTATAAATTATGTATAGAATGTAATGATAGTCGTGTATGAAATATGTGCAATGATACGAGGACTTATTGTTCAATTAAGTTCTGGTAATAGTAGGGCGTTACGTGATATTATGGATGTATATCAGAAGCGCTTGTATAAGTATGCATTGCAATATGTCAAAAACGAATTTGTTGCAGAAGAAATAGTCGAGGATGTTTTTGTGGCTTTATGGAATAAGCATACAGAATTAAAAGATGTAGAAGATATAAGTGGTTTTTTGTTGGTAATAACTCGAAATTTGTGTTTGAACTATTTGCGGAAAGAACGTTTGGAAATGATAGATTTGGCTTCTTTGACAGAAGAGCAAATTTATCAGCGTGGTAATTTATATGTTTTGGAAGATGAAACATTATGTTCTCTGGTATCAAAAGACTATGAAGCGAAGTTGAATAATGTTCTTAATAAATTACCAGAAAAAACACGGCAGATCTTTTTGCTTAGTAGAAGAGATGGCTTGAAAAATAAGGAGATAGCAGAGAAGATGCAGCTATTGGAGAAATCAATTGAATATCATATTACGAAAGCCTTATTAGAGATCCGGAAAGCTATTTTTGAGTAATTCTTTTCTTAATTATTGTTTAACATTTTTTTATTCAAAAATCCTCTTTTCATTTTAGGGTATACCTTTGTTTTATGTGTATTTTAATTTAGAGAAGGTTAATATTTTGAATATGTCAGACGAACTTTTGATTAAATATATACAAGGAGAATGCACGGAAGAAGAAAGTCGGGCTATTCTTTCTTGGATTGAAGAGAACGATAAAAATAAAACTCGGTATAAAGAGTTGATGTTGATTTGTTCTCTGACTGATTTCTATATGCCTTCTTATCAGAAAGAGAAGAAGCAAGTTTCGTGGATAAAAATAGCAATTGGTATAGCAGCTTGTAGTTTGGGGATTTTTTGGGGGTTGTCTAAGTTTGCAAATTCGAACCAAGATTCGATAGAAAAATATCAGGCGCTATTAAGTGATGTTGAGAAAAGAACAGAAATAACTTTGAAGGTAGCTGATAAGCAGATTGTTTCATTGAAAGATACTTCAGCTCTGATTAGTTATAATAACAATAGGAAGATTGTTATCAATGATTCAACTCAAATAGAAAAAAAAGAAGGAAAGCAGTTAAATGCTGTGTTTGTTCCTTATGGTAAAAGAACGAAACTGGTTTTAGCCGATAGCTCGACGGTTTATCTTAATTCAGGTTCTTCTTTAGTTTATCCAGATGAGTTTGACTCAGACAAAAGAGAAGTCTATTTGGAAGGAGAAGCTTATTTTAAAGTAGTAAAAGATGGTAAAAGTTCTTTTTGTGTAAGGACTGCTTATAAATCTGTCGAAGTCTTGGGAACCCAATTTAATGTTCTTTCTGATCAGGAGGCTGAATTATTCCAGACTGTATTGGTTTCAGGAAAGATTGCATTGGACGGAAACAATGAAACGATGATTTTGGAGCCGAATCAGTGTTATACTTATGCTGCAGATAATGCAGAAGAGAAGCTTGAATCAGTAGATGTTTCTAATTACATATCTTGGATTGATGGGCGGTTGAAATTTGAAAAGGAAGCTCTAAGTAATGTCATTAGAAAACTGGAAAAAATATACAATGTGAGAATTTTGTTAAAAGATAAGAATCTTGATGGGATGTTGATTTCAGGGAGGTTGGATTTGAAGAATCCATTGGTGAATATCTTGAATTCTTTACTTTTTACGGTATCATCTGATGAGATGGAATCGAAGTATGAAATAATAACAAACGAAAAATAACTTATTAATAAAATCTAGTATTATGAAGTATTTGTTAAATTACCCCCCCCAATTGTTAATAAAACAAAAGGTTGTCAGACGGGTTTTGACAATTGGGCTGTGCAGTTGTGTTTCAGTTGGAATGTATGCAAATATTCTAGCTGACGAAGTTTCCTTAACCTGTAAGAACAAAACTTTAAAACAAGCCTTAGAACTAATAGAAGAGCAGGCCGGTGTAAGTATTGTTTATTCAAACAACGTATTGAATGATGAAGCTAAAGTTACATGCAAGACAGAGAATGTAACTTTGGAAGAAATGTTGCGTATTCTCTTGAAGGATCAAAACTGCTCATTTAAAGTAGAAGATGGGCAAGTAGTTCTCTACGCTTTAAATGATAGAAAAACAGAAGATGCTGGACCAACGGTTGCTCAGGAAGGTTTTAGAGTAAAAGGACGTGTCCTAGATGCAAATGGTCCTTTGATTGGTGTGAATATCATGGTGAAAGGAACCATGAACGGTGTTGTTTCGGATATGGATGGTAATTTTGAGATTATGGCTCCATATTCAGGCGCAAGTTTGGTGTTCTCTTATATTGGTTATCAGGCTCAGGAAGTTAAGATTAATGGGCGGAGTGATTTGACCATTAAGATGGTGGAAGACTCAAAAGCTTTGGAAGAAGTAGTTGTTGTCGGTTATACGACACAAAAGAAAGCAACCATAACGGGTTCTGTATCTACAATAACTACCAAAGATTTGAAACAAAGTCCGACTGCCAATTTGAATAATGCCTTAGCTGGTCGAATGCCTGGTTTGATGGTCAATCAGTTTGGTGGTGGTGAGCCAGGTGCCGACAGAGCTGATTTGAGAATCCGTGGTATGGGTACTTATGGTGATAAGTCTCCGATTGTTATTGTGGATGGAGTAGAACGCGATATGAGTTATTTGGCTCCTGAAGAAATCGAAACATTTACAATTTTGAAGGATGCTTCGGCAACGGCTCCTTATGGTGTACGTGGTGCGAATGGTGTTATCATCATTACAACAAAACGTGGTAAGGCCTCTGAAAAGCCGAGTGTGAATTTCAAGGCTTCAGTAGGAACTAACTCGCCTGTAAAATTCCCTCAATATTTAGGTTCTGCTGATTATGCTACCTTATATAATGAAGCTATGATCAATAGTAACCCGACAACCGATCCAAGTAAATTGGAATTATTTACTCAGGAAGCAATTGCCAATTATCGTAAAGCAAAAGGTGATAATTCGGATGGATTAGGTTATAACTGGGACTATTTCGATTATGCTTTTCAGCCGGGTATACAACAAGATTATAGCTTGTCAATCCGAGGAGGTTCTGAACGTGCCAGATATTATGTAATGGCCAACTATTATTCACAAGGTGGTAACTATAAGCATACAGATGTAACAGAAACCGATACACAGGCTAAGTTTAAACGATATAACTTTAGGGCCAATGTGGATGTGGATATTACCAAAGATTTTTATGTTCGCGTAGATTTGGGTGCTCGTATCACAGATAGACGTGCGCCTGGAACAACAGCATCAGAAGTGGTTAAATTGTGTAATACATTGCCTCCTTATCTGCCAATTGTTGTTGAAAGTAACGGTAATCCGGATAATGAAACGTATGAACTGAATAATCCTTATGGCATGTTATATGGTGATTATAAGCATCGAAGAAATATTTTGGGTGAATTGTCAAGACGAGGATATTTGCAGGAAAAGAATACCTATTTGAACGGATCATTTGCTATTGGTCATAAATTAGATTTTATCACTAAGGGATTAAAAATCGAAGGTGTCTTCTCGTATGATGCTTCTGAAGGTAACTGGATTAACCGAAAATTAGGGGATCGAGCAGATGGATACATGAATTTCTCAAAATATGCGACTTTCCAACCGGCTGAAGGCAGTTATGGTTCTATTTATATGAATAATCCGAATTATACAGGTGCTTATATTTTAGGAAACCCTTGGTATGATCAGGATGAAACGATAGAAAATGGATTTAGTCATAACGCAGCCGAAAGTAAAACTTATTATCAGTTAAAGTTGGATTATCTGAGGACTTTTGGTGATCATGATGTTTCTGCCATGGTTTTGTTTAATCGTTCCAATAGAAGTTACGATAATCGGGTAGCCTATCGTTATCAAGGTATGACGGCACGTGCTACATATGCTTTCCAGAATAAGTATTTAGCAGAGTTCAATATTGGATACAATGGATCTGAAAACTTTGCTCCTGGTAAACGCTATGGTACATTTCCTGCAGGGTCTATCGGATGGGTGATTTCTCGTGAACGGTTTATGCAGGGTGCAGAAAAATGGTTAAGCAATTTGAAGTTAAGAGCCTCTTATGGTTTGGTCGGTAGTGATAAGATCTCTGATAACAATGATGACCGTTTTGCTTATTTGCAGTTCTTCCAAGGAGGTGATGGCTATTCATTTGGTGTAAATGAATTTGGTAATGGTTATTCAGGATTAAAAGAAGGTAATTTTGCGAATCCGAATCTGACTTGGGAAAAAGCTCGTAAGTTGAATGTCGGACTTGATGCTTCTTTCTTTAATGAACGATTAACCTTCTCTGCAGATTATTTCTTCGAACATCGCTATGATATCATTACGAACCTGAGTGATGGGAATAAACTGGGGTATCCTGGAATTGTAGGTAAAGATGCTCCTTTCATTAATTCAGGTATTGTAGATAATCAGGGTATTGATTTTGAAATTGGATGGAATGGAAATATTGGTGAAGATTTCAGATATTATATCAAGCCGAACTTTACATTCGCTAGAAACAAAATCAAGTTTATGAATGAGGTCTCTTATGAGAATGAATGGAGAGCCAATACAGGGAAAAGAATTGATGAATATTTTGTTTATGAATTTGATCACTTTGTATATGACCAGGCTGAAGCAGATAAGTTGAATGCCATGAATGGAGGATCAGGTTTCCAACCATGGGGTAAATTGTATCCGGGAGATGTAGTGTACAAAGACCAGAATGGTGATGGTAAGATCGACGATGAACATGACCGCCGCGCCATGGGTAATCCGAGAACACCTGAAATCCAGTTTGGTATTCCGGTAGGTATCCAGTATAAAGGGTTTGACTTGAGCCTATTGTTCCAGGGAGCTGCTAATTCCAGCATTTTGTTAAATGGCGCTGCTGTATGGGATTTCCCACAGTTTGACCAAGATCAGATTGGTAAAGTGAAACCAATGCACTTGAACAGATGGACGGAGGAAACAAAAGATGTAGCTACGTATCCTCGTTTGACGATTGGTACAAACGACAATAATAAAAACTCGAATAGTAGTTTGTTCTTGTATAATGCTTCTTATCTGCGTTTGAAGAATGTGGAAATTGGATATACATTACCGAAACATCTCATCCGTTTTGCCGGATTGCAAAATGTTCGCTTTTATGTTCAAGGAATGAACCTGTTGACATTTGATGGGTTGGATGATGTAGATATGGATCCGGAAACAAAAGATGGTGATGGTTCATGGTATCCAGTTCAACGTATATTCAATTTTGGTGTAGATATAACTTATTAATTAGGGAGGAAGAAAAAATATGAAAAGATTATATATTTTGGCGAGTTTGTTGGCAGGTCTGTTGAACTTTACTTCTTGTGAAGACTATTTGGATCGTACACCGGATGACAAGACAACAGAACAGCAGGTTTTTACTCGTTTTGACAAAGTAGAATCGTTAGTTACAGATTTGTATGCACATGCAAAGTATGCCAATCGTCCGTTATTGTATTTAAACCATTTTAGTATATCTAGTATTTCGGATGAATGTAGTGCCAGTAGTCATGAAAGTGCTATTCCATATCAGTTTTGGGTAGGAAATTATGGCCCGTCTCAGGGTATGCCTTCGAATAGTAGCTATTGGCAATATTGGGATGACTTATATACGACCATTCGTTCAGCTAATATTATATTGGAAGGTGTAAAGAAATATAATACTCCGGATAATCCGCAAGATGGCCGTGAAGGTGATTTGCAGAGAAGAATTGGTGAAGTTTATTTCTTACGGGGTTATATGCATTATTTATTAATTCGTGCATATGGTGAAGCTGTTTATGTAAACCGAGTCATCAATCCAGGTGATGATATGACTTTTGAAAAAGAATCATTTCATTCGATGGTAGATAAGATTTGTGCTGATGCCGATTCTGCTTATGCCCGGGTAGATGCATGGAATGGCGGTCAGTATTTTGGTCGAGTAGATAAAGGGGCTTGTTTAGGACTGAAAGCTATAGTTCGCTGGCTCGCAGCAACTCCGATGTGGAATGGTGGAAACTTGCCGAATGATACACGTGTGTTCAAGTCTGAGTATGGATATGATCCGAAACGTTGGGAATTAGCCAGAGATGCGGCTAAAGCTGTCTTGGAATGTAAGAAAACGGATGGATCTATTCGTTATAAGCTGTATGAAACTTATGATGAAAATGATTTTCGCGATGTAGATGGGAATGCTGAAACCAATAACCATAAAGTTCAACAGCGTTTGTGGCAGATGATGTATGATATGAATGCTATCCAGGATGAGTGGGTTTGGTTCGTAACAAAAGATAAGGATACGGGTTGGTCTGGTGACGTATTGCCTCCTTCTCAAGGTGGACATGCTCGTCAGCGTCCGTTGCAGGAACAGGTTGATGAATACGAATACATTGGCCCGGATGGATATGGTTATCCAATTTATTGTGATCACGCTGTGAAAGATGGTTATGACGATGGTAATCCATATGAAAGTGTACAAAGAGACCCTCGTTTCTATCGTGATATCCGTTATCATGGTTCTTGGTATGGTGGTGCACAATTGAATACCGCAGAAGGAAACGATGCTGTTAGTGGTAGCTATTTGGATCAGGCTTCTCATACAGGATATTATCTGAGAAAGTTCTATAAAGATGGTTGGGACAGAGGTCATGGTAGTCACGCGATAAATGGTCCGGCAATCTGGCGTTTGCCTGAATTTATCTATATCTATTGTGAAGCTGTCAATGAATTGAGTGGTCCGAACGAAGAAATATATGATTTGATCAATCAGGTGCGTGCCCGTTCATTTATGGCTCCGATGCCGCCGGCTGTTAAGACGGATAAAGAGTTGATGAACGAATATATCCAGCGTGAACGTCGTGTGGAATTGTTCTATGAAAACAATCGTTATTGGACTTCTCGTTTGTATCTGGAACCGGAAAACTACGGTACTGAATCGAATGTTGATCCTTCAGACTGGCCTTATCCGAAGAACCAGCGTCAGTCTCATGGTATGAGACCGGTAGAAGATCCGAACGGTAAGATTGTTGTAAACGGTAAGAACTATCGTATGGAACGTTTCACGGTAGAGGATGGACGTGTATTTACTTCTCCGAAGTCTTATCTGTATCCGATTTTACAGGAAGAATTGAAGAGATGTCCGTCTTTAGTACAAAATCCGGGTTGGTAATGCCGATGTATAAATATGAGTGCTAATTTTGAGAGGCTATCCTTTTGGGGGATAGCCTCTTTTGGGAGATAGAGAGTTTTTCTTTTTATCTCTTTTATTCGTATTCCGGATAGAACGGCTTGAAACTGGTACCGCTACCGGAGGTAGAACTGCTGTCTGTATTCTTCGTTTTCGGGGTCAATTCCTGTTCCTTGTAGTGTTTGATCTGGGCGTTCAGTTCATCGATTAGTTGTCCGTATTCGTCGGCATTCTCTTCATCTACAATTGCCAGGGCGTTGATCTTCTTGATGATCTTGTTGTAGATTTCGTCCGTTTCGCTGCGGGCTGTCAGTACGGCGGCCTTCATCTTTCCGGCACTTCGGGCATCACGGGCTTGCAGGTTGGTGTCGACCGTTGTGTTGCCCTCTTTCATCATCGTGACGAACGGTGTCAATCCCAAAGAGGTGACCTGCGAGGTATAAGTCGTCTCCAGATCTTCAATGAGATTCTTCATCGCGCCCGTTTGCTTGATGAGCGACATGCGGGGCGACAAATTGAAATCAGACAAATGCTTGTCCAGCTTTTTGGCCGCTTCATATTGCTCGCCGCTTTTCAGGTACAAGAATCCTTTCAGCACTTGGGCATATCCGCTCAACCCGCTGTCGCGTTGGTCGTCGCCCACCTCGATCTCTTCGGTCAGGTCGTTTTTCCTCGATTGTACCAGCACTTCGTTTTCATTGTCCAGCTTTTCTTCGAAAATCGGCAGTTCCGTAGCCAGTTTCTCACCCAAAATAAGCAATGAACTCAGGTTTTTATACACGACATCCATATAATTGTAATGTGCGTAATTGGAAAACCGGCTAAGGGCGATGGTGTCAACTTGTTTTTCCATATTCATAGGCGTTTTAAAAATTAACAACTAAAAAACTGTGTGATAGACTTTTGCCGTGCTTCAAAATTTTCGTGCAGGCTTGCATGAATCTGTCGTAGCCCTACAAAAACCCCGTGTAGCCTGCAAGAACCCGTCGTAGGCCTACGGAAACGCCATGCAGCTTGCAAGAGACTTTTGTAGGCCTACGGAAACGCCGTGCAGCCTGCAAGAAGCTTTTGTAGGGCTACAAAAACGCCGTGCAGCCTGCATGGGACTTCTGTAGCCCTACACCGACTTCGTGCAGCTTACACGGAAACTTTGAAGCAAAACAAAGATCGCTCACGCCGATAAAAGTATAATAAAAAGTGGAAAAGAAGAAAGAATGAAGAACGTTTTTTGAGAAAAACATTTGTTTTTATTTAAAAAAAGCTACTTTTGTGTAAGGCTTAGTATGATTTTTCTCTAGGCTATGCGAATTTATAATCAGTTGATAAAATCTCACAATTTAGCCATTGTATGAAAGCGAATACTATGTTTTACACGTTAAGACCTGATGTACTTGTAGGCCTTTTTTCTTATCGTTGGAAGTGAAAAAAATCATTAATCTAAAAAACAAAATACGATGAACAAACACATTTCTATTTTGGTAGCCTTCGTCTTGGGGCTTTCCTGTACAGGAAAACAAAAGCAAGCATCTCCGGAAGTGGATCAACAGGAAATGAAACTGGTGGTCAGTGATAACGTCGGTAGCATTCCTCGGGTTGAAAGTGATTATACTGAGATTGATGCGACCGATATGAAAGCTTTATCGTACACGGAATTAAGTGTTGAAAAAAGGTATGTTTTCGATCGGTAATCCCATTTGCCTGTATGGCGACTATTTTGTCACCTCATTCATTCCTGTTCCTATCAAGGAAAACGTGCATTTGCTCAATAAAGAGTATCTGAAAATCATGAATGCGGGTACGGATGATACAAATCCGGCATTGGTGTTTTATAAATTGAATCCGGCGTATGAGTAGGCTTTTCATGTTGAAATCAAATAATTCTCAACTAACTTTATACTTCAAGAAAATGAAAAAATATCTTTTATTATCCATCGTATTCAGCCTGTTTTTGTGTGGCTGTACCCAGAAACAAAGTGAATCCAATGAATCTTCCGGTATGGAGACTATTCCGATAACCGACTTTGAAACCTACAACGGAAGGTTTTCTGAGTTTGCGGAAGCAGTAGAAATGATACCATTAGAATTTACGGATAAATCCATTTTAGGGGAAATCAAAAAAGTAGTGTTGTCTGAAGACTTCATTTTTGTGATGGAACGATTCAATAGTGCAGGTATTTATACGTTCGACCGTAGTGGTAAATTTTTATACCGGATCGGTAGCCGGGGGCAAGGACCGGAGGAATGTGCTGATGTGGATGATTTTTCGATTAATGAAAAAGACAGGTTGATATACATATATGATAGTGTCCGGAAGAAAGTATTTGTATTTTCCTTCGATAATGAATTCATAAAAACAATCCCGATGGATTATTCTGCGACGAATATGGAGTATCAGGATGGACTGTTCTATTTATATAGAGAAGATGCACGTTATGGTGTTCCTCTTTATTCCTTGGTCATTAAAGATATCAATGGAGACTTAGTTGAAAAATATTATCCCATGTCCGACTTGCCCAAAAGTCATGACTGTGTATTCTGCAAAAGGGAAAACGACATCTTGTTTGCGCAAGATATGAATGACTCTGTTTTTGTTTTGTCAGGTGGAAAATTATCCCCTGTATATTATATCGATTATAAGGATCGAAGCATGGCACCGGAGGACAGGATGGATATCAAGCATGACGTTCGCCGCTCCATAGATGTCCTTTTGGAAAAAAGGACGATAGCAGGAATTCAAGGTGTTTTTGAAATCCACGATAAGGTCTTTATCAAAAGTATCAATGTGATTGTCCCGGTTCTGAGCATTTATGACAAAGTGAAAAAAGAGGTCAAGACTTACCAGTATTGGAACGACGATTTTCTGTTTATAGGAAGTGGCCATCCTATAGGTCAGTATAAAGATTACTTGTTATTACTGCAAGATGTAGAACAAATACAAGGAAGTCTAGATTATTTTGATAGATGGATAAAAGACGGGTATTTGGATTTGGATAAGAACAAAGCCGACAAAATCAGAAAGCTGGTAGATGAAAAATTACCCAACAGGGATACGGATGAATGTAATCCGGTTTTGTTTATGGTTAAAGTAAAGGAATGATTACCTTTGCATCTGAGTGTAATCTTCATTTTAATCTTCAGTTTTATGGATATAAATTCTATTGTCGTCAAATTTTAAAGGGTTTATATGAAAACACATACATTACTTGGTTCAATTATTTTGGTAGGTGGTTTGCTTTCTTGCCAGGGCAAACCCCAGTTAGAATGGGTCGCTTCTACGGAAACGGCTTGTTGGCAAACGGAAGAACCGCTTCCGGTGGCAGAGGCGAGTGTGGAACCTTTAGTCTCGATCAAGACAACCGATGTGCAACAGCAGATCGAAGGCTTTGGGGCCTGTTTCAATGAGTTGGGCTGGATGTCGTTGAATAAACTCGAACCGGCCGATCGGGAAAGGGTGCTCGAAGAGTTGTTTTATCCCAACTTCGGGGCCAACTTCACCATCGCTCGTATGCCAGTAGGCGCCAACGATTTCTCACGCGACTGGTATTCGTATGATGAACAGGCGGGCGATTTTGCCATGGAGTCGTTTACGATAGCCAATGATAAACAGACGCTGATTCCGTTTATCCAAAATGCCTTGAAGTATAATGCGGATTTGAAGCTGTGGGCTTCTCCGTGGTCGCCACCTTCGTGGATGAAGCATAACCAGCATTATGCGAGCCGTTCAACGCAGAAGATGGCACGCGAGCTGGCCAAGACATTGCAGGCTGGCGAAAGTACGTATATGACGAAGGTGGTGGATAACGGACTTCCGGAAGACCGCGAAGGTGCAGAAGGAACGGATATGTTCATCTGTGAGCCGGAATATTTTTCGGCTTATGCGCTTTATTTCTCCAAATTCATCGATGCCTATCGGAAAGAAGGTATTAACATCTCGATGGTGATGCCGCAGAATGAATTCAATTCGGCACAGATATTCCCGAGTTGTTGCTGGACGGCAGCCGGACTGGCCGAGTTTGTGGGCAACTATCTGGGCCCGGCCATGGAAGAGAAAGGTATCGAAGTGATGTTCGGAACGATGGAACGTCCGAATGCCGCCTTGGTCGATACCTTGCTGAATGATCCGGAGAGTAGCAAGTACATCCGTGGCGTCGGTTTCCAATGGGCTGGGAAAGGAGCTATCGCTTCCATTCACCAGCGTTATCCAGCGTTGAAGCTGTATCAGACAGAGCAGGAGTGCGGCGACGGAAAGAATACCTGGGACGCGGCATTGTACGCCTGGCAGTTGATGCAGCATTATCTGAACAACGGAACTTCGGCTTATCTGTATTGGAATATCTCGCTCGAAGACGGAGGCATCAGTCGCTGGGGCTGGGCTCAGAACTCTTTGGTAGTAGTTGATGCAGACCAGAAATCCTATCGCTATACTCCGGAATATTATATTATGAAGCATGTTAGTCACTATGTGCAACCGGGCGCTTTCAAACTGGCGGCCGATGGCGATGCAAAAGGATTACTGGCATTTGTTAATCCGGATCAGAGTATCGTAGTGGTGGTATCGAATGAATCTACCGAACCGAAAGTATATCCGTTCGCTGTCGACGGACAAATCTATGCGCCACAACTCGCTCCGCGTTCAATCAATACGTTTCTTTGGCGGAAATAAAGAGGCAAAGCAGGCACTTGCCGTTTTTCTAATAAGAGATAATCACCCTTAAAAATTAGGGTAGGAGAAAGAAAAAGTAGTTGTTTCATAGGAAGCAACTACTTTTTTTGTGTACATTTGCTTCAAATGATTCAACTTTAATTCTGATATATATGAACAATACGAGGAGAAAATTCTTCAAACAGAGTTTGGCAGGCGCCTTGTTGTTGGGTACATCAGCCATGTCGCACGCCGAAGAAAAGTCGCGGATTATTCCGAAGGCACCTAAGTCAGTCAATCCGTTCCAACTGGGAATGGCAGGTTATACATTCGTCAATTTCGACTTAGATACGACGCTTCGCACGATGCAGCGACTGGATGTCCATTATTTGTGTATCAAGGATTTCCATTTGCCTTTGGATAGTACGGACGAACAGATCAAGGCTTTCCATGCCCGTTGTGCCGAATTCGGCGTTACCGGTTATGCCGTGGGACCAATTTACATGAAGAGCGAGGCGGAGATCGACCGGGCTTTCGAATATGCCAAACGGGTAGGAGTGAAGCTGATTGTCGGTGTCCCTAATTATGAGCTGTTGCCTTATGTGGATAAGAAGGTAAAGGAATATGATTTCCATTATGCAATCCATTTGCACGGACCCGATATCAAGACTTATCCGGATGCAACCGACGTCTGGGAACATACGAAGGATTTGGATCCGCGTATCGGCATGTGTCTGGATGTGGGCCATGACTTGCGTAATGGCTGTAATCCGGTAACTGATTTGGAGAAGTATCATACGCGTGTATTCGATATGCACATCAAGGATGTGACCGATTCGACTAAAGCCGGACGCGGCATCGAAATAGGACGCGGAAAGATTGATTTCCCTGCCTTGATCCAGATGATGAGGAAGGTGAATTATACAGGTAAATGCAGCTTGGAATACGAGAAAGACATGAAAGATCCTTTCCTCGGAATTGCCGAGTCGATTGGGTATTTCAAGGCTGTAAGTGAATTAATTTGATGACAGTGAAGGCAAGTTGCCTTCAGTAATTGGGTGATATATGAAAAAGGAGATATACTTAGGAGGCTTGTCGTTCTTGTTGACAGCTTGTGGAGGAATCAATTATGTAGGGATCGAAACCTGTAATCCGGGTGAGGTTACTTTTCCACAGGATGTCCGGAAGGTATTGATGGTGAATAATGCGATGGCGCAGCCCGAAAAGTCGGGTTACACTTATTCCCTGTTGGGAGTAGTTCAGGATACGGCACAGGCAAAGGCCGACAGTGCCTTGTTCGATTTGTGCGCTGCTTGTGGAACCTCTATGCTGGATGCTTCTTATTTTGAGGATGTTCTCCTTTTTCATGATCCGTTGCGTGATTCGGGAAGCAGTTTGATGGATCGGAAACTGACGCGCGATCAGGTGGCATCTTTATGCCGTTCAAATGGAGCGGATGCTATTATCTCGTTGGATAAGATGCTTTTCGCGATGGAACGTGAGGATGTGAATGTTGGCGCCGGTTTTTTGAGTGGAACCATCACTGTGAAGATGCAAGGAATCATGCGGGCCTATTTGCCGGGGCGTGACAATGCCTTGGCTACGGTGTTGATAGAAGATTCGGTCGAGTTTCAGCAAGCTGCCGAGAATTTGCGGATGTTGAATTATTATCTGCCAACGGCCAACGAGGCATTACGGATAGCGGCTTCGGCATTGGGCGGTAAAGTTTCGGGTTATTTCGTTCCTCATTGGAGTGAAGAAACACGTTGGTATTATAATAATGCCAATTCACGTTGGAAAGAAGCGGCAGCATTCGCTTCATCCAGTAAGTGGGAACAAGCCGAGGCAATTTGGAAACGGGTCTTCGAGGTTACATCTTCGAAAAGCCAGCAGGCCAAGTTAGCTTCCAATATTGCGCTTTGCTACGAAATGCAAAGCCAATTGAAATCTGCACATGAATGGGCACAGAAATCGTATGAGTTGTTTCTGGCCTCCGAAGGCGAAAAGAACCGGAATACAGAATTGTTGAAGGCATATGCCGAGGTACTGAAAGAACGAATTCTGGCAGATAAGAAACTAAATACACAAATTGGTAGCAGATAATCCAAATTATTACTACTTTTGGTAATTCAAATGAATAAAATAAAGAAAGGATTATAATTATGGCAGCAAGTCCGTCGCAAATACAATCGGTTTTAGAATCATTTCTGACTTCAGCCATCCAGAAAATGGTGGAAGATACCAAACTCAATGACATCAGTGATATTTATCTGCAGGCTGATGCAGAAAGTGGAGAACTGCAGGTGTATGATGAAGAAGAGAATCTGGTTGACAAAACCATCATTTTTGATTGGGTAAACAACTCGGAAGAAGAATCCGTTTTCAATAAACGTGTTGCCTCGGCAGTGAAACAAGCCTTGTCTGCTTTGGCTTCCAAAAATGTATTTGAGAATTCGCACTTTGTCAAACCGTTGTCAATTAGTCTGACCGACGAATCGTTTGTTGTCATTGAAGAACTGTTGTTCCTCGACGATGATACCTTGCGTCTCGACGATCCGCTTCTGAAAGATTTGGATGCAGATTTAGATGATTTTTTGGCTAAACTTCTTTCAGATGTCGAATAGAGTTTATATCTTTGCGGCGGTTTAAGAAAAATCATTGCCGAAATGGCTCAGTTGGTAGAGCAACGCATTCGTAATGCGTAGGTCACGGGTTCGAGTCCCGTTTTCGGCTCTAATTATAAAGCAGTTATCTTTTTGAAGGTAACTGCTTTTTTTATGAATTTATCTTTGGTTTTAGCTGGTTTACATGCTTCATGTAAACTGAGATGTAAACCATGAGTACAACAATTATATATGGAACGAACTTATATTAATGAATTTCACAAGCAATGGATAGAAGCAACGCTGCAATCAATCGAATCTTGGAAGAAGCAGCCGATCTCGTTGGAAGAGAAAAAGAGGCAGCAGGAAATGTTGAATCAACAGAGGGCTATAAGGGAAGGCAGATTGAAAGATTAAAAGAATTTGCAGCTATTCATAATTTGTGGATAGATTTCAATGTTTTGTCTTTAGTGTAACCTAACCCATAAAGAACAATACGAAATATTTGATGCCGTACCTAATAACGTTTTATATGGGCTTGATGGACAACTTTACTTCATAGACACACAAATCAGATTGAGATAATCTTCTATACATTATTGTTTTTAAAGATTGCTGTTTTTTTCTCAACATTGTATGCATTATCTTTGTTTACATAAATAGATAATCATTAAAAGCAGAAAGTATGAAGCGAGTTTATTTGTTGATATTGGCGTTGGTCGCCTGGATGGCTGTTCCGGCTCAAGCCCAGTTTAAGTGGGGTATTAAAGGTGGTGCCAATATTTCGAGCATCCATTTTTCGGATTTACCGGAAACTTTTTCTACTGATAATCTGACCGGTTTCCATATCGGACCAACAATCGAGTTGATGGCTCCGTTTATTGGATTGGGCTTTGATGCTTCTATCCTGTATTCGCAGACAGGTATGGAAATAGGTACGCAGAAGATTAAGTCGGATTATTTGAATGTACCAGTCAATCTGAAATGGAAGATTGGTATTCCAGCCGTGAAGGTGTTTGCAGCTGCTGGTCCATATGTGGGTTTCCGCTTGGGAGGTGGTAAAATCTGGGATGTTTTGAGTGACCAAATCGAATCCAAATCGTTCAGTGCCGGATTGAATCTGGGTGCTGGTGTGGAATTGATTCAGCATTTACAGATTAGTGCGACTTATCAGTTGGGCTTAACCGACAATTATAGCGTGAAGCAGTTGAAAATTGACGGTAAAAACCGTGGTTGGATGATTTCGGCTGCGATCTTGTTCTAAGGAGATAAAAACGATTTGCAGGATACATGTTGGCTGGACTTCTAAGGTTTGGAGTCTGGCCAACTTGTTTTTTATAGAGAAAGTGCTTTGTTTGCTTGTATCTGTTTGTATCTTTGTTTCGCAATGAGTACCTACGCAGATGTCATACTCCCGCTTCCGCTGGAGAATCAATATACGTATCGGATTCCGGCCGACTTGGAGCCGCTGGTGGTCCGTGGCAGTCGTGTGATTGTGCATTTCGGAAAGAAACGCTTTTACACGGCGATTGTGGTAGATGTGCACGATCGTCAGCCGCAAACGGACTATGAAGTAAAGGAAATCTTCTCGATTTTGGATGCGACACCTATTTTACGTCGTCCGCAATTACGCTTCTGGGAATGGATTGCCTCGTATTATATCTGTAAATTGGGTGATGTTTATAAGGCGGCCTTGCCTTCAGGCCTGAAGCTGGAAAGCGAGACAACGGTTACTTATAACCCGGACTTCGAGGCTGATGCTCCGTTGAAACCTAATGAGCAGGCGGTATTAGATGCTTTCGGACGGAATGTGCTCAAGCAGACGGTTTCTGATTTGGAGAAGAAAACCGGTTTGCGTAACATTGTTCCGGTTATTGCTTCGTTGATGGGGAAAGGTGCTGTGGGCGTAAGTGAGGAACTGAAGCAAGGTTTTGTCCCTAAGACGCAAACGTATGTCCGGCTACATCCCGACTGGGCTACTGAAGACCGGATGCAGGAAGCTTTCGATGCAGTGAAACGGGCAAAGAAACAAGAGCAACTGCTGGTCTGTTTTCTCGATTTGACCCGCGCTTTGAATCCGGTGTTAAGGCAGGAAGTTTCGAAAAAGGAGTTATTGGAGAAAAGCGGGCAAAGTGCTGCGATCCTTGATGGTTTACTGAAACGAGGTATCTTGCAGAGTTATGAGAAAGAAGTCAGTCGCTTGCAGGCAAGGATGTGTCGCCTGGAAGAACCGCATGCCTTGAGCGACGAACAACAGGCGGCATACGGGAAGATCCAGGATGTCTTTGCCGAGAAGGAAGTGTGCCTTTTACATGGAGTTACTTCGTCGGGTAAGACCGAAATCTATATTCATCTGATCCGGCAGGTTTTGAGAAGTGGGAGACAAGTGCTTTATCTTTTGCCCGAGATTGCGATTACTACGCAGATAACCGACCGTCTGGTGAAGATTTTCGGGGATCAGTTGTTGGTATATCATTCTAAATTTTCTGACAACGAACGGGTGGAAGTATGGAACAAGCTGTTGCATGGCAAAGGTCCGATGCTGGTTTTGGGGGTACGTTCGTCGATCTTCCTGCCATTTAGTAGCCTGGGATTAATTATCGTTGATGAGGAACACGAGACGACTTACAAACAACAAGATCCAGCGCCTCGTTATCATGCCCGCAATGCGGCTATTATTCTGGCACAGATGCATGGAGGCAAAGTATTGTTGGGCTCAGCTACTCCATCGATCGATTCGTATTTCAACGCCATGACAGGTAAGTTCGGTTTGGTTGAGTTGCCGGTTCGTTACGGAGCTGCTTCGCCTCCCGAGATGATCCTGGCCAATATCCGTGAATTGAAAAGGAGGAAACAGATGAAGGATACACTTTTCTCTCCAATCTTGGTAGAGAAGATGCGCCAGGCGCTCGAAGCCGGACAACAGGTAATCTTGTTTCAGAACCGCCGTGGCTTTGCTCCGATGATTGAATGTAAGGACTGCGGCTGGATTCCCCGTTGCCAGCACTGTGATGTGAGCATGACCTATCATAAGTTTCATCAGAAGCTAGTATGCCATTATTGTGGTTATACCATTCGTGTGCCGTCCGAGTGTCCGGAATGTCATTCGGTAAATATTCGTCCGTTGGGCTTTGGTACCGAAAAGGTGGAAGAAGAGATCGCCTCGCTCTTTCCGGCTGCACGAACGGCTCGGATGGATTTGGATACAGCTCGTACGCGTACAGCTTATGAACGGATCATCGGCGACTTTGAGAAGCAGAAAACGGATATTCTGATCGGTACGCAAATGATTTCGAAAGGACTGGATTTTGGTCACGTGAGCGTGGTGGGTATTTTGAATGCCGACGGACTGATGAATTATCCGGACTTTCGGGCGCATGAAAGGGCTTTCCAGCTGATGATGCAGGTGAGCGGTCGGACCGGAAGACGAGATAAGCAGGGTGTGGTGGTGTTGCAAACTTCACAACCTGATCATCCCTTGATCCAGATGGTACAGCAACGAACGTATAAAGAAATGGTCAGTTGGCAACTGACGGAACGGAGCATGTTCCGTTATCCGCCTTATTACCGCCTGATTATCCTGGTTCTTCGCTCGAAGAATCCGACAGTGCTCGACGAACTGTCAAGGCTGTATGCCGAACGGTTACGCCGGCGTTTGGGTGACCGTGTGCTTGGTCCCGTTACGCCGCCGGTTTCCTATATTCAATTGCTTCATATCCGCAAGATCGTTATGAAAATCGAGATTGCAGCTTCTATTCCGCAAGTCCGTGAAATACTGGAGTCTGTGCAACAAGAGATGCGCCAGAGCACGGAGTTCCGTCAATTACTGGTACATTATGATGTAGATCCCTTGTAGGATTCTTCTTATCTTCTTTTTTATCCGCATACACGGATTCTTTTCGTTTCTTACGGGATAAACTTTATTTGCCGCTGGCGTTTTTATATTCGCCCAGGGCGAATATATGTTCAGAGTTGGTGATTATATGTTCGCCCAGGGTGAACAAAGAAAATGTAATAGGAAAGATAAGTTTGGTTGGTTGGCTTTTCAAAAAAAGAGGATTTTCGATGAGAGGATAGCCCATTAGGGAATAACTAATAATATTGTATGAGTTTGATGTACAATTGGATAAAAAACGTAACTTTGTAAATATATCAAAGGTGATTATGGCTAAAAATATAGATAAACGAGCCGTTGAAAACTTGGAAGATAACTTCCATGGTTATGCGGTATTGCTCCACAAAATCAAGCAACGGGTATTGGTTGCCCAGCAACGGGCAATTTATGCTGCCAACGAAGAAATGCTCCGAATGTATTGGGATATTGGTGGTATGTTGCAACGAAGCCAAGATGCAGACGGTTGGGGTAAGAAAACCTTGCAACGTTTGGCTGAGGATTTGAAGAATGATTATTCCGAAATAAAAGGATTTACTGTACGTAATATGCAATATATGGTACAATTCTTCAATGAATATAATCAAGAACTAACGATGGTAAAAGGGAGAGTTTCTCCAATTGCGAAATCACTGATTTCGCAATTAGAGGAATATAATTTTACCCTTCCTATTAAGCATTTAGATTGGACGCACAATCTTGTACTGATAAAGCAGGTCAAGGACATTCGTGCACGTTATTGGTATATGATGCAATGCATTACCAATCATTGGACAACACGTTATCTACAAGAAGCCATCAAACTGGATGATTATGGCAAGCATGGGGCATTGGCTAACAATTTCACTGAAACCCTGCCTGCACCGGAAGCAAATAATGTCAAATCGATGCTTAAAGACCCGTATATATTCGATATGTTGACTTTTACAGACCATTACAATGAGCGTGACGTGGAAATAGGTTTGGTGAAACATGTGGAGAAATTTCTTGTAGAAATGGGTGCAGGCTTTGCTTTTATGGGGCGTCAGTATCATATAGAGGTTTCAGGTGATGATTATTATATTGACATATTGATGTATAACACCTTTCTGCACCGTTATCTGGTGATCGAATTGAAAGATACGGAGTTTATGCCGGAGTATATTGGCAAACTGAATTTTTACTGTTCCGCTGTGGATGATATTCTTTGTCGGGAAGGAGATAACCGGACTATCGGGCTGCTGCTTTACAAGAGTAAAGACCGTATCAAAGCAGAATACGCCTTACGTGATATTCAGAAACCAATCGGAATCTCAGATTATGAATTAGGGCAAGCTCTACCGAAAGATTTCCGAGGTAGTTTGCCTACGATTGAAGAAATTGAGAAAGAATTCGAATCTGGCGGCGGTGAATAAAAATACTAATATGCTCAATTTATGTCTATGAAAAGTTCTAAAAGTATTTCACTTCCTTATTTTTCCCATTGTATTTGAATTATGTTTGGTAAGCATATTGTACATTTCTTTATAATAGTTCAATACAGATTAACTGGTATGAGAAAATTCTCTATTACTGTTTAAATTATTACATTTGTAACAAGTTAAGATAACACTGATAGGTGTGACTATATAATTAAATGTAAACCAGTTCTAAATGAAAGAAGCTAACGATCTGTTTAATAATAAGAAATACAAAATCCTATTTGTTTGTCTCGGAAATATTTGCCGTTCACCGTCGGCAGAGGCAGTGATGAAGAAGCTGGTGAAAGATGCCGGAATAGAAGACCGTTTTCTGATTGATTCGGCAGGGATTATCGGTTATCATGAAGGCGAACCTGCCGATCCTCGGATGCGTGCCCATGCTATCCGCCGGGGATATCGGTTAGATTCTATTTCCCGTCCGGTCCGAACACAGGATTTCTATGATTTCGACCTGATTATTGGTATGGACAACCGGAATATCGATGATCTGAAAGAGAAAGCTCCTGATTTGGTTACCGAACAGAAAATCCATCAGATGATGGAATATTCGACGAACGGCCTTTATGATTATGTGCCCGATCCTTATTATAGCGGAGCCGAAGGCTTTGAGCTAGTCCTCGACCTGCTGGAAGATGCCTGCCGAGGACTTTTGGCCCGTGTTATTTCTTCTTCAAGTCAGGATAACTGATACGGGTGTGGTACATGATCTTCAGCTTCTCGATGAAGACTTGTTTAACGGATTCCACATCCCGGAAGGTAAGCGGAGCATTCTTCAACAATCCGTCGGCAATCTGTGTCTCAATGATTTTATTGACCAGTTGCTGGATACCTTCCACGGTGTGTTCCTTCAGACTGCGTGAAGCAGCTTCGACCGAGTCGGCCATCATCACGATAGCTGTTTCTTTAGAGAACGGATTCGGACCGGGATAAGTAAACAATTCGTCTTTCACTTCCCGGTCAGGATATTTGTTCTTGAAGGAATTATAGAAATATTTGACTTTACCGCGTCCGTGGTGCGTACGGATAAAGTCGATGATCTCTTTCGGTAGAGAAGCCTTTTCAGCAATCTTGACACCTTCGGTCACATGACTGATCACCATCTGCGCACTTTCTTCGAACGACAAGCCGTCGTGCGGATTCTGTTGGTTCTGATTTTCGGTGAAGAAGATCGGATTACACATTTTCCCGATATCGTGATACATGGCTCCGGTTCTGACCAGTTGAGCATTGGCTCCTATCTTGGCCGCAGCCTCGGAAGCAATGATGGATACTTGCAAGGAATGCTGGAAGGTGCCGGGACAAGTTTCACTCAGTTTCTTCAGGATACCCGAATTGATATTCGACAGTTCCACCAGCGTGATGGTAGATAAATAACCGAATGTCTTTTCCAGCATATAGACCAGAACGTAAGTAAACATAAGCAGGATGAGGTTGATCCCGAAATAAAGCATCATCACCCAATGAATCTTGTTCAGATCGGCATCCTGATAGAGACCGAGTCCGAGGTAGGATAAGCTGTAAGACAGGAAAACAAAGAACGAACAGCGCATCAGCTGGGAACGTTCGGATAATTCACGCAAACTGAAAGTTACCACCATGCCGGCAATGATCTGCAGGATGAGGAACTCGTGCGGGAAAGGTGCCATGATCGAACTGATCAGTACCGCAATCAGATGGGTGAACAAGGCTGTCCGCGAATCGAAGAAGGTACGGACGACGATCGGAACAATGGCATACGGAATAATATAAATGTTGAAGATGCTGTAAGTGACGCATATCTCGGTCAGGAAAACCGGTACGAAAATACAGCATATTAGGAAAAATGCATTCCGCCGGTTATGCATGAACTTGATACGGAACGACCAGAGATACAGCCAGTAGCAGAAGATAATACCGAAGACGAGGATGATTTGTCCGGCAAGCATCAAATGATGTCGTTGGTTTCCTCCGGATTTGGATTCATAGACTTTCTTCAGCGAGCGAAGGACATTGTACGTTTGCGAGTCGATAATCTCGCCACGATCCACGATACGCTCTCCAGCTTGTACGACACCACTCGAAATCGGAACACTTTGCAGTAATTCTTGTTTGACGCGGTCGGACATCTCCGTATCGTAGCTGACATTCTCGACCAGATAGTTGTTGATATCGCAAGCCTGAAGCAAGGAACGGTTCAGACTGGACGGACAATTGTTGATGATAAACTCATAAGCCGACTTGACGGTGAAGAAGTCTGATACATAATGCGGCGAAGAAACCGTATTGCGCAACAGGTTGATCTGGGAATAACCTTGGGCATGGAGCTTTTCCATTTCCTCCGGCGAGATAATACCGTTGCTATATAGCTGTTGGAGCATCTTCTCGATGTATTGCATATAAGCCGACGTTACCCGTTGGTTCAGGCGGTTGTTATAATCAGTCCGCAATTTATCAATTTGATTGGACTCGATTTCCTGATTCACCCGGTAATAAGGCTGGAACTTTTTCAGTACGCTGTCCTGTTCTTCTTTTACTTGGGCATCCGTCTTGTAGATAGGAAAGTTGGTCGGAGCGGTCAGCAAACCGTAGCGCCACGGTTTTCCTTCGTAAAACTGATATTTAAACTTCGCATCGCGTGGAAAAAAGTAAGCCATTAGTAAGGCTGCGATGATAAAAAATATAGACGGATGTACGTTGTAATTCTTAATATTCATATCACGTTTATTAGTTTTTGAGTTGACGAGTTGACCCGGTTTTCGTTGGCGAGTGCATAAGGTTAACTTGCAACTGCATAACCTTATAACCTCATTTACCCGTAACCTTACAACTTCACAAATTCATTTGAAGGCGAAATGTACGCAAAAAAGTTTATTAACAGAAAAAAAAGGCGTACTTTTGCCCCAATATTATTTAATCCAAGTATGATTATGACTCAAAGAAAGGTTAGAGTCCGTTTTGCACCCAGCCCAACAGGCGCTTTGCATATCGGAGGAGTTCGTACAGCTTTATACAATTATTTGTTTGCCAAGCAAAATGGCGGAGACTTGATTCTTCGTATTGAAGATACTGATTCCCAGCGTTTCGTACCGGGAGCCGAGGCTTATATCATTGAAGCTCTTACCTGGTTAGGTATTCATTTTGATGAAGGTGTAGGTTTCGGTGGAAACTATGGCCCTTATCGTCAGAGTGAACGTCGGGAGATTTATAAGAAATATGTTGATCAGTTACTGGAAGCCGGTCATGCTTATATCGCATTCGATACCCCGCAGGAACTGGAAGCCAAGAGAAAGGAAATTCCGAATTTCCAGTATGACGCATCTACCCGTTTGCAGATGCGCAATTCGTTGACTTTGTCGGCAGAAGAAACGAAGGCTTTAATGGATGCCGGTAATCAATATGTCGTTCGTGTCAAGATTGAGCCGAATGAAGATGTACATGTGAACGACCTGATCCGTGGAGAAGTGGTGATCAACTCGTCAATCCTGGATGATAAGGTATTGTATAAGTCGGCAGATCAGTTGCCAACTTATCACTTGGCTAATATTGTGGACGACCACCTGATGGAAGTAACACACGTGATCCGTGGAGAAGAATGGTTGCCGAGTGCTCCGTTGCATGTTCTGTTGTATCGTTATTTCGGTTGGGCTGATACCATGCCTCAATTTGCCCATCTGTCATTGTTGCTGAAGCCGGAAGGAAACGGAAAGCTGAGTAAACGTGATGGTGATCGTCTGGGATTCCCGGTTTTCCCGTTGGAATGGCACGATCCGAAGACAGGCGATATTTCTTCAGGCTATCGTGAAAGCGGTTATCTGCCCGAAGCAGTTGTCAACTTCCTGGCTTTGTTAGGTTGGAATCCGGGTAACGATCAGGAAGTAATGAGCATGGATGAACTGATCAAGGCATTCAACTTGTCACATTGCAGTAAGAGCGGTGCGAAGTTCGACTACGAAAAAGGAAAATGGTTCAATCATCAATATATTCAGAAGAAAGACAACAAGGAAATCGCAGTCTTGTTTATGCCGATCCTGAAGGAACATGGAGTAGATGCTGATCCGGCTTATGTTGAAAAAGTGGTAGGCATGATGAAAGACCGTGTCAGCTTTATCAAGGATTTGTGGGATGTATGTGCATTCTTCTTCGTAGCTCCGACTGAATACGACGAAAAGACTCGTAAGAAACGCTGGAAGGAAGACAGTGCAGCTCAGTTGACTGAGTTCATCGAAGTACTGCGTGCACATGAACCATTTGATATTGAAAGTACGGAAAATGCGGCAAAAGCCTGGATCGAAAGCAAAGGCTACCATTTGGGAAATATAATGAATGCAACCCGCCTGGCCCTTGTCGGTGAAGGCAAAGGTCCGCATATCTTTGATATAACCGAAGCTTTGGGTAAGGAAGAATCTATCCGCCGTATCCAACGTGCTATCGAAGTTTTGGGATAAGACGAAATAAGGTCGTGAGTTAACGAGACAAGAAGTATGTACAGCCTGATTATTCATTTATACTCCCTGATTATCGAGTTGATCGCTCCGTTCCACAAGAAAGCTCGGACCATGCGTCTGGGCCAGTGGCGTACTAACCAGATCTTGCGTTCGCAGATTCAGCCGGGCGAGAAATATATTTGGTTTCATGCCGCGTCACTGGGCGAGTTCGAACAGGGACGTCCTATGATGGAGAAGATCAAGGCGCAGTATCCGCAGTATAAAATCTTGCTGACATTCTTTTCTCCGTCGGGATATGAGGTACGCAAGAATTATGCTGGTGCTGATGTCATCTGCTATCTGCCTTTTGATACACCTTATCGGGTCAATAAGTTCCTGAAGCTGGCACATCCGGTTGCTGCCGTCTTTATCAAATATGAATTCTGGGGAAATTATCTGGCTGCTCTTAAGAAACGGAATATTCCGGTTTATATTATCTCCGCTATTTTCCGTCCTGACCAGTTGTTCTTCCAATGGTTTGGGGCACCTTATCGGAAGATGCTCCATCATTTCACTCATTTATACGTGCAGGATGAACGTTCGAAAGAATTGCTGGCCGAATATGGTATTCATAATGTGACGGTGACCGGTGATACTCGTTTTGACCGGGTACAGGAAGTTCGTAATCAGGCCAAAGATTTGCCACTGATTGACAAATTCGTACATAATGAAAAAGGAGAGAAATTACTGACACTGGTGGCCGGCAGTTCCTGGCCTCAGGATGAACAGGTAATTATTCCTTATTTCAATAAGCAGGAACGGATCAAACTGATCATTGCTCCGCACGAAATTCACCAGAGTCATCTGGTTTCGATTGCGGCACTGCTGGAACGGCCTTTTATCCGTCTGACGGAAGTCCAGTCAGAAAAAGACCTGGAAGGCAAGGATTGCCTGATTATAGATAACTTTGGCCTCTTATCCTCAGTCTATCGGTATGGCGAGATGGCCTATATCGGTGGTGGTTTTGGAGTCGGCATCCACAATACACTCGAAGCGGCTGTTTATGGTATTCCGGTGCTGTTCGGTCCGAATTATAAGAAGTTTAAGGAAGCCAAAGACTTAATAGAGGTTGGCGGTGGTTTCTCAATTCATTCGATAGCAGAGTTTGAAGATAAGATGAACGAGTTTATCACGCATCCGGAAGTGATGCAGGCCGCCGGAAAAGCTGCTGGCGATTTCGTGGCCAGCCAGGTAGGTGCGACCGATAAAATACTTTCCGACATTTTGCCTGCGCTTGATCATTGACAATCTAAAAATATTCCTAGTAGTGAATGGATAATTGCAATCGGATTTCGCCGGTCAATTATCCATTCTTTATTTTCCGCACCTGATTATTCTCTAAGATGTAATGTTCTCCGCTTTCCGGACAGACAGCGTGGCCGTGTTTGTCGAATTCGAGGCGACAACCATATTCACTGACCCAACCGATTTGTTGAGAAGGATTACCCACCACTAAGGCGTATGGTGGAACATCTTTGGTAACGACAGCACCGGCTCCGATAAGAGCGTATTCACCAATCTCGTGTCCGCAGACAATGGTTGCATTGGCTCCGATGGTAGCTCCTCGTTTCACGCGTGTGCTTCGGTATTCATGCTTACGGGAAATGGCGCTTCTCGGATTGATCACGTTGGTGAAGACACAACTGGGACCTAAGAAAACATCGTCTTCACAGATAACACCGGTATAGACAGACACGTTGTTCTGAATCTTTACCTGATTGCCGATCTCGACTCCGGGTGAAATCACCACATTCTGTCCGATATTACAATGCTTCCCGATACGACAACCAGACATGATGTGCGAGAAGTGCCAGATATGTGTACCTTCTCCGATCTGACAACCTTCGTCGATGACTGCTGTTGGATGTGCTTCGTAGGTTTCCATGTTATTTATAGATTAAGAAGATGGTTGGTTTCTTGTCGAAATCCGGTAACTTCCCGGCCCATTCCTTAACTGGACGTGTCTGGATGCATTCATCTGCACAAGTGATATTCGACGCAATGCACAGCTTCGTGGACGGGCGGCAGGTACGAATCAGTTCTTCTGCCAGTTTGCGGTTACGATAAGGCGTTTCGATAAAGAGCTGCGTCTGGTTTTCGGCATAAATTCGTCCTTCCAGTTTCTTGATGGTGCTGGTGCGCTCGGCAGCCTCGATAGGCAGATAACCATGGAAAGCAAAGCTCTGTCCGTTAAAGCCGGATGCCATCACGGATAAAATAATAGACGACGGACCTACCAGCGGAACGACCCGATAATGTTTGCGCTGGGCAATCGCTACCACGTCGGCACCTGGATCGGCCACTGCCGGACAGCCGGCTTCGGAAATCACACCCACCGATTCGCCTTGTGCCAGTGGATTCAGATAACCAGCCACTTGCTCAGGCGATGTATGCTTGTTCAGTTCATAGAAAGTCAAGTCGTCGATCACAATGGATGGTTCCACTTTCTTCAGGAAGCGGCGTGCCGTGCGGACATTCTCAACGATGAAATGACGGATGCCCAAGATGACATCCCGGTTGTATTCCGGCAAGACCCGGCGATGTTCAGTATCGCCCAAGGTAACCGGTATCAGATATAATGATGCTTGCATAGTTCTAATTTTCCGCAAATGTAGTACTTTTGCACGAAACAATTCATGCACACATGGCACTTCCTATTGATTTTATTACCCGTACGCGGGCACTTTTAGGCGACGAATATACAGAACTGGAGAAAGCATTGATGGCGGATGTTCCGGTTAGTATCCGAATGAATCCGAAGAAGAGCGACAAGCATCCGGAGGCAACACCGGTTCCTTGGAGTCATTTGGGATATTATTTGCCCGAACGCCTTTCTTTTACCTTTGATCCATTGTTCCAGAATGGTACCTATTATGTACAGGAAGCTTCCTCAATGTTCCTTGAACAGGCTATTAAGGCATATGTACAGGATCCGGTAGTTTGTCTGGACTTATGTGCGGCTCCTGGAGGAAAATCCACTCATCTGTTGAGCCTTCTTCCTGAAGGAAGTGTATTGGTAAGTAATGAAGTGATCCGGTCGCGTAGCTATATCCTGGCAGAGAATATCCAGAAATGGGGTTATCCGAACCACGTTGTGACCAATAATGATCCGGTAGAATTGGGTGAACTGACTCATCTCTTTGATGTGATTGTTACGGATGTGCCTTGTTCGGGTGAAGGTATGTTCCGTAAAGATACGGATAGTACGGGTGAGTGGAGTGTTGCCAATGTCGAGCTGTGTGTTTCCCGCCAGCGGCGTATCCTTCATGATATTTGGAATGCCCTGAAACCCGGTGGCTTGTTGGTGTATAGTACTTGTACGTATAATACGGAAGAAGATGAGGAGAATATTCAATATATCATTGATGAATTAGGAGCCGAGCCGTTGTCTATTCCGATCGATCCTACTTGGGGCGTGTGCGGAGCCTTGAAATATGCCAATCCGGTCTATCGCTTTTTCCCACATCGGACACGAGGCGAAGGCTTTTTCCTCGCTGCCCTACGGAAAGCCGACGGTGAACGGGAAGAACTTCGGATCAAGACTAAGAATAAGGACAAGAAACAGAAAGGGAAGAAACAGCCCGATATTCCGACGTCCATTCTTTCAGCCGTTCGTGCAAGCGAGACTTATCAACCCGTCTGGAACGATATCCGTCTTTCTTTGTTGCCTTCCGAAGTACAGGCCATCTATCCGTTACTGCAAGAAAAACTTCATATCCTTTCTGCCGGTATTGAATTGGGCGAATGGAAGGGAAAGGATTGGGTACCAGCGCAAGCTCTGGCGTTGAGTACTGCCTTAAATCCAACTGCCTTCCCGGTGTGCGAAGTGGATGATGAAATGGCTATCCGCTATTTCCGGAAAGAAGCGCTGGTGCTTCCAGCTGATGCGGAGAAAGGTTATGTTTTGCTGACTTATCAACAGCGTCCTATCGGTTTCGTAAAGAATTTGGGAAACCGGGCCAATAACCTTTATCCGCAAGAGTGGCGTATCCGTAGCAGTTATAATCCGGAAGAGATCCGACGGCTGGTGTTATAAAATCCGTGCCGTGAGTAAAGCGGATTCCAGCCGGTGCATATAGAGTTTCTTGTTGGTTTCGGGAGCATAGACGAATCCTTCTGCTACAACTATCCGATGGCGGGGCGCATCATACCAGGCATACGAGACAAACGGTCCGCCCATCATGTCGCCTTGCATTTTCCATAAACCACGTATCACGGCGCTAGGCTGTTTCCCGTTTTGTAATGATTCATATTCGACCGGGAAACGATTTTCTGTTGTCATGTACGAACCTTCAAACGAGCCGGGAATATGGAGCCGGGTTACTGAGTCGCGCATGGCTATAAGATGAGATTCCTCGAGCGCGTCTGCATTCTCTGCCGGAAAAGCATAGAAAATCAGATCCATTCGTCCACTGTTCGCATTGTTGGAAAACCAGAGAAACGTCGAATCTGTCTGCGAGGAATTCATTTCTTCCGGAGCATAGATGTCGAGTTGAAAGGCTGAACGTGTTTTCTCTGCCAGCAAGCTGTTGTGATTCTCCTGTAAATATTGGGCATATCGTTTCTGTTCCATTTGTCGGATATAGGCAAGGATATCATTCGTCTTCCCTTGCAGGTACCATAACAGCGAATCAGTTGAAGGCGACTGAAGGCGCATGACTTGTTGTCCGCTGGACCAGACATCCTTGTCCGCTACGAGTGAGACTTTGGTATAGGCACTGGGATTAACATCCACCAACAGGATATTGCGCACATAACGCATGAAGTCGTTGAAAGATGCCGGTTCACAATAAGAAACGGCGGCTGTTGGCTCCGCCTGGGGCAAGGCCGGATACGATTCTTGCAGTTTATCGCGGACAGCTTCGCCTACTTGTCCTTTCCATAGGTTTGTATCCATCACGACCAGTACTTCATACGGCACTCCGGTTGCCCGCTTAACGATAGAACCGGAATTACAACTCGCCAATCCGAGAAGCATAAGTCCACTCAAAAGGAGTGGAACCGAGAATAGATGTTTTGTTTTCATAAAGCCATTTTCCATTAAACCTGAATAAACAAATATGAGTGAAAAAGTACAGAGGCAAAGGTAATGCGGCTTCATCAGATTCCTTTATTTTATGGGCGGACAAATGGAACGCTGCTCTATTTGTTGTGCTTCAGTAGATTATAAAGTTGGAAAGGATAAAGTACGGATGGAATGCGGACAGATAAGGGAGGAAAAAGATACGCAGGCAATCCCTCTTGCAGACTTGCAGGAGGTGTTTGTCGTTCATCAATCTCCCCTTGTGACCCCGCAACGGGTGTTTGTCGATCTTCAATCTGCCCATGCGACCTCGCAAGGGGTGTTTGTCGGTCTTCAATCTGCCCACGCGACCCTGCAAGGGGTGTTTGTCGATCATCAATCTGCCCATGCGACCTTGCAAGGGGCGTTTGTCGGTCATCAATCTGCCCACGCGACCTCGCAAGGGGTGTTTGTCGATCATCAATCTGCTCACGCGACCTTGCAACGGGTAATTGGGTGCATCAAATGTGCTCCTGCAATCTTTTTCGCTCTTTTCGGGAGATGTTTCAGTGTTGGTTTAAGCACTGTTGCCAGACAAACCAATCCAAATCGGTTTTGTCGTCGAGCTGGAGTCGCTTTTTGAGGCGGTTCTTCGATTTGGCAAGTGCTTCGGATGTATTGTTGAAGACGGCAAGTTGTTCCTTGCGGGAAAATTGCCACTTTAACAAGCAACAGATTTCTTGCTCATGGCGGGTGAGGTTATATTTCTCCTGCAAGGACGAGAGCGTGTTGTTGAACAGCAGATCGGTGAAGGCAAACAAGGTTTCCCATTCCTGGCGGGAAAGATTGGTATGCTGCGGATCTTCCTTCAATTGTAAGAGGAGCGATAAGCCGGGATGTTCTGTTTCGGCCGACGAGAGTTGTTTGATCTGCTGTTCACAGATCAGAATCTTCTGCCGATAGAAAGCAATATCATCCAGCTTCTGCTGATAGTCGGCTGATTCTTGGCTGATCCGTCCGAGTTCCTTTTTCAGGAATCGGATTTTCTCCAGATATTGTTCTCGCTCCGTCTGGTGCCGACCTATCAGGAATTGCTTTTGCTTCCACCGTTTCCGACTGATGGCAACTCGTTCCTGCCGTTTGCCTACATGCAAACCCAAACCATACGCCAGCATGACCGCTGCGATCAGTCCGATGCCAAAGAGAAACGGATAAAGTTCGGTCCAATCCATGCGCCTTATCCGATAGGATTGTTTTTAATGTAGGCATAAGTTGCCAGCTGTGCACAGACCTTTTCCGGATGATCATCTACCTTCGGGATATTCTTCAGGTGCTCATCAATCCAGCAGGCCTTGACATTGTCTTTCAACTGGATTTGCAGGATATCGATAATCTGCTGTTTGATGTCAGGATCCAAGATCGGGAACGCCGTTTCAATGCGGCGGTTCAGGTTTCTCCGCATCCAGTCTGCCGATGTCAGGTATAAGTCTTCTTTCCCATCATTGTAGAAGTACCATACGCGGGCATGTTCGAGAAACATATCTACGATTCGTGTGATTCGGATATGCTGACTATAAGGCTGATTAGGCACTAGGCAACAAATTCCCCGGACAATCAGATCAATTTCCACGCCACATTCACTGGCATGATACAGGCAATCAATCATGTGCTTGTCATGCAGGCCGTTCATCTTGAGGACAATCCTTCCCCTTCGTCCCTGGCGTACATGTTCGATTTCCCGTTCGATCATCTGTTCCAGTTCAGGCACCATATTAAAACGTGCCACAAGCAAGTGGGAGAAAGTCGGGTTCGACAAACGACCTTCCAATACGGCAAAAACCTTGTTGATATCTTGTACCAAGGCAGCATTACAAGTCAGCAAAGCCATATCCGAATAAATGCGGGCCGTCTTCTCGTTGAAGTTGCCGGTACTGAGGTAAGCTATGTCTTTTCGCTTCCGTCCGTCGTCGGCATCCTTTCGTAAGATAACTGCTACTTTGGCATGGACTTTCAAGCCCGGAATACTATAGATGATACGGATACCTGCCTGTTTCATCCGTTCGGCTGCGCTCATGTTGTTCTCTTCATCGAAGCGAGCCTTCAGTTCCACAAATACGGTGACTTTCTTTCCGTTCTGGGCCGCGCTGATCAGTGTATTGATCACGGCTGAATTTTCGGCAACCCGATATTGCGTAATCTTGATCTCATCAACCTTCGGATCGAAGGCCGCTTCCATTAGTAGGCGGATCAGGTAATCGAACGACTGATATGGAAAATGCAGGAACACATCCTGTTTCTTGACTGCCCGAAACATGGAACCCATTTCATCCAAGAAAGGTACTCGCATAGGCGAAGGAACTTGTCGTTCCAACTCTTTCCCTCGAGGATTGGGCAGTTTGGCCAGGTCTTGCAGATTATGATAACGTCCGCCTTTCACCAGATCTTCTTCCGCGATATTAAAAGCCTTGCATAAGAAGTCGAGGAAATCATCCGGCATACTCATGTCGTACATGAAACGACTCAAAGCACCGATCTTACGTTTCTTCAGTTTCTTGCGGATATTCTCGACAATACTGCTGCTGGTTTCATCTTCCAGATAAATGTCGGCATCCCGCGATATCTTGATGTTGTAGCACGAATCAATGTCGTAACCCGGGAAAATAGAGGATAAGTTTGCCCGGATGATATCATCGATGAACATGATGTAATGTTTCCCTTCGTGACTGGGCAATTCAATGAAGCGAGGCACTTTCGAGTAGGGGATTTTCATCAGGGCATATTGATACGGGACTTGCTTTGCTTCGGTACAGCTTTCTTTGTCATGTCTCTTTTTGGTCATTCGAATGACCAGATACAAACGACGGTCGCGGATGAAGGTCCGGATATCATCTTTCTGGATCATCACCGGAGCCAGGAACGGAAAGACTTCCTCATTAAAGAAGTTCTGGACAAACGCTTCATGGAAAGGTTCCGGCCGGCTGTCAAGATACAGATGAATGTGTTGACGTTCCAGTTCGGCTACGACTTCTCGGAAGACCCGTTTGTATTCTTGTTGCTGCCAATTCACTTCACGGGTGATTTCAGCCAAAGTTTCTTCGGCTTCTTCCGAACTCTCTTCGGCATAACTCTTCTTCATGATTACACCCCGATGTTCGGCCACACGAATTTCATAGAATTCCTCCAGATTGGATGAATAAATCGAGAGAAACTTGATTCGTTCATATACTGGTAGCGATTCATCTTCGGCTTCCATCAATACTCGATAGTTGAAGGACAGCCAACTAATATCCCGTTTGAAATATCGATACATATTTTCCATACTAAGCTTCGCTTGGAATCGTAAATATAGATACTTTTGCTAAACAAACGAATCGAATTATGAGAAAAATTGGACTATTATCAGATACCCATGGTTATTGGGATGATAAATACTTGAAATACTTTGCGGATTGTGATGAAATCTGGCATGCCGGAGATATTGGTTCGGACGAACTGGCGACCCGTTTGGCTTCTATTCATCCTTTACGGGCAGTTTATGGCAATATAGACGGACAGAATCTTCGGTTGGAATATCCGAAGATTGCGCATTTTCAGGTAGAACAAGTCCGGGTGATGATGACGCATATCGGCGGTTATCCGGGACGTTATAATCCTGAAATCCGGAAAGAACTCTTTGATACGCGTCCTCAATTGTTTATAGCCGGACATTCACATATACTGAAAGTGGCATTTGATCCAACCTTGTCTTGCCTGTATATGAATCCGGGAGCAGCCGGGAAAAGCGGCTTTCACCTGAAACGGACCTTATTGCGTTTTGTGATAGACAGAGATAAGATCAAAGATCTGGAAGTAATTGAATTGGGAAATCGTTAATCCTTTTTCTCTTGTTCTGTCATTTCTTGTTCGCAATTACAGAAACTTTCTGCAAGGAGAACCGTGTTCTTCAGATAAGAAAACTCTCGTTCAAAGTAAATAGAGAAGATTCCTTTTCCTAAGTTTTCTTCAATTTGCTGAATGGACCATAGTTTTCCGTCTTGTATTTCTTTGTATTGTTCCAGAACGTTTTCGTCGGAGATACGAATGATAAATAGGGAAACCTGATGTTTTATCTTTTCGTTCTCAAACGTATATCGGATTAATAACTTTGGACTGATCTTGCCTGTCAGTGTCTTTAGTTTTTCGATTGCCTGTAGTGCTGCCGATTCAATGCTCTGGCGGAACAGGACATAACGATAGAACGGATAATCTATCAGGGATGCGGATACGTATGCATATTCGCTTCGTTTGGCTAAATAAAGCATTCCGTTGTGTATTAATGCAACCCGCACAATCGGGTGATAGTATTTCTTAGGCAGCAGACGACTGACGGAATAAGCAATACAACCGATAACTGAACCTTTGTCATTGAGAACCGGCAACCACATTTCTTTCTTCAGACGACCTTGCAGCATCAGTAAGCGAATCTGTTCGTAAGCAACGACTGCAATACCGATAATCAATACCAAATCCCTATACAGAAAACGGTTGAAACGGATATCTTTCATGCCGTCCGGTAGGATATTGTAGAATGCAATTCCTAGCAAGTGAAGAATACACAGGTTGCGGAAGAGCTGGGCAATGAAGAAGAATTCATTCAGCATGGTCAGGTTATGCGTCTTTTCATAGGCTGGATGCTGAGAGTCGCGCACACGATGCAGCAATGGTTTCTTGACAACCTTGACCAACGTCAGAACAATCACGAAAAGGATTTCTGTGATGAGTGGAGTATAAACTGCCAGGACTTCTTCCACTCGCATAAAGATTAAAAAGAAAGCATATAGAACGAGGGTAAGAAAAGATGGCAATAACATGAATGAGTAGATTTTGTTTTTCCGCAGGATGTGGAAGACAAACATACTCAAAACGCAGAATATTGCCGATATTGTGTAGGCATGAAGATAGGAAATATAATTATCCAGTAATAAAAACAACAATAACGGCAATATTCCGAGAGCTTGATTTTCCCAACTTTTTCTGATACGATTCATAATTCTTGTTCTTATTTCAGTTCTGTCTGATCATACTCTTTTCTTTCATTTCCAATGAATTTGGCGGAGTTGTCTGTGTCTCCACTTGTGTTTTTTGATCAGTTTCAATATAAGAACAAAAATGTACCATAAAAAGTTCTGTTTTTCTGAATGAATATCCGGCAGACACTCATTTATACATGTTTCTCCGCATGGTATGATGAACGGACCAACGGAGCACTTTCTACATGTTTGAAGCCTTTTTCCAAGGCGATCGTCCGGTATTTCTCGAATTGATCGGGATGAATATAGGCCGAAACCGGGATATTCTTACGTGAAGGTTGTAAGTATTGTCCGATGGTCAGTACTGAAACACCGACTGCCAATACATCATCCATTAGTTCACAGACTTCTTCTTCCGTTTCTCCGAGTCCGACCATGATACCTGTTTTGGCAACGATATTACGCGACGCAATATGCTGCAAAACCGAAAGACTCACTTCATAACGGGCGGCACTGCGTACCAAAGGTGTAATGCGCCGGATGGTTTCCATGTTGTGTGAGATGATTTCGGGAGCGGCATCAATGACCTGATCAACCAGTTCCAGCTTGCCCTGGAAGTCGGGAATCAATACTTCAAGTGTTGTTTCTGGATTGACTTGCTTGATGGCCCGGATGGTCGCAGCCCAGTGTGAAGCACCTAGGTCGGGCAGATCATCACGGTCTACGGAAGTAACAACGGCATGTTTCAACTGCATCAGCCGGATACTTTCCGCTACATTTTCCGGCTCTTTCGGATCCAACGGAAGCGGTTTACCGGTCAGGGTGTTACAGAAGCGACACGAACGGGTACAGATGTCACCTCCGATCATGAAGGTTGCTGTTCCTCGGCTCCAGCATTCGCCCATATTCGGACATTTACCGCTAGTACAAATGGTATGCAGACAATGCGATTCAACGATCCGTTTTGTCTGCGTGAAATGTTCATTTCCACGAAGCCGGATTTTCAACCAATCCGGCTTCTTGATATGTTCTGCCATGTTTATAGATTATCGAACAAATAATTAGACATCTTGGTGTATAGGTGATAACGGGTGTTTCCTCCCGAAATACCATGATTGCGGTCTTTATAGACGTGCATATCAAATTGCTTTCCTGCCTGAACCAACGCTTCGGCATATTCCAGCGATTGCATGAAGTGTACGTTGTCGTCGGCTGTTCCGTGGATCAGCAATAGTTTTCCTTGCAGATCCTTCACACGGCGTAACGGAGATGTTTCTGCATAGCCTTCAAAGTTTTCCTGGGGCGTACGCATGTATCGTTCGGTATAAACGGTATCATAGTATTTCCAGTCGGTTGGAGGTGCTACGGCAATACCCACTTTAAAGGTCCCTTTTCCAACAGACAAAGCCATCAGTGTATTGTATCCACCGAAACTCCAGCCCCATATTGCCATCCGGTTCTTGTCAATATAAGGCAGTTCTCCTAAAGCCTGGGCGGCTTCAACCTGGTCTTGTGATTCTAGGATTCCCATCTTCATATAAGTACATTTGCGGAAAGCTTCTCCACGGGCACCGGTTCCGCGTCCATCAACTGAAACAACAATGATTCCTTTTGATGCCAGATATTGTTCCCAATCCATGCCGTACTGATCCAATACTTGTTGAGAATTCGGACCGCTGTACTGAACCATCAGGACCGGATATTTCTTGTTCTTGTCGAAGTTAACAGGTTTCACCATCCAGGCATTCAATTCATAACCGGATTTTGTCGTAACGGTCATGAATTCTTTCGGAGAATAAGATTTGGCTGCCAGCTTCTTGGTGAGTGCTGTATTGTCCTGAAGTACGCGCAGTACCCGATTCTTCTTGGTTTCGTTGACTGTGATCTGCATCGGTGTATTTACATTCGAGAAACGATTGACATAATAGGCGAAGTTCGCACTGAAATCAGCATGGTTCGTTCCTTCTTTTGTTGATAATTTCGTTTTGACACCTTTGGCATCTATCTTATAGACAGCCCGGCGCATCGGACTTTCTTCGGCCGATTCGTAATAAGTTGTTTTGGTCAGTTCGTCATATCCCAGTAAGGCGGTGACATCCCAGTTACCTTTGGTGATCTGACGTTGCATAACACCTGTCGGAGAATATAGGTAGATGTGAGAATAGCCATCCTGTTCACTGACATAGGTGAAGCCACTTTCCATAAAATGAATGGAAGTCAGCCACTCTGAATCTACATAACATTTATTTTCTTCCTTCAGGATCAGCTTGGAAACACCACTCTTCGGATTCGTATAAAACATATTGAAACGGTTCTGCTGGCGGTTCAAGGTCATGACGGCCAGTTGTTCCGGTTTCGTTGTAAAGGTAATACGAGGAATATAGCCGTCGGCATCCATCGGAATATCCAGTTTCTTGGTATCCTTGCTTTCTACATTATAAGCCATGACAGATACCGTTGAGTTCTTTTCGCCGGCCTTCGGATATTTGAAGTTGTAATAACCGGGATACAGACCGTCTCCGTATACTTGCATAGAGTATTCGGGTACTTCCGATTCGTCGGAGCGAACGAAAGCCAGTACTTTACTGTCGGGCGACCAAGCCATCAGGTTAGTTACCGAAAACTCTTCTTCATAAACCCAATCAGTGATACCGTTCAGAATAGCATTCTGTTTGCCGTCTTTGGTAATCTGTATTTCCGTATCATAATCAAATTTACGGATCCAGATGTTATTATCTTTCACGTAGGCACACATACGGCCATCCGGAGAAAAAGTCGGAATCATCTGCTTACCCGGAACATCGCTCAGCGGTTTCAGGTAATTACGGCGCACATCATAATCATAAACCGTTGCTTGTGTAGAACGGCGGTAAATCGGTTCTACATCACAAAGAATCAGGATCCGATGTCCGGTGCTACTGATTTCGTAATTGTCGAACTTATCGATCGTACATTCGCGGGCAGTAGCTACGTTGAATAAAGTATCCACCGGATTGCCGGTACGATAAGAATACTTCACGATCATCGTCCGTTTCGGATTCATAGCCGTATAATACTCGCCATCGGGCAGCGACCGCATTTCTCCTACATTGGTAATCTGCCGGAACTTTCCGCTTGTAATCTCTTTCAAATCTATTGGCTCACTTCCTTGCTGAGCCCAGCTTCCGGCCACACAAGCCGAAAACAGCAGTGCCATACTGATTCGTTTCATATTTATTCTTTCCTTGATTTTTTACACCTAAAGCCCCACGGCCTCTTTTCAGAGGGCAAATATAACAATTTATCTACTTTTTTGTATGGAGATAATGAGCCGGTTGCTTAGAGGAGGATGCTATTGTTTCATGTAGCCGGTAATAAGGCCTCGGAAACTGATTTTACTACTTTCCAAATAGGTGTTGGTAGTATCCTAAAATAAGATAAACGAGAATCGAAAACGATTCTCGAGAGAATTAAAAACAGTCCTCGTCGGTTTTGTTTTGATATACGCCGGCTTTTCCATAATTCCCGGCGTATTTTGGATAAAAGCCGGCGTATTTTTATCAAAAGGTAAGCATGAATATTTTATCAGTTTTTAAGTGTGTTGAAACAACTCCGTAGAGAGATAACGTTCGCCGGTATCAGGCAATAAAACAACGATGCGTTTTCCCTGATTAGCTTCATCTTTTGCTATTTCTCGGGCGGCGAAAGCAGCAGCCCCGGATGATATACCCACCAATAAACCTTCGGTTGCAGATAATTCACGACTGGTACGCATGGCGTCTTCGTCGGTAACAGGAATAACTTGGTCAATTAGACTCGTATCTAAAATCTTAGGAATGAATCCAGCTCCGATACCTTGTATTTTATGTGGACCGGCTTTTCCTCCGGATAGGACGGGTGATCCGGCTGGTTCGACAGCTACGATCCGGATATTCGGATTCTTCTTCTTTAATCCGCGGGCTGTTCCGGTTAGTGTTCCGCCTGTACCGACAGCGGCTACGAAGATATCGATTTTTCCGTCGGTATCTTGCCAGATTTCTTCGGCCGTGGTACGTTCATGAGCAAGCGGATTGGCAGGATTCTCAAACTGCTGTAAGATTAACGAACCGGGTGTTGCCGCTTGTATCTCCTGCGCTTTGCGGATGGCACCTCCCATTCCTTCACTTCCAGGGGTGAGAACTAGTTCAGCTCCGAGAGCTTTCAGTAAATTACGGCGTTCTAGGCTCATGGTTTCGGGCATAGTCAGAATTAATCTGTATCCTTTTACCGAAGCAACCCAAGCTAATCCGACACCGGTGTTTCCACTGGTTGGTTCGATGATGAGGGCGCCAGGCTTTAACAATCCTTTTTCTTCGGCATCGGTAATCATCGAAAGAGCAACCCGATCTTTTACACTTCCTCCAGGATTGAAATATTCTACTTTGGCAACGATTTCGGCTACCAATTGCTCTTGTTTCGCCCAACGGTGAAGAACCAGTAACGGCGTATGACCAATCAATTCGGTCAAGCTATTCTTGATGTTCATAATCTTTGTAATTAGTCTGTACGCAAAGTTAGAATAATTCTGGATATAACGACTTTTAAGTAGAGATTAACGCTTCAATACATAACTATTTATCTTCCCGTTCTGTTCTTCTTATGAGAGTGGATTGTAAATTCTTACCTGGAATTATTTATTAACCGTTTATTTTAATTGTAAAAGTTATGTGTGTGAAGAAGATTTTTATGATGCTAACGTTGGCTATGTTGGCTCAGTTCGGCTGGGGACAAGAGGTCTCTTATCAATTATCGAGTCATATTTTAGATATTAATAAAGGAACTCCGGCTGCGGATGTAAAGATTCGCCTGTCAAAGTTGGAAACTAAGACTGATACATGGATTCAGGTAGCTGAGAAAACAACAGATAACAATGGTCGGGTAAAGGACTTCTTGCCGGAAGATGGAACCAATCATCAAGGTATTTATAAGCTGACGTATGAAACAGCTCCTTATTTTGAGGCACAACAGCAAGATACTTTTTATCCTTTTATCGAAGTAGTGTTCGAAATTAAGGATGATAAGCATTATCATGTACCGATAACTCTTTCTCCTTTCGGATATTCAACTTATCGGGGAAACTGATCATCTCTAAATAATTATTAAAAAGTATCAGTTGTTATAGTGATAAATCCGAATCGCAGGACTCTTCATCAGAAAAAGAATTTGATAAAACTAAAAAGGAAAGAGTATGATGAAGAGTAATCTTGTTATTTGGGTGGCCTTGTCTTGTCTAATGGCCTGTTTTTCGTGTTCAGATGATCTGAGTGAGGAAGAATTGTTTCCGGAAGGCACGGCAACCTTGTATATGATGGACGAAAGGAACGGAAAGACCTTGCTGGGTAATTCGGATGTATATATAACGGGTGAGAGGAATTTCCATAGTAACCGTTTCCCTATTTTTGACATGGGAAAGAAATCCGGTATTGGAGATATTGAGATGCCGGATTTCATAAATATGGCTCCACAAGTAGCCGTACAACCGGGAAATGGTTATGTGATCTGTGATGTCGATGATATATTAGAATTTGAAGAATCCGGACAGTTGGCTATTGCTGAGTCTGCATCAGTTTATCGGGTATTTGTTGACTCCTGGATTCAGCGGGGTGACAGTATTACCGGAGCTAATGTCCGTTTCTTACTGGGTAAACCTTCTGAAGGACAACTACCGGTTTGGGGAACTTCACTTGGAACAATCTGGTTGGACCCTTATCTGGCTTCTATCGACGAACAAACTCCATTAGTGGTTGATTTACCTTCTTCTCATCCGGGAGATATTGAAGTCGATTTGTTAGGAAAAGCCCAGGAGGAACTTACTTATGCTGTTGAAGGAAAACAATTAAAGCTAAGGGCTGCCTCTCTGTATAGTGTTGGTTCTGAATATCATCTGATAATCCGTTACAAGCATATCTATACAGAAGTTTCTGTATGGGTAGAGTGGAAGGAATAGGACGGAAAATTCCCAAAAGAATGTTTGTCTGAGATACTGGAATAAAAATAGCACCACGGCATCGAAATATATCCTGATACCGTGGTGCTATTTATTTAGACTGTTTATTCTTCTCTTCTTTTTTGTCTTGATAATTGAAGTAAAGAACACCTGTAATCGCTATAATTAAAAGTGTAATACAACTCATGATTGTTAGCATATTATACTCCTTCCTTTTTATCTCGTATCAGCCACAAACCGAATACAAGGATTAATACTATAAAAAATAATAAAGACAGATAGTATAACCATGTTTTATCCATATCTGTAATAATAGATGACAATATAGCAACTGTCATTAGATACTTGGCTATATCCATTAGCCATTTTCCGAATTCTTTTTTCATATTGTAGGGTTTTGTTTTGGCAAATATACGAAGAATAGAAGATTCTATGGTTATTCTAATGGAATTTTTACAATATCTGTTCCTCCTTCTTCATTTAAGGCGATACCAACCAAATATTTATCAGATTTTGTTACAGCTAGCTTTTCCAACGGACGATCGGTATGATACCGCTTCTTGATTTCACCATCCCAGTCGAATACGAAGATATCTGATGCTCCTTCTTCCAATCTTTTTCCACTGTAGAGTACATATACATATTGCTCATTGCCACAAATCTGCCGGAAGTATTTGTTTGATTCATGAAAATCAAGGGATTTACTACCTTTATCTGGTAATTGCAACTGATCTCCAATCAAAACAGATTTTTTCCGATTTCCTTCGAGGTCATAAAAATGGATTAAATTCATATTCAACATAGCTGTTACGACGGAATGGCTGTTTTCGTTTACGCATAAACTACACATATACAGCATAGGCAAAGAAAACTCATCATATCCATCTTGGATGTCTGGAAAATATTCAATACTTTTTTGGACACGCCCATTGGTTTTATCGCAAATGAAGAACAGACGATGGATCATGTCCACATCTACCCCATAATACAGTTGGCTCGTTTCATTCAAGTCGTGGCAGGCGGGTAAGCTGTCCGGCATGATTTTTTCTTTCATATTAATGCCACTATCTATTTTCAGCGTAACCAGTTTTCTAGATTGAATGTCGAAAAATGATAAACGGTCATATTCACTCCTGACTGTGCCAAGAGCAAAAGGCATGGAATATTCATACGGCCCGTTCCCTTGGTAGAAACAACGAAGACATTGTTCGGGATTGTTCAACGGTCGTATCTGTAAAAGTGAGTCACTGTGGAAATTGGATACAGCCATGCAGGAATCAATAACAGCGATGTCGTAGTACATACGTGGAGCAGCTTTGTCAGAAATGATTAATTCTGTTTGTATGGTTTGTGCTTCGGGATTTATTTTTATGTATTCCTGTGAGGTGTTTGTACAGGCTATATTTTGTAAAAGCAATAATAAAGTAATCAGTTTTTTCATGTGATTGTAAAATTAAAAACCCCGCCAAACAATTCTTCTTTGTCTGGCGGGGCTATTGATTTAGAGAATAAAATTATTCACCCAACAAGATTTCCATGATCTGGCAAGCAGCTTTGGTAACAGAAGTACCCGGACCAAAGATGGCTGCAACACCAGCCTTATATAAGAAGTCATAATCTTGAGCAGGAATAACACCACCGGCAATGACGATGATATCCGGACGACCTAACTTCTTCAGTTCTTCGATTACTTGCGGAACCAATGTCTTGTGTCCTGCAGCCAATGAAGAAACACCCATTACATGAACGTCGTTTTCAACAGCCTGGCGAGCTGCTTCTGCTGGAGTCTGGAACAACGGTCCCATATCTACGTCGAAACCACAGTCTGCGTAACCTGTTGCAACAACTTTTGCACCACGGTCGTGTCCGTCCTGACCCATCTTAGCGATCATGATACGTGGCTGACGACCTTCTTTCTTAGCGAACTCGGCTGTTAACTGGCAAGCCTTTTCAAAGTCCGCGTCTTTCTTAGTTTCTGATGAGTACACGCCTGAAATAGTTCTAATGATTGCTTTATAACGTCCTACAACAGCTTCGCAAGCGTCAGAGATTTCACCCAAAGAAGCACGTAAACCGGCTGCTTTTACAGCCAATTCCAACAAGTTGCCTTTCTTTGTCTTAACACATTCTGTGATATCAGCCAAAGCTTTCTGTACGGCAGCTTCATCACGATTAGCACGCAGTTCCTTCAATAGTTCGATCTGTTCGTTACGAACGGCTGTGTTATCGATTTCCAGAATATCGATCGGATCTTCTTTCGGCAGACGGTATTTGTTAACACCAACAATTGTCTGGATACCTGAGTCGATACGAGCCTGAGTACGAGCAGCTGCTTCTTCGATACGCATCTTCGGCAGACCTGTTTCGATAGCTTTTGCCATACCACCCATGCTTTCGATTTCCTGGATCAACGCCCAACCTTTTTGTACCAGTTCGTTTGTCAGAGATTCTACATAGTAAGAACCACCCCACGGGTCAATCTGCTTGCAGACTTTTGTTTCTTCCTGAATGTAGATCTGAGTATTACGGGCAATACGAGCAGAAAAGTCTGTCGGCAATGCAATTGCTTCGTCCAATGCATTGGTATGCAAAGACTGTGTATGACCAAGAGCTGCTGCCATTGCTTCGATACAAGTACGGCCTACGTTGTTGAACGGATCCTGTTCTGTCAGTGACCAACCAGAAGTCTGGCAGTGTGTACGCAAAGCCAATGATTTCGGATTCTTGGCACCGAAACTCTTAACGATCTTAGCCCACAGCATACGAGCTGCACGCATCTTGGCAATTTCCATGAAGTGATTCATACCGATTGCCCAGAAGAATGACAGACGAGGAGCGAATGCATCAATATCAATACCTGCATTTACACCAGCACGAAGATATTCCAAACCATCGCACAAAGTATAAGCCATTTCAATATCAGCAGTTGCACCTGCTTCTTGCATGTGGTAACCAGAGATTGAGATAGAGTTGAACTTCGGCATCTTCTGTGAAGTATATTCGAAGATATCAGCGATGATACGCATTGAGAACTCAGGCGGATAGATATATGTGTTACGCACCATGAATTCTTTCAGGATATCATTCTGGATTGTACCAGCCATTTCTTCCAACTTAGCACCTTGTTCCAAACCTGCATTGATGTAGAATGCCATTACCGGAAGTACAGCACCGTTCATTGTCATTGAAACAGACATCTTGTTCAAAGGAATACCATCGAACAAAACTTTCATGTTTTCAACAGAACAGATAGAAACACCTGCTTTACCAACGTCGCCTACTACACGTTCGTTGTCAGCATCATATCCACGGTGAGTAGCCAAGTCGAATGCTACAGACAAACCTTTCTGTCCTGAAGCCAAGTTACGGCGATAGAATGCATTTGATTCTTCAGCTGTAGAGAAACCTGCATACTGACGGATTGTCCAAGGACGCAATGGATACATGGCGCTGTACGGACCACGCAGATAAGGAGGAATACCAGATACGAAGTTCAGGTGTTCCATACCTTCCAAGTCTTCTTTTGTATAGACCGGTTTCACGTTGATGTGTTCCGGTGTTTTCCAATTGGCTTCAATGCCATTGGCCTTTGCCCATTCAGCTGCATTTGTAGCAGCGAAGCCGGCATTTTTAATATCTATGTCTTTAAAATTTGGTCTCATTGTCTTTTGGATTTTTAAATACCTAACTTAGCATTGAAAGCCTGCAATGTTTCCAATACATTGCTCTTTACATTAATAAACTGATCAATACCCTGAGCCTTCAGGTCTTCCATGCAAGCAGGAGCACCTGCTACTACGAATTGAGCACGGCCGTTCAGCGCTTTAAATGCAGCTGGTGCCAATTCAGCATATTCATCATCGCTAGAACACAAAACGACGATGTCGGCACCTGCATTGACTGCAGCTTCTACTCCGGCTTCAACAGTATCAAATCCTAAGTTATCAATTGTCTTGTAACCTGCGCAAGCGAAGAAGTTGCAAGAGAACTGAGAACGAGCCAAACGCATAGCCAAGTTACCGATTGTCAGCATGAATGCTTTCGGAGTCTTTCCGCTCTTTTCAGTAGCCAGACGCAAGGCTTCAAATTCTGAACCGCCACGGGCAAAGTTCAATGCTGCAATTTCCGGTTCGCCACAGCTGTGACCTTCTTTGTTCTGGCAGCAGCATGCGCCTTCTTCTTTCTTGATCTTTTCTGCAGCTACTTCTGTGAAGTTCGGGAACTGGTTTGTACCCAGTAGGGTCTCACGGCGAGTTGCTACAGCTTTATGACGAGCTTCGTTGGATGCGTTGACTGCAGCCTGGATTTCTCCGGCATTAGCCTGTGCACCGAAACCACCTTTTTCTTCTGTTTCCAAGAACAGTTTCCAAGCAACGTCTGCAATTGAGTTGGTGAATACTTCAACTGTATAAGAACCGGCAGCCGGATCAACTACTTTGTCGAAGTGAGATTCTTCTTTCAATAATAACTGCTGGTTGCGTGCGATACGTTCAGAGAAGTCATCCGGAGCTTCGTATGCTTCGTTGAACGGACGAACTGTGATTGAGTCAACACCTGCGATAGCAGCAGACATGGCTTCCGTTTGTGAACGCAACAAGTTTACATGTGCGTCATAAATAGTCATGTTCCATTTTGAAGTCTGAGCATGAACAGCCATCTTGCAAGCACATTCGCAAGCCGGTTTGTAAGCAGCAACGATTTCTGCCCATAACCAACGAGCTGCACGGAATTTCGCAATTTCCATGAAATAGTTAGAGCTGATACCAAAGTTGAATTTGATTCTCTTGGCTACTTCATCTACGTTGCAACCGGCATCGGTCAGTTTTGCTAATAATTCATTACCCCAAGCCAATGCGAAACCTAATTCCTGAGCGATATAAGCTCCTGCATTGTTCAGTTCGAATGCATTAACAGCCAAAACTTTGTATTTCGGAAGAGCTTTGGCAGCTTCTAATACAGCCTTGGCACCTTCTACCCAGTTTTCATTCTTACGACCTTTGATAAGCGGTTTCTTGAACGGATCGTAGTTAACAGAACCTTCGCACTTCTCAACATCCACACCTTTAGAAGCGAAATAAGCCGCTAAGATTTCAATCAACTTGGCTGCTTTGCAGTTGCAAGTCTTGAAGTTAAGTTCAACGCAAGCCGGACAGATACCATCAAGCAAAGTAGCGATGTTTTCAGCGCTTACTTCATCACCTTTGATGATAAAGCCCAACGAGGTAATACCTTTGTTCAGAATGTCCAATGCCTTTTCATTCGCCGCTTTGAAGCAAGTTACTTCGATGTTCTGGCGTACTTTCCAGTCATTGTCTTTTTTAGTACCACGTACATACGGGAATTCACCCGGAAGAGCTGTTGTCGTTTTCAGACCTTCCAGATCTTCCAAACGATAGAACGGATTGGCATTGAAGCCTTCACCTGTTTTCCAAACAAGCTTTTTCTCAAACGGAACGCCTTTCAGGTCGGCCGTGATTTTCGCAACCCATGCTTCGGTTGAAACGGGTTCGAATTCAGAGAAAAGTTTTTCTTTTTGTTCTGCCATAATATTAGTTGTTTATTAAACTGGTATTAGTAATGTTTTCTATTAATTACCACGTTAGTTATATATTATACCTAACGACTTACAAAGGTAAGAGAAATAATTTTTTTGCAAAACTATTTGTCGGATTAAAATAAATCTTTACTTTTGCACTGTCTTAAGGACAACAAATGGCGCATTCGTCTAGTGGCCTAGGACGCGGCCCTCTCACGGCTGAAACCCGGGTTCGATTCCCGGATGCGCTACTTATAAAAGGATGTTACTTGATGGTAAGTGACATCCTTTTTTGTTATCAGCATATATGTTTTAGAGTCATATGGGAAAGAAAGACACTCAGAAGGAATTGGCATTTGATATGTTTCAGGATCAGGAAAAAATGATGATTCCTATTATCCAAAAAGGAAGAAAAAAATTGTCTGGTGCACAAACAACTTTTAATCGATTGAATAAAAAGATCGCAAAGTTGAAAATGATTATAGATGAATTGCCACAAAGGGAACATGTCATTAAAAAGTATTTTGATGAAAACTCGTTTTGTTTATTTGAGCAAGAAGCTCAATTGACGGATGAGTTGTTATGTAATTTGGATCGTGTTTATAAAACGGCCAGATTGACCAAAAAAGAAAAGTTGTATTTGCCTGAATTGATTTTAGATGAATGCGAGCATTTGGATGATCTTCCTTTTGATGAAAAACGAAGAGAGGCTTTAGAGGCGATCCGTCAAGATTATATACAGATTAGTACGGGACTTTCTCAGGAAGAGATACACAAACAAGGTCTGGAATCAATGCTCTCTTTTTGTGAGATGTTGGGACTTACGCCAACAGAAGATATGAAGAATGCCAAAAATCCTGAAGAGTTTTTTCAAGCTGTTTATGAAGCTAAAAAACTTGTAGATGAACAAGAAAACCAGAATCCGTCAAAAAAGAAAAAGTTGAGTAAACGTGAAATAGAAAAGGAAATACAGGCGGAGAAGACTTGGAAGTCTATACGGGGAATATATCTTGAACTGGTAAAAGAATTACATCCTGATAAAGAAGTTGATGAGACACAACGATTGTTGAAAGAAGAACGGATGAAGCAATTAACGAAAGCATATCAGGAAAAAGATTTAGCTTCTTTATTACGAATGCAGATTAATTGGTTGGAAGAATCGGCTAAAGAACCAATCGATCAAACTGATGATGTGTTAAAACAATATAACAAGGTTTTACAGGCTCAAGTGGATCGCTTGGAGCAGGAGTATGATTTATTATGTAACGCTCCTTTTCCGGGTATTTTGGGTGCATATGCTGGATTTCGTAAATATTCACTGAAAGAACTTCCTGGGGTTTTAGAGCAAATGAATAATTTACATAAAAAAGAGATTGATAATTTGGAAACTTATGTAGCTTTGTCTCGAAATGTAAAAGGGGTTAAATTGTGTCTGAAGGACTTTATTTATATGCAGGAGCATAAAGGCTTGGATACTATCTTTGATAATTTATGGGATTTGTAGGCTGGATATAGCATAGACTGATTGAAGAAAAAAATCATCTTTCACTTACCTTTTATCTTCCTGTTTGTCTGTTAGATGATGTGATTTGACTATTGTGTATAGAACAACAAAATGTAATAAGATATGATCAATATACGGAAATTGGAAACAGATTTGTGGGAATCTGCTGATTTGTTAAGGCAGGGTAGTAAATTGACAAGCAGCCAATACTGTATGCCTGTTTTGGCGTTGTTGTTTTTGCGCTATGCTTATAGCCGTTATAAATTGGTGGAGGCCGAGATTATGAAGAACCGACCTTCTCGCGGTGGACGCATAATGCCGGTAGAGCCAAGTGACTTTGCCGCTAAAAGTGCACTTTATCTCCCTCGTGAGGCGCAGTTCGATTTTCTGGTTAACCTGCCTGATCATATTGCATCTGTCGGTTTGAAGGATAAAGGCGGACAACCTATTAATTCCTTGGGTGAGGCTGTCAACAATGCCATGCAATTGGTGGAAGAACAAAGCACCCAACTGACAGGGGTCTTGCCTAAGACTTACACCATGTTTGCCGATGATTTGCTGCGTGAATTGCTTCGTATCTTTAATAATGAGACAATCGATGAAATTGGCGGTGATATTATTGGACGTATTTATGAGTATTTCCTTTCTAAGTTTGCTAAGGCCGTAGCCAGTGATGATGGGGTTTTCTTCACGCCCAAATCATTGGTGAAGATGTTGGTCAATGTATTGGAACCGGAACATGGAGTCATGTTTGATCCGGCTTGTGGTTCGGGTGGTATGTTTGTGCAGACGGGTGATTTTGTGAATGCTGCCGGTATGAATGCCAATACACAAATGACATTTTTCGGTCAGGAAAAAGTGGAATACAATGCCCAGCTTTGTCTGATGAACATGGCCGTACACGGGCTGAACGGGCGTATCGTGTCGGGCGACGAAGCCAATTCGTTCTATCACGATGCGTTTAATCTGGCAGGTAAATGTGATTATGTGATAGCCAATCCGCCTTTCAATGTGGATAAGGTAAAATCGGAATCGGCTTCAAGTGCTGGTCGTCTTCCTTTTGGATTACCCGGTGTTAATGCGAAGACAAAAGAGATCGGGAATGCCAATTATCTTTGGATTAATTATTTTTACGCGTATCTGAATGATCATGGTCGCGCCGGCTTCGTCATGGCCAGTTCTGCTACCGACAGTTCCAACAAGGATCGCGACATCCGGGAACAGCTGATAAAGACCGGACATGTGGATGTGATGGTCAGCGTAGGGAACAACTTTTTCTACACATTGTCATTGCCTTGTTCCCTGTGGTTTTTCGACAAGTCCAAACGGGAAGAAAACCGCGATAAGGTACTGTTTATTGATGCTCGTAAATATTATACAGTTGTTGATCGCACTTTGAACGAATGGACTGAATGGCAGCTGCTCAACTTGCAGGCAATCGTCCATCTTTACCGTGGAGAAACAGACAAATATCAGGCATTATTGGAAAAATATAATCATGATATAAGCGAGGCGGTAAATTCTATTTCGGAAGAAGCACTTTCGTTTGTGTCTTCCCTTGATGACGAGACTACCGGTCAGTTTAACAGTTCATTGGCTTGGCTTAGCAGTCCGTGGAACAACTATGATGAATTATCCAAGAACTTGAACGGGCAGATAGAGCAAACCAAGAGTTGTGTCAAGTTGGCGGAAGAAAGGCTGAAAAAGCGTGAGCTAAAATCCATGAGGCTGGCAGGAGATAAATTCTGCAACGTGCTTGAGGAAATTCTGACGATTATTGAAGAATACAACTGGTTGACGGAGAAGTTTGGCAACGGAGAATATCACGACATCGCCGGGCTCTGTAAGATTGCCACTCTGGACGAAATCGAGGAAAAAAACTATTCGCTCACACCGGGTGCCTACGTTGGTGTTCCGGAAGCAGAAGACGACGGTGTGGATTTTCACGAGCGTATGAATGAAATCCATACGGAACTGGCAAAACTTCATGAAGAAGCCAACGTGCTTATGAAGGAAATATTAAACGACTGGGAGACGCTGAAATGAGCATGAACAATGAGACGGAAACACTGCTTTCCCTGCTGGATGAATATAAGGCATTGGGTATTGCGGAGCAGATAGATTACAACAAGTTCTATCTGTATTCCCTTATTACGCATTCCACAGCCATTGAGGGCAGCACAGTCACTGAAATAGAAAACCAGTTGCTTTTCGATGAAGGTATCACGGCAAAAGGCCGCAGCCTGCAGGAGCAGATGATGAATCTGGATTTGAAAGCGGCATACGAACTGTCAATGAAGCTTGCCAAGGCGCATGCTGATTTTTCTGTCGATATGTTAAAAGGCTTGTCTGCTTTGGTGATGAAAAACACGGGTGGAGAATATAACACAGCAAGCGGTAGTTTTGACTCATCGAAGGGAGAGTTGCGTTTGCTTGGTGTTACAGCCGGTGTAGGAGGAAGTTCCTATATGAATTTCCGGAAAGTTCCTGCCAAATTGGAGGAGTTTTGCCAATATATAAACAGTCAGCGAAAGGAACTGCTGAGAATAGACGATGCAATCTCCAAATATAGGCTTAGTTTTGAAGCTCATTACCAGCTTGTCACCATTCATCCTTGGGTGGACGGAAACGGACGCATGTCAAGGCTGGTGATGAATCATCTGCAATATGAATTCGGTCTGATTCCTTCGAAAGTAGTCAAGGATGATAAGGCAGAATATATCCAGTCGCTTATTGATGCACGAGAACAGGAAACGCTTTTTCCTTTCTATGAATTTATGTTCGATGAACATATTCGGAACATAAGTAAAGAGATTGAAGCATACAAGAAGTCACAGGCTGCTGACCTGATAAAACCTGTATCTGACCCGATAAATAATATATCTGACCCGATAACAGAACGCTTGTATCAGGCTATTCTAAAGAATAATAAACTGAATTATGCTGAATATGGAGCGTTGTTGAGCGTATCGGAAGCAACTATCAAACGCCGTTTGGGTGAGTTGAGAAAAGCCGGGATTATTGTTCGTATGGGTAGTAATAAGAGCGGATATTGGGAAGTGGTAAGTTTGAAGGATAGAAAGGAGGGAAAGGTATGAGTGAGTTGAAATTAAAAGATTGTTGTATAAGTATATCTGATGGAGATCATTTACCTCCACCAAAAGTAAATAATGGAATTCCTTTTATTACTATTTCTAATATAGATTCTTCAAATCATATCGATTTTAAGAATACATTATTTGTTCCAGAAGAGTACTATGAAAATCTTGATAACATCAGGAAACCTATTATAAATGATATATTGTATTCTGTTGTAGGCTCTTTTGGTAAAGCTGTATTAGTAAAGGAAAATAAGAAATTCGTTTTTCAACGGCATATTGCAATTTTACGACCTAATCCAGATATTGTAAATCCAAGCTATTTGTATTATATAATGTCTTCTAAATCGTTTTATAATAAAGCGGATGTGGTAGCAATTGGTGCGGCGCAAAGAACTATTAGTTTAACTTCATTGCGAAATTTGAAAATAAACCTACCGACAATTGATATTCAAAATCGAATAGCAGAAATCCTTTCCCGTTACGATACCTTAATAGAAAACTACCAAAAACAGATTAAGTTATTGGAAGAATCAGCACTGCGTCTTTATAAAGAATGGTTTGTTGATTTACGTTTTCCAGGGTATGAGAATACTAAGATTGTGGATGGGGTGCCGGAAGGATGGAAGAAGAAAAGAATTAATGAATTTGCATCAATATTAAGTGGCTATGCATTTAAAAGTTCAACTTTTGAAGAAAATGGTTACTATAACATAGTTACAATAAAAAATGTACAAAATGGTTTTTTTGAAGGGAAAAGACTAAATCATATACGAAAATTACCACCTGGAATGCCACAACATTGTTTGTTAAATACCGGAGATTTACTACTATCTCTAACAGGTAATATAGGAAGGGTTTGTATGGTAATAGGTAAAAATAATTTGCTTAATCAACGAGTTGCAAAAATAGAATCTAAATATCCAGCTTTTGTCTATTGTTTATTTAGAAGCAATAGTATGTTTACAGCTATAAATAATTTAGGCAACGGAGCTGCTCAACAAAATGTTAGCCCTATAAGAATCGGAGAGTTAGAAATTATTTTTGCAAATGATGAAATAATTTCTAATTTTGAGAAAATAACAAGTAATATAAGAAAACAAATACTTCTTTTACATTCTAAAATTAATTTGCTTTCCGAAGCCCGCGATCGCCTGCTTCCCAAACTGATGAGTGGGGAAATAGAAGTATAAACTTAAGATTGAAGTATTATGCGAGATATAACAATAAAAAACTTCCGATGCTACGAAGAAAAAAGTATGGAATTTCGTAGAGGTGTAAATTTGCTGATAGGTGATAACTCTGTTGGTAAGACATCATTACTTCGTGCATGTAATCTGGTTACGAACGCTTTTTTCTCAGGCTACAGCGATGAAAACACGGTATGGAAAAGTGCGGATGATAACGATTTCCGTGAAACAGAAACTATAGAATCACCGATAGAAATTGTGTTTCATCCTAGTTATTGGGAATTCCCTGATATTAAAACACAAAATGAGAATGCTTATTCTTTAGACCCAAATGTAGAACTAAAGATTGAAAAGAAGTCAAAGAAAAATTCAAGAAATCTGGTTTCCGGCTTAATACCATTAAGAGACTACGCAAGTAATATGCAAAAATGTTCTCATATTGTATTAGAAGACAAAAGTATTCTACAAATAAACGTATTGCCCGTCTATGCTTGTTTTACTACGGAAGATATCCATTCAGTGCGTAAGTTTGATAAGAATAAATTTAACAAATACAATCACAAACCTTCATTTGGATATTATGAATGTTATGACTGTAGAGGCTTGTTTGAATGTTGGATGAAGCGTCTGCTTGTATTAAAAGGGGCTCAGAAAGGTGAGGGGGAAATTAATTCCGTAAGAAATGCCATTATCGATGCATTAGGCCCTACTGGGTGTAATATCATCAATGATATGGATATACGTCATAATGAAAGCAAGGTATATTTCAAGTTTGTTGACGGCCGTGAATCTGAATCCGCATTACTTTCCGACGGTTACCGTCGTTTGGTGAATATCGTGATGGATATTGCTTTCCGTTGTGCTTTGCTCAACAAATCTATGTTTGGCGACCAGTGTTACAAACATACACATGGTACTGTTATCATTGATGAGATAGATGAACATCTACATCCGGCTTTGCAAGTCCGTGTGCTGAAAGCATTGCAAGATACTTTCCCGAAAATTCAATTTATTATAAGTACGCATGCTCCTTTGGTTATGTCGTCTGTTGAACCAAGAAAAGATGAAAAAGGTAACGACATCAATGTTGTGTACAAACTGGAATATGCTGATGGAGAATATACTCATAAGGAACTGGATATATATGGAATGGATGCTTCAACAATTATTGAAACGTATATGGAGCAGCCCTCCAGAGATCTGAAAGTCAATGCAGATATTAAGGCTATATTGGATTTTATAGATAAAGGAGAGATTCAAAAGGCAAGGGAATCATTGGGAACGTTAGAACAGAATATTGCCAGTGGTGATCCGGAATTGACAAGAATAGAGGCATTAATATCATTTATGGAATAGACAAGGCTTATGATACTGATTACAAAAAATAAAGAACCGAAAGAGTGGACTGAGTATAGAAACACTCCTGGGGTAGATTATCAGGCCATTCCAGAATTAGTCCAGTCACTTCTGAGAGAGCAGGGATATATATGTGCCTACTGTATGCGTAGAATTCCTCAGAAAGATAAATTGTGTAAGAAAGATGGCAATAACTATGTTTTGACAAACGAGGACCATCGGGTGGAACATATAAAAAGCAGAGAACTACATGACGACCTGAAACTGGATTACACGAATATGGTAATTTGTTGCCCGGGTCATATTGGAACAGAAGATCATTGTGATAGACTGAAGGGAGCAAAGGATATTTCATTTACTCCACTCGACCAACAGTTTATAGATACAATCAAGTATAATTCTGACGGGACCATAATCTCTACCAACAAAGTATATAATAAAGAGATAAATGAGGTGCTAAATTTGAATACGGAATTGCTCAAGAAAAATAGGAAAGCAATGTTAACTGAGGTGATTTCCAAACTCAATGTAGATTGTAAAAAAGGAAAAAGCTGGGATAAAAAGATTTTGGAGAGATATTTGAGCAAATACAGCGAGAAACATCCTGAGAATGATGAAGAAGGTGTAAAAGAAAAATATTACCCCTATTGTGGCATAGTCTCTTGTTTTTTACAGAAGAAACTGCGTACTTTAGCTTGAAAACAAAAATCTGAATCAAACCATGTCAACAGACTACAGCGAAGACAGACTCATACAGAATAGCGCAGCCGATTTATTGGAAAATGAACTGGGCTGGACTTCCGTTTATGCTTATGATAGAGAAGTGTTGGGCGAAAACGGTACGCTGGGGCGAACCTCGTATCACGAAGTGCTGCTGGCCGGCCGTTTCCGAAAAGCACTTGTACGATTGAATCCATGGATCACTGACAAACAGATGGCGGAGGCTGTAGAGCGAATGACGGAGCACATGAGTAGTCAGACATTGATGCAGATTAACGAACAGAAGTATCAATATATCCGGGAAGGTATTCCGGTAACACGTGTGAAACCAGACGGCACTACCGAAGAAATCAGGGCGAAGGTGATTGATTTTGATGTGGTAGAACAGAACGATTTTCTGTGTGTCAGAGAATTTTGGGTATATGGTGCTTTATATCGGCGACGGGCTGATATAGTAGGCTTTGTCAATGGTATTCCGTTACTTTTTATCGAGTTAAAGAATCACGATGTAGAGGTGGAAAATGCATTCCATCAGAATTATCGGGATTATCTGGATACCGTTCCGCAGCTGTTTTATCACAACGCCTTCATTCTGTTTAGTAACGGCTTGGAGGCGCGCGTGGGAACGATAGATTCCAAATGGGAATTCTTTCATGAGTGGAAGCGTCTGCATGAAATGGATAGCGGAAATATTGAACTGCCCACCATGTTACGTGGTATCTGTAAGAAAGAGAACTTCCTCGACTTGTTGGAAAACTACCTGCTTTATGACCATTCGGATGGGAAAACAGTGAAAATCCTGGCCCGAAATCATCAGTATTTGGGCGTAAATCAGGCCATAGAAATGTATCGGAAACGGGAATATATGCATGGAAAACTGGGCGTGTTCTGGCATACACAAGGAAGTGGCAAAAGTTATTCCATGTTGTTTCTGTCTCGTAAAATAAGAAGGAAGTTTGAAGGTTCTCCGACAATTGTCGTATTGACTGACCGGGAAGAATTGAATAAGCAAATCAGTAATACGTTTGAGAACTGTGGCGTTTTGGGAAATGTGAAGGCACAGAAATTTATTGCCCGGAGTGGTGATGATCTGATTGCCAAGCTGAAAGGGAATCCTTCTTTCATATTCTCCCTGATTCAGAAATTCAATAAACCCAATGCCGAACCGATTTATCCTGACCATGATATTATTGTCATCAGCGATGAAGCACACCGTACACAAAACGGAGTTTTTGCCGAGAATCTGATGCATCTGTTACCTACAGCCAACCGTATCGGATTCACCGGTACACCCTTGTTGCGCGACGACAATATAACGGCCAGAACTTTCGGAGGTTATGTAAGTATCTACGATTTTAAACGGGCGGTGGATGATAAAGCAACCGTTCCGTTGTATTATGAGAACCGCGGTGAACGGTTGAAGGATTTGAAGAATCCGGAAATTAATGAAGAGATAGCGGCTGTATTGGAACAGGCCGGAGAGATAGATGCTTCGCAACAGGCAAAGTTGGAACGTGAATTTGCCAAGGAAGTACATTTGCTGACAGCACCCAAACGCTTGAAGATGATCGCCCAGGATTTTGTGCGTCATTACAGTGATTTGTGGACATCCGGTAAAGCCATGTTTGTTTGTTACAACAAGGTGACTTGTGTGCGCATGTATAACTATGTGCAAACCTATTGGCAGAAAGAAATAGTTGCTTTGCAAAAACAGATCGATCGATGCGTGTATCAGCAAGAAGTACAGGAAATGAAACGTAAACTGGAATGGATGCAACAGACGGAAATGGCAGTAGTTGTATCGCAAGAACAGAACGAAATACAGACATTCCGGAAATGGGGACTTGACATTTTGCCTCATCGCGAGAAAATGGAAAAACGTGAACTTGACAAAGAGTTCAAAAACACTGAAAATCCATTGCGTGTAGTATTTGTCTGTGCTATGTGGCTGACCGGATTTGATGTCAAGTCTCTTTCATGCCTTTATATCGACAAACCTATGAAAGCGCATACGCTGATGCAAACCATTGCACGGGCTAACCGTGTAGCCGAAGGAAAGGAAAATGGTCTTGTTGTGGATTACATCGGAATCGTCAAAGCACTCAGACAGGCGCTAGCCGATTATACAGCCAGCCCGGATGGTATAACAGCCGGCAAAGATCCGACGATCGATAAAAAAGAATTGATAAATCGTGTGTTAGAAATCTTGTCGGCTACCATTGCTTTTTTGAAAGAACATGATTTTGAATTACAGGATTTGATAGATGCCGAATCCTTCCTGAAGTTAGAACTCTTAAAGACGGCGGCCAATGTCATGTGTGAGACGCCGGAGATCAGAAAAAGCTATTGTACGCTAGCCACATCTTTACTGAAGTGGTGGAAGTTCCTGAATAGGGACGAGGTAACCTTGGAAATGAAACAACAGAAAGACGCTATTGAGGCTATTTACAAAGAATTGCAGCGAAAGCGTAAACATGCGGATATTACTGATCTGAGTGTGACAATCAATGAAATTATCAATGAACACCTGGATATGAGTCCTAGAAATATAGCGTCTGATGATGATTCAAGTCGTCGCTTTGATATCAGCCGGATTGATTTTGATCTGTTGAGGCGTGAATTTGCCAAAAAACGAGAAAAGAACCTGATCATGAAAGATATCCAAGATTTGTTGCAAGAACGAATTGCCCAGATGCTGGCTATTAATCCGTCGCGGATTAATTTCTATGAGAAATATCAGGAAATCATTCATCAATATAATGAAGAACAGAATCGGGTGAGCATTGAAAAAACTTTCGAAGCGCTGATGCACCTGACCGAAGAACTCTCGGAAGAAGAAAAACGTTACATTCGGGAAGGTTTTGATAACGACGAACAACTCTCCATGTATGATGTCTTGATGAAAGATGATTTATCGAAAGAAGACATGAAGAAGTTGAAGAAAGTGGCCAAAGATTTATTAAGCAAAATCAAGGAGATTCTGAAAACCATGGATCATCCGTTTGACAAGCAAGAAACCAAAGCGGCCATCGTTGTTACCATCCGGGATATGCTTTGGCAAGAACTTCCGGAAAGTTATCCGGATGAAAGCATTACCTATTACCGGGATGCCGTATATAATTTTGTCAGTCAGCGATACAGTGGAATTGCATGATATTCATCAATACTTCAAAGATCTAAAATATAGGGTTTAGTTTCTATTGAAAAGTAAAAGCTAAACCCTATAAATTCATCAACCAGATTCTATATCTCTTCCACTGCATAGACATTCCCATAATGAGTATGGATACGGGAAAGTCCCAGTTGAGGGAGAAGCAGGCTGAAAGAACGCAAAGTCATGCCTCGCATGGCGGACGGATGTCGTTTTTTCATCCGGCGGAAGATTTCGGCTGACGAGAGCAGTTCGCCGTTGGAAGACTTTTCACTCGGGCGGAAGGTGGCAAAGAAGAGTTCTTCTTCGACGGTCTGTTTGTAAAATCCGGTATTCGATTGTTGGATTTCTGCTTCTTCTTCGGTCGTGAACCAGTATCGCTCGCCATTGAGAAGTTCTGTTTTCAATTGCGCATACACTTGTTCATAGTCGATCGGCGAGATGTCTATTTTGTGTTCGATTTCCACACAAAGAAAACGTCGGCTACCACTTGGGTCGCTCAGTAAATCTTTCCGGTTGGAAGTCGCAATGAACGAGGCGATCCGGGGCAATGGTCGGAAATTCTTCTGATAGGCTTTACGGATATTCAGTTCCGTCATCTGCATCAGATTCTTCAACAATGCCATTTTGCGGAGTGGTATTTTATCAAATTCATCCAAGTTGATCAGACCGAATAACGCTAATTTCTGCTCAATCATCCCTTGGCTGTTTAGATCTACACTGTCGGTATAGTACGACCGGAGTGGATCAGGAAGCAACAACTTGCAAAAAGTAGATTTGTGCATCCCTTGTAGCCGGCTGACCAGAATAGGAGCCACGCTATTGCCGTGCTGTGTATCCAAATTCATCCATCCGGCAGTCATTCCTAACATCCATCGGTGGAAACCATTGATCCATAAGGACGTGCCAGCTACGCGTTGAGCCAAAGCAGTTATCCGGTCCTGACCATCCCAAGCCGGAAGTCCTGACAGATACGTCTGGAATGGATGGCATTCCGCGATTTGGTTGGAATAGACAAAACGGGAAATATCCCGATCCCAACAGTCGATTCCGGCTTGTTGGGCAGATTGGCAGAAACTGTTTAAATCCCGTTGGGAAACCGGACGGTACGGGCTGTCCGGATTACCTTGTTCTTTAAATTCTGTTCCTTCTGTCAGTAGATTGAACCGAAACTGATAATGTTGTTGCAAAAACATACTTAAAGCTTGCAACATTTCTGCTGTTTTATGACAACCCTGTGTTTTCGACAGATGTTTATTTGTTTGATATCTATGGACTTGATTTCTTGTAGAAGTCCATTTTGACCAAATTTTACGTATGAGATTTTTGATATAATTTTCCATATTCCTATTTTGTTTAAAATTAATATTAAGTGAATGAACCGGTTCGTTTTCAGGACAAAAATAGAGTCATAAACATCGGTTTTCCAAATATTTACGCAGAAAAATCAACTCGTGTTTACTCGTTGGAAATTCTTGTAAATCCAGTTATGATTTCCTATTTTTCTGCCTATGATTTTATTGATTCACCTATATGAATTAATTAATTCACAATTGTGAATTAATTGAATCACTATTGTGATTTGATTGAATCACATTAGTGAACAGGGCTGACGCATTACAAATTTCCAGACCTTTTAAAAAGTATTTATCTTTAGGTAGTCAAAGGGATAATAATAAAAATCAAAGAAGTAATGGAAATATTTTCTATATTAGAAAAAGTATCAGATCCTCGTAGAGATCATTTGAAAAAATATAGTTTGGAAAGTATCTTTTATATTACAATATCCGCTGTTTTATGTGGAGCCGAAAGTTGGAATGAGGTAGCGGAATTTGGTCGTGCACGGGAAGATTTTTTCAGAGAACGGATAAAAGACTTCCAAGGAATTCCATCTCATGATACATTTAACCGATTGTTTTCATTATTGGATCCCAAAGAATTAGAATTAGGCTTTCGCTCCTGGATACAGGATATATGCGGTAAATATAAAGGGATAGTTAATATAGATGGCAAGGAAATATGTGGTGCCAAAGAAGAAAAAAGGAACGGAAGTTTTGATTCTCTTCGAATGGTAAGTGCATGGTCTTCAGAGAACGGAGTAAGTCTTGGGCAAGAGCGGGTTGATAAGAAAAGTAATGAAATAAAGGCAATCCCTAAACTAATCGAATCTTTAGACCTGCAAGGGTGTATCGTGACTATAGATGCAATTGGTTGCCAACATGAGATAGTCAAAGAAGTGACCAAAGCCCATGCCGATTATCTTAT
>ENA-OPCA01000010-OPCA01000010.1-human-gut-metagenome-genome-assembly--contig:-NODE-10-length-181906-cov-7.711126_pt1 | contig 181906 bp, 164 predicted proteins | sample MGYA00241076_ERZ501468 | MGnify/ENA primary metagenome ERZ501468 (study PRJEB25962, sample SAMEA2042633) | human gut metagenome | biome: human gut; feature: human-associated habitat; material: faeces... | reverse complement strand
CAGATCCTCTTTCGCCGGTTTCAACAAGATCTTCTGGCGCCTTGGCGGCGCGCTTGCAAAACTTCCGCATCTGCTCAGATCCGTATAATACAAAAAGCAAAGGCTTTGGTGCAGCACCAAAGCCTTTGTTCTTAAAGGTTGTTTTCATTTATAAATGCAAGCGTTGCTTTTTCGGATGCTTTAAAACCGTGCAGAAGAAATCCGTGATCTCCGTGAACTTCGAATAATTTACAATTCGCATACCTTTCAGCCGCTTTTCTGGAATATTCTATATTTACAAGTTTATCCTCTATTCCATGCACGATGAGCACGGGCTTTTTAAAGGAACAAATCTCCCTATAGGGATCCAGAGATGCCGCATCCGCTGCATATTTTCTGCCGAGTTTTACGGTAATGGCATAAAAGGTTTCTGGAATGCGATCCGGTTCAAATCTCGCCGTGATCATATGCCCTCCGCGGGCATCATTCGGAATGCACAGCGCCGGATAGTAAAGACACAGCGCCCGCACATCCTGTTCATGCTCCGCTGCGGACAGCGCCGAAACCAATCCGCCCTGACTGCACCCGGCAAGAAGAATGTGATCAGGATCCACAAAAGGGAGTCTCTTTACATAATATAAAAGATCATTTAGATTCTCCCTTTCCGTAAGCACGCTCATACCGGTGCTTTTACCGGTGCTGATACCGCTTCCGGACATGCAGAAATCATATAAAACAGCAATATAACCAGCTTTAAGAAAAGGCTTGGCATACGGGGCGGTAATCGCCATATTGCTTGCAAACCCGTGGCTTACAATTACCGTTTTACAGGGATAGTTTACATTTTCCGGCTTGACAATCACACCGCGCAGTGTGTTGCCGTGGCTGTAGAGGCTGAAAAATTTTATTTGCATCATAACCGCTCCGAACTGCTTATTTTATACAGCACCGCTCCATGCGGTGCGATCTCTGTTTTTATTCTGTTTTTCACGCCGGTTTGAATCTGCCCGCTCCAGATCTCCAGCAAATCGTATGTCTCTCCCGGCATTAAAATCTCTGAAAGATCAAAAAAAATTTTCCGCTTTTGATCCGCCGTATTAAACAGGGCAAGATATTTACAGTTTTTTCCGTTGGAGACCCATACAATAGCGCCCTTTCCGGCATGCTCTTTTCTGGCGTGCTGATGCGCGCCGAAAGAATTCTGATGCATAGTCATATACTCTTGATTTGTAAGCAGGGACAGAGTCCATTCGTCATTTTCCGGGAGATTGCCGCCGAACATGAGCGGACTGCGGAAGATGCCCCACAAAGTCATAAGAGTGATCTGCTCCGGCTTTGTAAAATTCGTATACCGGTTTGCTTTACCGTGGCACGGGGCGTTTTTAGAGAGCCTGCCAAGCGGCAGCATATCGCAATCCGGCCAAGAGCCGCCGCGAACCTCATTCTGCCAAAGGGCGCACTTATCAAACATATCATGAAGTTTGCCCCACTCATCCCAGAAATCGCCCGTAAGGCGCCACATATCCGCATTTCTGTGCAGATGCACGGCGTTTTCAATATGTGCCGGACCGGGAGAGAGCGAAAGCACGATCTCCCGCCCGCAAGAGTTGATTGCTTTTCTTATCATTTCCACTTCATGCTTTGCCGAATACGGATTATCCCACTGCCGAAATTCCGTAACGCAGATATCATCACACTTTACAAAATCCACGCCCCAGGAAGCGTAAAGCGCAAAAACGGAATCATAATAATCCTGCGCACCGGGGCAGTTTTTACAGCCGTACATATCCGTATTCCACGAACAAACGGAAAAATGATGCGCAATATCCCGGCAGGTATAGGAACTGCCTTTGATCGGCAGACCGCTGTGAACTGCGGCGCGCGGCACACCGCGCATAATATGTATGCCGAATTTCAAACCAAGGCTGTGGCAGTAATCGGCAATCGGCTTAAAGCCTTTTCCGCCGGATGAACTCGGAAAGCGGTTTTCCGCCGGCAGCAGCCTGCCGTACCCGTCCATATTAAGGGGATAAAAATTATTGTAATCATTATCCTTGGCATCCGGCTCATACCACTGTATATCGCAAACGATATATTCCCAGCCGTAAGGCTTAAGATACTTTGCCATATAATCAGCGTTTTCTTTCAGCTGCTTTTCATTTACCGCCGCGCCGAAACAATCCCAACTGTTCCAGCCGAGGGGCGGCGTTTTCGCGGGCTTTTTATACATAGGTGCCACCTGCTTTCACGCATTCTGTATATTATGTAATTATAAACAAATGCAGGGCAAAGTCAATAGATTTCCGGATATCCGAAAAGCAGATTTAAAAACAGGTTCCTTTTAGGCAGACAAGCGACAAAAAGCAAAAAATAAAAAGGCAGAAAAACCTGCCTTTTCAATACAAAACCATTTTGTTTATCCGTTTTGCTAAAAATCACTGCGCGTTTTCCGCCGCCTCTTTTGCCGCCTTTTCCGCCTTGCGCTGAGCGCGTTTTTTCTTTGCCTTATAGCCAAGCAGTTTATCCAGATGTTCCTGCGGTGTGGAACAGGTGCCGAGCGTAACGGTCTTATCGCCGTATATGCCATGAAAATCCGAACCGCCGGTCAAAAGCAGTTTCTTCTTTTTGCAGATCTCCGAAAGCCGTTCGATATCCTCATCGCTTGCGAGCGGATGCCACACTTCAATTCCGTCCAGCCCAAACTGTGCATATTTATCAATCTCATCAAAATTATCAAATTTGCTTGGATGGGCAAGAACGGCAATGCCGCCCGCGGAATGAATCTCATTTATAACATCCTCTACACTTGGATACTTTGTTGGCGCAAGGATATTGGTTTCACTCTTTTCATCAAACAAGGCATAATAAAGATCGCCGAAGATCTTATCCGTATAGCCTGCATCCATAAGGGCATGCATAATATGCTGTTTAAAAAGATTGGTGGAGCCGGAAGCATGGCTGATGATAAAATCTGAAGTGATCGGAAACCTGCCGGCGGTTTTGAGCATCATGATCTGACCGGCACGTTTGCGCGCAACGGAGGTACGCTTACAAATGCCCTCCAGCCTGTTGGGAGCGTCCGCAAGATAAGATAAGATATGCACTTTTTTGCCCGCCTCAAAATCAAAGGCAGAAATCTCAACTCCGGGTATAACATTTACGCCGTAACGCTTGCCGATGACCTGCCCCCTTACCGTGCCGGCAAGGCAATCGTGGTCCGTTATGGCAATCGTATCTATGCCGCTTTTTTTGGCAATAACAATAAGATCTTCAATACCTACCGAGCCATCGCTGAGCTTTGTGTGGCAATGTAAATCAGCCGCCATAACTTCACTCCTAACTAAAAATTTTCCGCAATTTTATCAAAATTTCCGTTATACAATTATTATAACATTGTTGTGGAAACGTTGCAATACCAAATCGATCAAAATTTGGCATAATACACAAGATTTTTATGAATTTTTCGTTATTCTGAACAATTCAAACGCCTGCCGTATATGTCAGACCAATCTTAACTCCCTGTATAATGCGGCTACGGGAAGACCGACCACATTAAAATAATCGCCGATTATCTTTTCAACCAAAAGGGCACCCTGCCCCTGTATACCGTAAGCGCCGGCTTTGTCAAAACATTCGCCCGTTTGGATATACGCCCTGATCTCCTCATCCGAAAGCGGATAAAAATGAACCTTGGTCTCCTGAAAAAAAGAGCGTTTCCGCGCGCCGGCTATGATGGTTACGCCGGTAAACACGCTGTGTTCCCTGCCGGAAAGCAGCCGCAGGATATGAAATGCGTCCTCCGCATCCTTTGGCTTGCCGATGATCCGGTTTTCAAGCGCAACAACGGTATCGGCGCCGATAATGATTCTGCTGTCCGGCGCAAACGCGTATGCCTTGATCTTGGAAAGATACAAAACGGCGTCGCTTGGGGAAATGCCGTTTGGCAGCGTTTCATCCACATCGGCGGAAACGCAGTCAAAATCCGGCGTGATCAGGCGCAGAAGTTCCCGCCGCCTTGGAGACGCCGAGGCAAGAAGGATTCTTTTTTTCAGCATTAAAACACACCTCTGTAATACAGTCCTCTTGTAAACGCAAACGGCGCCGGCCTGCCGCTTTGGTAAAGCGAGATCACGGATCTGACCTGCTCCCGCGATTCATCTGTAAAATAAAACTGGGCAAAATCCGTTTTTATATCGTTCATCTTATCCGCCAGATAGACCGGCACGGAATTCAGGATCTCCACACACGGATACGGGGAGCAGACCACCGGAAAGGATTTGCCTTTTCTATCCTTCAGGACACCGTGTTTGCCGCAGACGGCGCAGCCGGCAGCGCTTTTAACCGGGCAGTTTCTTGTAAGCATCAGCGGCAGTTTGCCGTAAACGATAATGCCGGTATCCGCCGCGTTAACCGCGTTTGCCTGTGCAAGCGTAAGTTCAAAAGACAGCACCGGGTGCGGCACAAGTTCGGCCGAAACGGAATTAAAGAGGTTAAGCCCGAAATCGCCGAACGGTTCAAAGCCCATATCCCGGGCAAGTTTCAGTGTGCCGATATTGCCGCACAGGGCATTTTTTACGCCGGCGTTTTTCAGTTCCTTCAGCCTCTGAATCAGTCTGCCCTCGCTGCCAAACATACCGCGCGGAAGTTCCGCCCCTGCGTTATATTTTATAAAATCTTCCGTTTTTGCCCAAACGGGAAGGAATATCCTTTGAAACGGATGATCCTGCGGAATCTGTGAAGAATTTGCAAATCTTGCCGTAAAATACGGCTTTTTGCCCTGTACGCGCGCGGCGGGCATGCTCAGCGGTTTTGAATGTATTTCTGTTTTGGGGAAAACGGAAAGCTGTTCCACTGCCCTGCGGCGCAGAGCATTGATCTCGCTTGCGCTCAGAATCAGCCCGTCATCCAAATCAGTGCGGATACTGCCGGCATAAAACGGCGTTCCGCCGAGTTTGGAAAGCCGGTTTATTACACTTTCCGGAGTCAGCGGCGTTTTAACGGCATCCTGCGCAGCCGCGCCCGTTATATGCACGGTTTTACCAAGCGCGCAGGCAGTGAGCTGCGCCGGTTCGCCGCGGTGCATATTGAAATCCATATCCAGTTTTACGCGCGGCGTTTCCTTTTCGTAAAGCCGGGAAAGCTGCTTTAAAACGCCGGAGGCGGCAACCACATCTTCCTTGCTTCTGGTGCCAAACATTTCCGCGCCCGTTTTGCCGTTAAAATAGCCGCTTGTAAAACCGCTGCGGCTGAAAACGCTTTGCAGAGCGTTTCTGGTTTCCCTGCCGCACTCGCCGCGGATCTCCTCTTTTAAAGCGGTAACGGCAGCGGCGACATATTCGGGGCGTTTCATTCGGCCCTCTATTTTCAGACTGACTACGCCGAGTTTTTCAATCTTTTTCAGTTCATCGATGAGGCTCAAATCCTTGAGGCTGAGAACATGCGTTCCCCTGCCGCAGGCGGAAAACGGCAGACGGCAGGTCTGCGCGCAAAGCCCCCTGTTGCCGCTTCTCTGCCCGATCATGGCGGACATATAGCACTGCCCGGAAACGCTCATGCAAAGCGCGCCGTGCACAAAGAGTTCCAGTTCCATACCGGTGGAGGCGGCGATCTCCCGAATCTCTTGTTCGCTCATCTCACGCGGCAGAACAACGCGGGAGAAGCCAAGTTCTTCCAGTGTGGCAACGCCTGCCGGCGTCATCACACTGGTTTGGGTGGACGCGTGCAGACGCGCGCCCGGAAAACAGTTTCTGATCATCCCGGCAACGCCGAGATCCTGCACGATAAATCCGCTGACGCCGCAGGAAAGCGCATGGTGCACAAGGCTGTACGCTTCCTCAAATTCGCCGTCTTTACACAGGGTATTTACCGCAAGATAGATTTTGACTCCCCTTGCCGTGCAGTATTCGGCGGCGCGTTCCAATTCCTCATCATTAAAATTGCCGGCATTTCTGCGCGCGCTGAGCGATCTGCCTCCGAGGTAAACCGCATCCGCGCCGCATCTGACACCGGCAACAAGCGCATCCCACGAACCCGCGGGCGCTAAAATCTCTAACTGCATATATTACCTGAATACCCGACTCAGCCGTTCAGTTTTTCTCTGAGGTTGGATATTTCCCTATTGAGTCTTTCAATCTCCCTGCGGGCAACATCCACCTCCATGCGCGCTCTGGCGCTGTCCTCCAGATAATCCTTGATCTGCGCCCTTAAATTATCCGCGGAGGCAGTTGCTTTTTTGCAGGCATCCGCCTGATCCAGAGCAACAAGCACCGCGCACTGAATGGAGGAAAGGCTTGGATTCTGGGAAGAGATATTTTTCATTTCGCTGTCAATAAAATCGCCGAGTTCTTCAACGTATTCCGCGTCATCCTCCGTTATAATGGAATAAGTAGCGCCGCATATCTTGATCTGCACTTTATTTTTTGCCATATTTCACACTTCCGTAAATTAAATATAGATAGTTTTACAATTTTAGTATAACAGGATAATAAAATCTTGTCAATTAAAAAAAGATTTGGTATGATTAAGATTAAATTATACATAAAATTTTGAGAGGGCGTTCTTATGAAAATCAAAAGAACAAAAAATATTTTTTCACTTGAAACAGAAAGCTGCCAATATGTTTTCGGCGCGGGGAAAAACGGGCTGTATCACCTGCACTGGGGCAAAAAATGCCCGGCAGAAGATTTTGAAATCAGCGAGCTGACGGAGCAGAATTCCAACCACGCCGTTTTGGATTTTACCAAAACGGAATATGTGCCGTTCGGCGGAACCATGTATCGGGAATGCGCGCTGAAATGCACGTATGCGGACGGCTGCCGGGACACCGTGCTTGCTTTTGCAGACTGCAATATCAGGCAGGACGGCGCGGAGATCGTTATGAAAGACGATCAATACGGTTTGGAAGTTACGCTTGTTTACAGGTTGTTTGACAAAAGCGATGTCATTGAAAGATTCGCTGTGATCAAAAACGCTTCCGATAAAAAAATCATTCTGGAAAAAGCCGCAAGCGCAGAGATCAACCTGCCCGGCGACCGCGCCTACACCATTTTGAACGCAAACGGATCCTGGGGCGGAGAATTCAGAAAGACGCAGCAAAAGTTGGAAAGCGGCGCCATATCCTTTGAAAGCAGAAAAGGAACAACGGCGCATCACCACCTGCCGGCACTGATTGCGGCGGAGAAACCCGACGAAGACAACGGAGCGGTATATTTTGCCGTGCTTGCATGGGACGGGAATTTCAAAGTTTCCGCCGCGAGGGATTTTAACGGCGAAACAAGCGCTGTGATCGGGCTAAATGATTTTGATTTTTCAAAAACGCTGGAAAGCGGCGAAAAATTCAAAACGCCGTCCGTTTACTGCGGCATAGCGAACGGGCTTGGAGACATGAGCCGAATGATGCATGCATTTGCGGTTAAAAACGTTTTGCCGAAGCGGTTTGCTTATGAAGATCTGCCTGTGCTTTACAACAGCTGGGAAGCCACGGGATTTAATGTAAACGAGGCAGGGCAGTTGAAGCTTGCCAAGATTGCCGCAGAGATCGGATGCGAACTTTTTGTTATGGACGACGGCTGGTTTTCAAGCCGCATGTCTGACAGATCCGGACTGGGCGACTGGGATGTGAGCAAATTGAAATTCCCGCGCGGGCTGAAACCCCTGATTGACGGCGTAAATGCGCTGGGTATGGATTTCGGCATCTGGGTAGAACCGGAAATGGTGAACCCGCTTTCCGAACTTTACAGAAAGCATCCGGACTGGACATATCATTACGAAACGAGAAAGCCGAACCTGATGCGCAATCAGCTTGTGCTGAACATGACAAAACCGGAAGTGCAGAAATACATTCTGGATTTTCTGGATAAACTGCTGAGCGAAAACAACATCAAATACATTAAATGGGATATGAACCGCCCGTTTTCCGAAATCGGAACAGACAACCTGAAAAACGGAAAAGAACTGTGGTACCGGCATTCACGCGCCGTTTTTGATATTGTGGACGAACTGAAGAAAAAACATACAGACGTGCAGTTTGAAGCGTGCGCAAGCGGCGGCGGAAGAACGGATCTTGGCTCCCTGAGCCACTTTGACATGGTTTGGCCGAGCGACAATACCGACCCTGTGGACAGACTGGACATTCAGCAGGGCTACAGCCTGCTTTACCCGATCAAGTGCATGCGCGCATGGGTTACGGACACCAATAAAAAAGAGCGCCCCGTTTCCATGGCGTTTCGGTTTGCCGTTTCCATGCAGGGCTCTCTTTCCATAGGCGCAGACCTTACAAAACTGACCAAGGCAGAACTTGCCGATTGCAGGAAATATACAGCGCTTTACAAAAAGATACGCCACACCGTGCAGTTTGGCAGCCTTTACAGGATCATGAACTACGCGGAAGACAAGATCTACTTCACGGGATATGTAAACGAAAGCAAATCGCAGGCGGTCTATTTTGCCTGCACGGGTGCAAATTCTTTCTTCAACAACAGAAAGGTAACGCTTCGTTTTAAAGGGCTGGATGAAAATACGGTTTACAGCGTAAAATCTGAACACAGAAAATTCAAAAAGAGCGGTGCTTATCTGATGAACCGAGGCATTGACGTAAACTATTACAAGCCGCTTGAAGCAGAGATATTCGTGCTTGAAAAGGAATAAAACAAACCTTGCAGCGTAAATATAACAAAAAAAGATCCCGGAGGCGGCAAGCGCCGTTTCCGGGATCTTACTATATGCAAAAAATCAGTATTTTTTAAGTTTGTCCTCATCAAACGTTTCAAGAAATTCATCATACGTGCCTTTGTAATCGGTGATCTTTCCGTCTGCAATATCGATAATTCTGTCCGCAATCGTCTGAATAAACTGATGATCGTGCGAAGTGAACAACACCGTCTCCGGATAGCGGATCAGGCCGTTGTTCAGGGCGGTGATCGATTCCAGATCCAGATGGTTGGTCGGCTCGTCAAGCACCAAAACATTGGCGCCGCTGAGCATCATTTTGCAGAGCATGCATCTGACCCGTTCGCCGCCGGAAAGAACATTTGCCTTTTTCAGCGCATCATCCCCGCTGAAAAGCATTCTGCCGAGCCAGCTTCTGATATCCGCCTCTAAAGTCTGCGTGGTATACTGCCTGAGCCAGTCTACCAGCGTGAGATCCACGCCGTCAAAATATTTTGAATTATCGCTTGGGAAATAACTTTGCGTGGTGGTAACGCCCCATTTGAATTCGCCTTCATCCGGCTCCATTTCACCCATCAGAATATCAAACAGCGCCGTTTTGGCAACGGAATCGGACCCCACGAACGCAACTTTCTCACGCGGATGGATGATGAAAGAAACGTCATCCAGCACTTTTCTGTCCCCTATCGTTTTGGAAAGATGATCCACACGCAGCAGATCGTTTCCGCATTCCCGATCCGGCTTAAAATCCACATAAGGGAAACGGCGTGAAGAAACCGGCATTTCAATCATCTCCAGCGCATCCAGCTGCTTTTTACGGCTGGTTGCCTGCTTCGATTTTGACGCGTTTGCGGAGAAACGCTGAATAAAATCCTGAAGTTCTTTGATTTTCTGCTCGTTCTTCTTATTCTGATCACGCATTTGGCGCTGGCGCATCTGGGTATATTCATACCAGAAATCATAGTTGCCGGCATACATTGTGATCTTGCCGAAATCCACATCGCAGATATGCGTGCAGACCTTATTTAAGAAATGCCTGTCATGTGAAACAACGATTACGGTGTTTTCAAAATCCAGCAAAAAGTTTTCAAGCCAGCGTATGGCAGAAAGATCCAGATGGTTGGTCGGCTCGTCAAGCAGCAGAATATCCGGATTGCCGAAAAGTGCCTTGGCAAGCAGCACTTTTACCTTGAGATCGGCGGAAAGCTCGCCCATTTTCATATAGTGGTATTCATCCGTTACGCCCAGTTTATTCAGCATGAATTCCGCGTCGCTCTCCGCATTCCAGCCATCCAGATCGGCAAATTCAGCCTCCAGTTCTCCGGCGCGGATACCGTCCTCTTCAGAAAAATCCGGTTTTGCGTAAAGCGCGTCCTTTTCCTCCATGATCTGGATCAGGCGCGGATTGCCCATAAGCACGGTGCGCACCACTTCATAATCGTCATATTTAAAATGGTCCTGCTCCAAAACGGAAAGACGTTCGCCCGGCGTGATCACAACCTCGCCCTTCTGCGGCTCCAGTTCGCCGCTCAGAACTTTTAAGAACGTGGATTTGCCGGCGCCGTTCGCGCCGATTATGCCGTAGCAGTTGCCCGCCGAGAACACAACGTTTACGCGCTCAAACAGCGCGCGCCCGCCGAACTGAACCGTAACATTATTTGCCTGGATCATAATGAAATCCCCCGATAAACCATTAATTTTAAGCCATTTTTTATTTTATCCTTTTTGATCTGCTATATTTTACTACACTTACTATATAATTACAAGTATTATTTATTTATTAATAAAGGTTGATTTTAAAGGTGCGCAAAGGTATAATACTTTAAAAGGCAATATTCGGTCTGTTGCGGCGGCATTGCCGCGGGAGGATACTATGGAAATTAAGATCGCACCGTCCGTTTTGGCGGCGGATTACGCAAACCTGGAAACCGAACTGAAAAAGTGTGAAAAAGCGCAGTATATCCATTTGGATGTGATGGACGGCCATTTTGTGCCGAATATATCCATAGGCGCGCCGGTCATTAAGGCGATTCGGGCGGTTACAAAGGTGCCGTTTGACGTTCACCTGATGATCTCCCACCCGTTAAAATACATAGAGGATTTTGCAAACGCGGGGGCGGACATCATCTGCTTTCACATGGAAAGCGAAAGCGACACGCAGGAGACGATAGACAAAATTCTAAAATCCGGATGCAGGGCGGCGCTTGCGATCAAGCCCAAAACACCGGCATCCGCTGTGCTGCCGTATCTGAGCAAACTTTCCATGGTGCTTGTGATGACGGTTGAGCCGGGATTCGGCGGCCAGAGCTTTATGGCGGATATGATGCCAAAGATAGAAGAAATCAGAAACGCCGCGCCGGACCTGGATATTGAAGTAGACGGCGGCATCAACGCCGAAACCATTAAAACGGCATCCGCCGCAGGCGCAAACGTATTTGTTGCCGGCAGCGCCGTATTCAAGAGCGAAGATCCGGAAAAAACGATAGAAATGCTCAAAGAAAATGCAAAGAGTGTGAAAAAAGCATGAAAAAGAAACGCTTTTACAAAAATGTAAAGCGCAACACAAAATGGACGGAAGAAGAAAAAGGCTATCCGATCGACTTTGCCGATAAATATGCCTCTGACGAAGGCATTTATTCAGACAAGTTTGATTATATGCGCCCCAAGATCAAGAAAAAGCGCAAACACAAAGCGCAGGCACGCACGCTACTGAAACGGCTGGGCATTGTTGTATTATGCCTGATCATCGTTGGCATAGGTTACACCGGAATGGACGTGTACATGATGCGAAACGGCATGCCGCAGATGAGCGCTGAAGCTGACGCCCCGGCAGACAGCATGATAAATGAAGTGAAGTTTGACCTGCACTGCGCTTATGAGGACAGCATTTCCATGGACGGTTCCGTGATTTTGGATTCCGTGATCACGAACCTGACGGCAAACGCCTACAACAGTGTTGCGATCGATATTAAGCGGGATAACGGCACAATCGGTTACCGCAGCGCCCTTGCCACGGTGGACGCGTACAGCGCGGCGGCATTTGAGGCAACGGATCTGCACAATTCTGTTATGAAACTCAGCGAACAGGATATACTTACCGTAGGCGTGGTTTACTGTTATCTGGATAATTTGGTGCCGCGGCAGGACCGATCTGTTGCACTGCTTGACGGCAACGGACTGCCGTATGAAGATTCGCGCGGAAACACTTATCTGAACCCGAATTCCGAAACCGTTTACAAATATATCAAAGATATCATTGCCGAAGCTGCGGAAATGGGCGTTTCCGTATTTGTGCTGCGCGGAACAGAGATTCCGGAAAGCGCGGGCAGCGGTTTTTCGGATGGATTTGAAACACTTTCCGCCAGACTTTACGAAGATATCGGCACAAATATCAAACTGCTTGAGGGCGTTGAAGTGGATATTGACGATTCGCTCGTGCAGGCAGTTGCCGGTGAGGATCAGGAGAGCGAAAGCACGGAAAACGAAGAAGAAAACAGCACCCAGGAAAACGGCAGTACGGAAGAAACCTCTGCCGCACAAACAGCGGGAGACAGAATCCTGAATTTATTTGACGAAGATCTTGGAAACAGCAGGATCTATCTGGTCAGTGTTTCGGGCAACGCCCCGCAAATAAAAACTGTTTTGGAGGAAGGCGGAGTAGAATCCTTTATTCTGCGGCAGTCTGACTAAGCGAAAGCGCATAACAGCCTGACTGCCAAACGCCGAAAGATTATGAAAAAAGTAATAACTGTTTTAGTAAGCATATTTTGTATATTCAGCACAAACCTGTTTGCAAGCGCCGCCGAAGCACCGATTCAAAACGCGCCGTATCTGGAAAGCATAACCTTTTCGAATGCGGAGATCGACGGCGGGTTCCGAACGGGGGAAACCTATTTTACCCTGACGCTTCAAAACCCGGAGCAGAGCGCAGCGCTGCAAAGTTATAAAGTAAACGGAAACGCAAATGTGATTGCAACCTACGAATATGACAACGCAAACCGCCAGACCGGGATCACAGTTACGCTGGAATTTGACAGCGGCAGCGTCATATACACTTTTACATATTCCAACGCGCCGGAATACGAGATCAATTCAAACGCCAATCTTGCCGGCATAAGCTGCGAATATGGCGAGGTGCGCCCCGAGATCAACGGGGAGGACACCGTATACAAACTATATGTGCCGAGCGATCTTACAGAGATCCATATAACCCCGGTAACGCAGGATATAAACGCCACGGCAACCGCAATGCCGGTTACACTGCGTGAAGGGCAGGAAACAGAAATCTCCGTAACCGTTACCGCATCAGACGGCAACACAAAAAAATACACGTTTGAAGTTACCAGAGTAAATAAGACCGTGGAAGAAGTAAAGGCAGAAATGGCTGCACCGGGATATGTTTCCTTTGTGGAAGGGGAACGGTTTTATGAACAGCCGGTATTCGCCGTTACTGCCGGCGCCGTGGTTGGCGGACTGATTGTGATTCTGATCATTGCGGCAATCGTAAAGCGCGTTGCTGCCAACCCATACGATGAGGATGAAAAGGATTTTTACGCAGCTGCAAAATAAGGCGCACCATACACATACGGGATAAACGCATGAAAGGAGTGAGCTCGTGGAACTGGAGGAAATGCTTGCCTATACGGACAGGCTGCATAACGAAAAAAACATAAGAGAATTAAAGCGGTTCCTAAATGAGCTTAACCCTGCGGATATTGCACAGCTGCTGGAATCCATAGCCAACGAAAAGAAACGCATGTTTCTTTTCAGAATGCTTACAAAAGAAAACGCCGCGGAAACCTTTGTTGAGTTTGACGGCGATACGCAGGAAAGCCTGATACGCTCTTTTTCCGACTCCGAACTGAAAGAAGTGTTGGACGAGCTTTACATTGACGACGCCGCCGACATTGTTGAGGAAATGCCCGCCTCTGTTGTGAAAAGAATTCTGAAAAATACAGACAGCGAAATGCGAGAGGCAATCAATTCCATACTGAAATACCCCGAGGATTCGGCAGGCTCCATCATGACGCCGGAATTTGTTGATCTGAAGCGGGATATGACGGTGGAAGACGCCTTTAAGCGCATTCGGCGCACGGGTGTGGATAAAGAGACGATCTACACCTGCTATGTAACGGACGCGTCGCGGCATTTGCTTGGCGTTACCACGGTTAAGGAACTTTTGCTGCATGACGCAGACAACAAAATTGAAGAGCTGATGGAAACCAATGTAATTTCCGTAAACACGCTGGATGACCAAGAAAAAGCGTCTGCGCTGCTTTCAAAATACGATTTTCTTGCGCTGCCCGTTGTAGATATGGAAAACCGGCTGGTGGGCATCATAACCGTAGACGATGTCATCGACGTATTGCAGGAAGAAAACACGGAAGACATTCAGAAGATGGCGGCAATCGTGCCAACAGACACGCCGTATTTAAAAACAAGCGTTATAGAAACATTTAAAAAGCGTATCCCTTGGCTGTTGCTGCTTATGATATCGGCAACCATCACGAGCCAGATCCTGACGAATTTTGAAAACAAACTGGCATCCGTTGCCACGCTGATTGCCTTTATTCCGATGCTGATGGGCACGGGCGGTAATTCGGGCGGTCAATCCAGCGTTACGATCGTTCGCGCGCTTTCCCTTGGGGAGATCTCGCTGAAAGATATCTTCAAAGTGATCTGGAAAGAAGTCCGCGTCGGCATAGTCTGCGGGCTTGTGCTGGCGGCGGTGTGCTTTGTAAAACTGCTGCTGTTTGATAAATACGTACTGGGAAACAGCGAGATCACCGTTATAATCTCACTTGTGGTCAGCCTGACGATCGTTGTGGAAGTGGTGTTTTCCAAAGTGATTGGCTGCTGCCTGCCCATTATTGCAAAAAAATGCGGATTTGACCCCGCCGTTATGGCAAATCCGTTTATCACCACGATCACGGACGCGGTATCCCTGCTGATCTATATTCTGTTTGCGTCCGTTCTGCTGGGGATTTGATAATAAGGATAAATGTGATATAAAAAAGGATCCGACCTGCCGGTGCGCAAGTCAGATCCTTTTTCTTATGTGTATTTCGCTAAAAACAGCGAACCTGATCAGTATGTAATATTATCCGTTGTGATATACTTTACACCAAGAGATGCAAGCCGGTCTGCCGCGGCAGGGTCATTCACCGTCCACGCGCCAACCGTTAAGCCGGCGTCTATGCACTTTTGGATCACTTCATCCGTGTTTTCCTCTTTGGCGTAATTAAAATCAATGCCGCAGTCTCCGCCGAGGGCAAGCGCCATATCGATATCTTCATCCGTGATTTCCTGCACCAGATACCAGCAAGGCGCGTCCGTAAGTTTGCGCATTGCGGTAAGATCCTCATAATGGAAAGAGATAAACACGGGTTTCAGATCCGGATAACCGGCAAGGATATCTATGATCTCACTATAATACTCCGTATTATTCGCGCTTTTGAGTTCTATGACCGGCACCATCTGATATTTGCTGCAAATATCCAGATATTCCTCCAGCGTGCACATCTTCAGCGAATCGTAATCGCCGATATTGGAACCGTTATCCACCGTTTCCTGCATCAATTCCTCATAGGTCTTTTTCTCCACCATGCTGGGTTCCCCGGTCATACGGTAGGTGATCGGGTCATGATGAATGACCCAAACGCCGTCCGCCGTGCGGTAAACATCACATTCTGCGCCGTAATACCCTGCCTTGCCCGCCTCTTCAAACGCGGGCGCGGTATTTTCAGGCGCAACGGCTCTAAAGCCCCTGTGCGCCACGAGTTCCACATCCTGCGAAGTCTGGTAAACCGTATAATCCGGCGTTTTGCAATACCAGTTGAGCGCAACAAGGCCTGCCGCAACGATCAGGATGATCAGCGCAAGCAAAACGCACAGCACAATGATAACGACTTTTTTCTTTTTACTCATTTTCTTTTTTTCGGTTTCACTCATCAGTATTTTCCTCCTCTTCGGTTTCCGTCTCACGCTTTGGGAATTTCAGAATACGCTGTGTATCCTCAATAAATTCGCCGTTTTTCCACTCGCCTTTAATGCCTTTGGCGCTCATGCCAAGCTGAAAATGGAGCTGCGCGATGCCGAAATCAATACTTTTATCCGAATACGGCTCGCTTACACTGGCGGTAATTCTGCCGTTTTCGTACCTGAATTTAACCGGGCGGCGGTTCACGGAACTCGGCGCCTTTTCAACAAGGCGCATAGCAAACACGATCTCCTCCGGTAATTTTGTATCGCAAGCCTCAAACATCTTCTGATACGGTTTGCTTTTTTTATGGGTGGTGTTATACATGATCTTTTCTTTAAAACTTTTATTGGGGGAAACATTGCCGAGCGCAATTACGCAGTAAAGGCGAACGCCTTTTGGAAGATCCAGTTTTTCAAGCACCTTGTTTTCATTATATGTGCCAACCCAACAGGTGCCGATGCCGTGAAAAGTGCACTGCAAAACGATTGTTTCGCCCCAGTAGCCGCATGCCTCTCTTGCCGGGATTGTATCCGCGCCGCAAACGGCGATGAGACTGGTCATTCCCGAATGAAGATTGAAAGCAAAGCGGCCGTCATCCATAAAAACGAAATGCAGCCCCGCTTTTTGATTCACATAAGCCACCAAATCCTTGATGACCTGTTTGGTATCCGGATCCAAAGGGTGATTTTTAAAGGTGCGCCTGGACGAGCGCATATCGATCGCCTTTAAATACTCCTCATTTGTCATTTGCTATTTCCCCCAGTTATCTATAACGGACATCAATTTGCCGTATTCCTTTGTTGTAATATTATCCGGCTGCGTAACAAGCATACGTTTCATTTCAAATTTTGTATTTACCGTCCACACGGAAAGTTTGTAGCCGTTTTCGTGCAGCAGATTAGAGAGCGTTGCGCAGGCGTATTTATAATTGCAGTTGATGCCCACGGCGCCCGTTTCCTTGAGCAGATCTATGATCTTAACCTTATAATCATCCGTAAAGATCTTGATGCGTGAAGGCTGGCAGTTTAAATAATAATCCATATCCGCGCAGGAGGATTCCTTAACTGCGTTTACATTCATCTGATCAATCCCCGTTAAAAACGCGCGGCTCAGAAGGTTATATTCCACCAGCATATCATGCAGGGGATCAAGCGTTCTGGTTTCCTTGATATCCAGATTAATCAGGCAGTCATCCTGCTGCAAAAGCGCAAACACATCGGCAAGCGGCGTACCCTCGTTATTCATAACCACAATATCATGGCTGATCACAAGGGTTTTATCCGGCCGCTGGCGGATATCTATTTCTATGATCTGCACATTATTTTCAATTGCCGCCTGAACGGATTCCATTGAATTTTCAGGCGTATCAAACGCGCCTGTATGCGCCGTTACCGTAAATCCCTGCACGAAAGTCAAAGTCCTTTCATCATATGTTTTATTGATGGCATATGCCGTTACGCCGATTACAAGGCAAACGGAAAGCAAAAAGGAGATCACCTGATAGCTGAAATGCTTTGCCCAGGTGGGAGTCATATTCCGTTTTAGAAACTTTTTGAATTTCTGCCATCTGGTTATCTTTTCAGCCATGGAAAAACCTCTTGTAAAAAAAGGGCATTAAACGAAACCGTTTAACGCCCCTTGAAAAATCAATCCTGCCTGCTGCCGGAATAGTTAGGAGCCTCTTTTGTGATATACACGTCATGCGGGTGACTTTCAACAAGTCCGGCGCCTGTGATCTTGATAAATCTGGCATTTGTGCGCAGTTCTTGAATATTGTGGCAGCCAACATAGCCCATACCGGAGCGCAGACCGCCCATCATCTGATAAACCGTGTCGCCAACCGGTCCTTTATAAGGGACACGGCCCTCTACGCCTTCCGGCACGAATTTCTTTGTGCCGGTTTGGAAATATCTGTCCGCCGAGCCTTTGCTCATGGCGCCGAGCGAACCCATGCCGCGGTACACTTTAAACTGACGGCCCTGATAAATTTCCGTTTCACCGGGAGATTCCTCACAGCCGGCTACAAGTGAGCCGACCATAACAACACTGCCGCCCGCGGCAATGGCTTTCACGATCTCGCCGCTGTATTTGATACCGCCGTCCGCAATGATCGGAACACCATATTTATCCGCCATTTCAGCACTGTCATAAATAGCGGTGATCTGCGGCACGCCGATGCCGGCAACAACACGTGTTGTGCAGATGGAGCCGGGGCCTATGCCGACCTTAACGGCATCCGCGCCTGCTTTAATCAGCGCTTCAGTTGCCTCTGCCGTTGCAACATTGCCTGCGATCAGGGAAATCTGAGGAAATGCGTTTTTAACGGTATCAACCGCTTTCATGATATTCTTGGAATGGCCGTGCGCCGAATCCAGCACAAGCGCGTCCACATGCGCATCCACAAGCGCTTTTGCACGAGCTAACATATCGCCTGTAATACCGACCGCCGCGGCGCAGAGCAATCTATCCTGCGAATCGCGGGCCGTATTCGGATACTTCAGGCTCTTTTCAATATCCTTAATCGTTACAAGCCCTGTAAGTTTTCCGTTTTGATCAATAAGAGGAAGTTTTTCCACCTTGGACGCCATCAGGATCTTTTTCGCTTCTTCCAGCGTTGTGCCGCTCATGGCGGTAACCAGTTTTTCTTTTGGCGTCATTACATCCGCGATCTTAACGGAATAATCCGTCATAAAACGCATATCGCGGTTTGTGAGGATGCCCACAAGGGTGCCGTCCTCCTCACAGATCGGAACGCCGCTGATCTTATATTTGCGCATCAGATTTTCCGCATCCTGCGCCGTATTCTGCGGATAAAGGAAAAACGGATCCGAAATAACGCCGTTTTCCGATCTTTTAACTTTATCCACTTCTGTTGCCTGATCCTCGATCGTCATATTCTTGTGTATTACGCCGATGCCGCCCTCGCGCGCAATAGCGATCGCCATAGTGGATTCCGTTACGGTATCCATGGCAGAAGTCATAAGAGGAATATTAAGCTTGATGTGTTTTGTTAACTGTGTGGAAAGATCCACCTCGTTGGGAAGCACATCGCTTTCCGCCGGAATAAGCAGAACATCATCAAACGTGAGCCCCTCTTTCACAAATTTAGCGCCGTATTCGCCCATTTCATCATCCTCCTTGAAAATTGTTGTTATATTTAATCTATAATATCATAAAACAGCATATAGAATCAAGAGTTATTTTTCGCACACATCCACGATTTCGGCAACGGTATCGTCTATCGTATTTCCATCGCAGTCTATGATATGATCCGCGTATTTTTCATAAAGCGGCCGGCGCTCGTTATACATATCCAGCAGCGTTTCCCCGTTTTCCAGAACGATTCCGCGGGTAGAAAGATTTTTAATGCGCTTTTTCATCTCGTCATAACTTAAATGCATATAGATGACCTTGCCCATACTTTTCAGATGCGCCATGGCTTTCGGGCTGTAGACCACGCTGCCGCCCGTGGCGATCACCGTGCCTTTAATATCCAGAGAAAGCACTGCCGCCTCCTCCGCCCTTTTAAATTCCGCGGTGCCTTTTTCATTGATGATCTGCTGCAGGCGTTTGTTTTCCATGCTCTGTATGAGCAGATCCGTATCAAAAAAATTCTTTAACAGAATTTTCGCGGCAAGCACACCGCAGGTGGATTTTCCGGCGCCGGGCATACCGATCAGAATAATATTTTCTTCGTTTAGGAGCGGTTTTTTCATTTCTTTACACCAACCTGCCTGCAGATTTCTTTCATTTTGCACGACTCACACTTTGGTTTCCTTGCCGAACACACATCCCTGCCGAACAAGACGATCCTGTGGCAAAAATCTGAGCCCTCGGCAGGCGGAATGATCTTTTTGAGTGCAAATTCTATTTTTTTCGGATCTTTTTCCGCCACAAGACCGATGCGGTTTGTGATCCGGATACAATGCGTATCCACCACGATTGCCTCTTTGCCGTAAACATCGCCAACGATCAGATTTGCCGTTTTTCTGCCCACGCCGGGCAGGGTGATCAGATCTTCTATATTATCCGGCACCACGCCGCCGAAATCGCTTATTATCTTTTGAGCCATACCGACTATAGACTGCGCCTTGCTCTTATAAAAGCCGCAGGAATGTATGTATGTTTCCACTTCGGAAACATCAGCGTCTGCAAAATCCTGCATGGTTTTAAAGCGGTCAAAAAGAGCGGGCGTTACAAGATTTACCCTTGCATCCGTGCACTGCGCCGAAAGCCGCACGGCAACAAGCAGTTGAAACGGATCTTTATATTCCAGTGAGCAGATCGCGTCCGGGTAAAGTTCTTTCAGGATCTCCACCGCTTTAAGCGCTCTTTCCTTTTTCGTCATAGAATCTCCTCTTTACTTACGGTTTTTATCCGTGTTTTTGATCTTATCCCAGTAAGCCTGAAACGCCTGCTCGTTTTTATTTTTACCGGGAATATAATATTTTGTGTTTTTCAGTTTATCCGGCATATACTGCTGCCGAACCCAATGAGTTTCAAAATCATGCGGATAAACATAAAACTGGCCTTTCACCGCCGCGTCCTCGCCGTCAAAATGCTGATTCTGAAGATTGCGCGGAACCGCGCCGTAATTGCCTTTTTCCACATCTGCCATAGCAGCGTCTATCGCCGCCTCGCCGGCATTGCTTTTCGGGGATACGGAAACCAGAATCACCGCATCCGCCAAAGGAATACGCGCCTCCGGCAAACCGACAGCCATAGCCGTATCCACCGCCGCTTTTACAATTGGAAGGATCTGCGGATACGCAAGGCCTACATCCTCGCTGGCACACACAAGCAGCCTGCGGCAGGCAGACGGCAGATCACCCGCGGCAAGCAGGCGGGCAAGATAGTGCAGGGCAGCGTCCGGATCCGAACCGCGCATGCTTTTCTGATAAGCGGAAATGATATCGTAGTGCTCATCGCCCTCCCGGTCATACCGCACGGAACTGGACTGGGTAAGCTGCGCTGCCGTTTCCAGTGTGATATGCTTTTCTCCGTTTTCCGCAGGGGTAACGAAAAAGCAGTTTTCAGCGGTATTAAGGGCTTTGCGCACATCGCCCGAACAGCCTTTGGCAATCTTTTCCAAAACAGGCTCCTCTACCGATACATGAACGCCGTTTTCACTGCCGAGGATGCGGAACCCTCTTTTTACGGCAGGCACAATATCCTGCCATGCAACGCTTTTGAATTCAAACACGGTGGAACGCGACAGCACAGCCGGATAGATATAGAAATAAGGATTTTCCGTTGTGGACGCGATCAGCGTGATCTTGCCATTTTCTATGTATTCCAGCAGGCTCTGCTGCTGGCGCTTGTTGAAATATTGGATCTCATCCAGATAGAGCAAAACGCCGTTTACCGTTTCAAACGTATCCAGTTCGGATACGATCTCTTTTATATCTTTGGTGGAGGCATTTGTGCCGTTCAGGCGGCGCAGTGCCTTATTGGTTTTCTTTGCAATGATGGACGCAACCGTTGTTTTCCCGGTGCCGGACGGGCCGTAAAAAATCAAATTTGGGATATTGCCGCTTTGAATCAAATTATAGAGCGGCTTGCCCGGCGCAAGCAGATGGCGCTGGCCCACAACATCTGAAAGCTCAGTTGGCCGTATTCTGGAAGCAAGCGGATCATTCATGATGGTTCTCCTTTTCAAGCGCGGCCTTTTTTGAAAACGCGCAGCCACAGAAATTCTGGCGGTATAGAGCATACTGCCTGGAGAGTTCTATGGAGCGCTTATAGCCCTCTTTTTTCTTAAAATCGGACGGCAACCACTGAACGCCGTATTTTTCCGCAACCTCATAGCCGATCTCATTGATCTTCTGGGCGTTTTTGAGCGGGCTTATGGAAAGTGTGGTGCAAAAATAATCAAAGCCTTTTTCCTTGGCAAGGCGGGCGGTTTCCTCCAGCCGCAGCCTGTAACACCGAAAACAGCGTTCGCCGCCCTCCGGGCAATCCTCCAGCCCCTTGGCAATCTGCAAAAAATCGCCGTAATCATAATGCCCTTCTATAATATCCACCGGGTTTTCAAAAGGCATTCCTGCAAGCAGGCGTTTTTCCTCTGCAAGTCTTTTTTCAAACTCAGCCTCAGGGGAAATATTCGGATTATAATAAAACACGGTTATCCTGAAATACGGATTCAGATATTCAAGGCAGGCGCTGGAACACGGCGCACAGCACGCATGAATTAAAAGAGAGGGCATAGTATGCTCTCTCTTGTTTTCTTCTATAATGGATTCGGTTTGTTTACTGTAATTGATCTTATTCATAACTTATTTGCTTAAATAGTTTTTCGGATTGATTCTTGTGCCGCCCACACGGATCTCAAAATGGCAGTGCGGGCCGGTGGAATTGCCGGTTGAGCCGGATTTTGCAATCTGCTGGCCTTTATAAACGGAATCGCCGGGCGAGACAAGTATTTCTGAATTATGGGCATAAAGCGTAAAGACCTTATCTCCGTTTGCATCTGTGCCGTGATAGATAAGCACATAATAGCCATAACTGTAATCCAGACGTTTCACGCCGGCTACAACACCCTTTTGCGCCGCCACTACCTTTGTGCCCGTGGGGCACGGAAAATCAATGCCGCCGTGATAGGAGCCGTTGCTGTAGTTCGGGAACCCGGCGGAAACCGTGTAATGCCCCGGAACAGGATACGTCATATTATAAACGCCGTCCGACCTATTATAAACGTCCGTGTCATTATAGATCACGGTAGGTTTTTCATCTCTGTCTCCCGTTGTGAAATCAGAAACTTCATCGGGAGAGATGATGCCGTTCATCAGATCCTCGATCTGCTGCTCTGCGGCATCGGTAAGCGCCTGATCCTCATTTCTGTATTCCGTATACATGCCTGTTTCGGCGGTAAGCTGGGCAAAAAGCTGATCACTTTCCGCTTTATCCTGCGCAAGTGTAATCTTCTTTGAGGCAATATTTTCCTGTGCCTGTGTAAGAGAATCCTGCTTATATTTGAGTTCATTCTGCTGGGAAAGCAGCGTCATATTCATTGCGTCAAGCGCTGTTTTCTTTTCATTCAGATCCGATTCACGCGCCAGGATCTGCTCCGTTTGCTCCTGAATCTCCTGCAGCAGTTGTGCATCACTCTTGGAGACTGCTTTGATCATTTCATAGCGGGTGAGAAAACTGGAAATATCGCTGCACGTTAAAAGCGCAGTGAGCAGATTGTAATTGCCGGATATGTAAATGGCGCGTATACGAAGGCAATACGCATCATACTTTGCCATGAATTTCTCATTCAGGTCATCCAACTCCGCCTGAACCTTATCCACTTCCGCCTGCAGCGTATCTGCCTGCTTTTGGTTTTCCTCTATACTGGTTTGCAGGACTTTGATATCTTCCTCATACTCCAGCACCTGCTCATCCAAAACCGTAAGCTGCTGATTGATAATGCCGATTTTTTCATCCAGCGCGTTAATATATTCTTCCGTATTTTTGGAATCTGCCGCAAGCGCCGCAAGACGCTGCTCCGCCGCTTTGAGATCGGCATCCAGCACGGCGATCTGCGCTTCCAGTTTCTTTCTTGCCTCTTCGCGTTTTTCCTCTTCCGTCATCTGCGGAGCCGTTGTGCTTTCCGGTTCCGATGCCGTGGTATCGGCTGCGACAGCGGGAACCAGACCTGCCGAAAGCGGCGTAATTGCCATGACTGCCGCTAACACGGCGGACAGTATTTTATTGGATCGTTTGTAATGCATTCGATTCAGCGACCTTATAATAAATTTTTACCCTTTATGATTCATGCCTGCCTTTACGGGAGGTAAAGCGCAGGGTTTTTACAAGCCGAATAACTGGAGCTCGGGGTGCGCACTTCAAAATGGCAGTGCGGGCCGGTGGAATTGCCGGTTGAGCCGGATTTTGCGATCTGCTGGCCTTTTTCCACGTGCTGCCCTTCTGAAACCAGCCGTTCTGAATTATGGGCGTAAAGCGTATAAACGTTATCCCCGGAAGCCATTTTTTTATCGTGTTTGATTACGATATATCTGCCGTAACTTCTGTAAGTGCCGTCCGCATTTTTCAGATCGGCGGAAATGATAACCGTGCCCGATTCAGCGGCAACAACCTTTGAGCCGGTGGGACAACTGAAATCCGCACCGCTGTGCCCGGAATACTCGCCGAACGCGCAGGTGATTGTTGTTTGCGACGGAACGGGATAAGTTAGGCTGATCGTGCCGCTGCCCGAACCGCCGGAAGTTGTTCCCCCGCCTGAACCGGAGGATCCGCCTGAATCCGGCTTTTGCGTTGGCGGTTCGGTAGCCGGAGGCGTCTGCTCCTCATATTTATCTTCTGCGGCTTCTATGGCGGCGTCTACTTCTGCCATAGCCGCTTTGTTATCTTCCAGATACTCGGTATAATTACCGGTTTCATCATTCAGCTGCTTTAAAAGCGCGTTCGCATCGCCGCGCTCTTTATCCAGTTCTGTTTTTTTATCTTCCAGTTCCTGCTGTTTCTGTTCCAGTTCCGGTATCGCCGCCTCCAGCGACGTTCTGGTGTTCTGCAGCGTAACCTGCGTTACCTGAAGTTCGGCTCTTTTTTGGGTGATCGCATCGCGGGAGGTATTAATCTCATCTATTTCCGAATTAATGGATTCCAGCAGTTTGCCGTCCATCTCCGAAACGCGCTTGATCATTTCAAGCCTTGTTAAAAACTGGGAAATATCATTACTTGTGATCAGAAATACAAGAACATTCGTTTCACCACTGATATACATGGCGCGCATGCGCTTGGAAAACGCCTGATATGTGCCGGAAAATTCTTCTTCCGCCGCGGCGCAGTCTTTTTGCAGCTGCTCAATATCTTTGCCGATCGAATCGATCTCCTTTTCGTTTTCGGCATATGCGGTCTTTAAAATCTCTACCTGATCTTTATCCTGATCCACTTCGCTGCTGACCAGATCATACTGGCGGTCCAGATACGTAATCTTTTCATTCAGCGTATCAAAATACTCCTGTGTGCTTGCGGACTGTGCCTCCAGATCCCGCAATTTGTTTTCCGCCTCTTTAATACGCTGTTCCAACTGGGCCTTTTCCTGCTGGGGTGTGAGTTCCGCGGCAGAAACGCTGACTGCATGCGGCGCGGGATAAAAAGCAAACAAAAAAACAAACAGTGAAGCCAATAAAACGCTTACACTTCTTTTGAATAAGACAAATCGTTTCATTGACTCCACTTCCTATTATATAATAAATCAGACCGACTGTAAATATTATTTACAATCTTTTTATATGTATTAAATTTTGTAATTAAAAATTAAAGGTAACTCATTGGATTAACTCTGGTGCCGTTTAACCGCACCTCAAAGTGAACGTGAGGGCCTGTGGCGTTGCCGGATTCACCCGAATAAGCAATGATCTGCCCCTTTGAAACTTTATCTCCAACGCCTACAACAAGCGAGGAATTGTGCGCATAAAGCGTGGAAAGGCCGTTGCCGTGATCGATCAGGATATACTGACCGTAACTGTAAGTCAGTTTTTTGGCAATAACTACAACGCCGGAATCGGAAGCATGAACGGCAGTGCCCGTTGGGCAGGGCCAGTCTACGCCGCCGTGATAAGAGCCGTTGCTGTAATTCGGATAACCTGCAGAGATCTGCCTGTAGCTGGTTGGGTAAGCAAGCTGACCGGTGCCGGGGTTATAATTGCCGCTGCCCGGCTTATTGCTGCCGGAGCCGCTGAGGGCGTTATTGATCTCCGCCTCAATCTGCCTTTTCTGCTCTTGATTCGTATCTATTGTTTCCTTAACTTCAGACCGTTTATCATCAAGTGACGCAAGCGCGGCATTACACTCTTCCACCTCTGCGTTAAGTTCTGCCTTGGAAGAATTGTATTCATCAATGGATTTCTGAAGTTCCTGCTTGCGGGAATTGAGGCTGTCCTTATCCTTGCCGAGCTGGATCTTGTTGTTTGCAAGTTCCTCGCGCTCTTTATTGATTTCCTCCATTTTGGTCATAAGATCATCCAGCGTAGCGCTGTCCTGCTCCGAAACAGATTTTACCATTTCCGCACGGGTCAGAATGGAACTGATGTCGCCGCTTTCCAGCAGAACTTCCAGCATGGAAACATTGCCGGAGATATACATGGCGCGCAGTCTTTGGCAGTATTCTTCGTAAACGCCGTCAAATTCCTGCTCTTTTTTCTCTATCTCCTTTTCGGCTTTGTTGATCTCTGCCTGCGTTTCATCTATTCTTTTCTGAACCGCATCAATCTCACTTTGCAGATCATCGCGGTTGCTTTCCAGCGCATCCAGCTTGTCCTGAAGCAGATCTATTTTTTTCATGAGGGCGTCAGAATACGCTTTTTTATCCGCAACCTGATCATCAAGGGAATCCAGCTCTTTCTGCGCCTCTTTGATATTTTGATTGATCTTGTCCAGTTTGCTCTGCGAACTGGTTTTTGCCTGTGCGGTAAATGCTGATGAAAAAACGAGCATCAAACTGAGCACAAGACAAAAGATTCGTAAAATTCCTCTGTTTTTCATTTTAGATTGCACTGATTTCACTGCCTTCCCTGTTAAGATATCTGCCCATGGAGATCAACGCGCCGCCGACACCGGTTACAATGCCGATTGCAATGAAAATTCCAAGCATCGGAAGGGCGTAATCCGCAAAATTCAGCGCGTCCAGCTGCAGCGAGGACAAAAGATCGCTGAACTGATGAATGGCAAATTCATAAAACGCCCACACAAGGCCAAGCGAAATCACGCCGGAAATGATACCCAGAATCATGCCTTCCACCACAAAGGGCAGCCGGACGAAACTGTTTGTTGCGCCAACGGATTTCATAATACTGATCTCCAGCCTTCTGGAATAAACGGTAAGTTTGATCGTATTGGAAATAATAAACACACTGATTGCCAGCAGGACGGCTACGATCACGATGGAAATGACCTCAACGCCGTGGCGTATGGTAACCAGTTTTTCGGCAAGGTCTTTATTTTCCCGAATGGTATCGATATGATCCAACTGCTCAATCTGAGAAACAGTCTGGTCAAAATAAGTCAGGTCATCCACCGTAACTTTAAACGCATCCGGCAGCGGAATATCCGAACTGATTTCCGTAAAGAACTGCGCCTGTGCCTCTTCCATGGTGGAGAGCTGATCTGCCCACGCGTCCTCCTTGGGAACAAACTCTACTTCTTTCACGTTGTCAAGCCCTTTAAGCTGTGTATCCATTGCGGCGATATCCGCATCAGAAGTATCATCCTGAATATAGACCATGACCACGTTTTCCTCTTCAATCCTGCCGAGCAGGGATTCGATGTTGAGGAAGATCATGGAAGCGCAGCCGATCAGAACAAGACAGCTCATCAAAACACAGATGGAGGCTATACTCATCATTCTGTTTGACCACGTATTTCTGAAACCCTCTTTGAAGAGGTATCTGAAACTGGAACCCGTCATCAGTCCTCACCTCCGTCTTTTGCGTCTTCTTTTTCTGCGGGTGAAGAACCGTCGTCAATAGATTCAAAAATATCCTCTATCTCGCTGCCGAGTTTAACATCCTCGTTAAAGAAATACATATCCGTTGCTTTTTCCGGCTGCGCCGATTCAAACTGCGCATGCGTGGGATCCGGCGTATCGGAAACCACCTCTCCGTTTTTGATCACGATAACACGGCGGGGGAACGCCTTAACCAGCGTATGCTCGTGCGTTACCATAATAACGGTGGTGCCGTTGTTGTTGATCTTGGTAAGCATCTCCACGATCTCGTGGCTCATTTCGGGGTCTACGTTACCGGTAGGCTCGTCCGCAATGATCAGTTTGGGGTTGTTTACAAGCGCCCTTGCCAGAGAGACCCTCTGCTGCTCGCCGCCGGAAAGCTCATTCGGCATGGAACGGGCTTTGTGGGAAAGACCCACAAGCTGCAAAATATAAGGGACGCGTTTTCTGATCTCTTTTTCCTTTGCGCCAATCACGCGCATGGCAAAAGCAACATTATCGTAAACGCTCATTTTGGGAATGAGCCTGAAATCCTGAAAAACGATGCCCATTGTTCTTCTGTAATAGGGCACCTGCTTTTTCTTTAACGTGTCCGATCGGTAATCGCCTACGATAACCACGCCTTCCGTGGGCTTTTCCTCGTGCATGATCAGTTTGAGGAACGTACTTTTGCCGGCGCCGGACGCGCCGACAACAAAAACGAATTCGCCGTCTTCGATCTTTATATTCACATTATTGAGCGCCTTGGTGCCGTTGCTGCCGTACACCTTGGTAACATCACGAAATTCAATCACTTTATTTTTCCCTCTTTGATTTTATGCTGAATTTGATTTTTAAACTATACCACCTATATATAATAAAGCAATTCACAGGATAAATCAAGTTAAAAATGTTTTTATTTTGTAAATTATGTAATGAATTTGTAACAGACAGGGGCTATACAGCCGTTTGAACCGAAGATATAAAAATTCGGCAACACGAAAAGCATTGCCGAAATCGTTTTGAATTAATACTTGATCGGGCTGGATTCCAGATATTTATTGACCATCAGGGCCACTTTAAATACGATGGCATCATCAAATTCCCTTAAATCAAGACCGGTGATTTTTTTGATTTTTTCCAGCCTGTAAACAAGCGTGTTTCTGTGCACAAACAGTTTTCGGCTGGTTTCCGAAACATTAAGGTTGTTTTCAAAAAACTTTTGAATGGTAAACAGCGTTTCCTGATCCAGCGAATCGATAGAGCCGGATTTGAACACCTCTTTCAGATACATTTCGCAAAGCGTTGTGGGCAGCTGATAAATCAGGCGGGCAATACCCAGATTCTCATAACTTGCGATCGGCTGCTCCGTATCAAACACCTTGCCGACCTCAAGGGAGACCTGTGCTTCTTTAAAAGAACGAGCAAGGTCCTTAACGCCCGTTACGCACGTGCCGATCCCTACAACGGCTGTGCAGTAAAACTCCGTTGAAAGCGTATCGCAGATGGAGCGCGCCAGTTTTTCCAGATCTTTCATCTCCACATTAGGGCGCACTTCCTTAACAAGCGCAATATCTGTTTCATTTACGTTAATCACAAAATCCTTGGCTTTATCCGGAAAGAAATTCTGGATCACGTCAAAAACGGAAACATCCGTTTTCTGCGGCACGCGGATGATAAAGACCACTCTGGTAGCGTCGTTATTAAAATGCAGTTCGCGGCTTTTAATATAAATATCTCCCGGAAGAATATTATCCAAAATCACATTTTTAACAAAATTAGACCGGTCAAACTTTTCATCATTCGTCTGCTTGATCTGGTTAAACGCTATGGCAATAATATCCGCATAATGCTTACTTAGATCATCTGTTCCGTCAATAAAAACAGCATATTCCGGGTGAACGGAATTGCCGAAGGCCTTATATGTGCACCCGTCCACACAGGTTTGAAGCCCGGCAAACACGCCGGCGGAAACAACGCCTTTTCTGATTTCGCCTATCTGGCCAAGCTCCGAGCAGGCGATAACGGTGCCGCCCTCGTCCACAACGCCGAGATCGCGGTCCATCGTATCCCGCATCTGATTCACAAGGCTCTGAAACAATCTGTTCGGCAAAATAACTCCTCCTTAATAAACCGCTGAAATTTTGCACAAAAGCAATCGCTTTATCTTGTTCATATTATACAAGGGCGTTCAACATTTTGCAAGCATTTTGCCAAAATTTTTATATTTTTTTGTTTAACTTGCATAAACCGTTTTGTTTGTTCAATCTATACCACAATATATAGTATTTTTCAGCGGTTATCACACATATTTCGTGCTTTTTTTTACAAGAGAAAGCTCCTCTTTGCCTATATATCTTGCCTGGCCGGGCGCCAGATTTTCATCCAGTTCCAAAGCGCCCATGGCGATGCGTTTCAGTTCAAGAACCGTAATGCCGTGCTTTTTAAACATCCGTTTGATCTGGTGGTACATGCCCTGTTTCAAAACGATCTTTGCGCAGGCAGGATGCCCGCCGACGCTTTCCAGCGCGGCAGGCATACAGGTTTTGCCGCCAAGTTCCATACCGTTTTCAAAATCACGCCGGACCGCCGCGTCAAAAGGTTTGTCCAGCACGGCAATATATGTTTTTTCAATATGATTTTTGGGGCTTAAAATATCATGGGCAAAGCCGCCGTCATCCGTGATCAACACAAAACCGGTGGTATCCTTGTCCAGCCTGCCCGCAGGGAAAAGATCTTTTCGTTTCATTTCAGGCGGCAGCAGATCCACAACGGTTTTTTCACCGGTTCGGCGCCCGTCTGAAGAAGAGATCACACCCTTGGGCTTATTCATCATAATATACACGTATTTGTTATAGGAAATTTCCCTGCCGTTTACAAAAACGCCATCCGCATCCGGGTCGATTTTCCTATCTGCCGAACAGGCGGGAGAAGCATTCACCGAAACGCCGCCTGACCGGATCAGCAATCTTGCGCCGCTGCGTGTAATATTGAGTTCGCGCGCCAGAAATTTATCCAATCTTTCCATATTTCTGCTTTCCGTTACTGTTTTATGATTCCTTTTGCAGATCTTCAATAAAACCGTCTGAAGCGGAAGTGGAGCACACATCTCCGCCGATCAGCACGCCGCCGCAGACGAGCAGATTGGCGTATACGCAGTCTCTGTTCTCATACCCGGCGTAATTTGTGATGTTATATGTATAAACGGTTGCGGTCTGCCCTTTGTAATTTTCCAGATCAAAGCCCTGCGCTTTCTGGATCTCATTATACTGCGTGTATGTATCGTTAAACGTCTGCGGGATCTGCACTTCTTTTTCCTCGCACGGCGTTTTGAATTCCCAGCCGAGCGATGTTAAATAGTCTTCCCTTTGCGCATCTGTTTCCAGCGTAACCTCGCTTGCCGCCGGCCGGCTCAGCGCCGCATGATTGGAAAAGAAAGTTATGGAAATAACGATAATGCCCGCCAGGATCAGGATCAGACCGAAAATGGTTTTCGGTTTCAGTCTGAGCGTAAACATTTTCATAAAATCACCTCATAATGATTTTATGAAAACAGGGCTGAAAATATTATCAATGTTTTACAAAATATATTCCTTGATTTTATTAAGATATGCGGCGTCCGCAAAAGCCTCGATTTTTATGCCGCCGTCCGTATACGCCTGCGAAAGCACTTCGCCGTTTTGCCTGATCTCATGCAGGATCTCTCCGCGTGAAAACGGCACAAGCAGTGTAACTTTCTTTCTGGAAACCGGCAGCGCCTTGGCAATGGCATCCAAAAGCGCTTCTATACCGTACCCCGTTATTGCGCTGACCCTTACATTGGCGCCGATCACAGGGTGATCCAGCACCTCCGGCGCTAAATCGCATTTATTGAGCACGTTAATAATCGGTTTGCCGTCGCACCCCAAAGAGGAGAGCAGATCATTTGTTACCCGAATATGCTCCGCGCATTCGGGATTCGAAATATCGCACACATTGAGTATAACGTCTGCCCAAAGCGCCTCTTCCAGCGTGGAGCGGAAAGCATCTACAAGCTGGTGGGGCAAACGGCGCACCAAACCAACCGTATCCACAAGCATGATCTGCCTGCCGTCCGGCAGGATCAGTTTTCTTGCCGTTGGATCCAGCGTTGCAAAAAGTTTATCCTCCGCCAGCACACCGGCATGGGTGAGGCGGTTCATCAGCGTGGATTTGCCGGCATTTGTGTAGCCGACGATCACGGCGGAAAGCACGGCGTTCTTCTGCCTGCGGGTATGCGTAGCCAGTCGCCGCTTTCTGATTTTTTCCAGGCTGTCGTTCAGATGCTCTATCCTGCGGCGGATATGGCGCCTGTCCGTTTCCAGTTTTGTTTCACCGGGGCCTCTTGTGCCGATGCCGCCGCCGAGCCTGGAAAGGCTTTTTCCCTGCCCGGAAAGGCGCGGCAAAAGATATTTCAGCTGGGCGAGTTCCACCTGGATCTTACCCTCCGCGCTTCTTGCGCGCGCGGCAAAGATATCCAGAATCAGCGCCGTGCGGTCTATAGTGCGCACGCCGCAGGCATCTTCTATATTTCTGACCTGAACGGGAGAAAGTTCCCCGTCCGCAATCAGCAGATCCACTTCATGGCTGCCGCAGAATGCAACAAGCTGCGCCAGCCTGCCCGAACCGATATAGGTGGACGGAGAGGGCGCCTCACGCCGCTGAACGACCACGGCGAGCACCTCAGCGCCCGCCGTTTTCGCCAGTTCTTCCAATTCGTTTACAGACGCATCCGCGTCAAAATCACCTGTATCAACAGAGAGCAGCACCGCTTTTTCCGGCGCGGCATCCCGCCGTGTTTCTATAAAATCCAAAAAATCAGTTCCTTAACTTTAGCTTTCGCTGTCCACAATCGCGTTGAGCACTTTTCTTGCCATGGGGCCTGCCGTCTGCGAGCCGGAATTGCCGTGCTCGGCAACCACAACAAAGGCGTACGGATGCTCTTCATCATCCATAAAACCTACAAACCAGGCGGTATTGTGGGCATCCACATCATCGATCTGCGCCGTGCCGGATTTTGCGCAAAGATTCAGACCTTTATACCGGCTCTCGCCGTACTGCGCTTTTACATTGTTGCGCATCAGCGATTTCATCTGCGCGGCAATATCCGAACTGAGCACCTGCGTTTCGCTGCTTGTATAACCAACATCCACCGCTTTGCCCGACGCATTTTCAAATCTGTCTATAATATTAAAGGAAACGGCTTTGCCGTCGTTCGCGATAGCGCACATCAGGCGCAGCATTGCGGCAGGCGTAACCAAGGTATCGCCCTGACCGATCCCCGTCCAGCCGGTATAGGCGTCCGCGTCTCCCGCCTCCAGGAAAAACCGGCTTTCGGCAGACTGAATGACGCCGCTGACGGAAACCGACTGTGTCAGGCCAAGGGAATCCACGGTTTGTGCCAGTTTTTCCGGACCGAGTTCAATAGCGATCTTGCCGAATGTGATATTACAGCTTTTTGCAAACGCGTTTTCAAAATCCGTTGTGCCGTGGCGCGCGTTGCATATGATATTGTCCTCCTCAATGCCGTCCACATCATAAACGCGGTCACAGCGCCAGGTTCTGTTATAGATATCGCTACCGATATTCTGAAGCGCGCTGATCGCCGTTACCACTTTAAAAGTGGAGCCGGGCGTGTAAAGACCGGTCAGGAACCGGTTGATATAAACGCCCTCATATTCCTCTGAGGTGTTGATATTGGACGGAACATCGTTTACATCATAGGTGGGTGTGGAAACCATACAGATTATATCGCCCGTTTTATAATTGACAACGCCGATTGTGCCTTTGTAATCGCCAAGCGCATCAAGCGCCACCTTGTTGATCTCACTGTCTATGGTTAAGTTCAGGTCGTTGCCGCCTGCGTTCTTTTTAATATTATATACCCCGTCCACAACATTATAACCAACCAACTGAGACTCAAACTGCGTTTGCACGCCGGTTGAAATAAAGCCTCTTGTGTCCCCCACAACGTGCAGGGTGGAAAGGCGGGTTTCCTTATCCTCGCTGTAGACTCTTTTTCCGTCTTTGGATTCAGAGAGCACAACGCCGTTTTTATCGCGGATCTCGCCCGCCGCGATCAACTGCCCGTCGCTGTAAACATGGCGGTTATACGTTTTCATGACCCAGTCTGAACTTTCCGTTACAAGACTGAACGTAAGAAAGCCGATACCTGCGATAAACAGGGCGCATAAGATCCAGAGGAAAATTCCCCTTTTTGTTATCATTTTCATTTCTTTTTCGCGCCTCCCAGATAGTTATACGTTCTTACATCAGACGCTTTAATATATGCCAGCACCGCCCAGCAGCTGATCATAGACGAGCCGCCCTGGCTGACGAACGGCAGCGTAACGCCCGTAAGCGGAAGCACATCCGTGATGCCAAAGATGTTAAGCGCCGTTTGAAACAGCAGCAGACCTGCCGCCGCTACGGCAGCAATGGAATAAAAAGTGGATCTTGCCGCGATGGAATTAATAAGCGCCGAAACGGCGATGGCAACAAACGCCAGCACCAGTATAATGCCGAAGATATAGCCCCATTCCTCACAGATCACACCGAAGATCAGATCCGTTGTTGACGCATATACCGTTCGTGTATATCCGTTTCCGATGCCGAGGCCGAACAGACCGCCGGAGGCAAGACCGATCAGCGTTCTGGTCTGCTGGTATCCGCTGGAATTATAGTAATCCGCTTCCCACACATGCCGGTAAACGGAAAATCTTGCCATAACATAGGACCGGTATTTCAAAACGATCCCCGCGCCGAGCACGGCAGACGCGATGGCGAGGATGATCGTCTTTATATCGCCCGAAGTCATAAAGGCTATAATCAGAAATGTTACAAAAAAGATAAGCGCCGTGCCGAAATCCTTGATCAGAATGAGCGAACCTACGCACGCAACGGAAAAACCGATAAACGCAAAAATATTTTTACTGGTCTGTATTTTTTCCAGCGTGGCGGCGCCCACAAAGATGAACGCCACTTTCACAAATTCGGAAGGCTGGATCATAATGCCGGATTCCGCGCCGCCGATGCGGATCCAGTTTCTTGCGCCGTTGGTGGTTTCCGCAATGATCAGGTTGACCGCCAGCAGCAAAAGCGCGGCGATCGCAACGGGCAGCCTCAGTTTCATGCAGAGATCCACATTGCCCAGCAGAAACACCATAACGATATAAACGATAACGCCCGCCACGATCATCAGGCACTGCTTGAGCGCCGCCGAGGGGCTGACGGAACCGATAACGGATATTCCCGTTGCGCACAGGAAAAACGCAATCATCTCCAGTTCAAAATTACGGCGGTGCATAACCGTGTAAAACACGATCAGATAGATCCATTCCACCGCAATCAGAATACCCATGGCAACAAGGGTTTGATACTGTATGCCAAGATCGGGAGACCAAGCGGCGGAAAAAGACGTGATTACCTCAAACAGCGTTAAAAACGCAAGCAGCGCAAAATTGTTGATTGGTTTTATCTTGGGCAGTTTTTTCTTTTTGACCGCCTTTTTTTCTTTTGCCATCGGGCTCACCTCACTTTTCATAGAAAACAAATACCCTGTCTCCGAAAGTGATGGTGTCCTCATCAAAGATCAGCTGCGTCTGAGTCAGGTATCTGCCGTTTAATTTTGTGCCGTTGTGCGAATCCAGATCGCAAAGCGCCCAGCCGCGCGTTGTTTTATAGATCCGCGCGTGTTCGGAAGAAACCGTGTCCGCCAAAATTCGGATATCGCACTGCTCGCCCCTGCCGATCAGCACATCGTTTCTCTTGAGATAAACGGGTTTGCGGCTTTTAACATCCACAAGCACGGCATAAGCAATGGTGTGGCCGCCGGCATTCTGCCTGATCTGCTTTTTTGTGGAACTGGAAATGGCGTCCGCGCATTCAAATCTGAGCGGAACCGTACCGATTGTGATCACATCGCCGTCCTCAATCACAGCTTTTCCGTCTATCTTTTTGCCGTTTACAAGTATGCCTTTCCTTGAAAACGTATCCGTAACGACCCAGTCCCTGCTTTTTTTAGCGATCACGGCATGAAAACGCGAAACGCTGGGAAGAGGCAGCACAATATCGTTTGCCTTTGACTTTCCGATGGAAGTTTCCCAGTGGTTGATCTCAATCACGGAATCGTTGTTTTCATCTGTAAGCTGCGCCATTTTATGCACCCTGGGTCTGTTTCTGAAAAGCGAAATCACACAGGTAAAAATCACGATCACCGCCGCAACGGGCAGAGCATACCGCATTACGGAAGTAAGCATATCCATAAAATCCTGCATAGAAACACCTCTTTTTAAATATCGGCAAAAGCCGTAAAATTAAAACTTTCTCAGTATAAGAATATAGTTGATAAATTAAAATGTCAAGATTATATTGAATTTATTTACAATTCGGGTTATACTCGATACATAATAAAAATGAATGAGGTAGTTCTATGAGTATAACAAAAACTTTTTTCGGCAAAGTGAAAGATGAAAATGTGGATCTTTACACCATTACCAACAAGAACGGCGCCAGCGTTTCCATACAGACCTTCGGCGCAGGGATCCAGGCGGTGAACGTGCCGGATAAAAACGGTGTGCTGGGCGATGTTGTGCTTGGTTTTGACAAGCCCGAATACTATGCCGACCCAGATCTTGGCTATCAGGGGCTTGTTGTGGGCAGAGTTGCAAACCGAATCCGGGACGCGAAATTCGTTATGGACGGCAAAGAATACCACACCCCGAACAATCAGGGCACTTGGACGCTGCACGGCGGCGGAAGATTCAGTTTTTCCGTGTGGGAAGTGGAAGAGACGACGGAGGATTCCATAACGCTTGTAAAATTCTCGCCGGATATGGAAGACGGATTCCCCGGCAATTTTACAATGAAAGCAAAATACACGTTTACGGATGATAATATTCTGCGCATTACCTATTCCATATTAAGTGATAAAAAAACCGTTGCCAACCCCACGAACCACGCCTACTTCAACCTGAACGCAAAACCCGGCAGCAGAATTGAAAGCCATATGCTGAAGATCAACGCCGATCAATTTACGGAAACAGACGGTGATCAACTGCCGACAGGCGAACTCGGGAACCTGAAAGGCACAATGATGGATTTTTCTCAAATGCACAAAATCGGCGATAAGATTGACGAACCTTTCAGAGCCATCCTTGACGGCATAGGATATGACAACAATTACTGCCTGCGGAACAAACCCGGCGAATTTGCCGAGGCGGCAGTTTTGTATGACCCGGAAAGCGGAAGAAAAATGTGCGTATGGACGGATATGCCGGGCGTGCAGGTATACTGCGGCGGCTGGCTTGCAAAAGAGGGCAATCCCGGAAAGGCAAACGGAGCGGTTACATACAGACGCGGCGTGGCGCTTGAAACACAGTATTACCCGGACAGTGTAAACCATGCGGATAAATTCCCGTTTTCTTATATTGAGCCGAATCAAGAGTTTAAATCTGTAACGGAATTCAGATTTACTTCGGAATGACAGCTGAATTGCGCATAATATTAAAAAATGCAACCGATAGTTGCGCAATTTCAAACCAAAATTGGTGGTGTGCAACCGATTCCGTCTGCTACAATTAGGATGACGGCAGACAGGAAGATGCCGATTCAAAGCCCCTGCCTGCCGGACGATTCGGATCCGTCCTATTTACTTAATACCGAGGTGATCATATGAATATTGAAACAGCCAAAAGACTTTACGAATACAGAAAAGCACACGGATACTCTCAGGAAGAACTTGCTGCCAAAATAGGCGTATCCAGGCAGGCGATCTCTAAATGGGAAAGAAGCGAAAGCAGCCCGGACACGGATAATCTAATCGCGCTTGCGCAGTTATACGGCGTATCGCTTGACACCCTGCTGATGGGAGAGGAAGAACCGCAAAAAGGATCTGATATAACAGAAAGCGGCACGGCGGATCCGCACACGGAAAGTGAGAGCGGCACAGACAGCGGCAAAGAACCGGAAACGGCAGAAAGCCAAGCAACCGAAACCGAAAACCATGAGCCGCAGGCAGAAACAGAACCTGCTGCGCAGCCGGCGCAAACGGAAAATGCGTATGCTTATGCAAACAGCGCGCCAAATGAGCAAAATAATTCTTACGGCACGGCGGCAACCTATTACCCGCCGGCAAAAAAGAAAAAACTCGGCACGGGCGCCAAAGTAGCCATTATTGCCGGCGTTGCTGCCGTACTGATCATCATAGCGGCGGCAATCGGGATCAATGCTTATGACGAGATCCGGGAAGGCCGCCTGGAGATGCAGCGCGGTGAAACAATTACACAAAACGCAGAGACCACAACCATGGGAAACGGTGCCGCCGGTTCAAGCAGTTCGCAGACGGCATATACGGTAGACCCGTCAACGGTAAATAAGATATCTGTGGAATGGGCTGCTGGCAGTGTAAACATTGCCTATTATGACGGCAGCAATATCACATTTGACGACGGATTGGATTCCGCCGATTCCAATGCGCTTTTCACCAGAACGGAAGGCACCGAACTGAAGATCTATTTCAATCAAAATACCGGAAACACACACAACAGCAACGGAAAAGATCTGCAGATCCAGATTCCGAAAGATATGACTTTTCCTGAAATAGACATTGAATGCGCGTCCGCACAGATCAATGTAAACGGAATCATCGCAGATAAGATAGAATTGCATTCCATTTCGGGAGAGATCAACGCAACAGGCGAATTTGCATCTTTGGACATTGAAACCACTTCCGGAACGGCACAGATTACGAACACCGCTGCTTTGATCCGGCAGATAGATGCCAATACAGTAAGCGGAAACATAACCGTAACCATACCGCAGAGCATAGACGGATTTTATCTTGAATACGAAACCGTATCAGGTGAAGTAAACACAGATTTCAACACGCAGTCCAGCGGTTCTTCCCGCCGCGGAATTTTAAATTACGGCAACAATTCCACCAAAATAGAAGCAGAAACCGTAAGCGGGGATTTTTCCCTCAGAGCCGCGCAATAACATACCAAAGAAAAGATCCGCGGGATTTACCGCGGATCTTTTTTATGAACCGACAAGAATTTATTTAGCCGGTCTGGAATTCGCATAGATCTGATTCATTTTTTCATCCGGATAATGCGTATCCAAAAACTGCTCTATCTGATTGGAAGGCGCAATCCCCTCCGCTCTTTCATTCATACGCAGAGCGGCTGACGCGGAAAGCGCGCAGTCAAAAACAAAAAACGCAATAAATGCCCAAACGATCACTTTCTCAAAAGGCAGATGTACCCGTTCAAAGATCTTTTGCATAAAAGGAATCATAATTTTTGCCCAAAACACACCAAGCACACCCCAGAAAAGGGAATACAAAAGGCAAACTCTGCCGTTTATATTCAGCGGCAGATGACTGTAATCCCACGCAACGGTGCCAAAGCATATCTCCTGCCCGAGCGAGCAGATATACTCGGTTACAGTGCCGCTTACAAAGGCGATAACAAAGATCTTCCACAGCTTTGCATGCTGAAAATGCACGAGCAGCAGCGTTAAAAGCACGGCGCCCATGCCGTAAGCCACGCTGAGATGCCCCAAAACCAGAGATTTTCTGCTTTCTATATAGCCGTTTTTAATCAGGCACCAAACCGTTTCCAGCAGAAAACCTGCATAGCAGCTTACAATAAAGATCCAAACATACTGAAAAAAAGTAAAATTCCGTTTTTCCAAAGCAAATCCTCCTAACCCATTAACTACAAGTATAGAACGAAGAAATCAAACTTCAACAGAATTTGACAATAATTTATCAATATTTAAGAATTAACCGAACATTTCAAACGAAATGTAAAAAACGGCGGCATTTTGCACTTTGCGCATGCTTGCCGGCTTGGACAAAAGAAAAGCGGAGCCGCAAGACTCCGCTTAATTTTTTATTTAACGATTCGGCTTAGCCAAGTTCTGAGAAATACTTGATTGTGCGAACCATCTGTGAAGTATAGCTGTTCTCGTTATCATACCAGGAAACAACCTGAACTTCATACTGATCCTCAGCGATCTTCAGAACCATGGTCTGTGTAGCATCAAAGAGTGAGCCGTAACGCATACCAACGATATCGGAAGAAACGATCTCATCCGTATTGTAGCCGAAGCTCTCGTTTGAAGCAGCTTTCATAGCAGCGTTGATGCCCTCAACGGTAATATCCTTGCCCTTAACAACAGCGGTAAGGATCGTTGTGGAACCGGTTGGGGTAGGAACACGCTGAGCGGAGCCGATGAGTTTGCCGTTGAGTTCCGGAATAACAAGACCGATTGCCTTAGCAGCGCCTGTGGAGTTCGGAACAATGTTTACAGCGGCAGCACGGGAACGGCGAAGATCGCCTTTTCTCTGCGGGCCGTCAAGTGTCATCTGATCGCCGGTATAAGCGTGGATCGTTACCATGATACCGCTTTCGATCTCTGCGTAATCATTCAGAGCCTTAGCCATAGGAGCAAGGCAGTTTGTTGTGCAGGAAGCAGCGGAAATAACCGTATCTTCCGGCTTAAGAGTGTCATGGTTAACATTGTAAACAATAGTGGGAAGATCGTTGCCTGCGGGAGCAGAAATAACAACCTTGCGGGCACCAGCTTTAATGTGCGCCATGGATTTTTCCTTAGAGGTGTAGAAACCTGTGCACTCCAGAACAACGTCTACGCCAAGTTCGCCCCAAGGAAGATTAGAAGCGTCTGCCTCTTTATAGATCTTGATCTCCTGACCGTCAACGATGATGGAATCATCTGTTGCCTCTACCTTATCGGCAAGAGCGTATTTGCCCTGAGAGGAATCATACTTAAGAAGATGAGCAAGCATCTTAGGGCTTGTAAGGTCGTTGATGGCAACAACTTCATAGCCTTCTGCGCCGAACATCTGGCGGAACGCAAGACGACCGATACGGCCGAAACCGTTAATAGCAACTTTTACCATTGGATTGTACCTCCGTAAATTTAGATTTTAAAATATTGGATTGTCAATATTTTATCGATATATATTTTATACTCTTTTCCTGCGAATATCAAGCATTTTTTTCCATTTCAAAAAGTTTGTTGAATCTAAACAAAAGTATGCTGAAAAGCGGCTGCGATTATATGGATTTTTTGCTTTTTTCCGTTTTCAAAAGCACAATTATTGGAATCAGCGAAAAGACTGCCACCGCTGCCGAGGCAAGAAAAATATTGGCGGTGGGGATTGTTTTGACCGTTCCGAGCTCCACATAAGTCTGATTGTTGTTTGCGATAACGGTAGCGCCGATATACGGCCCCGTAACCATGGGGATCAGCACCTGAAAAACGATCCTTACCCCCTGGAACAAACCAACTTTATCCGTTGGCGTATAATCCCTGATTGTGCCGCAGATGCAGGCGGAGGCAACCAGATACGCGCCCATCATGACCGTGCCGAACACCATCAGAACCGGCAGATTATCGCCCTTTGCAAAATACATAAGCACAAAGCCGATCACAAGCACAATGGCGGCAGGCAGCAGGCAGCGGATCTTACCGACCTTATCGATCACCCTGCCGAACAGCACGGAGATCACGGCGGAAAGGATCAGAATTACGCCGAGCGGTATGGCATAATCGGTTATGCCAAGCGTTTTTTCCAGATAGATGATGATATACGGCATAAACACCTGATACGCAATGCTGAAAATGCAGAATGCGGCGAATGCGATATAGAGCCGCGGATTCTTTTTAACGGTGGACGGACGGAAGCCGTAAATGATATTTTTAAAATAATTTTCGTTGTTTGCCCGAATCCCGGGTTTATCCTTTAAGATGAATATGCCAAGGATACCGCAGACCGTTGTTGCAATGCCGACGATGAGGAAAAAGGTCTGCCATTCGCCTCTTTGCTTAAAGCCGTCCAGCACGCCGAAAACAAGAATCATAGCAACAAGCGGAAGCGCCTGCAGCACTGTCTCCGCCCTGCCGCGGTTGGTGTCATCCGTAACATCCGTTACCCAGCTGTTGAACGCGGCGTCAAACGCTGTTGAGCCGAAAAAGGTCATGATGCAGTCCATCACAATCACCAGCATTGCCGCGGCTGCTGCGGCATTGGCAACATGAAACACTTTTTGCGTATTATCCACCGTTATAAAGCCGAAAGACGCCGTAACAACGCCCCAGAATATGTAGCCGGTTACAATAAAGACCTTGCGTTTGCCGATCTTATCCGAAAGCGCACCCATAATCAGCGTTGTAACGGCAGCCGTTACCGCGGACGCAGCAACCATGGCGGCAATATCGTTGGCAGTGCCGCCGACGGCGTCAAACAGGTAAACATTGAAATACATATTTTCTATGACCCACGCAAGCTGGCCGATCAGCCCGAATAAGAAAACGCTGATCCATATTCTTGCGCCGAGTTTGGTGGATTGGTTTTCCTTGCTTTTCATAAGATCACCCCTTTGATTTTATTATGGCACAGAAAAGAAAATTGTCAAGAACGGAAAAGAAAAAAGCCCGCGGAAAAGGCGGGCTTGGCACATTCTTTATATATAAAATTTATTTTTCCTCATAGCGCTTTGCCGCCGCGGAAACAAAGCCGCGGAAAAGCGGATGCGGCCGGTTTGGCCTGCTCTTGAATTCGGGATGGAACTGGCAGGCAACGAACCACGGATGCGAGGGAATCTCCATCATCTCCACAATATGATTATCCGGTGAAGTTCCGGCAAAGATCACGCCGTGATTTGCGAATTCTTCCCTGTAATCATTATTGACCTCGTAGCGGTGGCGGTGGCGTTCATAGATCATGGAAGCGCCGTAAAGCTGATAGGATTTGGATTCCGGATTCAGCACGCACGGATACTGGCCAAGGCGCATAGTGCCGCCCATCTCCTGCACGTTTCTCTGTTCCGGCATAATATCGATTACGGGATTCGTTGTTTCCGGATCGATCTCCGCCGAATTGGCGTCTTTCAGCCCAAGCACGTTTCTGGCGAATTCAATAATGGCAACCTGCATGCCAAGGCAGATGCCGAGATACGGTATACCATGCGTTCTGGCATAATTTGCAGCCTTGATCTTGCCCTCAATTCCCCTGCTGCCGAATCCGCCGGGCACAAGGATACCGTCCATATCTCCGAGCACGGCATCCAGATCCGCGTTCTCCGGCTCCAGTGTTTCAGAATCGATCCAGTGGATATCCACCGCGGAACGGGTCTCTATACCGCCGTGTTTCAGCGCTTCGTTTACAGAGATATAACTGTCGTGCAGTTCAACATATTTGCCCACCATGGCGATCTTAACTGTGCGAACGGGATTTCGGAGCGCATCCAGCATCTCGTTCCAGTCCGCAAGATCCGGTTCGCCGCATTCCAGGCCGAGTTTTTTAACCGCAACATTATCCAGGCCCTCTTTGTGCAGCATGATCGGCACGGCATAAAGAATATCGCAGTTGTTATTTTCAATAACGCAATCCTTTTCCACATTGCAGAAAAGCGCAATCTTATTTCGTATATCATCGGTAAGCGGATGCTCTGTGCGGCACACGATAATATCCGGATGTATGCCAAGCGCAAGCATTTCCTTAACGCTGTGCTGGGTGGGCTTGGATTTCAGTTCATCCGACGCCGCAAGATACGGCACAAGCGTAACATGGATAAACAGGCAGTTTTCCCTGCCGTATTCCACCGAAAACTGGCGGATCGCCTCTAAAAACGGCTGGCTTTCAATATCGCCGATTGTGCCGCCGGTCTCCACAAGGCAGATATCCGCGCCGGACTCTGCGTTTCTGTAAATATAACGCTTGATCTCATTGGTTACATGCGGAATGATCTGAATGGTCTGGCCGCCGTAAACGCCCTTTCGCTCATCCGTAATGACATTCCAGTAAACCCTGCCGGAAGTCAGGTTGGAATTCTGAGAAAGGGATTCATCGATAAATCTTTCGTAGTGGCCGAGATCCAGATCCGTTTCAGCGCCGTCGTCCGTTACAAACACTTCGCCGTGCTGAACGGGATTCATTGTGCCCGGATCCACATTCAAATACGGATCCAGTTTCTGCGCGGTAACTTTCAGCCCGCGCGCTTTTAAAAGCCTGCCGAGGGACGCCGCAGTGATCCCTTTACCAAGGCCGCTTACAACGCCGCCCGTTACAAATATGTACTTTGGCTTATTCACAAAAATTCCTCCTTATCATACAGATCGTTATAGTTTAATCAAAACAGATCATTTGTTTTCCGGTTCGCAGGTGAGGCGCATGCCAAGTTTTTTCAGCACGTTTTCATCCACATTGGAAAGCAGAACCGTGGAATGCATCTCACAGTTTTTCAGGTTTTCCAGCTGCGCCACCGCCGCGGCGGCATTCGGATCGCTGCCTGCCGAAATAGAAAGCGCGATCAGCACCTCATCTGAATGCAGGCGCGGATTTTTACTGCCGAGATACCTGACTTTCAGCGCCTGGATCGGTTTGATAATCTTGGGATCGATCAGCAGCACGCTGTCATCAATACCTGCAAGGTGCTTCAGGCAATTGATCAGCGCGGCGGAAATGCAGCCTAAAAGATCCGAGGTTTTGCCGGTAATAACGGTTCCGTCCGCAAGTTCTGCGGCGGCGCCCGGTTTGCCCGTTTCTTTCAGGATCTCCCTTGCCGCAGCTGTGCATTTGCGTGAAGTTTCGGTTATATCCGCCTGTTTCATCAAAAGTTCCAGTTTATAGATCTCATCGCGGTTTTCCGCGCCTTTTGCCGCATTCCTGAGCGCGTTGAAATAACGGCGGATAATCTCCTGCCGTGCCGCCTCGCAGACGGCATCATCATCAAAAATACAGTTCCCTGCCATATTGACGCCCATATCGGTTGGGGATTTATACGGGCAGCTGCCGTAGATCTTTTCAAAGATAGCCTTTAAAACGGGGAAAATCTCCACATCCCTGTTGTAATTCACGGTGGTTTTACCGTATGCCTCCAGATGCCAGGGATCGATCATATTGATATCGTTGAGATCCGCCGTTGCCGCCTCATACGCCATATTGACGGGATGGCGCAGCGGCAGATTCCAGATGGGAAACGTTTCAAATTTGGCATAACCGGCTTTGACGCCGCGCTTGTTTTCATGATAAAGCTGAGAAAGGCAGGTTGCCATTTTTCCGCTGCCCGGGCCGGGAGCGGTTACAACAACCAGTTTTCTTGTAGTTTCAATATACTCATTTTGGCCAAACCCAAAATCGCTTACGATATTGGACACGTTAGACGGATAGCCGTCTATAATATAATGATGGTAAAACGGAATGCCTCTTGCTTTCAGCTTTTTCTCAAACGCCAACACACGCGGATGCGGCGCATACTTGGTGAGCACGATGCTGCCCACCATAAGGCCGCAGTCCGTAAACGCTTTTACCAGGCGCAGCGCGTCCACATCATAGGTGATGCCCAGATCACTTCTGACCTTGCATTTTTCTATATCCTCCGCGTTTACCACGATCACGATCTCCGCCTCGTTTTTAAGCTGGAGGAGCATTTGCAGTTTACTGTCCGGCAAAAAGCCGGGCAACACGCGCGACGCGTGAAAATCATCAAACAGTTTTCCGCCGAATTCCAGATACAATTTTCCGCCGAACTCGGAGATGCGCTCTCTGATGCGGCTGGACTGCATCTTTAAATATTTATCATTATCAAAACCGATTTTATACATATTCTTCCCTCTTTGACAATCCTAAAAAAGAATAAGACGGCTGCACGCGTGTACAACCGTCTGTACTTTCCTATTATAAGGCAACAGGCAGGATAAATCAATAGCGATCTTTAAAAAATTACGCAAAATTCGATTTATTTTTTATTTCTTTTCTCATACGCCGCCTTTACCGTTTCAAAAGCCTCGGCATCAAACTTTCTGTCCTTAAAATAGTATTGCAGATCCTCCTGTGTGATCTTTCGGATCACACGGCAGGGATTGCCCGCCGCGATCACGCCGGAAGGGATATCCTTGGTTACAACGCTGCCGGCGCCGATGACGGTGCCGTCCCCGATCGTTACGCCGGGCAGAATCACGCTGTTGCCGCCGACCCATACATCATTTCCGATCTTAACGGGGATGCCGTATTCATACATGGTGCCGCGCGCCGCCGGATGAACCGGGTGCCCTGCGGTGTAAACGGAAACATTGGGGGCAAAGAAAACGTTGTTGCCGATATCCACCCTGCCGACATCCAGAATCACACAGCCGTAATTTGCGTTAAAGCCGTCCCCGGCAAAGATATGTTTGCCGTAATCACAGTAAAACGGCGGATTGATCCAGGCGTTTTTGCCAAGGCTGCCGAATATGCTGTGGGCGATCTCATCCAGTTTTTCAAATTCACACGGATCCGTTGTATTAAAGAGATGCGTGAGCCTTTTATTCTGTTTCATCTCCGCCACAAGCGTTTCATCCACAATGTACGCCATGGCATTTTCCATTCTGGTTTTATTATCCATTAAAAAATCCCTCTCAAAAAATACTGCGGCGGATCTTGCACCGCCGCATTTGATTGTAACTTATTTTGAAAATTCACGCAAGGTATTCCGAAACATTTTCGTAATCCTTTACTTTTTCCGCGTTGTTTTCGGCGATCCGCTCGCTGAATCCAAGGCGCCTGCTGCGTTTGCCGAGCCTTTCCTTGAATCTTCTGGAAACGGCAATAAAGATCACAAAGATATACGGCATGCCCAGATTGGTCTCCAGCAGGGAATTAATAATCATCGGCGCGATCTTTTCCTCTATAGAGGTGAGTTCCGCACTTCTGATACCGCCCAGATAAAGACCGACTTCCCAGCCGAACTGCACCAGAATACCGATCGCCAAAAGCCATGGTATGTTGACTCGCTCGTTTTTCTTTTTCCGGGTGGCATTCCATATGATCAGCCCCAGATAACCCACAAACAGGATCAGCGCCATCCAGCCGTGATAAGCGCCCGTGGTGCGCTGGATGGTTATGTAATCATTGTGCGGCCCGAACGTTTGGGTAAGCAGCGGGCAGCAGAGCCACCAGCCAAGGATCAAAATCGTCCATTCAAACAGGTTTTTATCTTTGGAGATCCAAAGCCAGATCCAGGTGAAATTCGTAAATCCGTAACTCATGCTCATCCACAAAAGCACCCAGAACAGGCTGTGCCCCTCTGAGATAGAGCGGGAGTGCGTGGCAAGATGAAAAATGCCGTAATCCACAACCTGATAGAGTATGCCGGCAAGAAAGCCCACAATCACGGTTGCATACTTTTTCTTATAAAGCAGCAGCCCGGCGTAGACCACAAGAAACGCAATGTCAAGCCACATATAAAAAGGCTCAAACACTCTTTGTGCAACAACTTCCATATATTTACTCCTTAAACAAAAATTTTTTAAAGGTACAAAGACCCTATTAGATTATATAACATTTAACATGTTTTTGTAAATATTTTAACAATTCAATCTTTTTGCGTTATCGTACAAAATTAGGCTGAATCTTTGTGCAGGATCACCAACAAAACACCCGAAATCTGTTAAGCTGAGCAGATTTGAGGTATTTGCATATCTTTTTATTGACTTTTCATCCGTTCCTTTTTATATTAAAAACAGAGAGGAGGCGGACGTCATGAAAAGCAAGACCAAATTTCTCACGGATGATGAAACAATCAGAAAACTCTATCTGAACGCCGGATACAAACAGGTAACGGGCATAAAACTGCTTGGAAACGGCGAGTTCAACGCCGTATATGAGGCGGTTGCGGACGGGAGACCGACCGCGCTGAAAATCTCACCGCCGTCCCGGGCAGAAGTCATGCAATATGAAAACGGCATGATGAAAGCCGAACTCTACTGGTATGAGCAGATCAGAAAGAACACCTCCATTCGCGTGCCGGCTGTTTACCACCGGGATTTCAGCCGCAGGCTCATTGACGCGGACTGGTTTATTATGGAAAAGCTGGAGGGAGAGCAGATGGACACCTTTGCTTTTTCTAAAGACGAAAAAACACAGTCTCAAAACATTTTGGCTGAAATGGCAGGCGAAATTCATAATATCACAGGCAAAAAATTCGGATACATCCAAAACAAGCTGTATGACAACTGGTATCTTGCGCTGCGTGCCGCCGTGAAAAACCTTTTAAGCGACTGCGCCAAAAAGGGCAGGCGCAGCCGGCGCGGAGAAACATTTCTTGGGTGCATAGACCGCGGAAAAAACATTTTTGAAAAAGTGCCCTGCACCATGGTGAATTATGATATCTGGGCGGCAAACGTAATTTGCCGCCGAAAAAATCAAAAGGTGGAATACGCATGGATAGACCCGGAGCGCAGTTTTTGGGGCGACCCCCTGTTTGATTTTTGCTGCCTTGATTTTTTAACGCCGCTTGAAAAGAAACATTCCGTTCAGGCGCACAACAGAGTTTCCGCCGTGAAAATCAGGACAGGCAGAGAAGAAAAGATCAGATATGCCGCATCCCTTGCCATGATGGCGCTGATTATGGAGACCGAAAAATATTACCGGTATACGCCGTGCCATTTCGGATACTGGCGCAACACGATCATAAGCGGCATACTTTACCGCACGGCATTTAAAGAACTGAAAAAGCTGTAATCTTGACCGCATAATGCATAAAGTTTAAAATATATCTTAAAGTAACTTTAAGGATATAAGTTTAAGAGGTGCAAACATGCTCTATACGATTGGGGAAATGGCAAAAGAGCTTGGCATACACGCGTCAACGCTCAGATATTATGACAAAGAGGGGCTGTTGCCGTTTGTGGAGCGCTCCAGCGGCGGGATCAGAATGTTTACGGAAGAAGACTTTGCCACACTGAAACTGATCAACTGCCTGAAAAGATCCGGCCTTTCCATCAAAGAAATAAAATCATACATAAAAATGGCGGCAGAGGGCGACCGTTCTTTAAAAGAGCGGCAGGAACTGTTTGAAAACCGCCGCAAAGCGGTAAAACAACAAATGGCGGAACTGGCGGAAACGCTGGAAGTGCTTAATTACAAGTGCTGGTATTACGGGACCGCCGTAAACGCAGGCAGCGAACAAGCGGTAAATGGGCTTTCCAAAGCGGAACTGCCGCGGCAGTTCCAAAAGGCAAAAGCCAAACTGGAGATTACGGAAAAGAAATAACACAAATACTGTTTTGGCGCCCTGTATGCGGGCACTGAAGTGATGAACTGAAAAACGGACGTGATCACACGTCCGTTTTTTTATTTGCCGCTTTTTTCTGTTTGAGCCTTTCATTCATCGTTTTCACAAGAGGAGCATTTCTGCTTTTCCGTGTGGTTTTTTCATCAACGATATTCAGGCGGATTAAAGTTTCACTTCTGATCTGATCACCCGGATCGCCGCCGTAATCGTGCTCCAAGCTGCTGCAAAGTTCTTTAAACAGGCGCCGGGAAGTATCGGAAAGTTTTTCCGGCGGAACACTTTCCCACAAACTGATAAACGCATATTGCAGATTATAAACGGGTATATTATCTATGACCCTAACCTGTGTATTTTTGTTATTCCGTATACTCTCACTCACAAAATCACCACCAAAATATATTTTATAAAATAATCTTAATTCATTTTGAATTAAAAATCAATAGTTCAATATGAATTATCTTATATTAAATTCAGGGGTGAGCGCTTTGAAGTATACGGACAGACTGAAAGCATTACGCGAAGACAGAGACCTGACGCAGGAGAAAATTGCCAAAGAACTGAAGGTGAGTCAGATCACCTATTCACAATACGAAAGAGGCGTAAGAGGATTGCCGACGGAACAACTGATTGCCCTGTGCAGATTTTATAAAGTTTCAGCGGATTATATTCTGTGTCTTCCAAAAGGCCTTGCCTATCCGGAATAAATTGTTATAATTGAAAAACATTGCGGCATTCTTTCAATGTAATAAATTCAAAAAAATCTATTTATCCAAAAATTGAATGAATCTTTCACCAATAGCAAATTCAATCGCACTATACAGTGCGCATATTGCTGACTTATTCAACGTTTGATACATTTGATTAACGCCTTTCACATACCACAGTTCTATAGCACAAATATACAATGCCACACTTTTATTGCATTTACAACACTTCTGTAGCATTTTTTGATAACATAAAATCCCAAAAATAGCGAGGTGATTTTATGCAATATACACAAAGATTAGAGGACTTAAGAAAAGATAGAGATCTTACACAAGAACAAGTAGCCAAACTATTAAATCTTAAAAGAGAACAATACAGGCGATACGAAACAGGAATAAACGAAATAAAAGCAGGATTTATAATAAAAGTATGCAAACTATATAACGTGTCCGCAGATTATCTGCTCTGTTTTACAAACGAATACAAACCACTACCCAAAAAATAGCCATTTTTTGTTTCCCACCCTTTTTGCTCCTTTAAAAACTCGAAAATGCACAAAAAATCACCTGTTAGGGGCGGCGAAAACTTTGCCTTTATCCTTTTACAAAATTTTTTTGCGAGCGCCGCGCGAATTTTACGGCGTTCCCGCAGATTATATACTTGGTCTGAAAATGGGGCTGAAATACAGCAAATAAAGAAAATAAGCAAGAAAGCGCCGGAACGGGTTCCGACGCTTATTTATTTATTTATGATATCACGCATTTTCCTTGCAGGAAAACGCCCCGGCGGTGAGTTTCAAAACACACACGGCGCTGCATTCCGCGGGTGAAAAATCAAAATCTGATCTGCCTGTATAGTGACGCATAACGGCGGCAAGGCCTTTTGCCTTTTCATGGCTGTCCGTTACGATCTCTATATTTCCCCAGCCGGTAACGCTTGCATATTTTGCCGTGTAGCCGCAGGCTTTTTCAGCCGTTACCAGCTGCCGGAAAACATCTGTTTCAAAACCTGCCCGCGGATCTTTTTTGATCAGATCGATCTTTTTGCCCGCATTTGCGCAATGAAAATAGAGAATCAAATCGTTTTCACCGATCTCATAACCAAAACTCAGAGGCACGATATAGGGCGCGTTTTCATCCCAAAGCGCAATGCGGCAGGCGGCGCACTCGGCAAGCACCTGCTCTATTTTTTGAAGATCTGTTACTTCTCTTTCTTTTCTTCTCAAAACACCACCCCGTTTCTACGCAAACGCGTCAGCGGAATCTTTTCTCTCCGGCACATCCTGCCGGGAAAGTGAACGGCGCAGAACGATCAGAATCACGGCGGACAGGATTGCCGCCAAAATTGCCGTTCCGGCGAAGTTGAACCAGATGCCCGTAAGCCCGAAAGACTGAAGCGTAAAGATTAGGATCACGGGGAAGATCAGCGCCGTACTTACCGAGATGAGCGACGCGGGGAGCGGCTTTTCGACCGCCAGCATATAGCTCTGCGTTGCAAACGAAAACCAGCGCGTGATATACGTTAAGCCAAAGATCGGCAGAGCGGCAACGGACATTTCAAACACCGCCCGGCTGCCGCTGCCCATAAACAGCGTGGTGATCTGACTCGGCAGGAAGCAGATCACAAAAACGGACAGTACGGAAACCACTGCGCTTGCGATGAAACAGCATTTTTCTATGGCGCGAACGCGCGAATATTTCCCGGCGCCCCAGTTAAAGCCAACCGCAGGCTGCAAAGAATCACACATGCCATAAAGCAGGGGATGAATAAATCCTTCCACATACATCAGGATACCGTAAACGGAAACCGCCGTTTCGCCGCCTGCACGAACCAGAATAAAGTTCATGATAATGGAAGTGATACGCCCCGCGATATTATTCAGAAAGTTGGGGCTGCCGCAGGCGATGATGCGCTTGATCATGGCAACGCTGAAACGCGGGCGGCAGAATTTAAGCTGGAGCCCGCCCCTTAAAAACGGAACAAGCGCAAGCAGCGCGCTGGTAAGCATACCGATACAGGTGGCAAGCGCCGCCGCCCATATGCCCCATTTTAAAACCGCGAGAAACAGAAATTCAAGCCCCATACTTAAAACGGACATAAAAATATTCAAAAACATACTTGTATTGATCTTGCCGCAGATTTTCAGGAAATTATCCATAGCGAAAACGATCGTTGTAACCGGCGAGCAGATCGCGTAAACACGCAGATACTGAACGGCAAAATCAGCAAAATCGCCGCCCGCGCCCATGGCGCGCATCAGAAACGGCGCCGCCGCATACAGGATAATGCCCATTACAATGCCGGCAATAAAGATCATCAGGCATGCGCAGGTGAAGATGTTGTTTGCCTCCTGCTCTTTTTTTCTGCCGAGGCTTACGGAAATAGGAACGGACGAGCCTACGCCGATCAGATCCGCAAGCGCAAAATTAATGATTACGAACGGCATTGCGAGATTAAGGGCTGCAAAAGGCGTTTCTCCCAAAAATCTGCCGACGAACACACCGTCCATCATCTGAAAAAGCGCGGATGCCAGCATGCTGACAGCACCCGGAAAAGCAGCGATAAAAAACAGTTTTACCGGCGGTGTTTTTGAAAACAATGCCTTTGATTCCATAAAAATCTCCTTTCACAAACAATATTGTAAATCACGGCATAAAAACAGCCTTGCTGTGTAACATAACACATAAAAAAATTAAAGTCAAGCACATACTTATATAGATACTATAATTATTATAAATTACAATATTATTATCATTTTAAACCACGAAAATGTCTTGATATCAAGGATTCGTTTTGCTATAATAGTTCCAATATGTTTGTTTTGAGAAGGAGGGGTAAAACGAATGGAATTTCAAACCGTATTCGGGCCTGAGATCAAAGGGCCGTCAAAATACTACAGGATCCCCTCTCTGATTACGGCAAAAGACGGCGTGCTGATTGCCTGCGCAGACGCGCGTTACTGCTCCGGCATGGACAATCCAAACCGGATAGACAAGGTGATCCGCCGCAGTTTTGACTGCGGCAGAACATGGACGGATATGGCAATTGTTGTGCAGGAACACGGCACAAAGCAGATGCGGTCTTCCGCCGCCATAGACCCCGTTATGGTATACAGCGAAAAGACGGGCAGGGTCATTCTGATCTATTCCCATACGCCGGCAGGCATCGGCATCCGAAACAGCAAAAAGAGCCGAGGCGAAGACGAAAACGGCAACAAATATGTAAACGGCAGATTTTCAAGATACATACTGAAAGGTGAAAAACTGTATAAAAGAAACGGCGGCGAAACGCCGTATACCGTTGATAAAAACGGAGACGTATTCAAAAACGGCACGCGTTGCGGCAACATCTACACCGGCGGCAGATTTAAAGAAGAGAGCACTTCTTATCTGATGATGGTCTACAGCGACGACAACGGCGAAACCTGGTCTGAACCGAGATCGCTGAACAAAATGGTAAAAAAAAGCAGCATGAGTTTCATAGGCCCCGGCCCCGGCTGCGGCATAGAGATCAAAAGCGGGAAATACGCGGGGCGTATCGTTGTGCCGGTCTATTTTGGAACCAGAACATTTCCGCTGCGGCTGTCCTGCACAGTCATTTACAGTGATGACGGCGGCGAAAGCTGGACGATGGGCGAAACGCCGAACAACACCAGAATCATAGGCGGAAAACGCGCAGACTGCATGACGATTAAAGCAAAAGACATGCTGACCGAATCTCAGTTAATAGAGCAGGAGGGCGGCAGGCTTAAATACTTTATGCGTAATCATGACGCGCGGCACAGCGCCGCAGTTGCATACAGCGATAACGGCGGCGAAAGCTGGCATGACTACCGGCTGGACGAGGATCTGCCCCAGCCGATCTGCCAGATGAGCGTGATCAAACTGACCGGCACGCAAAAGCCGACGGTGGTGTTCATAAACCCGGCAGACAGGCAGAAACGCCAAAACGGCACCGTTCGTTTGTCTGAGGATGACGGCGAAACCTTCGCCTGGGCAAGGCAGATCAAAGCAGGAGACTTTGTATACAGCGCGGCGGCGCAGATGCAAAACGGCGAAATCGGCGTTTTGTTTGAGCCGGACACTGCATGCAGGGAAATAAAATTTGTTTCCTTTTCAACAGAGTGGATAAAAGGAAACGATAACTGATCAAGGGCGGCTTGAAACCGCTCGTATTTTAGGGGGTAAGGGTTTGGCAAACCTAAAAGCAAAAGTAGGCGGGCTTGTTAAAGACGTAAAAATGCACTGGAACGAGCCGCCAAAAGGGCGTTACATGCCTTTTAAAGAAATCGTATCCTATGCAGGCGGCGGCATAGGTGTAAAGTTCCTTGCCGTTATGGCAACGAACATGATCCTGTCCGCAACGAACGTACTGATCGGAAACACGCTCGGCGTTGAGCCGATCGATATGTACATCATGTACTTCATTTCCGTTATCGTAAACATTCCGCTTTCCGGAATTCGGGCAAATATCATAGACAACACCCGCAGCAAGGAAGGCAAATACCGGCCTTACATAGTAAAAATGGGCATACCCAGCGCGATTGTTACCATTCTTTTCGTTTGGTTCCCGTACAACCAGTTCGGCGCGCTCTTCGGCGAGGGCACCGTATTCGGCAAGCCGAGAGCATACGTCATTACCTGCGCGATCATCCTGGTGCTCAATTTTATTCAGAATTTCTTTTACTATTTCTTTTCTGAAGCGTATGACAACCTGATCCATGTTCTTTCCCCCAACACACAGGAAAGAGCAGACGTTTCAACGATCAAGGGCGTTATCTATTCGCTTGCACCGTCCATTCTGAGCCTTGCGATGCCGATCTTTGCCCAGTTGTTTACCAACAACAATATGTACGACATCCGGCTTTACAGATATATCTATCCGCCGCTTGCCATACTTTCCGTTATGCTGAGCATTGTGGTGTATGTAAACACAAAAGAAAAGATCGTGCAGGCAAAAACGCACGTTATCCAGATCAAGTTTATGGATTCGCTGCGTGAAGTTCTGCGCAACAAATACTTCTGGGTAATCGCCATGGCAACATGGCTCGGTTTCCTTGAATCCTCCATGACGGTCGTATTAAACTGGCTCTACAACTACGGCGGAATCTATAACGGCGCCGTAAACTCCGTGATCACACTGATCTGCCAGAACGCCGGCTTGGTGGGCATGCTGATCGCGCCGTTCGCCATCAGAAAATGGGGCAAACGGTTCGTGCTGATCTCCACAAACGTACTCAACATCGTCTTTATCGGGTTGATGTTCCCCGTTATCCGAACGATCGATATGACCGGAGAAAGCAACAGCGCCCTGAACACCTGGATCCCGATCATCCTGCTTGTTATATGCTACTGGATGAACAACTTGATGAATGCATTTATGCAGATCCTTACACCCTCCGTAAACGCGGATATCAGAGATTTCCAGCAGTATGTCAGCGGCGAAAGAATCGACGGCATGTTCTCCACCATTACAGCCATAGGCGGTCTTGTAACCGTTGCCAGCAGCGGTATTGTGAACCTGCTTTATGACAAGTTCGGCATCAACACGGAAACCGCCGCCCAGGTCATGAACGATCCGGAAGTTATGAACAAAGTGCTCCGCAACGGCTCTGTTGTAAAAGAAGTCATTGCACAGGCGGATACTTCCAGCATATCGTATTTTTCACTGTATGACAGCAATATCCTGCAAACCATGTGCGGCGTTTTGATCATGGCGTCTATGATCGGCGCGTTTATCAACGTTGTTCCCTATTTCTTTTATGACCTTACGGAGCTGAAACAGCAAGGCATGGTGCGTGTTCTTAAGATCCGCGCTTTCTTTGAGGATTTCGGCAATCATGCGCTCAGCGATGACAATCTTGTAGAAGTAGTGGACATGGTTGAAAACGCAAAAGAGATTGTAAATGAAGAACCCGCCAAGATCACAAAAGACGGAATTAAAGCGGCAAAGAAAAAAGCAAAATCAGATGAACGACTCAATGCCGCCATTGACAACGCCAAGGCGTCAACCGGCACAAAAGAGCAGATCAAAGCCGCTGTAAAGCAGGCAAAACAAAATAAAAAAGACGCCGTTAAAGAGGCCGTTAAACTTGCCAAAGAAGACCGCAGAGCGGCAATACTCCGCAATCAGGAGATCAAACTGGCGCCGTTTGTTTTAAAAGAGATCAGTCGGTTTGACACCAGTTTCGGCAAACTGCAAACCGAACACGCGCAAAAGATCTATGAAGAAGGTCTGGAAGGGCTCGGCACGCACAGCATCAGCGAACTGAGAAAGAAACTGAAAGACGCCAAGCGCCTGCCGAAAGGCACGGAAGCGGAAAAAGAATTCCGCCAGTATATGGTGCATTTTGCCAGAACAAGGCTCACTGCAAGAAAATATCAGGAGAAATATTACGGCGCGAATGCGATTGCCGTTCCTGACGACACAAAACTCAACGCACTGTTTGAAACAGAAGAACAGTACGACAAAAAAGAGGATAATCTTTACAAGAGCCTTTATGAGGCGCAGGAAATGAAAAACAAGAGCGAAATTCACCGCATTAAAGGCGAGATCAAATCTCTTAAGGCGGATTTCAGAGAACTCAACAAAAAAATACGCGATGAACAAAATCACCGCACCAACTACAACCGGTCCGCTAAGCCGTATTTGGATGCCCGCAACCTGTTGAGACAGGCAGAAAATTACACACACTTTGACGAGATCAAAGAACTGTATAATGAGATCCGCGCAAGAGAAATCGCTGAGGAAACTGTAACAGCATAACATCAGGTTAATACGAAACATTAAAAGAACCCCTAAGAGCTATCTTTGGGGTTCTTTATTTTGCTGTTAACCGCACAGTTTTTGCGCTTTCTGTCTGATTATGTTAATGAAAAGTTTTCCACACTGCAACAGATTGATAACAGCTTTGCTTTATGATATAATCGGTTTGCGGCGTAAGGCTAATACAATTCGCCGCATAACCGCAAATTCATATGCAAAATATCTTGATTAAGAAAGGAAGCCTTCAAATGAAATACTCGGTAGTTTACAGCAGTAAAACGGGAAACACAAAAGCGCTTGCAGAACACATAAAAAACATTCTTCCGAGCGAGGAGTGTGAATATTTCGGAGAAGCAGATAAAAAGGCGCTGGACGCTGATATGATTTTTGCCGGATTTTGGACCGACAAAGGCTCCTGCGATGAAGGTTTCGGAGAATTTCTGCAATCTGCAGCCGGAAAGAAGTTATTTTTATTCGGCACAGCAGGCTTCGGAGGATCTCAGGACTATTTTGACAAGATACTTTCAGCAGTAAAACAAAACATTTCGGAAAACTGCATAATAGCAGGCGAATTTATGTGCCAGGGAAAGATGCCTGCCTCTGTTAGAAAAAGATATGAGGCAATGGAAGACACGGCGCAGAAGCATATACTTATAGCTAATTTTGACGCCGCCGAAAGCCACCCTGACAGCAACGATTTAGCAAACCTTGAAGCCGCTGTACTTGCGGCATATGATCAGGACTGATACTGAGCACCACCGAACATTTAACGGATCGGCATTTATATTCATATAATGGTATGAATCCCGATTCGGAGGTGATAAGGTGGAAAAAGGTGAAATTTGCACATGCAAAAAACATTATAAAAAAAGAACCTTTGGTTTTTAATATAAACTGCTGTTCAAAAAAGAACAATTATTTTAGAACAGCTTTGTGGACGGGAGAACATTTACAGATAACACTCATGAGTATTCCGTGCGGATGCGACATCGGCAAAGAGATGCACAGCGATGTCGATCAGTTTATAAAAATTCAGCGCGGAACAGCCAAAGTGATTATGGGCAAATGTGAAAATGAAACTGAATTATGCAGAGAAGCAGACGCAAACTGCGGTATTGTGATACCTGCCGGTTACTGGCACAACATTATAAATACAGGCAGCACGCCGCTCAAGCTTTATTCAATATACGCTCCTCCCCAGCATCCGTGTGATACAGTACACAAAACAAAAAAAGACGCCGAGGAGTACTGATAATATAAAATAGGATAAATAAAAAGCGCCGGATATTACTATCCGGCGTTTTAATTTTTGCCATGCAAACATTAATATGCGTTTTTGAGCTCTTCACATATCTCATGGTATTCATGAGAAAAGACGCTTCCCCTGTTCCACAAAAAGGTAAAATTATGCTCTATATTAAAATCATTGAGTTTTATTTCTTTAAGCGTTTCGTTGTTTATCTCATCAGTAACAGCGGCTTTATATAAGAACGATATGCCGCAGTCGCTTTTAACAAGATTTACTATCAGATGAATATTATCTGCCTGCACACAGCCTGAAAAATCAGCTATGCTTATATTTCTCAACTCAAGACTTTTTTCAAGTATATCTCTTGTGCCTGATCCTCTTTCACGCACTATGATGCGCTCTGACAAAAGATCTGCAAGGCTGTGAACCTGATTGCCGAACTGATGATTTGACGAACAGACGGGAATGAATTTTTCTGTTTTAAACACACATGTATCAAATATGGACTTATCAAAATTACCCTCAACAAGAGCGATATCCAGCTCGCCGTCTGTAATATATGATGAAAGCTGAGCCGTATTTGCAAATTTTACGACTACATCCGTGTCATGATGCCTTTTTATAAATTCAGCAAGCGGCTTTGCTATAACATATTCGCCTATTGTAAGTGTAACGCCCAGCCTTAGCACCTTTTTCTGCGCGGCTGAGCTTTTTATATTTTCCTTTATTGCTGATTCATCGTTTCTGATAGCAGTCATTGCCTTGAGCAGAGTTTCCCCTGCAGGGGTTAATTTTATTTTTTTGCCGTCACGCTCAAAAAGCTTTGCCGAATAATAATTCTCAAGAAAACGAATATGCTGTGATACTGCCGGCTGTGTTATGTGCAGCTCATCGGCTGCGTAAGTGAAATTCATATGCCTGCATACGCATAAAAATGTTTCTATTCTGAAATCAAGCACAAAACCACCGCCTTTAATATTTTTATCATAACAAATATTTATTATATTATCAATATAAATAATTTTTCTTTTTGATAAATATGTTATATAATACGCAGGAGAAAAAAGGAAAACGAGGTAACATTATGGAATGGATCAAAAAGAATACTCCCGGAATACTGCTGTGCCTTGCCATTGCAATACCTTCTTGGTTTATAGGAACGGCTTTCCCCATTATAGGAGGTGCAGTAATCGCAATACTTGCCGGAATGGTACTCACACTGATAATAAAAAATAAAGGCGTGCTTGATTCCGGAATAAAATTCACTTCAAAAAAAGTGCTTCAGTGGGCCGTTATACTGCTTGGCTTCGGCATGGATTTAAATGTTGTGCTCGAAACAGGCAAACAATCGCTCCCCATAATAATATGCACTATCGGCATATCGCTTATTATGGCATTTCTTATCAACAAATTCATAAAGATGCCCGCTAAGGTTGCTACACTTATAGGTGTAGGCTCTTCAATATGCGGCGGCTCTGCAATTGCAGCAACCGCACCCGTTATTGACGCGGACGAAGAAGAGGTTGCGCAGTCTATATCCGTTATTTTTCTATTCAACGTGCTTGCCGCGCTTTTGTTTCCCTCATTCGGACAGCTTATAGGATTTGACACAACTTCGGGCGAAGCTTTTGGCATTTTTGCGGGCACGGCAGTAAATGATATGTCATCAGTAACTGCAACTGCCTCAACATGGGACGGAATGTTCAATCTCGGCACCGCAACACTTGACAAGGCAGTAACTGTTAAAATGACAAGAACACTTGCTATAATACCGATTACTCTTGTGCTTGCTTTTGCAAGAGCAAAAAAGCAGAAGTCAAACAATGCCGGCAAAATAAACATCAAAAAAATCTTTCCGTTTTTCATACTGTTCTTTATCGGTGCATCAATAATTACAACAATCGCAGTAAGCTGCGGTGTAAGCGCTGACCTGTTTGATCCTTTAAAAACGCTCAGCAAATTTCTAATTGTTATGGCAATGGCGGCAATCGGTATGAACACAAATATTGTTAAGCTTGTAAAAAGCGGAGCAAAACCCATATTCCTTGGGTTTTGCTGCTGGGTAAGCATTACGGGCGTAAGCCTGCTGCTTCAGCACATAATGGGTCTTATTTAAAATAATACATAAAAAACAGGGCAGTCCGCTGTTGCAGACTGCCCTGTTTTTATTATTTAAACGATTACTTTTCAGCTTTGTACTCTTTCTGGATCTTTCTCTGCTGATATCTTTCTTTGATCTGAGGACCTGATACCTGAATAAGAATAACGATGATAAGGATAATACCTTTGATCGTATCGTTGATAAGAGAATCCATTTTAAGAGCAACTATGATCTTATCGATTACAGTGTAGCTGAGAGCGCCGAAGAATACGCCGAGGATTTTGCCCTTGCCGCCGCTCATAGCGATACCGCCGAGAACAACAGCTGCGATTGCATACATCTCATAGCTTGAACCTGTTGTAGCAGGGTCTGAAGAACCGTTCATTGCTATCCAAAGGAATGAAGCAAGGCCAACCATTAAGCCGGTGATTACAAATACGCTTACTTTAATAAGCGAAACATTGATACCTGCAAGAGACGCCGCTTTTTCGTTACTGCCTATTGCGTAAACCTTTTTGCCGTATTTTGTTGTGGTGGAAACAAATACGAAAATAGCTGTAATTATAATTAATATCAAACCAACGATGGGTATCGTTGCTACTTTACCGTTTCCGAACTGATAAAAGCCCTGATAGCTGCTGAGAGCAGTTGACATTTTATAAACTGAGCTGCCGCCGCCGATGAGATCTTTATCAACATGCTGGCAAAGATACTGAGTGAACGAACGGAAAATAAGCATTGTTGCCAATGTAACAATGAAAGCCGGCATTTTTACAGCGCCTACAAGAACACCGTTAATAAGGCCAAGCAATCCGCCGAAAACGATAGCGAACAGAAGGGTAATGACAATACTGTTCGTCATATTAAATACCATTACCGAAAATCCGCTGACCATTGCAAGCATTGAGCCTACTGAAAGGTCTATCTCACCGGTAAGGCACACAAGACCCATGCCTATACCTATAATTCCTATAACGGTTGAGTGGCGGAAAATATTCATTACGCCGCTCCATGTAAGCCCGCCCTGGCTGATTATTGCATATATTGCAAATATTACCGCAAAAACAATTATGTAACTATACTGCGAGATTATTGAGCCTATCTGGCTTTTCCCCGCCTTTTTGATTTTTTCAGCGCCCATTACATTGCCTCCTTAAAAGTACCCGTTGAGTACATCATCACTTTTTCTTCACTAATCTCGCTGTGCGGCAGCATTTTTACTATGCTTCCGTTATAGAACACAGCACAGTAATCCGCAACTTTCTGGAGTTCGGGTATCTCAAGCGTATTGATAATGATTGTTTTTCCCGATTCCGCAAGTTTTAGGATAAGCCTGTATATTTCAGCCTTTGCGCCTACATCTATACCCTGAGTAGGATTATCGAAAAGCAGAATATCCGCCTGGGTATTGAGCCATCTTGCGATGAATATCTTTTGCTGATTACCGCCGCTGAGTGAGGTTACCGCATCATTTGCCGACTGAGCCTTTATATGCAGTTCCTCTTTGAATGAATCATACCGCTGGGCTTCTTTTTTTAAGTTTATTAAAGGTTTGTTTCCGGAAAGTGTATGTTCGCTGATATATGTATTTTCCAGAATACTCATATCCGGCAGAACGGAGTTTTCCTTTCTGTTTGCGGGAAGCATTGCTATTTTGCTTTTCATTGCAAAGTGGATTGAATTTTTATGCATCGGCTTTCCGTTAATATATATATAGCCGTTATAGCTTTCGCCTGCACCGAAAATGCACTGCATAAGTTCGCTTGAACCTGAGCCCTGAAGTCCTGTAAGGCCTATTACCTGGCCTTTTTTGACTTCAAGATTAATATTTTTAAAACCGTTTCCGGTCAAGTTTTCGATTTTAAGTACAGTGTCGCCGAATTTTCTGGGGCTGTAAACATCCTCAACCGAATATTTTTCACCAACCATTTTTTTGGTAACTTCCTCGGGAGTAGTATCTTTTATATTGCCCTCGCAGATGTAATTACCGTTTCTAAAAACGGTATATCTGTCTGCTATCTCAAAAACTTCCGGCATTTTGTGACTGATAAATATAAACGATGTTCCGTTCTTTTTAAGCGAGCGGATAATCGAGAACAGGTGATCGACATCATCGTTTGTAAGAGAAGTGGTAGGTTCGTCAAGAATAAGCAGCTTAGCGTCAAAGAAGAGCGCCTTCGCAATTTCAAGCAGCTGCTTTTTACTTGTTTTAAGGTCTGATACCATTGCGTTCGGGTCGATATCAACACCCAGTTTATCAAAAAGCTCTTTGCTTTCCTTTATCATTCTTTTTTTATCAAGGATACCGAGCTTGTTTTTATACTCTTTAGTTAAAAAAATGTTTTCATATACTTTAAGGTCATTAAAAAGATTGAGCTCCTGATGAACAAAAGCTATGCCCATACCTTCGCTTTCTTTAACAGATACGTGGCTTACCTTTTTATTATCGAAAACAATCTCGCCGCCGTCACTTTGATAAACACCTGTCAGAATGTTCATCAGCGTTGACTTGCCCGCGCCGTTTTCTCCCAAAAGAGCATGTACTTCACCTGTATTCACATTTAGATTAACGCCGTTTAAAACTGAAACGCCGTTAAAAGATTTATGAATATCTTTCATTTCCAGAAGCTTCATTTACATTCCCTCTTTTGATTATTTAATGTGCAAGGCCGTTGCCGGCCTTGCACATCGTTTCGTTCATGTTTGTATTGATTAAATAGTTTGTTATGAGAAAGATTTGTATTCGGATACGTTTTCGGATGTTACATTTTCACAAGCGATTACGTGATCCTGAGTAACTTCTTTACCGTCAAGATAATCAACCATATCCTGAATAGCTGTCTGGATCATTGACGGTGAATATGTTACTGACATGATGCCGCCGCACTGAGAAGAAATATCAGTGTAGGTCTCGCCGCGAAGTACAGCATAAAGTTCTTCAAGTCCGCCGCAGCCTGTGATGAACGGCTTATTCTCAAGGAATGCGCTCTTTGTGGAATCAGCTATACCGCCGCCCTGAAGAGCCTCAAGGATACCCATTGTAAGCTCGTCGTCCTGAGCGTAGAACCATTTAATATCTGCGTTGTTTGCATCGCCCATAAGGGTTTCGAATGAAGTCTTTGTATCACTTCTGCTCCAGTTCATTGCACCTGAATATGTGATAGATTTAAGATCTTCTTCTGTCCATTTCTTATCCTCGGTGATAGTCTGGCCGTTGAATGCAAGTTCACCGGTGAGATACTTTGTGAAGCCATCGTTACGAAGGGTTGTAACTGAAGATGTATCACCCTCATAAACGTAAATGCTTTCGCCCGGGGTAAGTCCGTTTTCAACAAAGTATGCAGCAGCGCCTGCGCCGATGCCTTCGTTATCGCCTTTAACGTTTGCTACTGCTGATGATGAAACAGCATCTATAATACGGTCAAAAGCAACATAAGGAATACCTGCGTCAACAAGTGACTGGATAGCGGACTGAACAGTATCGTCCATAGGCTGAACTACAACTGCAATGTCCTTTTCGCCTTTAGCGATGATGTCTTCGATCTTTGTGATCTGGTCTGAAGCACTTGATGCGGTGATAACTTCTGCGGTGTATTTGCCTGCATTGTTGATCTCCTCTGCCTTTTCCTTAGCGAATGTTGCTACGGAACCGGTCCAGCCGTGGTCTTCAGCCGCCGTCAGAATATAGATATGTGATGCCTGGCTTGTTGTTCCGCCTTCATCAGATGAATTTGAACAAGCGGCAAAACAAGCTGCAACCATAAGCACTGCCAGAATGACGGCGATTATTTTTTTAGCTTTCATAAATTTTCCCTCCAAAAATTTTTTCTATATATCCGGTTTAACCGGTAATAGATTTAGATAACAAATTGATCCATATAGCGCTTTGAAAGAATTATGCTGTCCTCAATTTTTTGACGGCTGTTCTCAAACGCTCTGTCCTCAACCTCAATACAAACATAAGAATCATAACCTATATCGGTAAGCGCGCTGACATATTTGCCCCAGTCAACATCTCCCAAACCGGGAAGCTTGGGCGCCATGTAATCAAGCGGATATGCCATTGAGCCGCACCTTTTCAGCTTTTCAGGATAAAGTTTTATATCCTTGAAATGAACATGAAAGATTTTATCTTTAAATTCATATATAGGTGCTATATAATCCATCATCTGCCATACGAAGTGTGACGGATCATAGTTGATTCCAAGGTAATCACTGTTGAGAATATCAAATACCTTGTGCCAGATAACCGGCGTTGTCATAAGATTCTGCCCACCCGGCCACTGATCCGGCCCGAAAAGCATGGGGCAGTTTTCAATTCCAATCTTAACCTTTTTCTGCTCTGCATGCTCGATTATAGGTCTCCATACGGATTCAAGCTCTGCCAGATTTTCATCAACAGTTTTATATTGATCCCTGCCTATAAATGTGGTGACCATATTGATACCGAGCTTTGCGGAAGCATCTATAACGCTAATAAGATGCTCTATATTAGCCTTTCTTTTTTCAAGGTCATGATCCATGGTGTTGGGATAATAGGCAAGAGACGAAATCTCAACATTTCTGCTTTTGCAGTAATCAAGAATATATCTTGCCTTTTCATCCGTAAGGCCCTCCGCGTCAAGATGGCTTACGCCCGCATAACGCCTTTCAGCCTTTTCTTTTTTCCACGAAGCAAGCTCCACGCACTTGAAACCGTTTTCTGAGGCGAAATCAATTACTTCCTCAAAAGTATAATTTTCAAGTATGGAGCTTACAAAGCCCATTTTCATACTATTTGATCCCCCCGTTCTTATCTATTATAACCGTCTTTCCCGTATTTGAGGATTCAATTGCCGCAAACACAGCACGCATTGCCGGCAATACACTTTTTGCCGAGATAGTCGGTTCGGTATCACTTTCAAGACACTGAGCAAACATATCGATAATACCTGATTTTGTTTGATTATCATTTGTTTGAATCTTATCTATATCATATAAGACCCTTTCACCATTGCTTTTTGTTATGGTTATTGAATAATCAGGATCATCGTATATTCTCATAATTCCCTTTGTGCCGTAAAGCACCGTTGAATTATCTTCTGCCCCGTAATAAGTCCAGCTTGCGCACATTGTGCCAACAACGCCGTCATTCATTTTGTAAATGCAAAAAGCGTTGTCATCCACTGAAATGAGCTCGCCCGTTGAATATCTCTTATCAAGGGTAATAACTTTTGCTGAAACTTCTGTAACATACTGACCGGTAAGATACTGAATAAGATCCGTCTTATGTACTCCAAGATCAGCCATTGCGCCCATTGCAGCTCTTTTCTTATCAAAAAACCAGCTGTTCATACCGGGGTCTATGCTCCACGTTTCGGGACCCGAATGGCCGAAAGTAGTTTTGAATGTTACTATCCTTCCGATCTCTCCGTTTTCAATAAGTTCCTTAGCCTTTCTGTGAGCCTTGGCAAGCCGCTGATTCATACCTATCATAAGATATCTGTTATTCTTAACAGCGGCATCATACATCTTTTCACAGTCCTCAAGCGTGGTCGCCATAGGTTTTTCGCAAAGCACGTGTTTCCCGGCTTCAAGCGCTGCTATCGTAATTTCCGCATGTGTATCATTTGAAGTACATACCGAAACCGCATCAACACTGTCATCTGAAAGCATTTCTTCTACGCTTTCATACGCCTTGCCTGAATATTTCTCGGCAAGTTCCTGCGCGCGCTTCATATTAAAATCATAATAACCTGCTATTTCTGAATACGGATTATCCAAGTATTCAGGTATATGTCTTGTTTGGGCTATTTTTCCACATCCGATTATGCCGACTCTAAACACCGGTAATCCCCCCTTGCAATATATTGAAACGTTTTTCATTTCGCCTTCATGATAGCAAATGAAATATCGCAATACAATAATTTCAAATCAACTTTGTATAAAAATTACTATATATCTCAAATTCATATATACATGTTTCACAAATAAATATGAAAAGTTTATGAAAAGTTTTCATATTTTATGAAAAGTTATTGCAGTTCTTTCATTTGTGAAATATAATAAAAATATAGAAAGCAAAATATATTATTCAGGTGAGTCAAAATGTCTAAAAAAGTTACAGTAAGCGACATTGCTGCGTTTGCAGGCGTATCAAGCGCAACCGTTTCCCGAGTTATAAATCACAGGGAACTCGTAAAGGCGCAGACAGTAAAATCAGTTGAAGATGCCATGATGGCACTGGGCGTATACCCCAAACAAAACGCCGTTCAGGATTCCTACTCCAGAAATATAATAGTTTTAAATGTGCAGGACATACGCAACACCTTTTATCAGCAAATAATGGACGGCGCAAATATAAGCGCCAAATCACACGGCTGTGATCTGATAATCACCCAGTCCTCATTAAAGAGGGACAGAATCCCGGATTTCATACGACTTCTTAAAAACGTAAAAGCATCGGGGGTAATTCTGCTTTCGGCTCTTCCGACTCAAAGTCTCGACGCCATTTCACAAGAATTTCCGATAGTTCAGTGCAGCGAATACAACCCCGAATCAAATCTGCCCTATGTTTCCATTAACAACTACGAATCGGCAAAAGTGGCAACTGAATATTTAATTGCGTCAGGCAGACATAAAATAGCGTTTCTTAACGGGCCTCTTTCTTATCAGTATGCTATTGAGCGAAGGCGCGGATATATGGACGCGATGAACAATTACGATCTATCGGTCAGACCCGACTGGTGTATACAGCTGCCGAAAGTAGACTTTGATATGGCATACACATCTGTAAGAAAGATGATTGATTCCAGAATACTGCCGAATGCTATATTTGCTGTTTCTGATATTCTTGCCGCTGCGGCTCTGAAAGCCGTAACTCAATCAGGGCTTGATGTGCCTGAAGACATAAGCGTTGTAGGATTTGACAACAGCCCCATATCTGTAATGACCTCGCCCTCCATAACAACGGTAAGCCAGCCTGCATATCAGCTGGGATTCTGTGCCTGCGATATGGTTCACGACATTGTTTCAAACAACTCGCTCGATTCAAGATCCATCATGCTCAATACAGAATTTATAATAAGGGAATCAACTCAGCTTCAGCTAAAAAGAAAAAACGTGTGATAACAGCATATCTGCATATTAAGTTGCAAAAAATAATAGTCAAGACCTCCGGCTAAGCCGGAGGCTTGAGTAAGCCCTAGAAGGGCTTTTTACAGACATAACCCCTAAAGGGGCACTGAAAAGTTTGCCAACCGCATTGTTTTTCAGGCTACCCCTCAAGGGGTTATTTTTATGCTTTTTTGTTCACGCTACCCGTAAACGGGTCTACAAACTCTTTCAATTCTATTTGATCTGCTATCTTATCTTCTGTGAGTTGATTTCGTATGTACTCTTGGATTTGCTTTTTGTTGCGTCCTACTGTATCTACAAAATATCCTATTGCCCAAAAGTGTCTGTTTCCATATTTGTATTTTAAATTTGCAGTCTATCAAATATCATCAGACTGCTTTTCCCTTTGAGATATCCCATTATCTGTGAAATACTATATTTTGGCGGCACACTTATCAGCATATGTACATGATCTTTACATAACTCTGCTTCTATTATTTCTATTCCTTTTTGTTTGCATAATTGTCGCAATATTTTCCCTATGTCTGCTTTTATTTCTCCATATATTGCCATTCTTCTATATTTCGGAGCAAACACTACGTGGTATTGACATCTCCACCTTGTATGGTCTAAACTATTTATGTCTTTCTCTTTCACGATTAAGACCTTCTTGATATTTTAGTTTTTGGTCGGCAAACCCATTTCTAATATATCAAGGTTTTTTATTTTGTCACTTCTTTCCTCGCTTAAGCTTTTCCTTTCCCACCTGCATAGCAGGTGGTTGCCTTTCTTTCACACAAAACAAAAAAGGCATTACCGACTGCAAAAGTCAGTAATGCCTTTTAAGTTATTAAGATAATTGCACCTGCAAGCTACAGGAAACGCAAAACAAATGCGTTTTGGAACCTGCTATCATTTTGCTATCAAATAGTCTTTTGAAACCTCGAAAACCCGCATAAATACTGGGTTTTTACGGTGTTTCATTTTATTCCCACTCGACAAAGCCTAATCAATTTTGTTTAGAGATTATTCTCTGTCGTATTCGTGGTGCTTTTGAATATTTGATGTATCCATATTATCCTGCCTATATGGGCTAATGTTATCAATTTGTTATCGGGGTTGATAACACTGGCTCTGAAACTGCGGATAATAACAATATGTTCTGGCTCACATTATAAGCGATTTTGTTTAGAAAATCAAGATATTAAAATCGTTTCCCAAAAACATCTATAACACAAATAGAGCTCTTTCATAGTCTTTAACATAGTATCTGATATTTTTCCTGCCTTTTTGGACAATCGTATGTCCTTCCGCTTCCAACTTTTCTTTCTGAGCTTCTATGCCGCCGGGATATTTGGCGTTTAATTCCCCATTTGCCTTTAAGGTGCGCCAATAAGGTGTTACAATCCTTGGAACGCTGATAGCTCGCCCACGCAACAATCGAAACAAATATTCCTGCTGTAATCGGCTCTGTAAAATCGGCTCCATTTTCATTTGCAAAATATTCTCTTATCGCACCAACAGTAAGCAGTTTTCCATACGGCACAAGACGCATAACCTTATCATAATCAATCGGCGGCGCAAAATACATTTTGTTTCCGCCATACTTCTCTATACTTTTTTCATCTGTGATCGTCTGAAATTTGGGCATATCCTTACTATCATGCAGCATCGCATTAAAATCTTTTTTATCTTCATTTGCCATTGTAAGCACCTCCTGTACACAAGTATAAGTCAATGAAAAAACCTATGCAATGAGACGGTTTTAAAATTTCCGTTTTTAAATTTAATACTCAGTTCTCCAGCTCTGCATCTTAGCTGATAGCAATTTAATCCCTGTTACCTTTTTCTAAATAATATAATTTAAGACTACCAAATATAAGGTATTAACCTGTATTTAACTTTCTTTTTATAATCTGCATATCCGTCAAGTTCGGTTTCAAGTACCTGTTCTTCGTTTTTTATTCTTTTTGCGATAATCAGAGGATAAAAGAGAAACACAACGAAAGAGAGTATTGATCCAAGCATCAACGGCATTGTAAGGAAAAGAATAATTGTTACACTATACATTGGATGTCTGACAATACCGTAAAGTCCTGTATCAATTACCTTTTGATTTTCCTGCACCTCAATCGTTCTGGAGAGATATGTATTTTCCCGTAAGACTTCTGCATAAAGCAAATACGCAATCAAAAATATAGCAGCCTCTATGTAAGGCACTGTTTTAGGAAGCGACAGCCAGCCAAAACGAAAATCAAGCCCTGCCAATACAAAGCCAACAACAAACATCAAGCCGCTAAGTTTTATTACAAGACTTTGCTTGCTTTGCTGTTCCTTAGCGTTAAGACGCTTACTTAATAATTGGGGGTTTTTGAACATCATCACAATACCGGCGACAAACATAGGAACAAACAAAACTCCCATAAGCAACCAACCGTTGGGATATTGCACTGTTCCCGCAGGCAGAAACAGAAGTAGCCCTACAAGAATAATTCCAAGCACAAATTTTATGATTGCATTGCAAAATAATTTTATTGTCATTGTACCGCCCTCCTTTGTCGGCTACCATTATTGTTTTTTCATCTGCCGCAAAAATAAAAGCACAGCCCCTGCAACAGCCACAATGGTATAACCGAGCACCCACCAAAGGTGCGGCAGGATACCCGAATAATCCGCACTAAAGACAGCCCGTTCCAATTCAACAGCATGGATGAAAGGCAAAGCATTTGCGATTTTCTTAAATACGCCGCCTACAAGGTCTACATCAAACCAAATCCCCGACATCCAAGCGGACAAATTGGTAAGTAACGCTCCACAGATACCGCCGACCTGCTTTGAATTAAAAACGCTTCCGCAGATAAGCCCCAAAGCAATATAAAACAATGCTACGGGAATGAGAAACAGCAAGGCATATAAAACAGTGATTGTCAGCTTCAAGCCGAGCAGAGCCGCCGCTATGTAGCAAATAACCCCCTGTGCTACTGCAATCGGTAAAATTGGCAGGGTATAGCCGAAAATAAAATCCGAAGCGGTAAGCGGAGTAGTATAAAGCCTTTGCAGCAATGCACTTTCTCTATCCTTTGAAATAAGGACAGCGGCAAACAAAGTCATAAAGGATAATCCAAATACCGTTATGCCGGGGGTTAGATTGTCAAGCTCAAACATCGGCACAGGAATATTTGCCTGTATTGCAGTAAGCAAACCGATAAGGACAAGAGGAAAGCCTAAGCCAAAAAACAGGTTAAGCGGGTCACGCAGTATTTCTTTTGCCGTTCTACCCGAAAATGCAAGCAATCTCATAATTTTTTACTCCCTTTTACAATAGCAACAAAAGCGTCCTCGAATTTTTCCGTTCCCGCCTTTGCTTTCAATGCCTCCGCTGTTCCGAGCGCAAGCAGCTTGCCGTCCTTCATAATACCGATACGGTCTGCAAGAGCTTCCGCTTCCTCCATATAGTGCGTGGTCAAGATAATGGTTATTTTCCCTTTAAGTGTACGAATAGTATCCCATAAGTCGCTTCGTGCCAGAACATCAAGCCCTAATGTCGGTTCGTCAAGAAAAAGTATCTGCGGCTCGCTGATAAGAGCCATTGCAATGCTTAGCCTGCGTTGCCAACCGCCCGATAATTTACCTGCCCTTTTGCTCAAAATAGCGGTTAAATCAAATTGTTCGGAAAGCTCCTTGGTTTTAGCATGCATCTTCTCTTTTGTAAAACCGTGAACACCGCACATCAGCTCAAGGTTTTCCCTTACACTTAAATTTGGGGCAACGGCTGTCTCCTGCGGAGATACGCCTATGATACTTTTCACCGCAGCCACATCAGTAACAATACTGTTGCCGTTCACAAAGGCGTTGCCGCTGTCGGGCTTTGTCAAGCAAGTAAGCATTTTAATTGTGGTCGTTTTTCCTGCCCCATTTACGCCAAGCAGAGCAAATAATTCGCCTTGCCGGGCCGTCAAATCAAGGCCGTCTACGGCGGTTACATCCTTATATTTTTTTGCAAGCTGAACAGTTTTAATTGCCTGCATTGTCTTTTCCCTCCGTATAGCGGTATTTAAGTCCCATATAAGCATCGGTAAGCACTCTGCTGATAAATTCATCGTCCCAATCAAGATAGGAAGTGGCTATCATCGTAGCAATACCGTGAACATAGAGCCACATTTCCAGATGAAACAAATATGCTTCATCTTCACTAATCCCTAAATTTTGCTGTATTAACTGCATAAGGGGTCTGATTTCTTCTTTGTTTTCTTCTATTTTTTCACGGCTTCGGTCACGCATAAAAAGCAGCTTGAAAAGCTCCCTTTCTTCTTTGGCAAAGCGGATATATGCCATGCCGCTTGCCTTATAGGGGGGATATTTTCCCTTAGCCATATCTTCACGCAAATAATTCTGATACAGCAGGTCAGAAGCTATAAAAACCTCCTGCCCGACTTCCTCCATATTTTTGAACAGTCCGAAAATCGGTTTGACAGAGCATCCAAGCTCCGCAGCCAACACTCTTGCGGTCAATCCAGATATTCCATTCTTCCGTGTTACATTCAAAGCGGCATTAGTTATTTCATCTCTTGTAAACTTAAATTTCGGGGGCATTTGTTCATCTCCTTAAGGCAACATTTATTACGCAACACCTGTTTCTTATTATATGGAAATAGCTGCTTTTTGTCAAGCAGCTATAACAGTGAAACGGAATATGTAACGCTTTTGGGTGTCAAAACGCCCTGTTTAAGCGTTTAAGAGAGCAAAAAAGACGGGTAAGGAGTTTATCCCTACCCGCCACAATTTTACAGTTGTATGCGTTACATTGCGTTATTTGCAGTTGTCATTCTTCGTCTTAAGCGTGTTAATATCACTTCTGCCCTTAAAATGCGATAGGATTTTATCAATCTTTCTTGTCTGTGAATAAACGGCAGATCGCCATAACACCTGCAAACAAGACCCCTGCCACCGGCCACACAATCCAGGTAGTCTCCCATGCGTTTGTTAAAAAGCTCCAGGCAAGGTATATAGCTGTTGCTGACAGCCAGTACGCTGTTGCAATCATTTCCTTAATGTAGCTTTTCCTTATCTCTTGGGGTGTATATTCACCCTCTTTCAGCAACTTCTGCATACTCGCCCATCGAACGCCGGCTATGATAAATATTCCTGCTCCGATTCCGGCGAGCAGCAAAGTAATTGCCAGCATGATAACGATTAAAAATTCGTTTTCGGTAAACGCACCGACCAGCAGAGGAACGGGGGATAGAATACAGATACCGGTTGCAATCATATTGCTCCTTACATAGACAGGTCTATATTCTTTTTGTCTTTCTTTAACCATTCCCGTTACGCCATATTCTGTTTCAAAAGGTTCTTTATCAATGAAGTCATAGGGTGCATTTTTAAAGCCGCAGTGCAGAAAGATCGCAACTGCAACAGCAACAAAAACGAACAGAGAAACAAGCCCGATCCCTCCGGCGACATTTTCAGATATGGAGAGAGCAACCTCGGACACAGCTCCCAAAAGCAAAAGAGGGATTACCGCAATAACGCAAAGAAAAGTTGCTACGGCAATTTTTACGGACGCAGACTTTCTCCATTTCAAAAAATGATCTGCCTGTGACAAAGTAATCCGTTTCACAGGTATATCTGTTTCATCTGTGAACTCCTCATCTTCCATTTCGTCCTTGAGAAGATAATCGATCGTCACGCCGAACAAATTTCCAAGCTGAAGAATTTTTTCTAAATCCGGTGTAGTCTGTGCAGCCTCCCATTTGGATACCGCCTGACGGGACACATTCATTTTTGCAGCCAGTTCTTCCTGAGACCAGCCATTTCTTTTTCTCAATCGAATAATCTTATCCGCTAAAATCATAATCATTTACCTCCGTTTGATACTGTAGTGCAATCGCCCTATTTCTATGTATAGGATACTCTTTTCAAAGGTTGCATACCACCAAACGGCGGTTTGAAATGTGTCAACCTGCGGTTGCAGAAGTATTTTTCCATACAATACAAACTATTTCCACGGTCTGCTGTCGGCAAGCCAGCCTTGCTCCGCCCAATACTTTCCGTCAAGGTATTCGGGATCTGATCTATGTATGGATTTCTGCATCATACGGCAGAAGAAAAACTTAAATTTCGTAATCAAATTTGTATGTGCGGGCTTTGTATAATCTATATGAGCAAACTTCCGAGACAGCTTTTGAAGCTTTCCCGCAAGCTCGGCTTGTTTCTTTTGCGGCAATTTTTCCCAGACGATATCGCTCATCAATGCACCGGTAAATATCTCGATTTTGGAAATGCCCCACCACGATAAGCTGTGCTTCATATCTTTTGCCGCAGATTTTGCTCCGCTGCCCAAGCATTGTGTTATGATGACAGCTCGTTTTCCAAACATTTCAGGAGCAGGACGGTGCGGTATCCAACGATAGGCAAAATGGTCAAGTAACGCTTTCATTGCACCGGTCGCATGAAAGACATATGCAGGCGATGTCATCACAATCAAGTCCGCTTCCAAAAGTGATTTTTCAATTTTCCTGATATATTCAGCATCCTTGCATTTCTGTTCGCCCTTTAAGATACAGTTTGTGCAGCCAGCGCAGAAAGCGGGGCAATCCTTTGGAAGATAATATTCTGTAATATTCGCATTATCACTAAAGTCTGCTAAAAACATCTCTTTTAGACGATAGGTAACGCCGTGTTTTTCCGTTCCGTTTATCACTGTTATATTCACTCTTTATACCTCCAAAATATCGTGTAAAACTTGTGTGTGAAAATTCCTGCGGTTTTCTTTCTGTCTAAGGTCAATCCCCAATATTTGCGATATAATTTCGTATCGTAGGAACATTTGCTGCATAACGGTAATCAAATACAGCGTTTTTCGTCTTATCGCCGCTTCATCAAGGTCAGGACGGCAGGCTGCAACAAGCGGAAGATATGCCGCATAAGTTCTGTAAGTGTTGTCATTTTCTTTCGGTGACTGCATATCGGTAAGAACAGAAATTTTGGAAATGGCATAATGTTCAAACAGAAAATCAAGGGTTATATTGCCGAGATAAGTGAGCTTCTCAAAAGGAGTAAAGCCGTCTGTTTTCTCTCGTATATTCTGAAAATGCTCAACTGTTCCGTTTATCATACGCTCAATACATTGCTCGATGAGTTGATCCTTGTTTCCAAAATGATAATTTACAAGGCCTAATCCAACGCCTGCTCTTTTGCATATCTCACGGACTGTAACTTCGTCTAAATGTTCCCCTTTTTCCTCAATTAGTTTAATCATCGCCTGTATAATGGCTTCTTTATTATCCACACTATACCTCCTTTTGAACATTGTTCAAATACATTATGCTGAACGCAGTTCAAAAAGTCAAGAGATTGTGACTAACAAGTGAAGTATGTAACGCTTTTCGGTGTCAAACCGCCCTGTTTAAGCGTTTAAGAGAGCAAAAAAAGACGGGTAAGGAGTTTATCCCTACCCGCCACAATTTTACAGTTGTATGCGTTATAATGCTTTAATTATAGATAATTTCCTCGTTTACAATATCCATTGCTCTATTACGAATACTGTTCATTGTCTGTACCCACAGCATTGAATTTTCTGCCTTTAGCTGTTCGGTTAAGCCCTCTCGCTCCGCTATCTGTTTTACCAGCCGAAGAAACGTATCTTCCGCCTGCTCGTCAATATCCACAAGATAGCTGTTCAGCTTGCCGCTTGTAAGCAGGTTGGTATAAAGCACCTTGCGGTGCTGTTTGAGATAGCGCAAATGCCGCTGCCCCCATACGCCGATAGGCTTGGTTTCTTTTTCGGCGGGTAAAGACAGACAAGGAAGAAAATAATCTCCCTGCCGTATATAAGTGCCGCCCAGTTCTTCAAAAATCATCTTTGCCATTTTGTTTTCCTCCTGAAAAATGATTTATCTTGAGCGTGTGTAATCACGCTTTTGACCTTTGAGATTTCTCGCCTGTTCAAGCAAGCTGTCTATCTGTTTGTGTCCGAATACTCTGCGAAGCAGCGAATAATCTTTGTTTTCAGCCCTCAGCCTTGTGTTTTCTTCGGTAAGCTTACCGTTAATTTTTGAGAGCTTTTCATTCTCCCGATACAGATTCCTGTTCGTCACATTCAGCCTGTTATAGCTGTCTATCGCCTTAAAATACCGTGCGAATAAGGTTTTGATCAGCGATTTTAATTTAGCTATAAACGGCTCAACAAACTTTGCCTTATAGCTTCTTGCCGACATCATTGCAGTCGGTTCAGGGAGCTGATATTCAGGCTCGTTCATGATGCTTTCATCAAGCTTCTTCAATGCTCTTTCGCCGTTATCAAAGTTTTCGATACGGTCAGCCATCACACGAAACTCATCTTTTTTCTCGGCAAGTTTATCTTCAAGAGCATTGATTTCCTTTTCCCGTTCCTGCTTTTTGTAGTTCAGAACGGACAGATGTTTTTCGTGCGTACCCTTGTGTTCCCACCCGATTCCGTGGCGTTCCATCACGGCGGCAAGCTGTTCTTTTTCGGACTGTACCCATTGATTCCACTCGGTATCTCCACGGCTTCCGCCCTTAAATCCCTGCGCCGCAAGCGCCTGTTTCAACGAAACTCTCGTATTCAGTCCACGCTTGCTGCCGGTGGTAAAGGGAACAAAATCAATGTGCAGATGGGGCGTAGCTTCGTCCATATGCAGATGTGCTGAGAACACTTTCAGCTGCGGATTTCGCTCCTGAAATCCATGATAGTATTCATCTAAAATCTGTCGAGCAAGCGTCCCGTTTTCGCTTTCGGCGCTCATACTTTCCTTATCGCCTATCTGCAAAATCAATTCGTGAAACGGTTTTTCCTGTTTGGAACTGCGGATTTTTTCATAGTAGTTTTCTATTTTTCTATCGGCTCTCGTCTGCCTGTCGTTGTATTTTTTCAGTGCTTCATCGAATAGCTCGTGATACACTTTCTTTATCGGCTCGTTGCAGTAATCTATATTGAGGTGGGTGCGCTCACCGTCCACATTCTCCGCTTTGAATTTGCGGCTGTTGTGGTTGACTGAGCCTTTTCCGACCATTGCGCTGATTGTTCTTTGCATAAAATCACTTCCTTTCCATTCCGCCGCTTGCGGCGGGCCTTTGTTACTTTCTGCGAAAGTAACGCAAAAGCACTTTTGACAGGCAAGCCCGTCAAAAATGCAACCTGCAAGCAGGTTTTGCGCTCTCCGAGGGGCAAGGGCTGTCCTTTGAAAAGGGCACCCTTGCAACCCCGTCCAAACTTTATCACTTCCCGAAAAAGGAACATTGCAAGGTTGCAGATGTGCCTGCCTTTGCAATGTTGCAACCTTGAAAAGCTTCACTCTGTTTTTTCGGGAAGCTGCCAGTACCACTGACTGCCCTCTTTAACCGATTGGACATTCAGCGCTTTCTTTGCCTCGTCCAACACACGCTTGGAGATACCTACCGCCTGTGCTTTTTTCAGCAATGCCTGCTGTGGATATTTGCCCTTGGAAAGATATTCGAGTATTAAATTTTCAGCCTGTTCGGATTTCTTTTCTTTCGGAATACCGCTTAACAGATCGTCAACCGAGATATCGTAATGCCCAAGCCAACTAAATCCGTTTTCTTTGTCCAGTTCGAAAGCAATCGCTTCACCTTCGGGTGCAAGGGAAGACTTGTCCTGCACCATCACTCTGACCTGTGGATTGTCTTTAATTCTCCCGACAATCAGAACACTTCTCGCCGAAGCCTGAAAGTCAATCGAGCCAAGTCCACGGTAGGAAGATTTGTTTCCGCTTCCCTTATTCATATGACCGACGAGCAGAACTGCACAGTCATATTTTTCTGCGATTCGTCCGAGCTGTGCCATCACATTGCGGACTTCGTTTGCGTTGTTCATATTGATGTTCGCACCAACATACGCCTGAATTGGGTCAAGCATTACCACCCTTGCACCAACTTCTATGATTGCTTTTTCAATGCGCTCATCCAGCATACTAAGTGCGGCTTCCGATTCATCTATGACTTTGATTTGCGTACAGTCTGCTTCAGCGGATTCTAACCTCGGCTTGATGGTATCTTCCAGTCCGTCCTCGGCTGTTTGATAGATAATCTTTACTGGCTCACGCTCGGTATCATCGTATGGCAGCGCCTCTCCTTTTGAGAGAAGCGCCGCCAGTCTTAAAGCTAAAGTTGTTTTGCCCTCGCCGGGATCGCCCTGAATGATTGTGATTTTTCCGTATGGGATATATGGATACCAAAGCCAGTTCACTTCCTTGCTTTGGACTTCATCCATACTGATAATTTTCAGTTCAGCCATTCATACCACCGCCCTTCAAAATAAAAGTGTTGATTTTCAAGTGATATGCGGCTATACTATTAACAGATACATTGAGTGACTGCCTTTCATCTGCGCCAACAGATGATGTTCGGGCGGTCATTTCTTTTTTGTCATTCATTTGCATTCTCTCCTTTCAGTCCGTGCATTGTAAAGGCGATAAGGTCAATGGTGTCGAGCAGTTCCGTTTGGACATTCTCACCTGCCGCAATACGCTGTAATTCTTCAAGGATAAATGCCATCTGCGTTTTCAGCGCCTTATAAACTCTCGGATTTGGCTGAACCACTACCTCACGCCCCATACACTTGCGGTAACAGTATTCCTGTTTCGGCAGTCCCGAAAGAGCAACTGCTCTGTTGAGTTCTTCCTGTTCTTCGGGTGATACTCGAAATCCTACGGTAATACTGCGGAAACGGTTGTGTCGGTCTACATTTTTAGCTGACATATCATCACACTCCTTTATTCATAAAATCAAGTTTAACTGCCATTTCCTTTTGTTTTGACGGGAATAGATGAGCATAACGGTAAGTGATTTCTATGCTTTCGTGTCCCACTCGGTCAGCAATAGCAACGGCGGAAAATCCCATATCAATTAAAAGACTGATATGGCTGTGGCGAAGGTCATGAATGCGGATTCGCTTCACGCCTGCGGCTTTCGCCCCTCTGTCCATCTCGTGATGAAGGTAGCTTTTCGTTACCGTAAAGATACGGTCTTTCTTTTTGAGTCCGTAGAGCATACCAAGATACTCCTGCATTTCTTCACAGAGAAAATGCGGCATTTTAATGGTGCGGTTGCTTTTCTTTGTTTTCGGCGTGGTAATTACATCTTCCCCGTGCAGACGCTGATAGGACTTGTTGATCGTAACCGTTTCCTTGTCAAAATCGAAATCAGCGAGAGTCAGCGCCAACAGCTCACCCTCACGGATACCGCACCAGTAGAGCATTTCAAAGGCGTAAAAGGAAACGGGCTTGTCCATCATCTCAAAGGCAAACTTCTTGTATTCCTCTTTCGTCCAGAACAGCATTTCCCTGTGTTCCTCGCTTCCCATATTTCCCACCTTTGCGGCGGGATTGGAACGCAGCTCGTAGTAACGCACAGCATGGTTGAAGATAGCGGAAAGCTGATTGTGCAGCGTCTTCAGATAAGTCTGTGAGTACGGTTTTTTCTTCTCGTCACGATAGGCAAGCATTTCATTCTGCCAAGTGATGATTTCTTTTGTAGAAATCTCGCTGATTTTCAGCTTACCGAAAAAGGGCAGTATCTTTGTGCGGATAATATGCTCCTTCGTCAGCCAGGTGTTTTCCTTCAGGCGATTTTTCACATCTCGGATATACAGCTCTGTGAAAGCCTCAAAGCTCATATCAAGGTCAGAGGAATTCTGCAACTGGAACATCCGCTCCCATTCCTGCGCTTCTTTCTTTGTGGTAAAGCCACGCTTGCATTTCTGTTTGCGCTCTCCTTTCCAGTTCACATACCTTGCCATCACATACCAAGTACCATTGTCCTCATTTTTGAATACCGGCATTATTCCTTCTCCTTTCCGGCTCCGTAGAGCCTTTCATAAAAATACTGGCGGTTGACACGTCCCGCAATCGTAATAAATCCCTTTGCTTTCAGCTCCTCGTTCAGCTTCCTGATGATCTTATAGGCATAGGGCTTGGATACATTGAGTTCCTGCGCCACATCATCGGCACGGATAAACCGGTTTTCCATATACATCACCTTCCCTTCTGTTTTTCAAATTCATTTATTTCGTGTCGGAATACTTTCTTGCCGCCTTCCGATTCGCCCGGGCGGATGTGCCATTACCGTGACACACGACGGATATTTTATTAAGCTTATTTGCTTAATGCTTTTTCATTATACTAAGCATATTTGCTTTTGTCAAGCGGTTTTGGAGAAAATATTAAACTTTTTTGTTTTATTTTCTCTTGACTTTCACTAAACATATCTGCTATACTGGTCGTAGAATGAATTGACGACCAGTTCAAGGTTCTGTCAAGCAGGAGAGGGTGGAGATTTTCGCAGAAAATACTACCCGGCGCTTGACAGGTTCTTATACTGGTTGCAGATACATAAGCAAGGAGTGTAAACACTATGGCGATTGGTGAGAGAATCCATTTTTTCAGACTTCTGCGTGGTATGACGCAAAAATATCTTGGTACGGCTGTCGGCTTCCCCGAAAGGAGCGCCGATGTGCGCTTGGCGCAATATGAAACCGGCTCCCGCAAACCGAAGGCGGATTTAACGGCTGCACTGGCGCAGGCGCTTGATGTTTCCCCGCAGGCTCTTGATGTTCCTGACATTGACAGTCAGATCGGTCTTATGCACACCTTATTTACCCTTGAAGATGTTTATGGGCTGACCGTCAGCGAAACAGCCGGAGAGGTTTGCCTGAAAGTCAATAAGGACAAGGGCAAAGAGGCTTACGAGCTGCTGCAAATGCTCTATGCTTGGAAAGAGCAGGCGGACAAGCTCTCTGCCGGTGAAATCAGCAAGGATGATTATGACCGCTGGCGTTACTACTATCCGAAATACGATACCACACAAATCTGGGCGAAAGTCCCTTCGCAAGAGTTAAGCGATACGCTGGTGGAAGCGTTTCAGGACAAGCTCAAAAAAGACGAATAAGAACGACAAAAAGCCCTTAGCTATGAGTGCTTACCCACAGCTAAGGGCTTTCTAATATGGATTTCTTCTGCCACACAACCGCTTGTCAATTATTCCGTAACCCATAAACCACTGGGCTGCAAGAATAATGGCTCTCGTATGGCTGTTATCAAATTGTTATCAAAAGACTTCTCCGAACGCCGCAAACCCGCATAAATACTGGATTTTTACGGTGTTTCGTTTTACTCCCACTCGACGGTGCCGGGGGGTTTGGAAGTGATGTCGTAGACGACGCGGTTGACATGTTCTACTTCGTTTGTGATACGGTTGGAGACTTTGGCAAGGATATCATATGGGATCTTTGCCCAATCCGCCGTCATAAAATCATCTGTTGTAACGGCTCTGATCGCGATTAGATGGTCATATGTTCTGTGATCGCCCATTACACCGACCGTTTGCACATTGGGAAGCACACAGAAAAACTGCGCAAGATTTTTCTCGTATCCGTTTTTACGCATTTCATCGCGCAGCACCCAATCCGCATCCTGAAGAACTTTAATCTTGTCCGCCGTAAGTTCACCGATGACACGTACCCCCAGACCCGGGCCGGGGAACGGCTGGCGCCAAACGAGTTCTTTAGGGATACCGAGTTTTTCGCCGACCCTGCGCACCTCATCTTTAAACAGATCGCAAAGCGGCTCTATTACGCCGAGGAACTGCACATCATCCGGCATTTTCACCCGGTTGTGATGCGTTTTGATTACAGCAGCATCGCCTTTGCCGCTTTCGATACAATCGGGATAGATCGTACCCTGCGCGAAAAAGCCTTTATCCTGCTGCTTTCTGATCTCATCCCAGAAAACATTGAAAAATTCCGTGCCGATAATCTTTCTCTTCTGCTCCGGATCTGTTACGCCTTTAAGAGCAGAAAGGAATCTGTCTGCACAGTTGACGCGGACAAAATTCATATCAAACAGGCTTGTAAACGTCTTTTCGACGAAATCGCCTTCATTTTTCCGCATTAGACCTTGATCCACAAACACACAGGTAAGCTGTTTGCCGACCGCTCTGGAAAGGAGGCCTGCGGCAACGGACGAATCCACGCCGCCGGAAAGGCCGAGAATTACATTTTTATCGCCGATCTGCGCGCGCAGTTTTTCAACTGTTGTTTCAATAAAATTATCCATGACCCAGTCGCCGGAACAGCCGCAGACATCATAAAGAAAATTGCGCAGCATCTGCATGCCGTATTCACTGTGGGTAACCTCTGGGTGAAACTGCACAGCATAGAGTTTTCTGTTTGTATCCTGCATTGCGGCGCAGGGGCAGTCATTTGTAAAGCCAACGATTTCAAAGCCCTGGGGCGGTTCTGAGATATAATCCGTATGGCTCATCCAAACGGTGCTGCTTTCGGGCACCTCTTTAAACAGAGGGGATCCTTTGGTATGAAGCTCTATTTTACCGTATTCGGAAACGGGCGCGGTTTCTACCTTGCCCCCGAGCATCCAGGCAATCAGCTGGCTGCCGTAGCATATGCCGAGCACCGGTATGCCAAGATCCAGGATATCCGCCGAATAATGCGGCGAACTTGCGTCATAAACGGAATTGGGACCGCCGGTGAAGATGATTCCCTTATATCCGTTCGCTCTGATCTCTTCAAGCGGAGTGGTATAAGGCAAAATCTCTGCGTAAACATGATTATCACGCACGCGGCGCGCGATCAGCTGATTATACTGACCGCCGAAATCAAGAACAAGAATTTTTTCCATAAGAAACCTCCCTGTTGATATGTATTGTGAGATATTATTATATACAATTTGCAAAGCGATTGCAAGATGGCAGGCAAGCAAATTAAAACGATATCTATTTATAAAAAAGCAAAACTCCGCCAAAACAGCGGAGCTTTTTTATTTATTTGTTTCTGTAAATGATTGCCTCACGTTCGGGGCCGTTGGAAACCATGGTGATCGGATGGCCGATCTCCTTTTCAATAAACTCTACATAATCTTTGGTTTCCTGAGGAAGATCCTCATACTCGCGGATGCCTTTGATATCGCAGTGCCAGCCTTTGAGCGTTTTGTAAACCGGCTTACACTTTTTGAGCGACGGCGTTGTGGGGAAATATTTAATGACCTCTCCGTCCAGTTCATAACCTACGCAGACTTTGATTTCTTCAAGATAAGAAAGGCAGTCCAGTGCCGTCATAACAACTTGCGTAGCACCCTGGCACTCTACGCCGTAGCGCGTTGCAACGCAATCAAACCAGCCCACACGGCGCGGTCTGCCGGTTGTTGCGCCGAATTCGCCCTTATCGCCGCCGTGGATACGCAGTTCCTGCGCTTCCTCTTCATCCAGAATCTCTGAAACGAACTCGCCTGCGCCAACAGCGCTGGAATACGCTTTTGTGACAACAACGATATCCTTAATCTGATTTGCCGGGATGCCGGCGCCGACGCAGCCGTAACCGGCAAGCGTGGAAGAAGAAGTAACCATGGGATAGATGCCGAAATCGGGATCTTTCAGTGTGCCGAGCTGACCCTCAAGCAGGATCTCTTTGCCCGCTTTGAGCGCATTCTGAATATAAGTATGCGTATCGCAAACGAACGGCTCAATCTCTTTTTTATATTCCATGCAGGTTGCATAAAGTTCCTCTTCATCCAGAAGAGGCTTATGATAAACATATTTAAGCGTTAAGTTTTTAAGCGTGCAGATATTTTTCAGTTTGGCTTTCAGCAGATCATCATCAAACAGTTCGTTGACCTGAATGCCAATCTTGGAATATTTATCTGAAAAGAACGGCGCGATACCGCTTTTTGTGGAACCAAAAGCGGCTTTACCAAGGCGCTCCTCCTCGTACTCGTCCAGTTTGATATGATATGGCATCAGAATCTGGCAGCGTTCGGAAACAAGAAGTTTTGGATTCAAGCCCGCTTTCTTAATGCCCTCCAATTCCTGGATAAACTTATGGATATCCAACGCAACACCGTTTCCGATGATGCACACAGTGTTTTCATTAAAAATGCCGCTTGGAAGAAGATGCAGGGCAAATCTGCCGTGCTCGTTTATAATTGTGTGGCCCGCATTGGCGCCGCCCTGAAAACGGATAACGATATCCGCCTTTTGCGCGAACATATCGGTAATTTTGCCTTTACCCTCATCGCCCCAGTTGGCACCTACTATTGCTCTAACCATAATTAAAATTCTCCAATCACTTAAAATATGCTTATGTTTTTTACGCACAAAACGGGAACGGGGCAGGCGCTCCATTCCCTGTTTGATTTTGGCACAAGTGCGAGGCGGTAGCAGCCGCCGAGCGCTGTGTTTCAATGTTCTCGCAGAGGTTATTATTACGCATCTGCGAGCGGAAAAGTGCGAACAGGCGCGTAACAATGTTCTCGCAGAGGTTATTATATCCTATATTAAAAATCAAGTCAATAAAGAAGGCTTAATTCAGGGGACTTTTTTCCGTTTCCTGCGGTTTGCCGACGGTAACGGTGTTTTTATTCAGATGCATGATCGGGATCAGCAGACCGGGAAGTCCGGTTAAAGACGCGGCGTTATTGATGGTCATTCTAAGGAACGGGAACAGCTGATCAAAAGACTGGGTATGGATATCCGGCTTTTCATCTCCGTCCTCAAACGAAAACTCAGCAGCCATTTCAAGGCGCATCTCAAACGGATTGAGATCCGAATCCGTAATTCTAAATTCAACGATACCCACGCATCTTTTTGCGTCATCCATATAATTCACGTTATATTTGACCTGATTCTGCAGTTTCAGCTGTGTGCCAGGCTTCACCCGGTTTTCGACCTCAAGTTTATTTACTTTATAGCCCCTTAACTGTACCAAAACAAAAACCTCCGTTCGATTAATGGAAAGAACTGTAAACATGCCCGTTTTGCATTTCGGCATCTTTATAATAGGCAAGCTCCGCGATATTGACGATCTGAAATCCGCGTTTGACAAGTTCGGGAACAAATTTCTGAACTGCCTCTGCACTGGTCTTATAGATATCATGCATCAGAATGATATCCCCGTCTTGCGCATGATCCAAAACATATTTGCCGATTCTTGCGGCGTCCTTATATTTCCAGTCGTTGGTATCCACGCTCCACAGACAGATCGGCGCGGCAGCGTTGTTTTTAATGGTATCAGACAAATAGCCGCCCGTGGGTCTGAACACCGACGGCACATACCCCGTTGCATCTTTTATGGCGTTGATTCCGTTTGTGATATCCGCCGGGGTAACATCCTTGCCGTAATGGCTGTGATCATACGTATGATTCCCGAGCTGACAGCCAAGGGACACCATTCGCTTGGCGCAGTCTGCATTTCCCTGTTTGGAAAGGCGGTTTGCCACCATAAAAAATGTTGCCGAACCGTGATTCTGTTCCAGCGTATCCAGAATAACAGAAGTTGTTTTGGCGTTGGGACCGTCATCAAAGGAAAGGGCAACCATGGGTTTGCCCGGATCCAGATCCGTTCTTATGTAAAACGGCGCCTCGGCAACCGTTACCTTGCAGACAGCGGTTTTGCCGTTATATGTTTTTGCCGTTACAGTGGCCTCGCCCGCGGAAACGGGAATAAAATTTGAGCCTTCCGTTTTTAAAACGGAAGTATTATCCGAATCAATATAGATCATCTTTGAGGCACTGCCCGACGAAACGGACGGTTTCATATACTTTTGCGTGCCGAGATAAATGGTTTTTTCCGATACGGGAAACTGAATGCTCTCCGGCGCGGAAAGCACATTGACTCTTGCGCTTGCGGAAAGGCCATTGTAACTTTTAACACTGACATCCGCGCTTCCGTTTGCGATGCCGATCACATTTCCCGCACTATCCACGCCAAGGACATTCGGATCAGAAGAAGAAAATTCAAAGCCCGTATTTAATTCACTGCCCTCCACCTGAAGAGATGGCATATACCGTTCGCCTACCCCGATCGACAGTTCATTTTCCGAAAAAGAAAGGGCAGTTGGTGCGTCCTCCACATAGACCGTGATTTCCGAAGTGCCTACCTTAACAAGCGCCGAGCCTTTTGACACCGCCCGGAACACGCCGTTTGAATCCACGGTAACAACATCTTTATTATAACTTTTATAATGCACCAAATTATCATCAGCGGGATAATCATATTCCTGACCCACGCCGAGAATCATTGCTTTTTCGTTTACATAAATAGTATTTGCGCGTATATTTCTGTCAACAATAACGGCAATAAACGATATTATGAGCAGAACTGCCAGAAAAACTGCAGCGCTTTTTATGCTGACTGATTTTTTTCTGCCTGCGAACATCGTTCAATTCTGCCTCCTTACGATCTCGTATTCACCGCCGTCCGGGCAGAAATATCGGCACTTTCCCCTGCGTAAGCTTTGGGTAAGCTGCGCATACTCATCTTCGTCAAGAAGCGCGTTGCAAAATTCCTCCCCGCTGTCCTCATCACACACAAACCAGCGGCAGTTTTCACATAAAAGATCCAAAATTTATTTCATCTCCGTAAAAATCGGATAATAAATTATATTATCTTCAATGATTATTATACATGGATGATTTGCCAATATCAATAAGCATTTGTGTCATATTTTTAACAAATTCGTTAATAATTTTGTGTATTTTTAAAATTTACCGACATATGGAAAAACAAAACGGAAGAAAAGCGAAAAACGGAGAAAAAAGCGCGCCGCAAAAAGCAGCGCGCAATCTTTCATGCTTATTTATCAAGGTTTGCTTTTACTCTGTTGAGTTCATCCTCAAGTTCTTCGGGAAGCGTATCGCCGAATTTAGCATAAAGTTCCTCAACGCCCTTGAGTTCCTCTTTCCAAGCATCCTTATCCACATCCAGAATCTTTTCAAGATCATCCGTGGTCATATCAAGGCCTTCCAGGTTGATATCCTCTGCTTTCGGAAGATAGCCGATCGGTGTTTCCACAGCGTCTACCTTGCCCTCGCAGCGGTCAATGATCCAGTCAAGAACACGAAGGTTATCGCCGAATCCGGGCCAGAGGAAGTGACCCTCATCATCCTTGCGGAACCAGTTTACATTAAAGATCTTAGGAGCCTTGTCAGGATCAAGCGTTTCGCCGATCTCAATCCAATGTTTCCAGTAATCGCCCATATTATAGCCGCAGAACGGAAGCATAGCCATAGGATCGCGGCGAACAACGCCTACTGCGCCTGTTGCAGCGGCAGTGGTTTCGGAACCCATGATAGAGCCTACGAACACACCGTGATTCCAGCTTGTGGACTGATATACGAGCGGCGTAAGTTTCGCGCGGCGACCGCCGAATACGAACGCGGAAATCGGAACGCCCTGCGGATTCTCAAACTCAGAGGAGATACAGGGGCAGTTTACAGCAGGAGCGGTGAATCTTGAGTTCGGGTGCGCGCCCTTCTCATCAGATTCTTTGCCGTTCCAAGGCTCGCCTTTCCAGTTGATTGCATTGGTAGGCGGATTATCGTTAAGACCTTCCCACCAAACGGTGTTATTATCCAGATCATGGCAAACGTTTGTAAAGATCGTGCCTTTCTTGGTAGCGGCAAGCGCGTTCGGATTGGATTTATCATTTGTGCCGGGCGCAACGCCGAAGAAACCGTTTTCAGGGTTGATGGCATACAATCTGCCGTCCGGACCTTTTCTGATCCAGGCAATATCATCGCCTACGCACCAAACTTTATAGCCTTTCTTCTTATATCCCTCAGGCGGAATGAGCATAGCAAGGTTGGTCTTGCCGCAGGCGCTTGGGAAAGCGGCGCAAATATATTTGATCTCGCCGTTTGGCTTTTCAACGCCCAGGATAAGCATATGCTCTGCCTGCCACATCTCGTTTTTACCAAGGTAAGACGCAATACGAAGCGCGAAGCACTTTTTGCCGAGCAGAACATTTCCGCCGTATGCGGAGTTTACGGAAATGATGGTATTATCCTCAGGGAACTGGCAGATCCATCTCTTTTCGGGATCTACGTTGCACTTGCAGTGCATGCCGCGAACCCAGTCGTTTGAATCGCCGAGCGCATCAAGAACATTCTTGCCGACTCTGGTCATGATATTCATATTCAGAACAACATAGATGGAATCCGTGATTTCAATACCGATCTTGGAGAACGGAGAACCAACAGGGCCCATGGAATAAGGAATGATATACATCGTTCTGCCCTGATAGGAATCTTTTGCGATATCATAAAGCATTTCATATGCTTTTTTAGGCTCCATCCAATGGTTTGTGGGGCCTGCGTCCTTTTCTTCACGGGAGCAGATAAGGGTTCTGTCCTCCACGCGGGCAACATCGTTTACCGCAGTTCTGTGAAGATAGCAGTCCGGAAGCAAATCCTCGTTCAGTTTGATCATTTCGCCGGTCTCAACAGCCTCTGCCTCAAGGGCAGCGATCTGCTCTTTAGACCCGTCAATCCACATAATCTTGGAAGGCTTGAGGAGTTCAATCTTTTCATCAAGCCATGCAAGGAGGGATGGATTTTTGGTAAGATTAGTTTCCATATTTATTCTCCTTTATAAATTATTAACAATAACAGGCAAAACGCACTTTTGCTTTTTTGCCATTAATATTATAACAATTTTTTCCCAAAATTCAATAGTGATACTATACTAATTAACTAAAATTTAATGCTATCAATTGGCATATTTGCATAAGCGTTCAGATCAGATCCGGCTTTTACGCCGCTTTGGTACTCATAATACCCCTGCGCCGCAACCATAGCGCCGTTATCCCCGCAATAGTTCAGTTCCGGCTTAAAAAGGCGGATCCCGCGCTTTTTGCAGAATTTTTCACATTCTGCGCGCAGCAGGGAATTTGCCGAAACGCCGCCCGCAAGCACGATTTTTTTATACTTATAATTAACAGCCGCCTTTTCAAGATGATCAACAAGGCAGCCGACAACCGCTTTCTGATACGACGCGGCAAGATCCGCCGTGTGGATCGGTTCGCCCTTTTGCGAGGCATTGTGAATGGTGTTGATCACAGATGTCTTGAGCCCGCTGAACGAAAAATCATACGGCGCGCCATCCACCCTTGGGTGCGGAAACGCATAAGCGTTTCGGTCGCCCTGCGCGCTGATTTTATCAATGCTGACTCCTCCGGGATAAGGCAGGCCCATTGCCCTGCCGGCTTTATCCAGCGCCTCTCCCGCAGCGTCATCACGGGTCTTGCCGATGATTTTATAATCCGTGTAGCTGTTTACGGCAACGATGTGCGAATGCCCGCCGCTGACAACCAGGCTCAGAAACGGCGGCTCCACATCAGAAGTGAGATAGTTTGCCGCAATATGGGAGCGAAGATGGTGAACGGGCACCAGCGGCTTGCCCGCGGAAACGGCAAGCCCCTTGGCAAAACTTACGCCCACAAGCAGAGCGCCGATCAGCCCGGGCGCATACGTTACCGCAACGGCGTCTATATCCCGAACCGTGCACCCGGCATCCGCAAGCGCCTGCGAAACAACGCCGCTGATTGCCTCCGCATGGCGGCGGGACGCGATCTCCGGCACAACGCCGCCGTACAACTTATGCTCTTCCAGCGACGACGCGATCACATTTGATTTTACGGTTCTTCCGTTTTCAACCACTGCCGCGGCAGTTTCATCACAAGAGGATTCAATTCCCAGAATCCGCAACGGCTCCGCCTCCTTCCACGGCATCCCTTTTCATAAGAACGGCATTTTCCTCGGGATCCGAATAATAATTTTTCCGCACGCCTGTGTCATAAAAGCCGAGAGAACGGTAAAGCGCAATCGCTGCGGCGTTGCTTTCCCGAACGTCCAGAAAAACATCGCCTTGCACATCTTCAAGACTTTTTTGGAGCACTGCGCGCGCAATGCCGCGGTTTCTGTACTGCGGCAAAACGCCAACGCGGACGATATCCGCCTCACCCGTAAGCGCATAAAGCCCAACAAAGCCCACGGCTTTTCCGCTTTCCACGGCAACATAAAAGCGTGAAAATTCATTTTTGAGTTCCGCCGCAATAGAGATCTCATTCCACGGCTTGGAAAAGCACGCTTTCTCTATAGCGGCAACGTCTTTGATATATTTTTCTGATAACTGTTTAATTTCCATATCTGAATATTAATGTGAATCGTACCATGTTTTTCCGATTTTTCCGTCTGCAACCAAGCGCACTTTGAGTTTGCAGGCGTTTTCCATTTCTCTTGTAACGATCTGCAGCGCTTTTTCCGCCTCCTCCAGCGGTGCTTCCACGATCAGTTCGTCATGCACCTGAAGAATCAGGCGGGAGCGCATCTTTTCTTTTTCAAGGCTTTCATCCACGCGGATCATGGCAATCTTGATGATATCCGCCGCCGTGCCCTGAATGGGCATGTTGCGCGCAACCCGTTCGCCGAACGCCCTTAACATGCGGTTGGACGAAGCAAGTTCCGGCAGATATCTTCTGCGGTGAAACAGCGTTTCGGAATAGCCGTTTTCCTTTGCGGTATCGATCATTTTATCCATGTAATGCGCAACGCCGCTGAAATGGTGCAGATAGCCGTCTATATAATCCTTTGCTTCCTTCACGGATACGCCGATATCCTTGGCAAGGCTGAACGCGCCGATGCCGTAAACAATACCGAAATTGACCGCCTTGGCGCGCGAACGCAGGAGCGGCGTAACCATTTCCTGCGGCAGGCCGAACACCTGTGCCGCTGTTGTTTTATGGATATCCTCGCCGTTGTTAAACGCGCGGATCATATTTTCATCATCCGCAAGCGCGGCAAGCACCCGCAGTTCGATCTGGCTGTAATCCGCGTCGATCAGGGTAGAGCCGCCGCCCGCAACAAAAAAGCGGCGCATTTCCCTGCCGAGTTCCGTTCTGATTGGGATATTCTGCAGATTCGGCTCAAGCGAGGAGATCCTGCCCGTGCGTGTTTCCACCTGATTGAAAGAGGTGTGGATCCTGCCGTCCTCTCTGATCACCTTGAGCAGACCGTCGCAATACGTGGATTTCAGTTTTGCAAGGCTTCTGTATTCCAGTATCCGTTTCACGATCGGATAATCCGGGGCAAGTTCCTCCAGAACCTCCGCTTTAGTGGAATAACCGCTTTTGGTTTTCTTTTTACACGGTATATGCAGTTCCTCAAACAGCACCGTGCCAAGCTGCTTTGGTGAATTTATATTGAATTCTCTGCCCGCCATTTCGTATATCTCGCCAACAAGTTCATCAATCCTGCTGCCGAGCCGACTGCCGAAATCCTCTATGCCCTTTTTATCAACGGCAAATCCGGCAACCTCCATCTTTGCCAAAACGCGGGCAAGCGGAAGTTCTATATCATGCAGAAGAGACAGCTGACCCGCCTCTTTGAGCAATGCGTCTGTTTTTTCAAAAAGGTTTTCCAGCACAAGCGCGCTCAGCGCGGTCCGGCTGATCTCCGCCTGATCACATTCCGGAAACGCAATACCGTACTCCAAGCAGAGATGGTCTATATCATAATTACTGTCTGACGGGCGGAGCAGATAAGCGGAAAGCATTAGATCGCCGCACACATTTTTGCAGTTTATGCCAAGCTTTGCGGCAAGGCGGTGCAGATATTTTGTGTTATAAGAAAACTTGCGGGCGTCGCACGCAAACAGTTTTTTTATAAAATCCGTAAAACCGGGTGCGGAATCTTCCACGATCTCCACCGCATTGCCTTTGGCAAAATACAGGCGGCGGATAGCGTTGTTTTCCAGATCAAACGTAAAATAAAGATCTCTGTTCAGATCAAATCCGCTCAGATCCGCCAGGGCTTTCACCTCGGCAATGATCTTTTTTTCCTCCGGCGGCATACTGACAGCCTGCTGCGCCTGCAGCCCGAATTTATCGATCAGGCTGAAAAGTTCGTATTTTGCAAGCAGCATGGCTGCGCCGGAATTCACCCCCGGAATATAGGACGCTATGTCCGTATCAACCGGAGCGTTTGTGCGTATTGTGCCAAGATCCAGAGAAAGATATGCCTTTTCTTTGTCACGGAGCAATTTTTCACGCACACCTTTTTTAATATCGATATTCTCTATATTTTCATAAATATTGTCTATCGTATGAAATCTCTGTATAAGATTCAAAGCGGTTTTTGCGCCAACGCCTGCAACGCCGGGAATATTATCGCTGGAATCACCCTGCAGCGCCTTGACTTGGATCAATTCAGAGGGCGTTACGCCGTATTCCTGCATAATTGCGTTTTCATCGTAAATATCGGTTACCGGCCTGCCGGCTTTTGTGTGCGCAAGCAAAACTTTTACACCGCCGTGAGCAAGCTGCAAGGAATCCCGATCCCCGGTAGCGATAAAGCATTCGTTGCCCGCCTTGCGGCATGCCTGGGCAAGCGTGCCGAGAATATCGTCCGCCTCCCAGCCCGCGCATTCCACCGTTTTGAGGCCGAGAGACGCAAGGATCTCTTTAAGTATAGGCATCTGCATACGCAGTTCCTCCGGCATGGCATGCCTGCCGGCCTTATATTCCGCATATTGCTTATGCCGAAACGTAGGGGCGTGCACATCAAACGCAATGCCCACCGCATCCGGCTGCGCAATCTCCTTTAATTTCAGCAAAATGTTTAAAAAGCCGTAAATAGCGTTCGTATAGATCCCGCTTTTGGTGGAAAGCAGTTTTATGCCGTAAAAAGCGCGGTTTATGATGCTGTTTCCGTCCAGCACAAGAAGTTTCACGATTGATCACCTGTAAAAAATAGTTTCAGCCTTTAAAAAACCGGCTTTCATTAGGATACCCAGTGAAAGCCGGCAGCAGTTAATCATAAATCAGTCTGTTATGCCTTTGGCGCCCTCTTTATCAAACATGCAGCACGCCTCGACCATAATGGAAATGCCCGCTTCAATCGCCTCCGGTCTGAGATTTTCCGGATTATCAAGACGGGTGTGATAATATCTTGGCGGGGCGGGATCCATTGCCGCAAATCCCGTTGCCGGAATACCGCGCTGTGTGAACGCCGCCGCATCAGAGCCGCCTATGTAAATGGATTCATACTTCACATCAAATCCGCAGTTTGCGCTGGCATCATGCATAAGCACTTTGGAGCCTTCATGGTGCTGAAGGGTTCCGGAAAGGTCTTTATGGTATACCGCCATGGATTCCAAATCCCGGAACGTATCAATCGCAACCACACAGGTGGGGATCTCTTTTAATTCTTTTTCATGCGCCTTGGCAAACGCTTTTGCGCCGCGCAGGCCAGCCTCTTCAGAGCCGGAGCAAACAAGCATCACTTCCGTGTTTTCAAAACGCACGCCGGCTTCCGCAAGCGCCTTTATGGTTGCCATGCCCACATAGCAGCCGGAAAGGTTATCCGAAGCGCCGGGAACAGATTTGGTCCAGCTTTGGAAAAAGAGAAACGCAAATTCAAACGGAATGAAAACGCAGGAGATCACAAAAAATGTGATGAAAAACCATCTGGCGCTTTCAATGCTCATTGCGGCGGAACCCTTGCCTGCGATGATGCACACGAGCGCAAAGATCGTATCTACCACAAGGCCTACCACTGCCGGGATCTCCACAAACAGCTTTGCCTGCAGACCGCCGATCAGGTAATTCAAAGTCCATTCAAACTGAGAATCGGAATGGCCCACCATAACGAATCTTCTTTTCACCTCGCCGGACGGCTTTCGGATTGCCACCATATTGTGGGAAGTCTGTTTTGGGAAAAGAAAATCATCAAATTGTTTATACATCAGGAATTCGAATACAAGCGGAATAAACGCAAGCACGCACAAAATGAACGCCGCTATGGGGCTTGCGAACCAGTTTACAAAAACGCTTGCGATGCCGCATGCAACCGTAAACGGAATAAAGCCCATAAAACCCTGGCGATGAAGTGTAAACTCCTCAATACGGGTCTCCTCGCAGTAGTTTTTCATATCTTTCTGAAACCACTGCTGGGCACGGTGCTCCTCCGGGGAGCCGGGCTTTCTGGGCCCGATTTTATTGCAGATCTTTGTGATTCCTTTTACAGCGTATTCGGTCTGGCGTTTAATGTCATAATCCTTGCCGTATTCGAGTGCGATTTTCATAATAAGAAACTCCTAAATAATCATGATACAATATTCTACCATATTGCACCGGGTTTTACAACTTTATTTCTAAACAAAATATAAATTAAATCTGCCTGCCGGGTTATGAAAGATGATGAATAAAGATACCGGAAAGCAGTTTCGGCTCAAACCAGGTGGATTTCGGCGGCATGATCTCGCCCGCGTCCGCGATCGCCATCAGTTCCTCCACCGTGGTGGGAAACATGGAAAAGGCAAGTTTCATATCGCTGTTCGCTCTTTTTTCAAGTTCGCCTAGCCCGCGTATACCGCCGATAAAATCAATTCTGTCATCGTTTTTCGGATCTTTTATGCCCAAAACGGGATCCAGCAGATTATTCTGCAAAACGGAAACATCCAGCGAATCCACAAGATCCAGATCCTGAAGGATCTTATCCTTTGCAGAAAGCGAATACCACTGAGAATCCAGATACATGCCGAACGTGTGTTTTTTGACGGGGGCAAAAGGCTTTTCCTGCTTTTTCACTTCAAAGGCATCGGAGATCCTGCCGATAAATTCAGCCGGCGTAAAGCCGTTTAGATCTTTCACGACCCGGTTGTAATCCATAATGTGCAGATCCGAATCCGGAAACGCAACGGCAAGGAAGAAATTAAACGCCTCGCTGCCTGTATAGCCGCCGTTTTCATACCGTTTCATCTGGCCCACACGCACAGCGGATTCACATCTGTGGTGCCCATCCGCAATATAAAATGCTTTTACGGATTCAAAAAGTTCCGTAAGCCGGGAGATCACCGCGGCATCATCAATAACCCAAACCGTTTGCAGCGCGCCCGCCGCCTCAAAATTATACACCGGCCTGTGGCGGGCGGCAAAATCGTTTACCAGATCCGATATTTCGTCCTTTTTTCGGTAAGTAAGGAAAATCGGGCCGGTATTCGCATTGGTAACACTGACGTGGCGGATCCTGTCCGCCTCTTTTTTGGCAAGCGTCTTTTCATGCTTTTTGATTACATTATTCATATAATCATCAATGGAGGCGCAGCCTGCAAGACCCGTCTGCACCCTGCCGTTCATCTCCTGCCTGTAAATGTAAAAGCAGGGGGCGCCGTCCTGCACAAGAGCGCCGCTTTTTTCAAGGTTCAGAAGATTTTCCTTTGCTTTTTCATAGACCGCTTTTTCATAAGGACTTGTGCCCGGCGGAAGATCGATCTCTGCCCTATCCACATGCAGGAAAGAAAGCGGATTCCCCTGCACAGCCTCGCGCGCCTCCTCGCTGCTCATCACATCATACGGCAGCGCAGGAATAAGCCGCTGATATTTTTCAGCAGGTCTGAATGCCTTAAAAGCTCTGAATACAGCCAAAACAATGCCTCCCGATCACTTCTGATTCTTTTCGTAGATTATTCTAAGCCCCTCAAGCAAAAGGTTATCGTCTACCGTAACGGGGATCCTGATTTCCTTGGCTATGGAACGTCCCAGTCCGCCGGTAATGATCACGTTTGCTTTTTCGCCGAGTTCTTCCTCAAACCGCGCCGCCATACCTTCTATGAGCGCCGCCGTGCCGATCACAGAGCCGCATTTCATTGCCTCAGCAGTGTTGGTTGCTATAACCTTAGACGGTGCGGATATATCCGTTTGGGCAAGCAGCGCAGTGCTGGTGGAAAGCGCCTTTAACGCGGTTTTTACGCCACATACAATGGCGCCGCCGAGATGCGCGCCGTTTTTATCTATAACGGATGCCGTTGTGGCAGTGCCGATATCAAACAAAATGGCAGGAAGTTTGTATTTATGGATCACGGCAACATCCCCGGCAACCAGATCTGCGCCCATCTCCGCAGGATTATCCAGCTTAATATTAAGCCCGGTTTTGATTCCGGGGCCTACCACAAGAAGTTCTACGCCGCAGACTAATTTAACGGCTTTTTTGATCGTTCTGACAAGCGCCGGCACAACGCTGGAGATCACGCCGCCCGTAATTTCACTTACGCCGTTTAGATCCAGAAATGTTTTTAGTTTCATGGAAAATTCTATGGTAGTTTCGCTCGTATCGGTTGAAAGTCTGCCGCTGCAAACTAAATTTTTATCATCCCAAACGCCAAGAACGGTGTTTGTATTGCCAACATCTGCAACAAGTATCATAAACTGCCCGCCTTTCCGCGCCGCAGGGCGCAATGCATTAATAAAATCTATTATATTATAATTCCCTGCCAAAGTAAAGAAAAAGCGATTACAGAAAACAAAAAAGCCCGGCGCAAAAGTTTTCGACGTTTCTATTTTTGATTTATTTAAAAATACAGATTAAAGGAGCATAAAAAACACCTGCAAGCCAACGCGCAGGTGTTTTTCATTTTATGTATAGTATCTGTAGTTTGCAAAACGTTTCTTATCGTGAAACGTCAAAACTTTCATGTAGAACCCATTTTTATCTGAACAGAACATAAAAATAAGTGTGCCCTATGGAATTCATTCTTGGATACTCGTTCTTTGCCACCGGCGATAACGGATCAGACGCCACGAGATCGCTGCCGGATAGGGATATGCCGGACATGCTGCCACGCTGCGCCGTAAACGCCATATAACTGTAACTGGCGCTGTTGCTGAAATCCGTTTGCTGAGGCGGGCTGTTCAGGCAATAAACGAACCCGAAAGTCGGCCTAAACGGGCAGTTTGTGACCACCGTTTGTTTCTGCTCGCCGTTTCCGAAATACACACCGTAATAATACGGCATATCAAACTTTTCTCTGTCTTCCTCAGAAAGATGGCACTGCAGATCCGTCGTGTGTTCAGACGCAAATGCGTCTATCTTTTCATTATCTGAATTAAAATCGGTCCTTTGCGGCTTATCACTGCCAAGCCAGCTTGAAAGACCCAGATAAGACGTTTTGTTTGTTGCACTCATTCTATGATAACCTTACCTTTCTGCGCAATTTTACATTCAGCCGGCAGATGCCGTCTGTTCCGCCTCGCCGCCTATTTTTTCCCAAACAGAAAACGGCAGTTTCAGGCGGTCCGATTCAAACCACCTGTAATCCAAAGAATCCAGAAAATCAAAGGTCAGCCCCGCGCCCGTAAACTGCGGCGCAAAAAAAGCGGGATAATCGTTATTATAAAGATCGGAAAACGCGGCAAGCGTTTCCTGATTAACCGGTGAAACATGCACCTTTTCCTGTAAATTTTCCACTGTATAATGATATCCAGGCGTACCGATCTCCTTTTCCCGAAATTCCTGCCGGCTCATAAAAAAGAATCCTTCGGAAAGGCGGCGGATAATATTTTCTTTCGTCTCCTGCTGCGTTGCCCCGCGATCCATATTCAAAAGATCACAGTACATCAAGATGCCCTCTTCGCCCATCGTATCCGTAAAAACTTCCGAAAGCGCCTGCTCCGCCCTGCCCAGCGCGGCAGAGACCGCAGCGGCATACGCTTTCAGTTCCGCGCGATCCCGGCTGCCCTCTGCTCCGCCGAGGCCTACGGTATCAAAAAGCGAAAAAAGCCTGCTGTATACCCCGCTATTCATATACATCCACCTGCACATCTTTCAAAACAAGATATTCCCCGGTGCGGCATGCCACAACGCCCTCATAAGAGGGATCTGCCGAGATTTCCGTAAACGCCGCGCCGCTGATACCGCTGACCGCCGCTGCAATGGACGAAACGGGAATCTCCCTGCCGATACGCTGCGCCGAGCAGACTTCCCGGATCCGGGCTTGTGCCTCTTGCGCCAACCGTTCCTTATCCGCGCCCCGCATTGCCCGCACCGCAGCATAAACGGAAAATTCACTTTTCTGAGACAACGCCACGGCATAACCGGTGCCGCAGACTTCAAGTATACCAAGTTTATCGTAGATCTGTTCCAAAACATAGGGGCTCGGGAAATCGCCGTTTTCCGTGCGTACAAACAGCGTATACTCGTTAAATTCCGGATCCATAATAAAAAGCGCGTCTGTAATGGTGTCTATCGTCAGCACGATCTCTGCAAAAGACTTGGGATTCACGCCGTTGCTCACCGTATGATAGGAATCAACCACCCTGCTCCTGAGCGCCTCATCCGTTTCCCGATCTGCCCCGCCCGAAAACGCGGTTTCATTGGTTACGGAAGAAACAGATGCCGGCGGATTCACCAAAACGGTTACACTGCCCGGTTCTGCATTGAACGCACTGCCCGCGGAAAGCGCCGTTGCCGCCGCCTGCACAGAAAGACTGCCGGCGGGTATAACGGCGGTTTCCTCCGTTGCAAACTGAATGAGCGGTTTGCCTTTCACCGAACAAACCGTGCCTTTCGGGATTTCCACATTGTTTTCCAGCTCCTGCGGCACGGAAAAGGTAAGCGTTCCTTTTGCGCTTGCCGCATTCTTGCGTTTTATACTGCGCATTGCGGCATGCCGGTCCAGATATTCGCCCGTGGCAGTCTGCGCAAACGCCTGCTTTAAGGCAAAATCGGCAGTGGTGCAGGCGGCGTAAATTTCGCTTGCCACGGCTTTAAACCGCAATTCCGTTTCCGGGTTATCTTTCGCGTATTCTCCGCTCTCATTAAAAAATTCCGTTTCCATGGATTCCAAAATCTCATCATAAGTTATACTCAAACCGAAATGCTCACCAGCCTTTCTGCGCCGTTTATCAAAACCGTGATTGCATAGCCGGTTTCCGTTTTCTCAGCGCAGACGGGAAACATGCCGTTTTCGCCGCACAGTGCCTGCGCTGCGGCGCAAAGCGCATAAAGATTTTCCGGCTTTTTTGTAATTTTATAAAGATTGCTGCCGTAATCGCACTGCGGATAGAAATCACCCCGGTGCGTTTTCAGTGCCCTTGCCGTGTTTGCAAGCAAAAAAGATTCATATTCGTTTTCACTGTTAAAAACCGGCATATCTGTCACCCCTTTTCAAATTCTCCGTCCCTGTTGATCACAAGGGAATTAATGACCACACTGCCGTCATTTTTAAGCAGGATTCTTGCGCCGCCGAGCGATCTGATCTCAACCTCGCCCTGCGCAAGACCCTGCGTTTTCATTTTGGAGCCCGCCACCGCCGCGCCGGATGCACTGTTTACGATCAAAACCTCTTCCCCCACCGGCAGACGAAAAGAATAACCGTAAGGCGAAAAGCATTCTGAAGTTCTGGACGGCAGCGATGAATTCGCCTCTGTAATATTCTCTGCGCTCAGCGTGACCACACCGTTTTCGGCGGCGCTTTGCTCCGGGTTTTTAAAATTCCTGCTCAGCCACATAATTGATCAGCTCCCCGTTTATTTCTTTTCTTAAGGTAACAGAAGTGGAAGTGCCGCCTGCGTTTTTCTTTCTGATCAGTGCGCAGACCTCAAATACGCCTTTTACACCCAAACGCTCCAGATCGGCATACACAAGATCCGCAAGGCACAGATCCGCATCCCCGGCAAGCATAACCGTAACGGTAAAATAGTTTTCCAGCGAACGCGTGATCTGCCGCTGTGCCTCCGCTTCCCTCTGCCACACCGGCAGGGAAGACAGATTGATGAGTTTTCTTGCGGATATGCCTTTTTCTGCCGCAAAGCGGCTTTCCAGGCGGTATACATATTTTTCGGCAGAATTCGTTTTATAATCTATCCTGCTGATCACACCGCTTTGATCCACCGTAACACATGCGCTGAGCATTTTTTGCGCATCCAGTGTTTTTACCTTGCCCGGCGTTTCAAACACACGCAATTCCATCTCCGGCGTAACATAGATGCTTTTGCCGCAGGCGTACTGCATAAATCTGTCTATGGCGCCAAAACAGCTCTGCCCTTTGCTGACCACATATTCAGACTGCGAAAACACCTCCGGCAACCCGCAGGAAAAGCCGAAAGGCCTTGCGTGATGATACCAAAGCTGCTTTGAGGTGGGGCAGTTATACTGACCGGGATACGCCTCGTTATCCACAAGCACCGCCGCGCCGGAACGCGCGTATACGAACAGCGTGTAACCGCTGTTATCTGCACGGATCTGAATTTTATCGGCAGAGCCGTGAAATATTTTTTTACCGTTTTGAAAAGCATATACCGCCTGAATACTGCTGACAGCGGTTTCAAAATAAAGATACAGCCGCAAACCGTCGCATGCGGCAGCCAGTTCACTGGAAAGTTCATAGGACAGCACTTTAAAACCCTTTAATTTTTCTCCGCCGGAAGTATATAGTTCAAATCTCATCTTATCCTTACCCTTTGCCCTTCCTGAAGATCAAAAGGCGTTTTAAAGCCGTTCAGTTCCATAATGCTTTCCGTTTTTACGCAATTGGCAGCAGCAATATCAAAGCAGTTCTCCCCGGCTTTGGCAAACACGAATGTGCGCGTTCGTTTATAGGTTCTGCCGCTTTTCTCTTCCGTAAATCCCAGTTCGTATGAGACGGAATCCTCCGCAGCGTTTTCCTTTATGCTTAAAGAAGAAAAATATGCGTAAAAAAACGTGCCGTCCGGCAGCATCAGCGGCCCCGCGCCCGGATCGTGATACAGAGCGCTGAGTGCTGCCGCAGTTTTTTTGCCGTCTTTTCCAAACAACTTGCCGCTTGCTGTTATTTTTGCGGCTTTTTGGGCGATCTCCTCCACCGCGCTCCCCGCCGAAAGCAGGGAGCGCTCGCTGATATCCTTTGCCCATTTCACCGTAACGGCGGCAGGATTCTGCGGGAATTCAAGTTCCTTGTATTTAAGCCTAATCATCATCTTTTATTCACCACCGACCGAAGGATCGTACCTTTTTGAATCCAGCCTTAAATATTCGGAAAGTTCATAAACAGCATCATATTCGTTCATCAGATCACCACCGTATTATTCATCATGAAAAGTAAGGGCGCCGGAGAAAGTTACCGTCAGGCGCATTACAAAGCATTCGCATGCCTCATCCGCCCGAATACCGTTTGCGCCTATCGAAACAGGCGTATCACGGCACAACGCGCCGAATATTCTGCCTGCCGTGTGCTCAAAATCAAAACCGCACTGATCAAACGGAACGTATACATCGGCAAAAACAGTGATCTGCCCTGCCTGCACGTCCTCGCCAAGGGCGGCGGTCTGCGCGTTTGCCTGCAGCACACCGCAGAGCACAGCGGGCTGTTCCGGAAGGGTGGGCTTCTGAACAGGCGCAAACGCGGACATCACTTTAAAATCATGAAAATACGCGTCCGCCCGGATCCGTTCCAAAACAAGATCCGTTATTGTTTTAAAATCCATCATTGCGCACCCCAAACCTTTCTTAAAACGCCCCAGTAAAACAATATTTCGCCGCCGGCAGAAACCTCTTCTTTCTTTTTGAAGATAAATTCTTCCTCCCCGAAAAGCACACGTGCGTTTTCCGAAAGGCGCATAATATTGTGGTTATACGGCCCGATAAAAGTAAAATAATCCTTGCTGACCCTGCCGGCAGGCGTTCTTTCCAATTCAAAATTGGATCGGTTGCTCCTCCATTTTTGCGCAATGACCGCAAAAAACGGAGTGGAGATCCATTCACCGTCTTTCAGAAAGACCTGTTTCCCTGCTTTCTGCAAGCCGTTTTTAATTTTAAGCGCCCGATTCATTTAAACACTCTTAAAAGCAAAAGCGCTGCTTTCCACAAGATCCGCCGCACTGCTGCGCGCGGCAGCAAGGATCTGCCCGGCAGCGGCAGCCGCACCGGAACCGCCGCTGAAAGAAACATCCCCGGCGGTGAAAGAATCAAATCCGTCCGCCTGACTGCCGCAGCAGATCATATAATTTGCCTGCGCGGCGGCAAGAAACACGGCACGGTCGTCCGTTTCAAACGCTTTGTCTTTTAAGCGGGCGTAAACACTGCTGCACGCAAAATCAACCAGCGCCGCATAGCGCTCCGGCTCTCCTCCTGCCGCGCCCAGTTCTTTCAGGCATTCCAAAACACCTGCTCTGTCTATCATCGCCCGCACTCCTTTCCATTTTACTCGCCGAATTCAACAAACTTGCACGCATCGGGGAATATCTTTGAAAATCCCGCAATGGTGGTAACGGTAGCTCTTTCCAGCTGCCTGTCGATCAATTTGTCATACTCCGTTACGACGCCGCCGGCGCATACTTTTTCAAGCGCGGCATTTTTATCCAGCGCAATAATCTTATCGCCGCCGAGTGCATCGCATTTCACGATCTCCGCGCCAAGCGGCGTGATCATTTTACCCGTTCCGTGAAAATTCTGACCCGCCGCGGAATCCTTGAACTCCGCCATGTTGAGCAGGGCGGAAATGCTTGGCACGCCTGCGATAACCGTTGTCATCGTATAGGGGGAAATCTTCGCCCAAAGACTGATCAGATCATTATATGTTACCGTATCGCCGGACGCGCTGATCACCTCTGAAGTGCCGTCATCCAGCGCGGCAATGGCATCCGCGAACTGGGAACGCGCAATATACGAACCGATCTGCTTCAGTGTAACGGTGAAAAGATCCAGTTTTTGAAATTTGATTGCCTCATAGGACGCAACCAGCATTCTTCCTCGTTTATAAAGGCGGGTTAACTTGTCCTTAGCCCTGATGGTGGTCTCCGGAATGAAAGCGCCTTCACCAACGGCGGCAAGTTCCTTTTCCTCTTCGGACGGTACACTTTCCACAGATCGGTAATCCAAAGAATCCACCTCCGTTGTGGTGGCAATGATCTTGGAAAGCAGATCCGCTTCCTCTACGCCCTGCTGCACGGCACGGCTGATATATTCCGGAAACAAAACGGCGGAATCACTCGTCTGAAAGAATTTGGACACGCTGTCCGATCCGGCGCCGGAGACCTTAATGTCAAATCGTTTGAGCTGGCGCTGATAAGCGTCAAGCCCTTCCAATTCCGTGCCGATATAGTTTTCTGACGGATCCACCGCCTCAAGTGAAGCAGTAAACCCTTTGGAAGAGGCGTAAAGCCCCTTATCCAGTTTCAATGTATCAAATGCCATAAAACATCCCTCCCGGATCAAAGTATAACGCCGATCGTTTTTTGATCGGTGTCTATCTCCACAACAAGGCGCGCCTGCTTGCCGGACGTCGCAATCTTCACACCGCCGCTGCCGTCTGCGGTAAGATATTGCCAGCCGCATTTCGGCGTGCCCGCAGTGTAAGAAAGTTTTGTATAGCCGCTGATCATAACCGGGGCAAACTTATCGCCGCCCTGCGTGGCTATGCCGGCAAATTCCTCATCCGCCTTGCTGTTTGAGATCAGCCCCGAATCCGCAACCGTAACCGGGCTGCCTGCGGTGACCGGCTCTGCGGCAAGAAACGTGAGCACCTGCTCTTTAAATCCTTTAAATCCAACTTTCATCAGTTATCCTCCTAAATTTTGAACTCGCTCAGCGCGCCTTTTGCCTTCTGCTCTTTCTGCCTTACAAGCTGCGGAGCAGGTTTTTCACGCCGCGCGCGCTGCTTTTCAAACGCCTCTTTAAAACTTACAAGTTCCTTTGCCGTCATGATATCGGCAACGCGCTTGAAAATCTCTGTATCCAGTTCCGGCAGTTCCCTGCCGCACAGTTTTACCAGATCCCGCACCAGTGTTTTTCTGTACTCTCTGCCGAGGGCGGCGTCATCGCGCAGCTCATCCATCATCTGCACAAGATAAGCCGCCTCCCCGTCCGAAACGGCAGTGCCGCCGGATCTTAATTTTTTAAGAATATCCTCTGTCATCGTACCGTCCTTTTCCATATCAAATGCTTTTTCCACACCTGCGTTTCTCTGCGCAGGCACTGCCACAAAACTGAATTCATATGCGTCGCACACATCATCCAGAATCGTATAACACAGTTTTCCGCCGTACGTGCCGCCCGGCTTATGGCCGCAGTATTCCTTGCTTTTTTCCGCGCCGCAGACGGAACACACCCGGCTTTTTGCGCTGCAGGAAACGGAAACCTCCTTTTTAATCCCGGCGTCAATATCCCGGATCAGCGATTCGTTTTCCGGCGTTCGAACCATATACGCTTTTGCCCGCAGGGCAACGTAATCCTCTCCGTCCGCCGTTTTTTTGCCCGGTATTTTTTCAAGGCGTGTGTCAAACACTCTTGCTGTCTGATCCTCCGCCTTCATGGAATGATCCTTGATGCCGGTTTTGCCCACAAAAAGGTTTTGCAGCGCGCTAAGCGCGTTTACGGAAAACTTTTCAAAATCCCTGTCTATCTCATTGTCACACAGCGTGACCTCAAACGCATACAGTTCGTCTGCCGAAAACGCGCGGCGTGTAAAAGCGCGGATCTTTTCGTAATCGCTTTGGTCAGGCGTGTATGCCTTAACGGTAAATCTATCCGTCATTACAGCCCTCCTTAAGCAGTTTTTCAGCCTGGGCGGTGTAAAGCCGCGCCCTGGCATGCTCGGTCTCATCCTGAAGCGTAATATCTGCCCATTTCACGCTGACCGGCAGATCAACACCGCGGATCTCAAGATACTTTCGCGCGATCCTGATGAGCACCGGCGTAATGATTTTTCTGTAAGCCTCCAGCTCCGTGGTAAGCATATCCGCCTGCTGCTGGCTCATGCGTTCCGTAGTGGACCATGAAAAACCAAGCATATACGGGGGCAGCCCCGTTTTGGCGATGATCTGCTCCAAGAGCTGGCGAACCGGTATTTCGCTGGAAAGCACATTGTTGTCCGCCCCGATCACCTTTACGCTCACATCGCCCACGGCAACAAAATCTTTAACGGTATCCCGGCTGCTCATGGCGTCCTGCCACGCGCGGCAGATCTGCTCCGCCCTGTTTTTGGCTACGCCGGCATCCGTGTCTCCGTCGGCAGGCTTATAAGTTACGGCGTACCGCAGATTCCCCGCGTGTTCCCAGTTTTCTCCGATCGTGTGATAGACCGTCATCAAAACATCTGAAATAAACGGCAGCCCTCTTAGAAGACTGGTGCCCAGAATACTGCCCGGCTCCGGATTCAGCGCGGAAAAAACAATCAGATCCTGCCTTGGCAGTTTTTTGCCGCCGTTGTAGAATTCAAGATCCAGATCATTCTGTGCCCGTTTCACTTCAAGCGCGCTCAGTTCGCCGTTATAAAGCGCGTAAAAGCCGTTGTCATCCGCAATCATTTCCCCAACGGCGCTGCCGTATGTAAGCAGATCCGAAAGATACGTGGAAACGAACGCGCTGATTCCCGTCTGATTGCCGCCCACGTCCACGGCCTCAAAAAAGCCGTTCATTTCGGCGTCTATCGCCGCGCTGCCCGTTTCAAACGTAAAATCGTTCATCAGGCGGATGATTTTCAGCACGGCAGCGTCTATCACGGGCACATTTTCCCGGAGCGAGCGGTAAACACGATTGTTCAGCCCCAGATTTGCAAAACTGCCCATGCGCGCATAACGCCGGTTTGAAAACGCACTCGTCTGCACTGCCGCTGCCGCGGTCTCTTTTGCTTTGCCGGACTTTCGCTTGCCAAACAAGCCCAAATCCTCACATCCTTTCCACCGCAAAGGTATAAATATCCTCGCTTTTTCCGTATAAAACGGTAGAAACAAAATAGCGGATATCATCCATTGCGTGGTCGTTTTCTTTTTTCGGCGAATCCCTTTTTATATCGTTGTCCCAGCGGTAAACGGAAAATTCGCGGATCGCATCCTCACACTCGGGATAAAAATAAATATCCTCTTCTTTAAGCGCGCGGCAGACCAGATTGATGCCCTTTAAAACATCGTTATCCGCCTTAATGACCCGGTATGTTCCGTAGCGGCGCACCGTTTGAGCAAAACTTGCGGCAGACGGATCTATGATCAGCGCCTCTATCTTCCTGTTGCCGGCAAGGGCGCAAAGGCGCTCATAATATTCCTCATCCGTTAGCTGCACGCCCGTATCCCTGGCAGAATGGTAATATTCGCCGATCCGGTACCACTTTGAGCCGCTCTTTCCCCAAAGGCCCAGCGAAAACGGATTCACCGTGCCGTAATCGCAGGAAAGATAATACTGCGAAAAACCGCCGCTGCTTTTTTTGATATGCCGCTTTGCGCTGAACATTGGGTAGACCAAACCGTCCGCCGCCACCCATTTGCCCTCTATAAACCGCTCGTAAAACGCACCGGAATACAGATTTTTATATCTGCTTATGACCGCGCGTGAAAGGGATGGGTTATCCTCCATCGTAAAATGGAGATAGAGCATTTTTTTCTGGTTTCTTTTTAAGATCCATTCATTGTAGAACCAGTGAAACGGATGCTCCGGATTGCAGTTGAACCAGTATTTGGCGTCCTCCAGCGAGCATCTTGCAAGCGCTTGTTCCACAAAAGATCTGGGCATCAGGGCAGCTTCGTCCAGCAAAACGCCGCCCAGCGTCATGCCCTGAATCAAAGCGGCGGAGGATTCATCGCGCCCGCCGAACAAATAAAACCGGTTTCGCCTGCCGCCCCTTTCTATCTCAATCAGGTTGCGGCTCAGTGTATAATTGCAGACAAAGCCGAGGGAAGTTAAAACGGGGATCAGCGGCGTTACCACATTGCGCCTGAGCGAGGCAATCGTTTTGCCGCAGATGGCAAAAGATGTTTCGTTAAAGCGGTAAAACGCCCAGCTTATAAATGATATACTCATACAAAGCGTTTTTCCGGAACGCACGGCACCGTCACAGATGAGGCCGTTTTTATCCGCCGCGGGGCTGCCCGAACACCACCACGTTAAAACGGCAAGCTGTTTTTTGGAAAAGGGATAAAATTTATTCGCCATATTCCTCACGCAGCGCAGCGGCGGCGTTGCCGGCGCTCTCTTCCAGCGCGCGGTAAAAACTCAGCGGCTCAGAAGACTCCGTTTGTGAAAATTCCCATAATTTTTCAAGCGCTTTTATACGGTCAAAAAATTTGATTTCCATGCCGCCGCCTTTCGGTTTCTTGATCTCGCTGATATTGAAAAGATCATAGCCGGGCAGTTTTTCAAGTATCTCTTCCTCATTTGCAAAAAGGAGCGCGGCAGCGTCCCGCACATTGCCGAAAGCAAGCTGCCGGAATCCGTCCGCAATCTCCTCCCGAAGTGTTTTCTTTTTTCTTCCCATATCCGCCTCCGTTTGCAGTTTTGAAAGGTCCTTTCACCCTTAAGGCGGAAAACGGAGTTTTCATAGCATAAACAGGCTATAATTTGAAAAGATTTTCAAAAAATTTTTCCGCAAATAAAAAAATCCACAAAAAAAGCGGCAGCTGAAATCAGCCGCCGCCAAAAAACATGTTTACTTTACTTCATAACGAACTGCGCAACGCCGTCTTTATCAAAAGAAACATTTACTGTTTTTCTTGCCTTTTTGCCGTCCTGAAAAGTAACGGTTATCGTCACCTCGTCAACCGGCAGTTCGCTTTTGTCCGTATCCGGGTCGGCAAGGAGGGTATCCACTGCTTTTTCAGGTTGGTAATAAACGCTTGACAAATTCAAAATATCTTCCGCGTCATGTGCGTTGCCAAGGTGAAGAAACTTATTCAAAACAGCAGTTTCGAATAAGTTTCATATTTATCCCTAAACAGCTCATCTGTTATTTCTTTTTTCATTTCTTCCTCCCTTCACGCACGGTAAACAGTTATAAAACGAATAGAAAAGCACGGAGCCCGTTACCGCCTTTCACCTATAACACAACCGGGCGGGCAAAAAGGTCACATTTTTTAAAAAAGCCGGCGGAAAAGCATTTTGCTTTTCCGCCGGCTTGTTCAGATAAGTGATTTAAAATTTATCCCTTGGCGTATACGTTGTATGCAGCAGGTGATGCGCCTTTTCGCCGTTTGGCTTGCCGAAATACTCTTTATAAAGCCTTTCAATAACAGGCGAATCGTGCGAACGTCTGATTTTAAGCGCCTTATCCTCATCATAAAGCGCCTTGGCGCGCAGTTCTTTTATCGGAACCGTATTTCTGGTTGCGTCCCTTTGAATCGGCTGACCGCCGCCATTTATGCACCCGCCCGGGCACGCCATGATCTCTATAAACTGATAGGGCGAATTGCCGCTTTCCACTTCCTCGCAAAGTTTTCTTGCGTCTGCAAGCCCGCTTGCGGCGGCAACTTTTATTTCCATGCCCGCAACATTGTAAGTTGCGGTTCTTATGCCGTTTACACCCCTGACCTCGCTGAAATCAACCAGTTTGAAATCGCCGTCAAGGATATTCGCCGCCGTTCTTAAAGCCGCCTCCATAACGCCGCCCGTTGCGCCAAAGATAACGCCCGCGCCGCTGGCAACATCAAACGGCGAATCAAACGCCTCGTCTTTAAGCGCGTTGAAATTGATTGCCGCGCCGCTGATCATCTGCGCAAGTTCGCGCGTTGTGATGGCGGCGTCCACATCGCCCGCCATTTCCGGGCGCGTGATCTCAAATTTCTTTGCCGTGCAGGGAATTACGGAAACCACATACAGATCTTCCGGCTTAAGATTATTCTTTTCACAATAATATGTTTTAAGCAGCGCGCCGAACATCTGCTGCGGCGATTTGCAGGTGGAAAGATTCGGCAGCAGGGAATGGAAATTATGCTCCGCAAATTTCACCCAGCCGGGGCAGCACGAAGTGAACATCGGCAGCGGCTTTTTGTTTTTGATCCTGTCTACCAGTTCATTTGCTTCTTCCAAAATCGTGAGATCGGCGGTAACGTCCATGTCAAACACAGCGTCTGCGCCAAGCCTTCTTATTGCGCCGGGCAGTTTCTTTTCAACATTAGTGCCGATCGGCAGATCAAATTCCTCGCCGAGCGTTGCGCGGATCGCCGGAGCCGTAAAGAATACCACCTTTTTATCCGGATCCGCAATAGCCTCCCACACATCGGGAACGCTTGATTTTTCATACAACGCGCCAACGGGGCAGGAGACCACACACTGGCCGCAGCCTACGCAGGAAGTTTCCTGAAGCGGAATATCAAACGCGCAGCCGATCGTTTTATTATGCCCCCTGTTTCTGGGGCCGATCACACCCACGGTCTGCTTATGGCACATGGCGGTGCAGCGCATACAGTGGATACATTTATTATTGTCCCTCACCAGATAAGACGAAGAATAATCTATTTCCTGCAATTTATCCGTATCCGGGAATCTGTCTTCATCCACACCATAATCCTTGCAGAGTTTTTGCAGTTCACATCTGTCTGACCGAACGCAGGAAAGGCATTTTTTATGATGCTCAGAAAGCAAAAGTTCCAAAGTTGTCTGCCGTGACTGGCGCACCTTGGGCGTATTCGTCCAGACTTCCAGCCCTTCCTCTACCGGGTACACGCAGGAGGCAACCAGGCTTCTTGCGCCCTTTACCTCAACAACGCACACACGGCACGCGCCGATGCAGTTGATATCTTTCAGATAGCAGAGCGACGGTATATCTATACCGGCAAGCCTTGCGGCCTCTATGATCGTTGTGCCTTCCTCCGCCTCAACGGGTGTGCCGTTGATCTTAAGTTTTACCATTTCCATCGCCCCCCTTATCTCTTTTCAATGGCCTCAAAGTGGCAGTTGCTCATGCAAAGCCCGCACTTAATGCATTTATCCGGATCTATCGTGTGCGGCTCGCGCACATTGCCCGTGATTGCGCCTACCGGGCAGTTGCGCGCACACAGCGTGCAGCCCCGGCATTTTTCGGGATTGATCGTAAACGAAAGCAGCGCTGTGCACACATGCGCCGGGCAGCGTTTGTTTTTAATATGCTCAAGATATTCCTCGCCAAAGGCGTTAAGGGTGGACAGAATCGGATTTGCCGCCGTCTGCCCCAAAGCGCAAAGCGAGGAGCTCTTCATATGATTGGAAAGTTCCTTGATCTTATCCAGATCCTCCACCGTAGCAGTGCCGTCTGTGATTCTGGTTAAATAATCCAGCAGTTTGCGTGTGCCTATACGGCACGGCGTGCACTTTCCGCAGCTTTCATCCACTGTAAATTCAAGATAGAATTTTGCAAGATCCACCATGCAGGTATCTTCATCCAGAATGATCATACCGCCGGAGCCCATCATGGAGCCGATCTCAACCAGGTTATCATAATCTATGGGAACATCCATATAATCCGCGCTGATACAGCCGCCGGACGGACCGCCCGTCTGCGCCGCCTTGAATTTTTTGCCGTTCGGCACACCGCCGCCGATCTCCTCCACGATCTCGCGGATCGTAGTGCCCATCGGCACTTCAACCAGACCAACATTGTTGATCTTGCCGCCGAGGGCAAACACTTTGGTGCCCTTGGATTTTTCCGTGCCGATGGAGGAATACCACTTTGCGCCGCGCAGAATGATCGGCGCAACATTTGCGTAGGTCTCCACATTATTCAGGATGGTCGGCTTGCCGAAAAGGCCTTTCACAGCGGGATAAGGCGGTCTCGGTCTCGGCTCGCCGCGGTTGCCCTCAATGGAGGTCATGAGCGCCGTTTCCTCGCCGCACACAAACGCGCCGGCGCCGAGGCGGATATCAATATCAAACTCAAAATCCGTGCCCAAAATATTTTTGCCGAGCAGTCCGTATTCCCGCGCCTGCTCAATTGCAATCCTGAGCCTTGAAACGGCGATCGGATATTCCGCACGCACATAAACAAAGCCCTGTTTTGCACCGATCGTGTAACCCGCGATCGCCATGGCTTCTATAACAGCGTGGGGGTCGCCCTCCAGAACCGAACGGTCCATAAACGCGCCGGGGTCGCCCTCATCCGCGTTGCAGCAAACATATTTCGTGTCGTTTTCCTGCGCCATGGCAAAGGACCATTTGCGCCCGGTGGGGAATCCGGCGCCGCCCCTGCCGCGCAGCCCTGCCTCCAGCAATTCGTCTATCACCTGCTGCGGCGTCATCTGCGTCAGCACTTTGGCAAGCGCCTGATAGGCGTTTGTGCCGATCGCCTCCTCAATATTTTCGGGGTCTATCATGCCGCAGTTGCGCAGGGCAATGCGCATCTGTTTTTTATAAAAAGAAGTTTCGGCAAGCGGAATCGTACTGCCGTCTTTATGTACCGTTTCCGGGTAAAGGTATTTGTTGATCGGCTTGCCGCCTTTTTTCAAATGGCCGGCAACGATCTCCGGGATTTCCTGCGCGGTGACTTTGCTGTAAAAAGACCCTTCGGGATAGACGATCATAATTGGGCCGAGCGAGCAAAGGCCGAAACAGCCTGTTCTGACCACAAGCACATCGTCTATACCCTGCGTTTCCAGTTCTTTATTCAGCGCTTTAAGCACTTTTTTGGAGCCGGAGGAAGTGCACCCCGTGCCGCCGCACACCAGCACCTGTTTTCTGTATTCCGTTTTCTTTTCCAGTTTTTCACTTTCAGAAGCGGCAAGCTTTCTGACCAAAACAATATCCCTGTTGCGTTCTTTGATCGCATTGAGTTCACTGATCGTCATCAGACACACCGCCTTTCTCATTCTCTATATACATATCCAGAATCGCGTCCACCTTATCTACATCCAGGTTGCCGTACACCTCGTCGTCGATCATAATAACAGGCGCCAGTCCGCACGCGCCTACGCAGCGGCAGGAATCAATGCTGAACAGTCTGTCCTCTGTGCATTCCCCGTTTTTGATGCCAAGCTTTTCCTCAATGCGCTCCAGCACTTTGTTTGCGCCTTTCACATAACACGCTGTGCCGAGGCAAACGGAAATCTGATGCTTTCCCTTGGGTGTAAGGTTAAACTGGCTGTAAAAGGACGCAACGCCGTAAACATCGGAAATGGAGATATTCAGCGCTTCAGAGATCCTTTGCTGTATCTCATACGGCAGATAGCCGTAGATCTCCTGCGCCTCCTGCAAAACAGGCATCAGTCTGCCCGGCATGTCCTTATATTTTTCAAACACTTTGTTTAATTTTTCCCGCTGGCTGCGGGTTTCATCCGTAAGCATATTCTTCATAATACTCCCCCGATTTTTGAAAAAACGAATTGACTTTTATTTTACAATAAAATTTAACAAAAATCTATACTTTTTCAATAAAAGTTTTGAATATTTGGTTATTTTTTTATCAATTTAGCACAAATCCGGCTTTTTCTTTTTAAAAGAGCAAAAGAAATCAGCGCCAAAACAGCGAAAAACGCAAGGCGCAGGCGCAAAAACAAAACGGGGTGAAATTTTACGCGCGCAATTTTCTCCGCCGGAATTTTATAGTTGCAAATACAAACCAGTCATTATATACTTAAATTAGGGGTATTATGCATAAAAACCAAAATCCAGACGCAAAGCGGCAGAGCAAAAGATATGGACAACAAAAATACAAAAGAAAAACAAGTGAATTATATGTATTTTCCGTTTGATTACGGCGGAATCAAAAACGATATAACACAGTTTCTTACTGTGATTCTCGCCAATACTGCCCTTTTGGCGAAACTTTCACCTTTTATTCGTGCCCGCTGATATTATAAGCGGGTTGCTCATGCGTTTTGCAGTATATTTTATAATAGATCGCAGGGAGTTAAAGAAAAAACATATGTATATGAACTTATATTTGGTATCATCGGTGTGATCGGATATACCAAAGCACCGCCTATAAATGCTGAAAGTATTGCTCCACCGCATTCAAAAAATACACACTATGTTTTGACCCGTGTATTGTGCTTTATATAATATGCAATGCTGTAAACATTGTAATAAACTCCGCACTGATGCAGTGATAAGCAGAACGGCGAATTTTAATACCACTTATTTTGGAGGATAAAAATGAAAACAGCAGATTTAAGAGGGTCGTTAATTGTTTTGTCGTTATTGCTGATACTGCAAAGCGCAATTATATGCATACCCGAAAGAGAAAAAATCGACACAGGCGACTACAGCCTTGCTGTTCAGCAACATGTTTTTTCCGGATACGGGGATATTTTCTGTCTTTCAAAGCAAAATGATTTTTACATAATTCAAAACGACTGCGACACGATCTCCGCCGCTTACGAATACACGGAAATTAACAAAAATGATTTTTCCGAGCCTTTTATATACGGCGATTATATGTATTATAAAACATATGCGGGCACGCAGAGCGACACCGCCGAATATATTGCGCGGATTGACTTAACGGATAAAAACAGCGAAGTAAAACTTATGACAAACGGCGATGCGGATATCATTTCATTTACCGTTTTTCACAACAAACTTTATTATCTTGTGAATGAAATTTCAGGCGGTGAGCAAAAATATAATTTATACCGCCGTAATATGCTGACCGGCGCCGAAAAACTGCTGATAAGCGGGCTTAACGGCTACGGCGATTTCCTTGTTAAAGACGGAATGGTGCTTGCCGGCAATATTGCCTATGACGAGGAAGAAGATAAATCCACCGAACTTTTCCGGAATGATTCAGACCGGCATTTTATATCTTTGGGTCTGTGGCGAAACAGTTTTTACTGCGAAAGATATTCAAAGGAAAACGGTCGCCATGAATTATATTCGTTTTACCTTGGCGATGATTCCGATGGGCTGGAATTCATTTGCGAACTGCCGGATTCCATGTGCGCATATCGAATGTTTGAGGACAGAATATTTTTCATGGCGGACACGGGCGGAAGTGTCCTTGATTATATGTATTGCGATATTACAAACGGTGAGATAATAAATACCGCCGGCAAAGGCGGGCGAGAAAACGGCTACATATGCAGAGACCTGAGAATTGCCGATTATGACTGTGCTGTTTTCAACGATATGTTTTACGCCTGTTACCCGGACGGAACTTTTACACGCGTCAGCCTGAGCGACACGGAATACCCCGAATCAGTTTTAACAACAGTTTCAAGACAGCGCCCGAGCGGCGGTTTCGGCAATTTTGACGAATGGATTGACTACAGCACATACATTAAGCAAGAAAATGATTCCAAAACCAACGTGCAAAACGATGTAAATATCATTTCGGACGGAAAGTATTTCAGGGTGTTCGGCGGTACGCTTTCCGAAACTTATGAAATATACAACGCAAAGGGTGAAACCGTACTCAGTGAAACTACCGGCAGACCGCTTTCGGTATCAATGACAGATGAGGATATTGTAGATATAGAGATAGGCTACGGAACCGGAATTTCCGTACACAAATACTATAACGGCAAAACAGATGCTTTTTCCGAAGAATTTTTATATGTTATAGCAAATTCGAACGATATGATTGCATATATAAACACACCGCGCGAAAACACTTTTGAAAACAGGACTGTTGCGGTACGTAATATTTTTGATAAAGGTTTATATTACAGGGAATTTAAACCCGATTTCTCTGCGCTTGACACGCCTGTGGTAAGCGCAAAATTTTCCGAAGACCGCACAGCGCTTGAGATTACCTATCTTTCCGGTGATGAACAAAATGAGGTTACGGAAACTTTTGATTTAAGATAACAAAATCAGAACGAATAAAATCATAAGAAGCAATGAATAAATAAATGCAAGCATATTAGCACATCTGCATTATTATATTTATGATCGGATATGCTTATTGTGCAAACTTATTTACATATAACCGCCTTATTGCACCGTTTTATATAATTCTTTATATTTTTGCTAAAAAATAACATTTTTATAAATAAATGTGTTAAAATGATATTGTATTTATCACCACCAACACCCCGGTGATAATGCCGGCCATGTGCCGAAAAAAGGAGCGGACAAAAGTCCGCTCCGATTTTTTAACGAAAGAAAAAGTTTGATTTTAACGGCATTTATAAATCTGCCGAAAACGCAGGGCATATAAAAACCGCGGCTGCTTTCAAGCAGCCGCGGTTAATTTATTAACCGGTCATTTTCAATTTAACGGTGATCAAACAGATCATTCAAGTGAAAATTCCGCATAAACCCCGTAATGATCGCTTACATAGCCCTCCGGTATATCATCCAGTATCTCATAATTAAGCGTATTAAAATCATCAGACACAAAGATAAAATCGATCGGCTCCGATCTGTCCGTTTCACCCCGGTTCTGATATGTTCCGTCTGCCCTGTCCGGAAAAGCGGAAAGCGTATCACTGAGTTCTGCGGCAACGGCATTATAAGCCGCCATGCCGCGGTTCTGATTAAAATCGCCCGTAAGAACGATCTGCGCCTGCGGATATTTCTCTGACAGTGCCTGCATGCGCTGCATGATAAGCCGCGCGCCGAAATTTGCCGCTTCACTGCTTGCATTATCAAGATGCGTATTCATATGGAGCAGTAATTTTCCGGTTTCTGTTTCCCGCAAAAGCACCCATGTGCATATTCTGTTGCACCCGGCGCCGTCATACTTGCTTTGGGTATCCGGAGTTTCCGAAAGCCAGAAAGTGACCTTATCCACAGCAGTGTATTTATCTTTACGCCAGAAAACCGCATTCATTTCAGATTTATTTTCATTTTCATCTCCGTGCGTTTAACCCCATAGGAATCATAATCGCTCATCAGCGTTTCAAGGCTGCCAAGCCTGATTCAGTTCCTGCGTACCGATTATATCCGGCTAAATCGTGTTCATACAATGCGCAAAGCGCTGAACTCTTTTGTATAATAAAGCATTTCCAAAAGGCTTCCTCAAGGCACGGCACGGTTAAAAGTTACAGCTGTTACCCGCCTTCCTCCATTCTGTTTATAGAAGTATACTTTTAATCGGGAACCATTACCGGCTGTGTAAAATCGCCGTAAAGCCTTGCGCCCTGGTACCATTTCCATGCTCTGACACGCACGTAATACGTTTCATTGCTGTCTGCACCGATTGCATAACTGGTTGCGCCGGAACCCGTAATAAACGCGCCGTTTACATCCTGCCGGAAATCTTTATCTGTTGACCACTGAATGTAATAGCCGTGAGACGCCTGCACATCCCATTTTGCGTTGATCGTGCTGCCGGTCATTTCGGCGCTGAAATTCAAAACAGGGGACGGCGCTGCACACACATGGGTTTTGGATGAGGCGGAGCCGTAATCGTTATACGCAACAACCATTACGTTATATTCCCACGCTGCAACAAGATCCGTAAACACAAATCTGTTTTCCTCTGTTATACCCTTTAAGGTTTCCGTGTAGCCCGGCTGACCGTAAGTGCCTGTATAGATATATACACGATATCCGTCCGCTCCGGCAACGTTGTTCCATTCAAGGTAAAGATCCGTTCCGCCGTCACCGCGCGCATACACGTTATAGCCTGTTGGCGCCTGGGGTTTTGTGCCGGCTTTTACCGCAGCGCAGAAATCGCCGTAAAGCCTTTGATCCTGATACCATTTCCACGCCCGAACGCGCACATAATATGTATCATTGCTGTTTACCGGGATCGTGTAACTGGTTGCGCCGGAACCCGTAATGAACGCGCCGTTTACATCCTGCTGAAAATCTTGATCTGTTGACCACTGAATGTAGTAGCCGTGAGACGCCTGCACATCCCATTTTGCGGTAATGGTATTGCCGTTTGCCGTGGCTGTAACATTTTCAACCGGCAGCGGCGCCGCGCATACTCTGGTATTGGATGACGCATCGCCGTATTCGTTATACGCAGTAACCTTTACATTATATTCCCATGCCGGGATGAGATCCGTAAACGCGAATCTGTTTTCACTTGTTGTGCCCTTAAGGGTTTCGGTATACCCCTCTTCACCGGGAGCGCCCGTATAGATATAAACTTTATAACCGTCTGCACCTTCAACGCGGTTCCATTCAAGGTAAAGATCCGTTCCGCCGTCGCCGCGCGCATACACATTATATCCCGTTGGCGCCTGCGGTTTTGGGCCTTCCGGTTCCTCTTGCGCAAGGGTGGTGACAGAGATCTCCGAGGAGGCACTATGCTCTGCATTGGCTGCGGTTACGCGAATTTTGTATTCCGTGTTTGGAGCAAGGCCGGTAAATACATATTCGTTTTCCGTTACCGTTTTGATAAAAGCAGCCGGGTCATGGGTTGCGTCATAGATCTGATATTCTGTTGCGCCCTCCACATCATCCCAATACACGGTAAAGCCCGTTTGGGTAAGCTCTTTTGCCTGTAAAACAGGCGCCGAAACTTCCGGCAAATCAGGTTCCGGCGGATTCACTTCCGTAAGTTCCACAAAATAGGAAACCGGGCCGGTGATGTGCGTGGACTGGCAAATAATCGTATATTCTTCATCCGCCGTAAACTCTGCTGTAACATCAAAATTGGGATTTCTTGTTCCATCCTCACCTATAACATCATCACAAAGAGAATCGTCAACTACAGGCAGACCTTTGCTGTCTCGAATATAGCAAAACGGATCCACCATATCCTCTCCCAGATGGGATGCAATACGGTATTCGCCTGTTCTTTCCGGAGTAAAATGCAAAATATATGTATCTCCGTCACGGTCTAATGTTACCGTGGCTGTCTGCCCTGCGCTGATTGCGCCTGATCCTGCTGCAAAGGCAACGCCTGCCGGCAGAACGCAGACCGCCATGATCAGGCTGAGTACCAGACTTAAAACTTTTTTCATAAAAGCGCCTCTCCTTTCATTTTCTGAAATCATCTATATTTTTATTATAAAATAAATACAAAGTGTATTCAACCGGTAATTCAATCCTTCATAAAAAGTTAAAATTTAAGAGCAAAACAACACAAGGAAAAAGCAAAGTCCGCCCTGATCTGAGATCAGAGCGGACTCTTTTCTAAAACAAACAAGATTATTTAAAGGTATGCTGCAGAATGGAATGATCCCTTGCGTTGATATAGCCGTCGCTGTTCACATCCATAACGGAATCGTAATTTGCGTCGCCCTGCTTTGCGTTATAACAATCCTCAAGGCTTATTGTATATTCCTCGCCGCAGACAGAGCACCTTGCAGTTGCAACGAACCCTTCGTAACCAGCCACTTCATAACTGTGCTGCGCATTCCAGACAACATAAATGTCCGTATCGGCAGTTATATTTTTACCGTTCGCACTCCAGGAGGGGCAAACATAGCCGGACGGAGCCTGCGGAAACGCAGGCGCAGCCGAATCGCCGCCGGCGGTAACATACAAATAATCCATAAGGCTGCCGCCCTGTGCGTCATAATAAGAAACTTTATAAAAATCTTTTGTTACATTAACATGCACATTCATATTGGCAGCGCCCGACAGCCCCACGTTGTAAGCGTAATCAAATCCGTTTTGTGCGGCAGAATAATCCGAAAATTCAAAAGCCCCGGTCTGCGCGTTATATTCGCCTGCAGCAGACGGCTCCACCACATTCTGCGCAAGCAGGCCGCTGACGGGAACGGAAAATGTTTTTCCGTTTGCCGCTGCGGCAGCCGTAACAGACTGATTACCTATATTCTGCTGCGTAACATTGGTAAGCTGCGTATTTGCGGAAAGATCCAGATACGTCAGGCAGTTATCACTGCAGATCAGCGTTTGAAGCGCCGGATTATGAGAAAGATCAAGCGCCGTGATCTGATTGGTATGACAGCTTAAGCGAGTCAGCCCCGTGCACGCGCTTACATCCAGAGAAGTCAGCGCGCAGCCGTAGCACTGCAGATCCGTGATACCTGCCGGCAGAATTAAACTTGCCAATTCCGAGTTGCCGAAACAATACAGCGTTTTCAGCGCGGTATTTGCAGATAGGTCAAGCGAAGTCAGGGCATTTCCGTTTATGGTTAAATACTCCAGGTTCTGAAGCGCGGAAAGATCAACGCTTTCCAGCCCGAGCGCGCCGGCATAGAGTTCTTTCAGATTTGTGAAATATTCTATGCCCTTCAGATCCGTAATCTGCCCGTAAGGTATGGAATAAACGAACAGGGGCATATTGGTTACCTGCGCCGTTTCCTCCGGGCTTAAAAAGAGATCTTTGTTTGTATCATAGCGTTCTTCCACAACACTTCTGAAATGATCATCCGGGAAGTTGACGGCGTTGATCTCAACGCCGTCCTGCGCGTTTGCAAACACAAGCCCGGTAAAGCAGGAAAGCGCCAGAATGAAAGCAAAAAGCGCAGATAAATTTTTCTTTAAAACTTTGTTCATTGCCCTGCTTCCTCCTTAGCGTCCCACTGTAAACGATACGGGGATCGTGTTGCTGATCTGCGTGCCGTCGCTCAAAGTGATTGTGCAGGTGATATCCGCCTGATAATTATTTGCCAAAATCACGCCGTCCACCTTAACAACACCGTTTTGATCCACGGTTACCTTGGAATTGCTGGATTTCCATTCAATGGAAGTGTAATTCTCAGCCGCCTCCGGATAAGTATTGATGGAAAGCTGGATGCTCTTGCCATACAGATTGATATTCTTGTATGCAACGGAATCAACTTCTTCACCGTTATATACGAATTTGAACGATTCAATCCGTTTCAGCGCGTCCGTTACCATGATTGTTCTGGTAATCTCCGAAACGCGGTCATAATCATCGGTAACGGTATACGTGATTGTAATTCTGCCGTATTCGGCGTCATTATCCTTAAGAACGGTTATCGTATCTCCGCTTACCTGTGCCGTTACGTTTTCCGCATCGGAATATGTGATCTCTGCGGATTTGATCATGGCGCCTTCGTTATGGGAAGCCGTGATCACAACGGCATTGTTCTCATCCTTAACATAGGATTCGCCGTCTTTTACATCTGTGCCGTTGATCTTAAGGGCAACGGTGCCCGCCTCGATAAACGGATGATCCGCAAGGTTGTTGTACGCGGTTCTGAGCGCGGCGCAGGCACTGTCTATTGCCTCCTGCGTGGAGAGATAATCCTTGCTTACCGCCTGCGCATGCTCATACGCCTCTTTAAACGCCATGCCGTATTCATATTCATAATCCATATAATTTACGGAGGAATATTCCGAAATGGCGGCATTGAGCGCGGTGGTATCATTCGTGGTGATCGCCCTGATAGTTGCGGAAACGCCGCCGTCCACAGCGTAAGCGGTTATAATACATTCGCCGCCGGTTATAAAGGTTACAACACCGTTATCATCCACCGTTGCGATCTCAGGATCTGAGGATACATAAACGCATTCACGCACGCTTGGAATTGCGATTGCGGAAGAACCGGAATACTTCGGATCCAGCGTTACGGTTGTTGACGGCGAACCGTAAACAAATTCCTCATCAAACGAAACAGACTGCACGGGCGTGGTAACAAAGGAAACATAAACGCTGTTTTCCACAGTATTGCCTGCCTCATCTGTTACCTTTGCCGTGATCTTCGCGTAATCAGCGGAAATGCCGTTTTTGGTTACAAGACCATACTGATCAACCGTAATATTACTGTTTGAAGAACTCCACTCCACCGTTGTGCCGGAGCTGCAGTCGGCAGGTTCAAGCGCCGTATTCAGTTTCAGCGAAGCGCCGTTGAGCGCAAGCGCCTGATAACGGATAAAGCCTTCGTTTACCACAGAGGCGTTGTCACTTTCCTCCAGCGTAACGGAAACACCTGTTACGGGAACGAATTTTTCGAGCGAGTTATACGCCGTATTCAGGGTTTCAATCGTTGTGTTTACATCTGCCTGATCCGCCGTTGCCTCGCTGATTACCTTATTTGCAAGATCGAGCGCGTTTTTAAAGTTCTGCAGCGACGCATTAGTATAGGTGTGCGTATCTTTTGTATTTTCATAAAATTCGTTATACTGCGCATAAAGATTGGCAAGCTGTGTGTAATCCGTTTTAAATGTTACGGTACAAGCTGCCGTGTAAGCGCCGTCAAACGTTTCCACGGTGATCACAGCCGTTCCGGTATTCACAGGCGTTACATTGCCTTCGTTATCCACAGTTGCAATGTTTGTGTTATCTGAACGCCAGATAACATCTTTTATGCTGGCATCGCTTGGGCTGACGGCAGCATTCAGTTTGAACGCGCCTTCGTTTGCATATCTTTCCACATTGGTCTGATCCAATGAGATCCCGTTTACAAGCGCTTCCGCTACAACCACCCTAATCGTTCTGGTTACGGTCCTTCCATAATAATCCGTTGCGGTAATCATGAGTTCTGACTTAGCGCTTGCATTCAGATTTGCCGTGGGCTGGGAAATCGTTGCCTGCGCGCCGCTGAGCGAAATATCCGCATCGGATTCGCTTACGATGCTCCATTCCAGACTCTTATAGTTTGCGGCTGCCTCTGCCGGCAGAGACGCCGTTAAGATCGTGCGTGATTCGTAGCCTGCGCCTGAATCCTCAAAAGAATGCGTAACGGCATTCGCGTCTAAACTGCCGCTGCCTCTGGACTGGAATTGGAAAAGCAGGTCCTTTTTCTGATTGTCATAACTCAGATTGATCGTATCAGCGGCAACGAATTCGTGACCGGCAAGCGCCTCGCCTGCCTTATTCAGTGCGTCTGCAATCTGATCAATCTCATACTGCACAAGGGAATCATCACTGAGCGCCGCCTGTGCGTTATCATATGCCTCTTTGAACGCCATGCCGTATTCATACTGATAATCCATATAGTTGACATCGGCATATTTCGCGATCGCGTTGTTCAGAGCGCTTCTGTCTCCCTGCGTGGAAACACGGCATTCCGCGGTGTAACCGCCGTCATACGTTGTAACCCGGATCGTTGTTGCGCCGGCGCCGGTAAAGGTTACCAGACCGGTCTGATCCACGGTAGCAACGCTTTCATTATCGGAAGACCATACTACATCCTTGATGCTTGCCTGACCGATATGGAATACAGAATCTCCGGTAGGATAAACCACGCAGTTGAGCTGATACTGTTCGCCTATGCTGCCGCCGATCTCATCTTCGTTGATTTCAACAGATGTAACCGGGAAATACGCAAAGGATACCCAAACATCATCGCTGTATTGATTGCCGAAATGATCCGTAACCGTGCAGGTTACCATGCCGTAGCAGCTTGAATCCTGCGCGGGGCTTGCAACGCCGTCCTGCGAAACCGTTATGGTTTCCGTTGAAGTAGTCCATTCCACCTTTTCGTAACTTGCGTTGTTCGGATAAAGCCTTACTTTCAGGTTGAGTTCCGCATTCTTATAGGAAAGGCCTTCATCCAGCAGGGAAAGATCATACTGATAATAATTGTCTGTCTCCTCGCCGTCCAGATAAAGTTCCACTTTCTGGATAAACGTATATTTCTTAAGACCGTTGTACGCCGCCTCAAGCTGGGCGTACATTTCGTTTACCTCTTCCTGAGAAGAAGCGTTGGCGTCAACGAGCGCCTGCGCCTCGTTCAGTTTCTGGATATACGAGTTATAGGTATCCGGATAATAATTTTCCGCGGCAAGCGAAAGGTTTTTATAAGAAGTGATCAGCTGCTGCAACGCGTCGTAGTTGGTTTGAACGGTAACCGCGCACTGCGCCGTATGCCCGCCGTCCGCCGTTGTGGCGGTAATTACACATTCTCCGCCGTAAACAAACGATACATTGCCGTCCTGATCCACGGTTGCAACATCCTCATTGCTTGAGGACCAGATCACATCCGTAATATCCGCAGAGCCTACGCCGAGAGCAGTAGGCTGCACCGTTGCTTCCAAAGTGGTGCTTTCGCCCGTTTTTCCGATTATTTCGGTTCTGTCAAGCGTTACTCCCGTTGCCTGCGTTCTTGAGAACGCAACGACAACGCTGTCCGAAACCGTATCGCCGAAATAATCTGTTGCGGTAACGGTTATGGTTGAGTAACAGGAAGTATAATCGTTTTTAGGTGTAACTTTACCGGTTGCGTCAACCGATACCTCGCTTTCATTGCTGGACTTCCATTCAACGTTTCTGTACATAGCGCCCTTGGGACTCAGTTCATAATCCAACTGATAGGAAGTGTTGTAATAATACAGCGTTGAAACATCAACACTTATATGATCCGGCGCTTCCTTTCCGGCATTGTCAAGAATCGTTACACTGTTGAGGCCAACATAACCGCCAAGCTGATAGAACACATAAAGCAGTTCTTCCGCATACGTATCCACAACGGACTGAGACGCCATATCCATCTCATTGTTGATATAATATGCGTAATTGAGCATCAGCATATAATTCTGAAAATATTCCTTGTTTTCCTCTGTTTTCTTAATAATGGTGGATTCACAGAGGCCTATGATCTCCTGCAGTCTGGATTTATCGGGATATACCGTAACGGTAGCCGTATCCTGAATACCGCCGTCTGTTGAAATGCAATAGAGTGTTGTTGTGCCAACGTCCACGCCTTTAATCACGGCGTTGCCCGTTTCGCTGTCCTTGCTGATAACGGTAGCGATATCATTATCCACCGAATACCAGTTTGCGTCATAGCATGCCGCGTTGCTGCCGGTAAGGGAACCGCCGAAAGTCATGGAATGCGTAACGTCAATAGACTGACCGTTTATAACGGAAAACGCATCGCCGTCAATGGTGTTGGATGTAGCATCATTTCTGACTACCGTAAGCGTAACCGTACCGCTCTGCACTTCGCCGTCCGCCGAAACGCAGTAGATATTTACGCTCTGCGCGCTCTCATTGCCCGCCTTCATTTTTACGGTGGCGGTGCCGGCTGCCGCATCGCTTTCAAGAGAAAAATTGTTATTATCTATATACCAGTTTACGGTTTTATTGGTTGCATCCGCCGGGGCGATATTCGCTTTCAGCGTGATGCCTTTATTTACATAGGTAATATTGCCGTCCAGCGCATTAATGGTTACGGTAGCGAACTGGTGCGTTTCCCCGCCGATCTCTGACGGTTCGGACACTGCATAATCACTGCCGCCTACAGAACCGGTCACTTCAAGTGAAATGCTCTGCACCGGCTGGCCGTTGTCTATGGATTTTTCACCCTGAACAGAACTTATCTCAAGGAAGTTTGAGCCAACATAATAGCCTGTCTGCGCTTTGCACACAACCGTGCAGCTGCCGCCGCCGACCGCCGTATACAAACCGTTTGTATCGATTTTTCCGATTCCGTCAGTAGCGGTGCCGTCGTTCATAACGGGATCGCCGTTTTCATCCACCATCGGATTGCCTTGAGCGTCCGTTTCCTGATAAGGCTGCGTTGCCCAAAGGATTTCTTCTTCGCCCGTTTCGGCATTTTGGGTCTTGATACCCCATGTGAAATAGAGGTTATCCGACTCCGCAACGCGCGAGGGATATACCGCCGCGTGCATATACTGACTCTCGCCGAGGTTTATGGAATCCCGGTCCGCGGTAACCTCCACATCGGAAAGATAGTTGCCCACCCTGCCGGTCACGGTGATATTTACGGTTTTTGAAACGTTATTTGCCGCCGAGGTGGCTGTGATCTGCACCGTCTGCTGCGAATACTGCCCGAGCGAACCGCCCGCGTCCCTGCCGGTGATGATGCCGGTAACGGGATCTACAGATGCGATAGACGGATCAGAAGAAGTCCATGTGATATCCGAAGTATCCGCCGCTTCCGGCTGTGCGTTTTCTATAGAGAGTTGGATCTCCGTTCCTTCACGCACGGTATTTGCACCGGTAATCTCAAAATCCGTAACGGGCACACCGTCCACTACGGTAAACGTGATCGAATCATTCGTTGTGAACTGATAAATAATATTCGCTATAATCTTAACGGCGGTTGCCGTAAGCTGAACGGGATCTGCCGTATCGCCCACGATATCGGAAATGGCAAAGCAGGCGTCCAAAATGGCGGTGAGCACCGTTCTGTTGATATCCAGACCTACATATTTGATCAGAATGTCCGCAATCTGGCTGGAATCTACCGTGCCAAGATTTTCCAGTTCATAAATATAATTGATATATTTTAGCAGATTTTCAATAAATCCGTCTGTATCCGGGGAAACCAAAATGGTAACTTCACCCGTATTTTTAAACGTAACAAGACCGCTGTCATCCACCGTGGCAATTACCTTGCCGCTGTCAAAAATGGAAGTGTTTTTAACGGAATAAATCACGCCCATATGCAGCCTGGTAGGTGTTGTGCAAGCAGAAAGCTGAAGGGTGGAACCAACCGCAACCGTGGTGGGCAGATCCTGTTTATTCGTGATATGCGTGCCGTTCGGAATAAAATCCGCATAAATCTCCTGCGATTTCTGAACGGTAACGCTGAAACTGTCCGCATCCAGCACGTTGCCGTTTGCGTCATACATGGTGCAGGTAATCGTGGTATTAACCTTATCCAGATATTCTCTGAGAGAGTCGATCAGTTCCCCTTTATAGGAATCAATATACTGATCCAGCAGGGAATCCGAACCGAATGCCGCCTCAACAAGCGCAATAATCTCATCCGTATCCATTGTGTCCACATTAACGGTATCGTTAAACAGGGCCTTTTCAAATATGGTTTTAAGCAGTGAGCCGATCAGCGGCACCGTTGCCACCTCATTATCGATCCAGAGCCGTACCGCCGCGCCCTTTGAAGAGTCAAACGCGCGAACAAGGCCATCCTCCGTAACATCACATACGGTGGGAGTATCGCTTGTCCATTTCACATATCCGTTATCCGGCAGCGTGCAGTCGATAAACTGATAGGTAAACTGCTTTTTATCGCCTTCATACATATATTCTATGTAGGCGGTTTCGCCGTCCTCCTGATAGGCGGGAACAAGTGTGCCGTCCTCATAAAAAATCTCAATATCATACACGCCTATAACGCCGCCGCCCTCATCAATCTCTGCGGCAAGCGCGGAAAGCCCCGGCAGTGTCATACTGATTACTGTAAGCGCGGCCAAGAAGATACTTAGCACTTTTTTGCCTGTTTTCATTTATTTTTCCTCCGGTTTACATGATAACAGTGTTACGGAAAATCCACTTACCCATATTACTCCATAATACTATAATCTTTATTATAATAATTTTTACATATTTATTCCATTGTGAATTTATACAAAATTTAGATTTCCGATTTGTATATTATTGTTATACAAATCGGGAATCCGCACGGAACAGATCCTTAAGCCGCTGTTTTCTGAAAAAAGCAGCATCAGAGTGTAACCCGGCGCTGCCGTTTCCGCAGCCGGCAGAAACATTAAAGCAGCCGGAAAGATGCAAAAACAAGAAACGTAAAACGCATAAAAACAGCGCGTGTTCCGCCGGTAAAGCCAAACACACGCTGTAAGCAGATTTATAAAATTTTCAAGGGCATAAGGATTAATGAATGCGTTCAGGTCTCACAAATCTCCTCCAGCTCGCAGATCGCAGCCATGGAATCATCCTGCTGGGTGATCAGTTTTCTGATATCACGAACTCTTTTCAGTTTGGAGCCGCGCGTCTTAATGGTATACTGCGCCTCGCATTTTCCCGCTTTCAGGATATCATCGTGAAGCTGTTTTTCAAGCGCCGCTTTGTCTCCGCTGATCAGACGGGAGAGATCGCCGTCAAATCTTTCAAAAAATTCTGCTCTGGAATAACCGGTCAGTTTCACGAAATCGCCGCTGATCAAATCACATTCAAACGGCTTTTCCGGCGTGGTAAAGAAGATCGCGCCGTTCAGATTCTCCAGCAGGTTGATCAGGTTATCATTTGCCCTGTCCGCCCGTGCCTCCGCGTCTTTCACACGCGTAATATCCGTAAACATGGCATGAAATACCGGGCAGCCATCCTCATCCGTTTTATGCACCGCGGCGTTGCACTTGCACCAGATATACTGATCCTTGTGCTGGCGGAGCCTGTATTCCAGATCAATGGGATCACCGGTTGCCATCGCCTTGCCCACCGCCTGATAAACAAGGGTCTTATCCTCGGGATGGATAATCTCATCCAGGCGGTAAGTCTGTTTTCTGCACGCCTCTTTCGTTGTGCCGAACAGGCGGCAGCCGCCCTCGTTTATGTAAAGCGTTTCAAAATGCATATTCGGCGTAACTTTAAACAGGCACACACCGCCGGTTACAAGATCAATCAGATGGTTGATCTCTTTTGCCTTTTCTTTTAAGATCCTGTTCTTTTCCCTGCTTTTTGAAACATCGGCAAAAACAAGGCGGCACAGCGGCGAATCTTCAATATTCTGCGCTGTGCAGTGCACATATACCTGCTCTCCGCTGCCGTTGATCATATCCAGATCCATATAAACGAACCGGGAATCTTTTTTGCATATTTTTTCTATAACTTCCTGCCTGTCTGCCGGAATGATAATATCCTGTAAAAACAATTTTCCCTCTTTGATTTTGGAGGGATGAACGCCCGCGAATTCGGAAAAATGCGTATCGGAATCCACGATCCGGAAATCATCTTCCTTATCCACAACACAGTTTAAAAATTCAACTTCATAGGCTCTGTCCTCGTTGGTTTCGGTCACTGCTTTATTGCTCCTTTCCAAAGCGCTGCCGACGGGGTATCAACCCGATAATATATTATATCGTCATTATAGCATAAAAATTATATTTTTGCGAATTTTTTGTTAATAAAACTGCCGAAAAATCCATTTACCTATAGGCAAAACGGAAACATTGTGTTATTATACTAATTGGTAATTTTCTGCATTCCTTTACAACAGGAATATAAAAGAACAAGCGGCAAACCTGCCGCGGTTTAGTTTGCTGAAAAGGAGTAGTAATATGGCAAAAGTTTTTCGCGTTTTCGTTGAAAAGAAAAAAGGAAACGATATAGAGGCAAGACAGCTTTTGGAAGACCTTGTTTCCACAGTGGGCATAACGGCGCTTGAAGACCTCAGGCTTGTAAACCGATATGACGCGCAGGGCCTTTCAAAAGAGGAATTTGACAACGCTGCCAAAATGATCCTTTCGGAGCCGAACCTGGATAATATTTACACCGAGCTGGAGATCCCGGCAGGCTGGAAATATTTTGCCGCCGAATTTCTGCCCGGCCAGTATGACCAAAGAGCGGACAGCGCCGCCCAGTGTATCCAGCTTTTAACACAAGGGGAGCGGCCGCTTGTTGCCAGCGCAAAAGTATATCTGCTGAAAGGCGGTATAACCAACGCGGAATTTGAAAAGATAAAATCCTACATCATCAACCCGGTTGAATCCCGCGAAGCATCTATGGAAATACCGGAAAGTTTGGATATCACGGCGGACCGCCCTGCGGATATTGCGCGCATTTCCGGTTTCACGGCGATGAGCGATGATGAAATTGCACAATATCACAAAAGCATGGGCTTTGCGATGAGCGTTGCCGATCTCTGCTGGGTAAGGGATTATTTCAAAACGGAAAACAGGGATCCGAGCCTGACCGAACTTAAAGTAATAGACACCTACTGGAGCGATCACTGCCGCCATACCACATTCAGCACCATATTGGATGATATCCATGTGGAAAAATCAAAATATGCCGCTGCTGTGGAGGATGCAATAAAAGAATATTTTGACCTCAGGAAAGAAGTGTACGGCAGCCGCGAAAAGAATGTTTGCCTGATGGATATGGCATGCATCGGCGCAAAGGCGCTTAAGAAACGCGGCATACTTGATAATCTTGATGAAAGCGACGAGATCAACGCCTGCTCCATTGAAGTGCCCGTTACTATTGACGGAAAAACGGAGCAGTGGCTTGTTCAGTTTAAGAATGAAACGCACAACCACCCCACGGAGATCGAGCCGTTCGGCGGCGCGGCAACCTGCCTTGGCGGCGCAATAAGGGATCCGCTTTCCGGCAGGGCATATGTTTACCAGGCAATGCGCATCACCGGCTCCGGCGACCCGACCGTTTCTTTTGAGGATACGCTGGACGCCAAACTGCCGCAGAAGAAGATCACCACCGGCGCGGCGCAGGGCTATTCCAGCTACGGTAACCAGATCGGTCTTGCCACCGGTCAGGTTGTGGAACTGTATGACGAAGGCTATGTTGCAAAGCGCATGGAGATCGGCGCTGTGATCGGCGCTTCCCCCAAAAAGAATGTTATAAGAGAAGTGCCGCAGGAGGGCGATACCATCGTTCTGCTTGGCGGGCGCACCGGCAGGGACGGCTGCGGCGGCGCAACAGGTTCCTCCAAAGCGCACAACAGCATGAGCATAGAGACCTGCGGCGCGGAAGTGCAAAAGGGTAACCCGCCTACGGAAAGAAAGATCCAGCGCCTGTTCAGAAACGAAGAGGTTGCCAGAATGATCAAAAGGTGCAACGATTTCGGCGCGGGCGGCGTATCCGTAGCCATTGGCGAACTGGCGGACGGGCTGGATATAGATCTTGATAAAGTACCTAAAAAATATGACGGACTGGACGGCACGGAACTTGCCATTTCCGAATCGCAGGAAAGAATGGCGGTTGTGCTGGATAAGAATGATGTTGATAAATTTATAAAACTTTCAAATGAAGAAAATCTGGAGGCAACGCCCGTTGCCGTAGTCACTTCCACAAACAGGCTGACCATGACCTGGAGAGGAGACAAGATCGTTAATATCAGCCGCGATTTTCTGAACACAAACGGCGTAACGCAGCACGCGAGCGCCGTGATTGAGGCTGTGGACGAAAGCAGAAATTACAGAATGGATGTGCCGGCCGCGCTGGACGGAATGCGCCCGGCAGACGCGCTGAAAGCAAACCTGAAACGGCTGGAAGTATGCTGCCAGAAAGGTCTGGCGGAACGATTTGACGCCTCGATCGGCGCGGCAACCGTGCTGATGCCGTTTGCGGGCAAATACCAGCTGACTCCAGAAGAGGCAATGGCGGCGAAACTGCCGGTGCTGAACGGTGAAACAGACGACGCCACCGTTATGGCTTACGGCTTTATTCCGAAACTTTCCGAGTGGAGCCCGTTCCACTCCGCTGCATTCGCCGTTACGGAATCCCTTGCCAAACTTGCGGCTGTGGGATGTGACCCCTCCAAAGCGCGCCTTACTTTCCAGGAATATTTTGAAAGATTAAATGACGATCCCAAGCGCTGGGGCAAACCTGCCGCGGCTCTGCTCGGCTCCATAACGGCGCAGATCGGATACGGCGCGCCGTCCATCGGCGGTAAGGACAGCATGAGCGGTTCTTTCAACGAGCTGGACGTTCCGCCAACTTTGGTTTCCTTTGCTGTAGGTATGAGCAAGGCTTCCAAAACGGTTTCCGCCCGGTTTAAGAGAGCGGGATCAAAAGTGTATATGATCCGTATCCCCGTTTGCGAAGCGAGCGGTTTGCCCGATTATAAAAACGCCATGGCGGTCATGAAAGCCGTTTATGAAAGCGTCAGAGACGGCGCAGTCCTTGCCGCAGGCGTTGTAAAAGAGGGCGGCGCTGCCGCAAACGTGTGCAAAATGGCTTTCGGCGATAAACTCGGCTTTACCTTTGAGCAGGGGCTGGATATGCAGACTCTGTTCGCGCCGATGCAGGGCAACTTTGTTGTGGAATGCAGCGGCGACCTTCCGGAATGCTTTACCGATGCCGTGCTGCTTGGCACAACCAACGATAACGGCGTATTTATCATAGACGGCGAAGTGCTTACCGTTGATGAACTGATAGACGCGTGGTGCGCAAAACTGGAAAAAGTATTTCCGCAAAACAGCGGCGTTCATGCGGATATGCCGCAGGATATCGGTCTCTGCAAAGAGCGCTCCATCTTTATCTGCAAAAACAAGGTTGCAAAACCGCGCGTATTTATTCCGGCTTTCCCCGGCACCAACTGCGAAGTAGATACGGCAAGAGCCTTTGAAAAGGCAGGCGCCGAAACGGAGATACTGGTTGTGAACAACCTCTCCCCCGCCGCAATCAACGAAACGATCGATAAAATGGTAAAAGCAATAAACAACGCCCAGATCGTGATGCTGCCGGGCGGATTCTCCGGCGGTGACGAACCGGAAGGCTCCGGCAAATTCATTGCCACCGCTTTCCGCAATCCGCGTGTTGCAGAGGCGGTTTCCAAGTTGCTTAACTGCCGCGACGGACTGATGCTCGGCATCTGCAACGGTTTCCAGGCGCTGATCAAACTTGGCCTTGTGCCTTACGGCGAGATCCGGGAGATCAAACCGAGCGACCCCACGCTGACCTTCAATACGATCGGCAGGCATATTTCACAGATGGCTTACACAAGGGTTACAAGCGTGAAATCCCCGTGGCTTTCGGGTGTAAATGCCGGCGAAGTTTTCGCAGTGCCGATCTCACACGGCGAGGGCAGATTCACAGCGGATGCAGACACGATCAAACGCCTTGCCGAAAACGGCCAGATCGCAACACAGTATGTAAATCTGAACGGCACCCCGGTTTCCGATATGCCGTTTAACCCGAACGGCTCCGTATGTGCCGTGGAAGGCATCACGTCTCCGGACGGCCGCGTATTCGGCAAAATGGGCCACTGTGAAAGAAAGGGCACTGACCTTTATGCCAATGTGCCGTTTGAAAAAGATATGAAGATCTTTGAAAGCGGTGTAAACTACTTTAAATAATTCTGCTGCGCGGGAAGAAGCGCGCCTGCGCCCGTATCCCGCGCTTACAAAGGAGATCCTGATCCATGAAATATGTTGTAGTTTTGTATGACGGAATGGCGGATTACCCCGTTCCGGCACTGGGCGGAAAAACGCCGATGATGGTGGCGAAAAAGCCGAATCTGGACAGCCTTGCCCAGCGGGGCGAAGTTGGTCTGATCCGCACGGTCGCCCCCGGGCTGAAACCCGGCTCAGACGTTGCAAACATGAGCGTTATGGGGTTTGACCCCATAAAATATTATACAGGCAGAAGTCCGCTTGAGGCAGCGTCCATCGGCATCGATATGAAACCGACGGATGTTTCGCTGCGCTGCAATCTTGTTACTTTATCGGAGGACGGCAAACCTTACGAGGAAAAAACGATAGAGGATTACTGCGCCGACGATATTTCCACCGAGGAGGCGCAGGAGCTGATTGAGGCCGTGCAAAAAGAACTCGGCAGCGATACATTTCATTTTTACACCGGCGTTTCCTACCGCCACTGCCTGATCTGGCACGGCGGCACAACAGATCTCGGCGCCATGACGCCGCCGCATGATATCACGGGCAAGGTCATCACCGAGTATCTTTCAAAAAGCGAAAACGCAAAGCCGCTGATTGAAATGATGAAAAAATCTTATGATATCCTAAAGAATCATCCGGTCAATCAAAAGAGAAAAGCAGCGGGCAGGCGCCCGGCAAACTCCATTTGGCTCTGGGGTGAGGGCACAAGACCCGCCATGGGCAAATTTAAGGAGATCTACGGTATCAAAGGCGGCGTGGTTTCTGCCGTTGACCTGATCAAAGGCATCGGCCGCTGCGCCGGAATGGAAGTGGCGGATGTGCCCGGCGCAACCGGATATATCGATACCAATTTTGAGGGCAAGGCAAACGCCGCGCTTGACCTGCTTACCAGAAATGATCTTGTTTATATTCATTTTGAGGCGCCGGACGAATGCGGCCACAGAAACGAGCCGGGAAATAAAGTAAAAGCGATTGAACTGATCGACCAAAAAGTGCTGCCTATCCTGTTCAACGGGCTTGCGCAGTACGATGATTACAAAATCATGTGTCTGCCGGATCACCCAACCCCGATCGTGACCAGAACACACGCATCAGACCCCGTGCCTTACGTGATCTACAGAAAGAGCAAAGAGATCGAAGGCGTTGTAACGATCAACGAGGAAACGGCAAAAGAAACCGGCATCTATATCGACTTCGGCCCGGGCATCATGGAACATTTTTTGAAAGATTAACCGGTTCTGAGGAAACATTAAAATGAAACATGTTGTTACGGCAGCCTTAGCCGTGCTGTTGCTTGCGGCGTTACTGAGCGCCTGCTCAACCGCTGAAAATAATCCCGCACAAGCGCAAACGCAGACCCAAACGCAGGCGCAAACTTCTGCACAGATACCTGCGCCGGCGCAGGAACAGACGCAGCCTGCACCAGAGCAAAGTGTGCAGGAGAGAGCCGCGGCAGCCTATGCGGCGAACCCTGATTATGTGCTGCCGGAGGAAGACGCAAAAGAAATCGCATATACCGCGCTGGAGCAGGAATGTAAAAATAAAACGTTTTCGGACGATATAAACCACTTTACGTTTGACAGCATCAAACGCTGCGATATAAGGGAAACCTACGGCGCATTCAACCGCGGAAACGATATCTCCGCTTATAACACAAGCAGCCACCCTTACTATGCCGTAAGGTATAACGACAGTTCTTTCCCCGGAAATTATGCCTATTTCTGCATAGACCTGCGAAACGGAGACCTGCTCTATACAGGATATATGGGAGATTAGCGTTAGGAGAAGATATGAAAAAATTTTTGACCTGTCTTGTCGTTTTAACTGCTGCGGCATGCATGTTTGCCGCCTGCGGCACACAAAGCGGGAGTGAGAAAAACACACAAGAGCCTTCTTCAGAGCTTTCAACAACGCTAAACAGCGATACGCACGAATCCATTTCTTATGCGATAACGCAGGAAGAGGCGCGCGGCATTGCGGATGAAGCCCTGAAGAACGCTATGGCGCAAAATGAATTCGGCATCGGCGAAGATGATGAGATCTTTGCATTTGAAAGCATAGAACTTCTGCCAAAAGATGAGCAGTATTCGGCATTCAACGCGGGATACGGCAACACAAGCGAAACCGAAAACACAACCGGCCATGCTTATTATGCCGTGGAATATACAGACACTTCACAAATTGCCGGCTTTGCCTATATTTGTGTGGACGCCGTTACCGGCGACGTGCTTTACACCGGATATATGGGCGATTAAAAGCAATACTATAACAAACAAAGGAGAGAGACTTATGAACTTGGATACCATATGCGTACAGGGCGCGTATCAGCCGAAAAACGGTGAACCGCGCGTGATACCCATCGTACAGAGCACCACATTTAAATACGATTCCAGCGATGAGATGGGCGATCTGTTTGACCTTAAGAAGAGCGGCTATTTCTATTCCCGCCTTCAGAACCCCACCTGCGATTACGCCGCCGGCAAAATTACCATGCTGGAGGGCGGCTCCGCCGGAATGCTTACTTCCAGCGGGCAAGCGGCAAACTTTTATGCCGTTTTCAACATTGCGCAGGCGGGCGACCACGTTGTTTCCAGTTCTGCGATCTACGGCGGCACATTCAACCTGTTTAACGTAACGATGCGCAAACTGGGCATCGATTTCACCTTTATCTCCCCCACCGCAAGCGAGGAGGAGATCCAGGCGGCGATAAAGCCGAACACCAAATGTATCTTTGGTGAAACAATATCCAACCCGAGCCTTGACGTGCTGGATATTGAGACATTTGCAAAAGTTGCCCATAAAAACGGCATTCCGCTCATTATAGACAACACTTTCGCAACGCCCATCAACTGCCGCCCGTTTGAATTCGGCTGTGATATCGTTACCCATTCCACAACCAAATATATGGAGGGGCACGCCTCAACCATCGGCGGCGCAATCATTGAAAGCGGCAAATTCGATTGGGAGCAGAATGATAAATTCCCCGGCCTCACAACACCGGATGAAAGTTACCACGGCCTTACCTATACCAAAGCGTTTCCGGACGCGCCGTATATCACAAAATGCACCGTTCAGCTTATGCGTGATCTCGGCTCCATTCAGGCGCCGCAAAACGCTTTTCTTATTAATTTAGGCTTGGAAACGCTGCACCTCAGAGTGAAAAGGCACTGCGAAAACGCAAAGAAAGTTGCCGAATATCTGAAAAACAACGATAAGATCACTTGGGTAAAATGCGCAATGCTGGAGGATGACCCGCAGTATGAACTGGCTAAAAAATATATGCCGAACGGCACCTGCGGCGTTGTTTCATTCGGCATTAAGGGCGGAAGAAAGGCCGCAACCGTGTTTATGGACAGTTTAAGGCTTGCCGCAATCGTTACCCACGTTGCAGACGCGCGCACCTGCTGCCTGCACCCGGCATCCACCACGCACCGCCAGCTTACGGAAAAAGAACTGGAAGAGGCAGGCGTAACGCCGGATATGATCCGCTTTTCCTGCGGCATAGAAGATGCGAACGACATCATCGCCGACATCCAGCAGGCGCTTGATAAAATTTAAAGTTAATTAAAAACAGCAAAAAAAAGACTGCAAACCCTTATTAAAGGGAATGCAGTCTTTTTAATATTCATGACTGAATCCGCAACTGCCGCTGGGTATTTGTTCTTTTACTGTTTGAATATGAATAACGCGGCAATTTTGTTGCTGCTTTTTATTGATTTTTGCCCGATATTCTGTTACCCTATATTAAACCGATCAAAAAAGAGGGAAAACCATGTTTGTTGATATAGCCAAAATAAAGATCAAGGCGGGCAACGGCGGCGACGGCGCTGTTGCGTTTCACCGCGAAAAATACGTTGCCAGCGGCGGGCCGGACGGCGGCGACGGCGGCAAGGGCGGAGATATTATTTTTGTTGTTGACGACAACCTTGCCACGCTTGCCGATTTCCGCTACAAACGCAAATACACGGCAAAAAACGGTTTGCCCGGCGAGGGCAGCAAAAAGCACGGCAAAAACGGCGCGAATCTGGAAATTCGCGTGCCGCGCGGCACCATAATAAGGGAAGTTTCAAGCGGCGCGGTAATGGCGGATATGAGCAAAACCGAGCGCTTTATTGCCGCAAAAGGCGGCAAGGGGGGCTGGGGCAACCGCCATTTTGCCACACCCACCAGGCAGGCGCCCCGCTTTGCAAAGCCCGGAACGCCCGGCGAGGAATGGGAAGTGAGCCTGGAGCTGAAGCTTTTAGCGGACGTTGGGCTGATCGGCTATCCCTCTGTTGGCAAATCAAGCCTTATTTCCGTGGTTTCACAGGCAAAGCCCAAGATAGCGGATTACCACTTTACCACGCTTTCGCCGAATCTGGGCGTTGTTTATATGGGAGAGGGCAATTCCTTTGTTATTGCCGATATTCCCGGCCTGATCGACGGCGCAAGCGATGGCGTAGGGTTAGGTCACGAATTTCTGCGCCATGTTGAGCGCTGCCGCCTGCTGATCCATATTGTGGACGTAAGCGGATTTGAGGGCAGAGATCCCAAAGCGGATTTTGAAAATATAAATAATGAACTTAAAAAATTTGACCCCGAGCTTGCGGAAAAGCCGCAGATCGTTGCAGGCAACAAGATCGATATGGCGGAGCCGGAGCAGATAGAGGATTTCAAAGCCTTTATTGAATCGCAGGGGCTGGAATATTATTCGATCTGCGCGCCGATCTCTGAGGGCACACAGGAACTGATGAACGCGGCGTGGAAAAAGTTGCAGACTCTGCCGCCGATCAAAGAATATGCGTCCGAGGAAATCCCGCTTGAAAGTTTGGTTAAGCAGGATGGGGGCTTTACCATAACCGAGCCGGAGAGCGGCACATTTATTGTGGAGGCGCCCTGGTTTCCGCGCGTGCTTAAGGGTGTGGATACCGAAGATTATGAAAGTCTGCAGTATATGCAGCGCGTGCTGGAAAAAATCGGAATTTTTGACGCCCTGCGCCAACGCGGAATCAAAGAAGGAGACACGGTAATCGTATACGATATTGAGTTTGAATATGTGCCGTAATGCAATATGAGATTTACAGATTATGATATAAATGCAAAAGCCCTAAGCCCTCTGAATCTTGCGTTTATCGGCGACTGCGTTTACGAAATGCTGGTGCGTGAAACGCTGGTGGCAAAAGCGAACCGACCGGTTAACGACCTGCACCGGGAAAGTGTAAAATTCGTAAGCGCAAAGGCGCAGACAGCGGCTTATGAAAAAATTAAAGATATGCTTACGGAAGAGGAGACCGCGCAGTTCAAGCGCGGCAGAAATGCCAAAACAGGGCATTCCCCGAAAAGCGCAACCGTTGCCGAGTATCACACCGCAACGGGAATTGAATCTCTTTTCGGTTATCTCTACATAAACGGCAGGCTTGACAGAATAAAAGAACTTTTTTCAGTCATAGACAATGAAAATGAATAGCAAAAAGGCAGGAACGGAAAATCGTTCCTGCCTTTTCTTATCTAAATCGTAATTAGTAGATTGCCGCCATTTCCTCTGCGTTGAAAGTAAACGAATCGGTAAAAAGCTCGTTTTGAAGAAAATCAAGTATTTCTTCATAAGACGCCGTTTTAATGTCAATTCTCTCGGTATCTTTGTTGAATATACCCCACTGCTCACCTGCATTGAAAGTTTTATAAGTCCATTTTGCGGTACTTATACCGTTATCTTTATAAAGCATATCGGCATAAGCCTCATATTCACCGTTGTTGTACTCACCAACGAAAACGGCAACGCCCCACTTTTTGCGCATTTTAACCATTTCCCTGACACGTGAACGTATATCAGACGCCTTGGTATCATAAAGGTGCATCTGATAAAGCATATTTGTATAGCCGTTTTCTTCGGGGTCGGGGAGCACGTCGGCAGACCATATTCCCTCAAAGCTGATAATATGATTGTCACCCGTTTCCCTTACTGCTTTATAAAGTGTATCGTATGCCGAATTGGTCTTTTCAACTGCCTCATCACTTTCAGCCTGCCATGCGTTTTCACCTTCGTATCCGCCGTTATTCTGCGGCTCATTGAGCAAATCATATGCGGCAATAACTTCTTCATCCTTATAACGCTCAGCAATGCCTTTCCAAAGTTCAACGCAGGTGTCCATACAGGTATTATCTGTATAAAGCTCATTTCTGCCTGCTTTTCCCGTTGAATGGTTCATGCTCTGCCCGCCAGGTGCACCGTGCATATCAAGTATGATATATATGTTGCGCTCACGGCACAGTTCTATAAGTCTGTCTATCTGCCTGAAGCCCGGATTATCGTCAGGGTTTTCGGTTAGCCATTCCCCGTTTTCCGTCATAAAATTCCTGTACCAAAACGGCACACGCACACAATTGAAACCGAGTTTCTCTATCTGCTCAATATCTGTTTCGCGGATAAAATTATTTTCATAGGTATTTATAAGTTCGGCTGTTTTCTCTGCCCCGAAACGCTCTGAAAGCACCTCAATTGTATCGTAATATCCCCACTCATCGGAATAGTTTTCAATCCAGCTCATCCATGTTTCGATAAGCAGCCAGTTGCCGAGATTAACACCGTGCAAAACAATCTCATTGCCGTTTTCATCAACAAGCACACCGTTCTCAACTCTTAACATTCCGCCTAAAAGGTCATTATTTTCCGCATAACGCGAAAGCTCGTAAACAGGTTTTTCAGGCGATGAAGCACAGCCGCAGAAAGCAAAAACAACAGCCAAAAGCAATATCATAATGCGCACAGCATTTCTTTTCATAACAAATACCCCTTTACAATATTATAAAAAATCAAACACTTGTCCCGATTTTATTATAGACCTAACTTTCAAGGAAATCAAGTGCCTAATTAAATCATTATAAACTGAAAAGCAAAGCGCCCGCAGTTATGTGCAGGCGCTTCGTTTAAAGGAGTATTATGCCTGAAACAGAAACGTAATCAGCGTTTCTTTTCGGCGTTTTTTGTTTCTTGATCTATATTTCGGCAGGCGCCGCAAGCGCCCCCGCAGGACGAGCAATCTCCGCCGCAGGAAGATTTGCCGCTTTTTTTGTCTTTGATCATTTTAACGATAACAGCAGCAACGATAACCGCAATAACCGCCAAAACAAGAATACTTCCCCAAGTCATAAAAACACCTTATTTCATACGATTTATTTTACAGCGCCTGTTTTCTTTTTGCGCTTTACATCCGTATAAGCAAGCCTGTTTTCATCATATTTGTTTTTCCTGAAGATAAGATACAGGAATCCGGCAAGTACGGCGATCGCAAGCACCGTCCAGAAAGAGAACGATACGGCGCCCATGATCAGGCCGATGATCTGATATACCATAAGCGAAATGCAGTAAGCAAATACCGTTTGATAGCCGATTGCGATCCAGGTCCACTTTGCGCTGTTCATCTCCCGTTTGATTGCGCCGATCGCCGCAAAGCACGGTGCGCACAGCAGATTAAAGATCAGGAAAGAATACGCCGCGATGTAGGACATACCTTCAAAATCCAGAACGCCGAATACGCCTACAACTTCCTCTTTTGCAACAAGCCCCATAACCGTTGCGATGGTTGCTTTAATGTTATCAAAGCCGAGCGGCAGGAAGATCCATTTTACAACATCCGCGATCATGCCGAGAACGCTGTTTTCCAGATCCATTTCCAGTTCAAATCCAAATCCGCCGGATGCGGTGGTGCCAAAATGCGAGCCTGCCCAGATGAAGATGGAGGAAAGCAGAATGATCGTGCCTGCCTTTTTGATGAATGATGAGCCGCGCTCCCACATAGATCTCATAACCGAACCGAATGTAGGCACGTGGTAGGCCGGCAGTTCCATAACGAACGGCGCCGGGTCGCCGGCAAAAATCTTTGTTTTCTTAAGGATGATGCCGGAGATGATGATTGCCGCTATACCTATAAAGTATGCGCTTGGCGCAACCCACCATGCGCCGTGGAAAAGCGCCGTCGCAATCAGGGCAACGATCGGCATCTTTGCGCCGCAGGGAATGAATGTTGTGGTCATAACCGTCATTTTCCTATCCCTGTCATTTTCTATGGTGCGGCTTGCCATAACGCCGGGAACACCGCAGCCCGTGCCGATCAGCATGGGGATAAACGATTTTCCGGAGAGCCCGAATCTGCGGAAGATCCGGTCCATAATAAACGCAACGCGCGCCATATAGCCGCAGCCTTCAAGAATAGCAAGAAGAATAAACAGAACCAGCATCTGCGGCACGAAACCAAGTACAGCGCCCACGCCGCCTACAATGCCGTCCAGCACAAGGCTCTTGACCCAGTCTGTGCAGTGAATCGCGTCAAGCCCGCGCTCCACAAACACCGGAATGCCCGGCACGTAAACGCCGTAATCTTCCGTTGCGGGCACGCTGTCCATCTCAAGCGCCGCGTCCACTGCCGGAGAGATATCATAGCCCGCTTGCGCAAGTGAATCGGCATAGGAGCCGTAAGCCTCATCAAACGCGGCGTAATCGCCGTCCTCAATCGCAGCCTGAATATCGCCTGCGCCGACAACATCCGCAGCGGCGGCAGCGTCAACCGTGTCCACCACACTCGGCGTCCAGATATATTCCGCCGCGAATTCGTTCATTGCGTCATCATAATCGCCCTGCCCGGTCAGATGCCATCCGTCACCGAACGCGCCGTCATTTGTCCAGTCCGTCAGCACGGTGCCCACCGTGGTCCAGGAGATATAATACACAAGAAACATTACAACAACAAAGATCGGCAGTGCCAAAAATCTGTTTGTAACTATTTTATCAATTTTATCCGATACCGTCAACTTGCCTTTTTGCTTGTTTACATAGCAGGAGCCGATGATAGAGGCGATATACTCGTATCTTTCATTCGTGATGATGCTTTCGCTGTCGTCGTCAAACTCAGCCTCCGCCTCTTTCACGATATCTTCTACATTCGGCAGGCTTTCGCCGGTTTCGGCAATCTTGTCGTCCCGTTCAAAAAGTTTAATGGCGTAAAACCGTTTCTGCGCCTCGGGCACATTCAACTGCGCCTCAATACGGGAAAGATAGTCTTCTACGCCAACGCTGAACCTGTGCCGGATAGGCTGTTCTGTGCCGGCAGCGGCAACCACTGCCTCCGCCGCTTTCTTAACGCCCGTGCCTTTCAGGGCGGAGATCTCAACCACCAGGCAGCCGAGCGCCTGCGAAAGTTTTTCCGAATCGATCTTACTTCCCTGTTTGTTTACCACATCCATCATATTAACGGCAACCACAACGGGTACGCCGAGTTCCAGCAGCTGCGTTGTAAGATAGAGGTTTCGCTCCAGGTTTGTGCCGTCCACAATATTCAGGATTGCGTCCGGCTTTTCATCCAGTATGTAGTTTCTTGCCACAACCTCTTCCAGCGTATAGGGTGAAAGGCTGTAAATACCCGGCAGGTCGGTTATGGTAACGGACTTGTCGCCCTTCCATTTGCCCTCTTTCTTCTCAACGGTTACACCGGGCCAGTTTCCCACAAACTGATTGGAGCCTGTGAGCGCGTTAAACAGCGTGGTTTTGCCGCTGTTCGGGTTCCCGGCAAGCGCGATCTTTATAGACATACTATTCCTCCTTATGTGCAGGCAAACACGTTAGTTTCGCCTAACTTATACAGATAAATTAACGTTGATTCGGAATTATTCCGCCACTTCAATGCTTGCGGCGTCTCCTTTTCTGAGCGAGAGTTCATACCCTCTTACGGTTACTTCGATCGGATCGCCCAGCGGCGCCACTTTTCGGATATAAACAGATACGCCCTTGGTAATGCCCATATCCATGATCCTTCTTTTCAGCGCGCCTTCGCCGTTAATCTTTTTAACGGTAACGGTTGAGCCGATCTTTGCTTCCTTTAAAGTCATTGCAACTCCTCCATTAAACTATGATTTTATTTGCAATCGTGCGGCTGATGGCAACACGCGTGCCTTTCACGTTCACGATCAGATTGCCGCCAAGGCTGGATACAACGGTAACATCCGCGCCCTCTACAAAACCAAGGGATTCAAGGTGATGCCGTGTATCCTCTTTTCCCGTTATCCTGGCAATGGTCTTTTTCTCGCCGAAATCTGCCATGGAAAGAAACATATTCGCATCTCCTTATCATCATGTTAGTTTGCGTTAACATTTGTTAGTTTTAACTAACATCACGGTAAAAAATATCGGTTAGCCCTTACTAACCGATAAGACTATACCACAATTCAAAATGGATGTCAACCTGTTTTTTACATTTTTAGAAAATTCAGAATTATTTTTTCGGCATATACATACCGCCAACAATCCGGTTCACCAGCCCGGCGGGCAGGATCTTTTGCAAAACGCAGAATACTTTGTATTTGCCGCCAAGGGTAGCAAGAACAGGCAGGCGCCGTTTCTGCGCGATCTTCACAATCCCTTCCGCCACCTGTTCGGGGCGCATACCGTTGATCTCGTCATTTTCCATAACTTTTACGCTGCGCGCAATTGCGCCGCCGTATACCTCGTCTCCGGCAAAATCCTTTTGGCGCGCCGCCGTGAAGCCTGTTTTCACATCGCCGAGGCGAACGGCGCACACGGATATGCCAAACTGCTTTAGTTCGTTGGAAAGTGCAAGCGATACGGATTCCACCGCCGATTTGGTTGCCGAGTAAAAGGACTGAAACGGAATGGAGAACACGGACGCCGCGGAGGAGATAAAGATCACGCGCCCCCAGCTTTTGCGCAGTTTTGGCAGCGCCGCCTTTGTAACGGCAATATGCGCAAAAAAATTCAGTTCAAACTGCGCGCGGATCTCACGCATATCGGTAAACTCCACACACCCGGAAACGCCGAATCCCGCATTGTTGATCAGCAGATCGATCTTCTCTATTTTTGAAAACGCAGAGTCGATATCAGCCTGATCCGTTATATCGCATTTTATGTTTTCCGCTCCCGGCAAATCGCAGTCATGCCGCTGAAGGCAAATGACCTGCCAGCCCTCACGCAAAAGAACGCGCGCCGTTTCTTTTCCTATACCGCCGGATGCACCCGTAATCACCGCAACCATAAAAATTCCTCCGAACATAACAAAATTTGAAATATAATAATGTATATAATATATATTTCAGTATAGCACGCCGGATAATAAAATCAATATACTCCACGAAAAAAAGCACGGACCCGCTGTTGCAGGCCAGTGCTTTTGAGTGCGCAATGAATAAAAGCGGTGTTGGGGTATTTTAAGAATTATTTATAAAGTAATTCTTCAGTTTTTTTTGTTAATCTGTAAGACGGAAGTTGAGAATCTCCTTCTGATATAAAAAAATTCTCATCGCATAATTCTTGCATTGTTTGAGAAAAATTCTTTTTTTCCACTGGATTCAACTCAATTAAAAATGCATTCAAATACTGTGGCGGTGTCCACAAATAATTTTCAGCAAAATTTAATTCTTTTAAATGTGCAAATATTTTTTCTCTTAAATTCATGTCAACAACTCCTTATCGCATCAGTTTTTAATAATTGTAAATGGAGCGCCATTAGATAATTCTGCTTTAAGCAACTTTGCAGCTTCTTTCGGATCACTTAATATTGCAGGTGTTATCAAGGCATTGTACTGCTCATACCCTTCGCCTGCCTCCCAACCGGTTGGATCTTCAAAATCGACAGCGGTAATATTCGTCCTGTCTATTGATCGAAAACCTATATAAGTTACGCTTTCAGGTATATTCAGATTTGTTAATTCTCTGCATGCTCCAAATGCTGCTGGCCCAATTTTTTGTACATTTGGGGGTATTATAATTTCTTTGAGTGCATAGCATTCATAAAAACATGCGTTGCCGATTTCAATCAAAGAATTTGGCAGATTTATTGCAATAAGCGAATGACACAAGCGAAATGCTCCAGTTTCCAATCTTTCTATTCCCTCAGACAAAACCACATTATACAGCGCACTGCAAGAATTAAATGCTTCTTCGCCAATACTCTTTACTGTACCGGGGATAAAAACCGTTTTAAGATTAGTACACTGCATAAATCCCTTTTCTGTAATCGACGTTACCATTGCGCCATTATATACGGACGGAATAACTATATTTTCAGCAACGGTTCTGAATTCATCTTTAATTGATACGCTGTATGTTCCGTCATCAAGTTCGACAAAGTTAAGCATAGAAACAGAGATGGGATCTGTAACATCAGCATTGATACTTCCCAAATTATCACTTGTACCGTCTGTATAGTGAATGATAAGCTCACCGTTTACGAGTTCCGTTTTTGCAATGCCTCTGCCGTCTTTACCGTCAGCGCCTTTTTCGCCGGTATCGCCTTTATCTCCTTTGGCGCCTTTTATATTCCCAAGGTTTACCACAGAATTATCGGACATAGTAATAATAAGTTCGCCGTCCACGGATAAAGTTACGCTTTTTATACCTGTGCCATCGGCGCCGTCCGCGCCCATGATAACGCCAAGGTTATCCGTAAAGCCGTTAGTGTAAGTAAAGATCAGTTCCCCCGCGCTGTTGATCTCCACTTTGGAAACGCCTATACCGTTCGTACCTTTGATATTGCCAAGATTCAAAACAGTTCCGTTTGTCAGTTCAACACTCAAAGCGCCTTCCTCTGAAACCGTTACATTTGCGATACCAACACCGTTTTCACCGGTGTCTCCTTTTTCACCCTTTTCGCCTTGGTCTCCTTTATCGCCTTTTGCTCCGTCCGTACCGTCCTTACCGTCTGCGCCGACTACTACACCAAGATTTTGTATCTGCCCGTCCGTATATGTTATGATTAGTTCTCCGGAGCCGTTAATCTCTGAATCCGCGATGCCTACGCCATCCGTTCCGTCCTGACCGTTTGCGCCGTCTTTGCCATCGGCTCCTGTTGCCTTAACGCCTGTAGATGCCCACGTATTGCCGTTATCCGCCGAAACTTCCCAATCATTCGTTTCGGAATTTATCCGTATCTGCGGGCTGATACCGTCTTTTCCATTCTGACCGTCCGCTCCGTCAGCGCCGTTTTCTCCAACTATTGTGCCAAGGTTAATATTCTGTCCGTCGGAAAACGCAAGTTCAAGTTCACCGTTTTCATTGATCGTAACATTGGAGATACCGTTTCCGTCTTTACCGTCTGTTCCGTCTTTGCCGTCCGCGCCGGTAGCTTTCACGCCGGTGCTGATCCACGAATCGCCGTTATCGACGGAGATTTCCCATTCGTTGGTCTCCGTGCTGATCCTGATCTGGGGAGATATTCCATCCTTGCCGTCACTGCCGGTTACTTTGCCCAGATTTTGTGTGTCTCCGTTTGAATAGGTAACAACGAGTTCGCCGCTTCCGTTGATTTCAGTTTGCGATATGCCAACGCCGTCAGTGCCATCTTTGCCATCTGCGCCGTCCTTACCGTCGGTTCCGTTTTTTCCAACAACTGTGCCAAGATTTGCTGATGTTCCGTCTGTATAGCTGATCACAAACTCACCGTTTGAGTTGATCTCGGTTTTGGAAACGCCGTTTCCGTCCTTGCCGTTTGTACCAACAACTTTTCCGAGATTAACACAAGTATCATCGGAATAGGTAATTAAAAGTTCTCCGTTTTCATTTACATTTGTGCTTGCAACACCGATACCGTCTTTTCCGTCCGAGCCGTCTTTACCATCTTTTCCGTCTGAGCCCTTTATCGTTCCCAATTTAAGTAAAGTGCCATTGCTCAAAGTGATCTCAAGTTCGCCGTTATCTGTTATCTGAATATTATTGATTCCGACGCCGTCTTTACCGTCCGCGCCTTTTTCACCGGTATCGCCCTTATCTCCTTTTGCTCCGTCTGCGCCGTCCTTTCCGTCTGCGCCGACTACAACGCCGAGATTATCTATAGTATTATCTGAATATGTTAAGATCAGTTCACCTTTTGAATTGATCGCCGAACTTTTAATACCAACGCCATCCGCGCCGTTTGCACCGGCTTCGCCTTTATCTCCCTTTGCTCCGATAACATTACCAAGGTTTGACCGCTGACCGTTTGAATAGGAAAGTACCAGTTCACCGCCTGATGTAATCTCTGCATTGGTAACACTGATTCCGTTTTCGCCTTTATCGCCTTTGACTCCGTCTGTGCCAATTACTCTGCCCAGATTTTCCGTATTGCCGTCAGAATAAGTCAGAACCAGTTCACCTTTATCATTTATTCCGGCTGTTTCTATGCTAACACCGTCTTTGCCGTTCGTACCATTTGTACCGTCTTTACCGTCAGCGCCGTCCTCGCCTATAACTTTTCCCAAATTATCAGACTGCCCGTTGGAATAAGCTAAAACAAGTTCACCGTTGTCATTTATCTCAGAACCGGTTACACTTATACCGTCTTTTCCGTTTGTGCCGGAGATTTTATCAAGATTAACAAATGTGCCGTCCGAAAAATTCAAAACCAGCTGACCGTCTTCATTGATATTAGCAGATGTTATTCCTCTGCCGTTCTGACCGTCCTTGCCGTTAGTTCCGTTCTTCCCATCAGAACCAGCTACACTGCCCGCATTTATAACTGTGCCGTCGGAAAGAGTAAAAAGCAGATCACCGTCTGACGAAAATGAAGCGGATTTGATTACCGCGCCGTTTTGATCTGCCATTGCCGTCAAAACATTGGAAAAATCCTTTTCTGTTCCGGAATAACCGTTTTCCGCTGCTATTTCATACGCAGATTTGCCTTTAAGAGAACCGAGCCAATCTTCAACGCTGCCGTCATATCCCTGCTCCACCGCGAGTTCATATGCGGAAAGCCCGTTTTTTACATTTCCTGAAACAGGCGTGTTCATATTTCGATGAATAATCGTGGCAACAACTGCTGCAATTGCAAACATCAAGATAACAGCTATAACCGCTGTCACAACTTTTTTTATTGCTTTCTTTTTACTGTTTTTTTGTTCCTGCTGTTCCATTTTTTAACCTCCGATCAAAATCAAGACACCAAATTGTTTATACTATTAATCACATAATAAAACCAGGTTATCGTTTTGTCAACTATTTTCTCGTTGTTTTAATGAATTATGCGTTCTTTCCTTTAAAATAGTTTTGAGGTGTTAAAAATGGACTTCTGCAATAAATTGCGCGCTCTTATAGAAGAAAAAAATTTAACACAAAAACGTGTTGCCAATGATTTGAATATAGCCCCGTCCACAATGGGCGGATATGTGCAGGGTACCAGTGAGCCTGATTTTAAGACCCTGAAACAACTTGCCGAGTATTTTAATGTTTCCACCGATTATCTTTTAAACATTCATTCTCAAAAAAGCAACAGCTTTGCCGAAGATGAGTTACTGCGAATATTCAGGCTGATGACCGCTGAACAGCAAACCCTTTTTATTGAGCAGGGCAAAGTATTTGTAAAAGCAAACGAAAAGAAAAAAGAGGGCAAAAAATCATCGTAGGAAATTTTAAAACTTATATTTAAGCAAAAAAGCACGGACCCGCTGTTGCAGGCCCGCGCTTATGGATAAAATAATGTTAAGAAAAACAGGGCTTTTGCAAAACGCGAAAGCCTTGTTTTTTTATTTCATGTATGCCGGTTACTGCTCAACAGGGTAAACAGAAACCTTTTTCTTGTTTTTGCCCATTCTCTCAAACTTAACCGTGCCGTCGATCAAGGCAAAGAGGGTATCGTCTGAACCAATGCCAACATTATTGCCGGGATGGATATGCGTACCTCTCTGGCGGTAAAGGATATTGCCGGCAAGAACAAACTGACCGTCCGCTCTTTTAGCGCCAAGGCGCTTGGATTCGGAATCACGGCCGTTCTTGGTTGAACCCATACCTTTTTTATGAGCAAAAAGCTGAATATCTAACTTAAGCATTTACTGCACCTCCGAAATTTTAATTTTGATGTTTTCAGGATAGTCTTTCTGCAACTCGCTCAAATGGAGCAGCAGTCCTTTCAGAATATCCTGAGCCGGGATCGGATCATCTTTAATAACCAGTTTCAAATAGCCTTTCTCCGCCTCTGCCGCTGCGGAAAGACCGATCACATCCGTAATGGTGTTTGCCGCCATAAGGCAGGCGCTTGAAACGAACGCACACAGGATATCCTGCCCGCTCGGCGCGGTCAGCGCGTGGCCTTTTGAAACAAAGCCCGTGTAAAGATCATGCGATCTGAAAAATTCTGTTTCAATCATTTGAATTAAGCGTTGATCTTGGTGATCTCAACCTTGGTATATGGCTGGCGATGACCCATCTTGCGCTTTTCGTTCTTCTTCGGCTTATAAGTAAATACAGTGATCTTCTTAGCCTTGCCGTTTTTAAGAACCTTGGCGGTAACGGTTGCCTTTGCGCAGTCTTTGCCGATTTTGATGCCCTTGTCATTGCTTACAGCAAGAACGTTATCAAAAGTGACTTCGGCATCTGCCTCGGCGCCGAGCTTTTCAACGTAAACAACGTCTCCCTCGGAAACCTTATACTGCTTGCCGCCGGTTACGATAACAGCGTACATAGATTTTACCTTCCTTTTTTCAAACTCGCTATGGCAGGTGAACTTATGTGTTTCTTTAATACCTGCAATATGCGGCTTAAAAAATATACCACAAAAGCGAATCGTTGTCAACAATTTTTGCATATTAAATTCGAAGTATTAAATACTGATTTTATCTATACAATATATAGTAAAGAAAACGGACTTATAATCAAAATACAGAACGCATAAAATAAGTCTTTACAATTCTGTTTTTGTATGCTATAATGCATTCGCTGAATACGAATTACTCGGATACGGGCGCAGGCGCCTATGGCGAGATCACCTACCCTTTTCTGAGTTTTGCGCTTATCGGCAAATAATTTTGAAGAGGTGAAATGAAATGACACAGGCAGAAAAGCAGGCGATCATCAAAGAGTACGCAACGCACGAGAACGATACAGGTTCTCCGGAGGTTCAGATTGCAGTTCTTACAACAAGAATCAACGAACTTACCGCGCACCTGAAGATCCACAAGAAAGATAACCATTCCCGCCGCGGCCTTCTGAAAATGGTTGGTCACAGAAGGAATCTTCTTGCTTATCTTTACAAAACGGATATTAACAGATACCGTGCGCTTGTTGCAAAGCTCGGCATCCGTGATACTCTTGACAGATAATTTTTTGCAGGCGGCAGAAATTGCCGTCTGCTTTTTATCTTTAAAACCGCCCGCAAGGGCTTAAAATGACCGTAAGGAGGCAGAGAAATAGTAGTAAATTGAGGGCGCAAACCGCTTTGCGCATTGAATTTATTACTATTGCGCCTCCTTTGGAATATAAAAACAAAAGTGAGGTAAAATTATGTTTTTCAAGAATTACAAAAAATGGGAAACAGAATTTGCGGGCCGTAAATTTACGCTGGAAACCGGCAAAATGGCAGGCCTTGCAAACGCCGCGTTTTTAGCAACTTACGGCGAAACACAGGTGCTCTGCACCGTAACCGCTTCCGCAAAGCCGAGGGAGGGCATTGATTTCTTTCCGCTTTCCGTGGACTATGAAGAGAAGATGTATTCCGTGGGCAAAATCCCCGGCTCATTCCTGCGCCGCGAGGGCAGAGCAAGCGAGCACGCTATTTTGACCAGCAGATGCATAGACAGACCGATCCGCCCGCTCTTCCCAAAAGACCTTAGAAACGACTGCTCCGTTGTTGCAACGGTTATGAGCGTTGACCCGGACTGCTCGCCGGAAGTTACGGCGGCTATCGGCGTTTCCGCCGCGATCGCGGTTTCCGATATTCCGTGGGACGGCCCGATCTCTTCCGTAAACGTTGGTCTTGTGGACGGCGAGATCGTTCTGAACCCAACGCTTGAGCAGAGAGAAAAGACGGATCTGACCCTTACCGTTGCCTCCACGGCAGACCTGGTTGCGATGATAGAGGCGGGCGGTAACGAGATCCCGGATGACGTGATGTTTGACTGCATCATGGCTGGCCATGAAGAAAACAAAAAGATGGTTCAATTCATTCAGGGCATTGTGGATGAAATCGGCAAGCCGAAGTTTGCATATGAATCCTCCGATCCCGATCCCGAAATTCTTGCCGAGATCGAAGATTTCTGCATTGAAGACGTTAAAAAGGCGCTGGATACGGATGATAAACTTGTTCGTGACGAGGCGCTTCTTCCGATTTACGCAGCAGTTCATGAGAAATTTGACGAGAAATTTGAGGGCTGCGAAGAAAAGATCGACGAGATCATGTATCTTGTTCAAAAGCACGTGGTTCGCTCCTGGCTCAAGGACGAGCACAAGCGTGTGGACGGCAGAGGAATCGATGAGATCCGCCCGCTTAACGCAGAGATTGACCTGCTGAAGAGAGCGCACGGCTCCGGCATGTTCACAAGAGGCCAGACGCAGGTGCTTTCCGTTACCACGCTTGGCCCCATGAGCGACTGCCAGCAGCTGGACGGGCTGGACGAGCAGAAAGAAAAGAGATATATCCACCACTACAACTTCCCTTCCTTCAGCGTTGGCGAAACAAAGCCTTCCAGAGGGCCGGGCAGACGTGAGATCGGCCACGGCGCGCTTGCTGAAAAAGCGCTGCTCCCCGTTATTCCGAGTGTGGATGACTTTCCGTACTGCATCCGCGTAGTATCCGAAGTGCTTTCCTCCAACGGCTCCACATCCCAGGGCTCCGTGTGCGGCTCCACCCTTTCCCTTATGGCGGCAGGCGTTCCGATCAAGGCGGCGGTTGCAGGCATCAGCTGCGGTCTGATCACCGGTGATCAGGGCGTTTACGGCGACTTCATGACGATGGTTGATATTCAGGGCCTTGAAGATTTTTACGGCGATATGGACTTTAAAGTTGCCGGCACCAAGAAAGGCATTACCGCGATCCAAATGGATCTGAAAGTACACGGCCTTACGCCGGAGATCATCAAAGAGGCATTCGCTAAAACACACAAAGCCAGAAATTATATTCTTGACGAGATCATGCTGCCCGTTATCAGCGAGCCGCGCAAGGAACTTTCCAAATACGCGCCTAAGATGGTTACGCTTTCCATTGATCCCGATAAGATCGGCGATGTGATCGGCAAAGGCGGCAAAGTAATTCAGGAGATCCAGAGCGACTTTGACGTTAAAGTGGATATAGAAGAGGACGGCCGCGTATTCATCAGCGGTATTGATATTGACAAGTGCAACAGCGCAAGAGACGTTGTTAAACTGATTGCCACGGATCCCGAAGTCGGCGCGTTCTACAACGGCGTTGTAACAAGACTCATGAACTTCGGCGCGTTCGTAGAGATCGCTCCGGGCAAAGAGGGCTTGGTTCACATCTCCAGACTGGACGTCAAGAGAGTGGATAAGGTTGAAGATGTTGTAAAAGTCGGCGACACCGTGGTTGTAAAATGCATTGAGATCGATGATCAGGGCAGGATCAACCTTTCCAGACGCGACGCGCTGATTGAACTGGACGGTTTAAAACCGGAAAACGATATCGATGAGGCGCCGAGAAAGCCGAGAAGAGACGGCCATCGCCGCCCGCGCAGAGACTAAAACCGAATATTCCAAAACCTTTTTAAGGCTGTGGATTTTTCTGAGCAACGCTCACTTTTCGCCACATAACCGCTTTGGTTATGTGGCTTTTTTACGCATACCGAAAAGTATTTCAAATAAAACAGCATACCGGAGGAAAAAATGGAGCAGACTTTTATGAAAGAGCGAAAGATCGTGCCGCTCGTGATCACGATGGCGCTGCCTATGACGGTTTCCATGCTCATCAACTCACTTTATAATATAGTAGACAGTTATTTCGTTGCAAAGATAAGCGAGGACGCGATGACGGCGCTGTCTCTTGTTTACCCTGTTCAAAATCTGGTGACTGCCGTTACCGTCGGTTATGGAATCGGCGTAAACGCCGTGATCGCGTTCTACCTCGGCGCCGGCAGACAAAAGCACGCGGATACCGCTGCCTCTGCAGGCATGCTCTTTAACCTGCTGCACGGCGTGATACTGACCGGCTGTATTTTTATCATGCCGGTGTTTTTGCGCATGTTTACGGACAACAGTGTGGTTCTGGATTACGGCATCCGCTATTCCAATATTGTTTTCCTGTTCAGCATTCCCATTGCCGCCGGGATCAGTTTTGAAAAGACCTTTCAGGCAGTCGGCAAAATGACGGTTTCCATGATTGCCATGCTGGCAGGCTGCGTAACGAATATCATTCTGGATCCCGTTCTGATATTCGGCTGGTGGATCTTTCCCGAAATGGGCATAGAGGGCGCGGCGCTTGCCACGGGGATCGGGCAGGTCGTTACGCTGGTGATCTATCTTGTGATCTATTTTACAAAGGGGCTTGCCGTGCAGATCCGTTTTAAAGAGTTTACGGAATTTGCAAAGATCAGCCGCCGCACCTATTCCATAGGCATTCCGGCGGCGCTGAACATGGCGCTTCCCTCCCTGATGATCTCCGTGCTCAACTCGATCCTTTCCGTGTTTTCGCAGACTTACGTGCTTGTGCTTGGCGCGTATTACAAATTGCAGACCTTTTTGTATCTGACGGCAAACGGCATTGTGCAGGGCATGCGCCCCGTATTGAGTTACAACTACGGCGCGGAAGAATACAAGCGTGTGCGCGGCATCTTCGGCGTAAGCCTTTCCTTTATTGTGTGCGTTATGGTGCTGGGCACCGTGCTTTGCGCCGCCATCCCGCAAAACCTGATCGGTCTTTTCAGTTCGGGAAGTGAAACGATCCGGATCGGCGTTCAGGCGCTGCGCATCATCTGCATCGGGTTCATTCCGTCCGCGCTGAGCGTAACGGTATCCGGCGCGCTGGAGGGGCTTGGAAAAGGCGGCACATCGCTTTGGATCTCTCTGTTCAGATATGTACTGATCATTCTGCCGGCAGCGTTTTTGTTAAGCCGGGCGATCGGCGCAAGCGGCGTATGGAACGCGTTTTGGATCACGGAAATCATCACCGCGCTGTTTTCGGTAATCGTTTTCATGTTTGTATCAAAAAAGAATTTAAAGAAAAAAACGGTCTGATTTCTCAGGCCGTTTTTTGGCATGCCATTTTAAACACCACATCACCATGCACGCATGTTTCATGAAAATACTTGCGCACCGGCAGAAAAACAAACGAAAAAATTTCCAAAAAAACCTTTCATAATCATCGCATACTGCGCCCGAATATGTGCAAAATATTACAGATAAAGTTACAAATTAAGGGAGAAAGATGTATATGAAAGCAACAGGAATTGTCAGACGAATCGACGACCTGGGAAGAATCGTGATTCCAAAGGAGATCCGCCGTTCCTTTCGCATCAGAGAGGGCGACCCGCTTGAGATATTCACCGATGCGGAAGGCGAAGTGATCTTTAAAAAATATTCGCCGATAGGCGAACTTTCCAATTTTGCAAACCAGTATGCCGAAGTGCTGCACAAAAGCGGCGGACTGCCGATCGCGATCATGGATAATGACCACGTGATCGCCGCCTCCGGGCTGAGCAAACGGGAAGTGCTGGAACGGCGCGTTACAAAGAATTTAGAAGAACTGATGGAAAACCGGGCGATCCATGTCTCTACAAAAGAGGTGCCGCCCATGAACGCCATAGAGGGATTTGACAGAAAAGCAAATGTTGTTTACCCCATTATTTACGGCGGGGATGTTTCCGGCGCAGTTGCGCTGATGCAGAGCGATGAAAGCCACCTGCCAACCGAAACGGAAATCAAACTGGTTCAGGTTGCCGCAGCATTTCTCGGCAAACAAATGGAATAAAACGCAAAGAAATCGGCAGGGCTTTTACAAGCCCTGCCAAACTTTTCAACGCATCATGTTCTGTTTTTTCTGTATTTAAGCGGACTGATACCGTTTGCGCTTTTAAAATACGCCGAAAAATAATGGGCGTCCTCAAAACCCAGCCGGTGTGCGATCTCCTCAACAGAAAGATCCGTGTTGCGCAGATAGAGTTTTGCCGTGCGCATTTTATTGTCAATATAATATTTATAAGGCGTAATCCCGTATCGCTCGCGAAAGATACGTATGATATGGTTTTTGGAATAGCCGTATTTTGCGCAAAGCAGATCCAGCGAAAAATGTTTGCCCGTAAACGCATGAATATCTGCGCAGATCTTTTTGCAAACGTCTGCGCTTTTATCTTCCACCGCACGTTTTACGGTAATGATCATTTTGTACAGAACAACGGCAGCGGCGTCGCACATGGCGGAATAATCATCCGCATAGTTATCAGCAATCTCCTCTAACTCGCAAAACGCATCTGAAAGATCGCAGTCATGAAAGCAATACTCGCTGCCGGGCAGATAAAAATCCGCAAGATTTGTCAGAATATCCGAATCAAAAACCACCCAACGCTTTTTCCACCTGTTTTGCTTATCGGTATAATATCTGTGGCTGCTGCCCTTGGGCAGGATCACGGTGCAGCCGGCGCAAGGCGTATATTTTTTCTCATTCACCTGCAAAAAGCCGCTGCCGCTTTCTATATATTCAAATGCGCTGATTGAGGAATGCTTGCGTTGCACAAAGTAACCCGGCTCGCAAACCGTTTTTCCGATCACCATAATATTTACAGGGAGCTGAGGGTCGTAGTTTTGCCAATATGCCCTGCCGTTATCCGTTTCGCGCTTTTCCATGTTGATTTTCCTAACTTTTTTGAGTATTTATATAATTTTATCCCTTTTTATAATGTGATAATATATATTATAGTGCATTCTGCCATTCATTTTCAAGGGGGTAATATCATGAAATACAAGATAGAAATGGTTTATGAAAGCGCCGGCGGCACATCTGTGCTTACCGGTATGCAAGACGACATATGCAAGCTAAGTTCCGGCACGGACGGCGGCATTACAAAAATAGAGTTACATACAGCAGAAGAGATCCGAATCAAAAAATTCAGACTCATTCTGCCGTATCGTTTTTCACAAAACAGCAGGATCTTTGCAAACGGCTTTCAGAGCTGGACGGATTCACGCGAATATATGCCGTATGAAAAGATGAGCGAACTCAGCAGGCCGGTGGAGCTCTTTATCAATTCGCCGCTTGCGGCCGGCACAGGGCTGAACCGCTCAGGCGACGGCACGTTTCATAAATATCCAAGAAAAAAAGGTGTTTTTTACGGTTTTTCATACGGATATGTGCGTGACGGGGAACGGACGGAACTGTTCGGCTCTATCAGCGAAAGAACCGGCTACACGATTATCACCTTTGACACAAACAAAAATCTGATCTGCATAGAAAAAGATCTTGCAGGCAAAACGTTTAAAGAAAGCGGCGAGCTTCTGTCGTTTGCTGTTATTGCCGGGGATTATGAGGCAGTGTTCAACAAATATTTTGACCTGATGAAGATACCCGCACCCAGGGCGAAAAGAGCCTGCGGCTACACCACCTGGTATAACTATTACGGGAATGTAACAGAAGAAGTGGTGAACCGCGATCTGGAATCCATGAGCAAATGCAATATAAATATAGATTTTTTCCAGATAGACGACGGCTATCAGAATGCCATCGGTGATTGGTTGATCACGGATAAGGTTAAATTTCCCTCCGGCATGAAAGCCGTTGCAGACGCGATCCACAGCCGCGGCATAAAGGCAGGCTTATGGCTTGCGCCCTTTGCCGGAGTAAAGAAGAGCGCGCTTTTCCAAAATCACCCGGACTGGTTCATCACAGACCAAACCGGCAAGCACTATATCACCGGGCCTAACTGGGGAACATTTTATGCGTTGGACATTTATAACGAAGACGCGCGTAATTACATAAAAAAAGTGTTTGATACCGTTTTAAACGAGTGGGGCTACGATCTGGTGAAACTGGATTTCCTTTATGCTGCCGCCGTTTTACCGATTCACGGGAAAACACGCGGAGAAATTATGTGCGACGCGATGGATCTTCTGCGGGAATGCTGCGGAGAAAAACTGATTCTCGGCTGCGGCGTACCCCTGATGCCTGCTTTCGGAAAAGTAGATTACTGCCGTATCGGCGCGGATGTTACCAACCATTGGGTTCCCAGAAAATTCACAACAAGGGAGGATGTTTCCACACCGCACGGCGTAAATAACTCCATCTTCCGCCGCCATTTGGACGGCAGAGCCTTTATGAACGATCCGGATGTATTCTTTTTGAGAAATGAAAACATGAAAATGGACTTTAAAAAGCGCACCCTGCTTGCTAAAATCGATTCTCTGTTTGGATCTCTTCTATTTGTTTCGGATAATGTGGGCAATTACGACGCAGAGCAGATGCGCGCTCTGAAAGATGTTTTTACCAGCCAAAAAGCGGACATTCTGTCTGCCGAATACACCGCAAAAAAACAAATCACGGTAAAATACAGACTTAATGATACCGAGCACACGCTTGTTTTCAACCCGGATAACGGCAATATTTTTGAGGAAAACTGATATGAAAGGCAAAAAGTTTTCTTTATCCGCGGTTCCGGCGCTTGCCAAGGGATTCGTAAAAGACGTTAAAGAACACTGGAAAACGCCGGCGGAAAGCAAATATATCTCCTATAAAGAATTTACCGCCTACAGCGTTGGCGGAATCGGCGTAAACACAATCAATTCCATTTTCGGCTACGTTGCTTTAAACGCAAACTGCCTGCTGCTTGGTTCCGCATATGGGATAGACCCCGTGCACCTGGTATGGATGTCCACCATCGTAAACATCCTGAATCTCGCCAAATCGCCGTTTATCAGCATGCTGATCGACAATACCAACACAAAGTTCGGCAAGTTCAGACCCTATCTGATCATCACGGGCATTCCCACGGCGGTTTTGATCTGCCTGATGGCATTTATTCCAAGCAGCATAAATTACACGCTGAAATGCGTGCTGCTGTGCCTGATCTATGCGCTTGCCATGCTGTTTCAGTCCACCTATTCGCTGGCATACTCCAGCCTTGCGCAGGTGCTTACCCCCAACAGCGCGGAGCGCACTTCGCTGCTTTCCATAAGCGCGTTTATCTATAATCTGGGGCCAAGCATCGTAAATATGATCCTGCCCATCATCGCCGAATTGTTTGACGGCGGTATGCGCGGCTTTGCCGTTTACCGGGTCATGTTCCCCGTTTTTTCCGTTGCCGGCATTCTGCTGAGCATCTGGACTTTTAAAGACACAAAAGAAAAGATCATCGTGCCCAAAACCTATGTTGCAAAAGTAAAATTCACAGACGGCATCAAGGAGATCAAAAACAACAAATATTTCTGGCTCTTATATCTTTACCAGATCTTTGGCGTTATGAAAGGCGGAATCAGCAGCATTCTTGCCTGGTACTGTTCTTATGTGATCATGAGCGACAGCGTTCTCGGCATTATGAACACCGTAATGGGAACCGCGTCCGTTCCCGGCATGCTGCTTGCGCCCGTGCTGGCAAAAAAATTCGGAAAGCGCAATTGTTTGATCGTATTTAATGTGATGCGCGCTGTTTTTGCCGCGCTGATGCTTTTCACCTCAAACAGCCCGGTTCTTTTCCTCGCAAGCCTGTACATCGCCACGCTGGCTACAGGAGGGGACGCAGTGATCACTTCTGCCGCCACAGCGGACATCTTTGATTACCAGCAGTGGAAGACCGGAAAACGCCTGGAAGGGTTTATCACGCAGTTCGGCGGCATGCTCGTGACCGCGGCAACCATGGGTTCCGCCTTTATCCTGCCGTATTTTTACAGGCATTACGGCCTTGGAACCGATTATACCGTTCTTTATGAAGCATCCATACGAACTCCTATTTTCAATATCATGATCATCACCTCTGTAATATCCAGCCTGCTGGCAGTGATTCCGATCCTGTTTTATAACTTAACGGAAAAGAAACAAAAGCAGATCATAGAGGATCTGAAACAGAGAGCGCAGGAGGACGACAGCAATGAAACTGTATCCGCTGATTAAACATAAAATTTTAAATTCTTTCGCGTTTGCCGTATGGGCAAAACCATCCGTTAAGCATATGAGTGACGGAAGAATTAAAAAACTTTGCACGGATAAAAGCGTCCTTTGGGAGATCGGGCGCGAATCCGGCGCCTGCAGCGATCATATGGAGATGAGCGGTTTCAGATCCGATTCCATCCTATGCGTCGGCAAAAGCGCAAGCGGAAAACTGCTTGTGCACAGGCACATCACGATCCCGGCATTGAGAACATTGCCGAACGATACGCGCGGCAGTTTCTGCTTTAATGTTTCGGGAAGCGTATGCAAAATCAAAGCAAACGGAAAGCGCAGGCGGAACGCCCGCAAAAGGTCTGGATGCGCGGCAATCTGACCGTGGTTTCCGACAGCAGTGAAACAGAGATCACAAGAACCTTTATAAACTGCGCGGACGCGCCCGCTTTAATCGAAAAAGTGGAGGTCAAAATGAAAAGGCACGGTTTGCTGGACATTTCCGTTCCTTATTCCAAAAGCGTTTATCCGGCAGAATATTGCGTAGGCGGTGAGATCGAATACGGCGTTTGCGCCTGCCCCGGCGGCTCCGTTTCTTTCGCCAGAGCCTATGATTTTAAGCGAAAAAAGGATATGCACGCCGGGGAAACCTGTATCTTTTATCTTGTTTATTTTGCAGGCAGAGGCAAAACGGTGATAAATATTTCCAAACAGATACAACAGCGCAGCCAACTGATTGAAAGCATGTTTTCCTCTATGGTGCTGCAAAGCGGAAATGCGTTTCTGGACGCAGAATTTTCACATTGCCTGCTCCGCGGCAGTGAAAGCATATACAAAACAAAAGCCGGCCTTTTCCACAGCCCCGGCGGTGGGAATTATTATGCCGCGCTTTGGACGAATGACCAGTGCGAATACGCAAATCCGTTTTTTGCTTTTTCCGGCTACGCGCCGGGCATAGAGAGCGCGCTCAACTGCTACCGCCTTTATGAAACCTATATGGATAAAAGCGACACGCCTTTTGCATCCAAACGTGCGCTTGTAACCAGTATCGTTGCCGAGGGCGAAGATTTCTGGAACGGCGCCGCCGACCGCGGTGACGGTGCTATGTACGCCTACGGCATATGCCGGTTTTTGCTTGGGCTGGGCAGCAAGGCGCTTATGGAAGAATTTTTTGAAAGCATCAAGTGGTGCATAGACTTCTGCCTTTCCAGAAAGAATGAGCAGGGCGTGATCTGCAGCGATTCAGATGAACTGGAAAACCGCTTTGAATCCGGAAACGCAAATCTGAACACAAGCTGCCTAACCTATGACGCGCTTTTGAACGGCGCGCTGATCTGTGAAATTCTGAACAAGACCGAAACCGCGCAAACTTGGAAAGAAGAGGCTGCGCGCCTGAAAGAGAGCATAGAAAACTATTTCGGCGCAAATGTGGAGGGTTTTGACACTTACGCCTATTATAAAGGCAATGATCTGCTGCGCTCCTGGATCTGCACCCCGCTTACGGTGGAGATCTTCAGCAGAAAAGAAGAAACGCTGAAAGCCCTTTTCTGCCCGAAATTATACAAAAACGGCATGCTGCGCAGCGTTTCAAACAACCCCACAACCTGGGACCGCAGCCTGCTTTTTGCACTGAGAGGTGCTTTTCTTGCCAACGATCCGGATGCGTTTTTTAAAGTGTGTTCATACAGTGAAAGCCGCCTGACCGGCAACCACTCCCCCTATCCGTTTGAGGCGTTCCCGGAGGGAAACCGAGCGCACCTAAGCGGGGAAAGTATTCTGTTTTGCCGGATCATAACGGAGGGGTTATTCGGTCTGCGCGTAACAGGGCGGAAAAAACTGCGCGTCTCTCTTAAGAAAAGGAACATTTCCCTTTCCGGTCTGAAACTGTTTGGGGAAACCTTCAGTATTTCCGAAAACGGAAACGGAATTGTGATTACAACGGAAACCGAAACGTATCAGACCGATCAGCTTGAAGCCGTATTTGATTTTGAAAAGCGTAATTTCATTTAATATGGCGTCTGAACAAAAGCGTTCCGTCCGCAAGATCCGCTAAAATTCATTACAAGAAAAAATCTTACTATAATTGTGTATTTTGCACAAATTTTAAAGCTGTATATTGTGCAATATATTTAATACATAGAAGTTTGCACAAAAATATTGATTTTTAAAAACAAGCGTATATAATGTATGGCAAGAGAGGAAAAAACAGGCGGGATCTTGTTGATGAAAGCATTTAAGCGTGAAGCATACGGCTACATAAAAGATATGTTTATCCAGCACAATATGGTTAAACGCACAGTGCTTTCACTTATAAGCGTGCTCATCACGGGATTCGCAGTTTCGCTCTTCTCCCTTTCCGGATTCGGGGTTGACCCCTTCACCTCGATGAATATGAATGTTTCCTCCGTTGTGGGCATCGGCTACGGCACCTATCAGCTGATGATCAATATGGTTATTCTGATCTTTGTTGTAATCGTTGCGCACCGCGGGCTCGTTGGAGTAGGCACGGTATTCAACATGATATTGGTGGGTTACACCTGCGAGTTTTTCGAAAAGCTTTTCTCTCCCCTCGGAAACAGCAGCCTTCCGGTAAGGCTTTTGATTCTCGCTGCCGGAATCGTTGTAATGTGCTTTTCAAGCAGCCTGTTTTTTACGGCAAATGTGGGCGTTGGGCCTTATGACACCCTTGCGTTTATGCTAACCAGAAGCACAAAGATTCCTATGAAGTGGACCCGTGTTATGACGGATGTATCCGTTGTGCTGATCGGTCTTGTTGCAAGCGGCGGATTGACGGCGCTGTTCCGCGGAAACTTTTCGGAAATCAAAAATATCGGGATAGGCACGGTAATTACGGCATTCTGTATGGGGCCTCTTGTTAATTTCTTCAACAAGCATTTAAGTTCCAAAATACTGAATGTGGATTACGAGGGCATGAGTCGTGATATCGCGTTCTTTCTGATCAAAGGCGCGCTGATCAAAAATTCGCTCCGCCCGGTAACGGAAGGCAGAAACACGGATTTCACCTCCGATACGCGCAGATCCCGTTAATTATACGAGCGTTTTCGCTCCATATTTACCAGCAAGCAAGCAATTGCTTCACATAAATTTTTACCCCTTAAAAGAAAAGAGCTGTCGGTCTCCGGCGGCTCTTTTCTTTTGTTCTGATCACACCGGCAGAGCACTGCCCGCAGTTCACGGGCAATCTGCGCCACACTATGTTAAAATTGATTGTTTTCGCGGCATATAGTATAATGGGATCAAGAGGTGATAATCATGCTGAAAATCTACAGAAAAAATATTATTTTCTTTTATATTCTCTGCGCCGCGGCGCTCGTTGCCGCCGTATTTGCGGATCTGAAACTGGACATATGGCTCAACGCGCCCGATAACGCGTTTGCCGTATGGTTTTATAACACCGGGGAAATTCCCTGCCGGCTGATCTGCCCGCTTGCCGGTGCGGCTCTATTCTATTGCTGCCGCTCAAAATTTGCAAGATTCGTTGGCGCCTGCATTTCCATCGGCGGCGGCGCTTATTTTGGGTATTATTTTGCAGAACATTTTTTCGTTGCGGAAAACCAACTGATCTTCGGCGTTGCTTACGGAATCGGCTTTTCACTCACCCTGATTTTTGCAGGAAGATTTATAAAAATACCCGAACAGATGAAAAAGCCCATCGCTGCGCTTGCGATTGCGGGAATCGCCGTTATGGCGGCACAGCTTTTGGCAGTGGAAGGCATGAAATACCTTTGGGGGCGTGTGCGATTCCGCGATCTGCTTGCCGCCGGCAGTTATGACGCGTTTACCCCCTGGTACATCATAAACGGGATCAACGGCAACAAATCGTTCCCGAGCGGGCATACCGGCGGCGCGGCAATGAGTTTTCTTGCCATGTTGCTGCCCTATGTCAGCCAAAAAGCATATAAACACAGGCAATTATGCTTTTATCTGCCGTTTTTCTACACCTGCGTCGTTGCCGTTACACGTCTGATCATGGGCGCGCATTACCTTTCAGACGTTGCCATGGGCGGCGCAGTGGGCATGCTTACCGTTGTGATCGCCATGGCAGTGCTGGATAAAAAGATTTTTAACTATAAAAAACAGCTTTATAATCAGGGATGATCAAATCGAATTTCTTCTGTTATATTAAAAAAAAGAACAAGCACTAATGTGCTTGTTCTTTTCTTGGCGCAGATGAAGCGTTCGCCCGGCTCGCTTTCGCGCTCGCCGGCACGCACCCGGGCACCGAAACAGTCCACCGGACTGTTTCTATGCTTCGCATTGCCCTTTTCGAATCTCTTCTATTATATTAAAAAAAGAACAAGCACAAAAGTGCTTGTTCTTTTCTTGGCGCAGATGAAGCGTTCGCCCGGCTCGCTTTCGCGCTCGCCGGCACGCACCCGGGCACCGAAACAGTCCACCGGACTGTTTCTATGCTTCGCATTGCCCTTTTCGAATCTCTTCTATTATATTAAAAAAAGAACAAGCACAAAAGTGCTTGTTCTTTTCTTGGCGCAGATGAAGAGATTCGAACTCTTGAAACGGTGGTTGCCGTTTACACGATTTCCAATCGTGCTCCTTCGGCCAGCTCGGACACATCTGCATATAAGGCGGAATAATCACCGCCCATATAATTTACTATATTTTCGGCAATTAGTCAAGTACTGATTTAAAATTATTGCATAATCTTTAATCCAAAACCTGATAATATGCCGAGAACTGATTGAGTTTTGTTTCAAACTTATCCTTTGGCTGTTCTTTAGGTACTTCAACCGGGTATTTACCCGTAAAGCAACCGTCACAAAAGCCCATTCCGGTATTTTCCGCAAGGTGGTGCGTTGCCTCTACAGAAAGATACGCAAGGGAATCCGCGCCGATCACCTGCGCAATCTCCTCCACCGTATTATACTTACAGGCAATCAGATGATCGCGGCTGTCCACATCCGTGCCGAAATAGCACGGAAATTTAAACGGCGGAGACGAAACGCGCATATGCACTTCTTTGGCGCCCGCCTCGCGCAAAAGGCTGACGATCCGGGCACAGGTTGTGCCGCGGACGATGGAATCATCTATCATAATCACGCGTTTATCTTTGATATTTTCCCGAATAACATTCAGTTTGATTCTTACGGCATCCTCCCGCATATCCTGGCTTGGCTGAATAAAACTTCTGCCGATATACTTGTTTTTGATAAAACCAACGCCATACGGAATGCCGCTTGCTTTGGAGTAGCCAAGCGCCGCATCCAGCCCGGAATCAGGCACGCCGATCACGATATCCGCATCCACAGGGCTTTCCTTGGCAAGAAATTCGCCTGCCTTCATTCTTGCATGCTGCACAGACGCGCCCTCTATTACGGAATCCGGGCGTGCAAAATAGATATATTCAAAAACGCACAAGCCGCACGGCTTTTCCACACAGTGCGACGTATCGGATTTTATGCCGGATATACTGATCGTCAGGATCTCACCGGGTCTGATATCCCGAATAAAATGCGCCCCGATGGTTTCAAGCGCGCACGATTCAGACGCCACAACATAAGCGCCGTCCTCCGTTTTGCCGAGGCAGAGCGGGCGAAAGCCCATAGGATCTCTGAACGCGATCAGTTTGGTAGCGGTCATAACCACGCAGGAATACGCGCCTTTCAGCCTGTTCATGATTTTGGAAACTGCCTCTTCCGTGCTGTTGCTGGTAAGCCGTTCCTTTACGATCGAATAGGCAATGGATTCCGTATCCGAAGTGCCGTGAAAAATTGCGCCCTGAAGTTCAAAACTTTTTCTGAGTTCCGCCGCGTTCACAAGATTGCCGTTGTGCGCTATGGCAAGATTGCCCTTGATGTGGCGGATAACAAGCGGCTGTATATTATTGTGGTTTTTGCCGCCCGTTGTGGAATAGCGCACGTGCCCGATTGCCATATTGCCTGTGCCGAGCGCATCCAGCTTTTCCTTGGTGAAAACATCGGGAACAAGGCCGTCGCCGCGGTGATGCGTAAATACGCCGTCATCATTTACGGCAATGCCGCAGCTTTCCTGGCCGCGGTGCTGAAGCGCAAAAAGCGCAAGATAAGCGGACCTTGCAACCTGGGTCGTTTTATTTTCAAATATTCCGAAAACGCCGCACTCTTCGTGAATACTGTTAAACATATGTATGAACGCCCCCGTTTTGATTAGTTTGGTGTATAAAGATTTGCATAAGGCCTTGAAGTTGCCGGAGAAAGTTTTTTAAACGGCTTTGCCATGACCTCCTGAAAATCCGCGCCGAAATATTTGCAATATTTCTTGACGTAACTTTCCAGTTCCTTTTCATCCTCTTTTGTAAGTGAGGAAACTTTGATGTTGGGAGAAAGATTTTCTTTTGGGAACGTACCGCGCACGAAGATTTTGCCGCCGTGCATGCCGGACGCGCAATGCGTGCCGAAAAGTTTTTCGCCGCGTTTCAGCCCAAGCCCGAGCAGAACGATCGTGCCGCCCGCCATATATTCGCCAAGAAATGATCCGGCGCTCTGGCCGATCACGATTACCGGTTTCATCTTTTCAAATTCCTTGATATGGATTCCGCCGCGGCAGGCAACATTATCCCGAACATAGATACTGCCGTCCCGCATACCATAGCCGAGCGCGTCTCCGCTGTGGCCGTGAATAATGATCTCGCCGCCGTTCATCGTATTGCCCACGGCGTCCTGACCGCTGCCGTACACCACGATCTTTCCGCCGTTCAGATAACACGCAAGGTCATTGCCCGGCGTGCCGTGAATCTCTATGGTCTTGCCGCTGTCCAGCGCACAGCCGATATATCTTTGGCCGTTTACATCTTTAACGGTAACTTTATTGCGTTTGGAAAGTTCCGCCTTGATCAGGTTGTTTACTGTTTCATATCTCTGAAGTCCCGCTTCAATACTCATAAGGCAATCCCTCCCGTCAGTTTCTGCGTTCTGGTTTTCCTGTCAAACAGGAACAGGGACGGCGTTTCCATAATATCGCCCTCAAGCGTGCTGAGATCCACTTTCTTTGCGATCAGATCCGTATAGATCCCGGCATTTTCGCTGGAATTGATCAAAACGAATCCAACAAGCCGCGTACCTTCAAAGATCAGGCGTTTATAGGCGTTGCCGTCTGTTTTTACCCGGTCACTGTACTGCGCCCCGGTTGCGTTGATCAACCCGCAGGTGCAGATGCGCAGACCGTAAAAATCGATCGCGTTTACACTGTATACGCCGCCTGTTTCCAGATCTCCGCCCGCCATATGCGAGCCTGCCGCCATGCCCTGATAAACGGCGTTTGGCCAAAGGGCAATGATCTTATTTGATCCGTCCAGCATATCCACGGAAACGGTGCAGTCGCCGGCGGCATAAATATCCCTGTCGCTCGTTTGCATGGTGGTTTGATCTATAAGGATGCCTCTGTTCACTTCCAGACCCGCTTTTTCAGCAAGTTCCGTTTCCGGCCTTACGCCTACGGCGATCACAAGCACACTGCACTCCAGTGTTTTGCCGCTTTTCAGTTCAACAGACTGCACGGCGCCGTTTTTCACATTTGCCTTTACAACCGTATCCTGAAGGTGGAAAGAAATGCCGTGTTCCTCCAGATACTTCTTTACAAAAACTGCGCTTTTTTCATCCAGAATAGACGGCAGAACACGCGGGGAAAGCTCCGCAACATCCACGCTTCCGCAGATCTTGGAAAGACCCTCTGCCGCTTTCATGCCGATCAGGCCCGCGCCGATCACAACGGCTTTGGTATTTTTGTTTACCGCTTTTTTCAGCGCTTTGGCGCTGGCGAGATCCAAGAATGTAAACACATTTTTGCACCCCTGCGCGTTTTCAACATGGGGAACAAAGGGCTTGGAGCCGGTGGCAAGGCAAAGTTTATCATAAGGATATTCTTTCCTGCCGGCTTTTACAACTTTCTTTTCCCGGTCTATCTTACTGACGCGTGTGCCTGTAATTACATTTATATTATGATCTGCATAAAACTGCGGCTTTTTCAGAAACATTCTTTTTTCTTCAACCGTGCCCTTAAGCAGATAACTGATAGACGGACGGCTGTAAGGATAATACTTTTCACCGGTGAGCACAGTGATCTGGCCGTTTGGATCCGTCTCCCGAATCGTCTGCGCAGCGGAAAGCCCCGCCGCTGACGCGCCTATAATAACGTACCGCATCACTGCTCACCTCCTGCTTCTGCCCACACAAGGGCGTGATTCGGGCAGTTTTTCACACAGGCAGGCTCATCGCCGCCGCAAAGATCGCACTTAAAGGCGATCCTGCCCGGTTTTATACAGCCGTAAGGGCAGACCGCAAGGCAGGTCATGCAACCGATACATTTATTTTCATCCACCGAAACAATGCCGGTTTTCGGATCCTTATGCATAGCGCCTGTAATACACGCCTTAACGCACGCCGGATCCTCACAATGGCGGCAGTTTACGGCAACGGAATCCTCCCGGTCTCCGTAAACGGAGATCCTTGCAACGGGAGCGGGGTCCTCCTCTTTATAAGCCGTAACGATATCTTTGGATTTGCTGTGCGCCGTTTTGCAATACACTTCGCAAAGGCGGCAGTTTATACAAAGATCTTCACGAGCAAAAACTTTTTTCAACCGTAACTCCTCCTTATTCTCCCGCGTGCTTGATACCGAGTATCTCAAGCTCCTTTTCGTTTAAGCCTATGCCTCTTAACATCAGCCTGTTGCCGCGCAGCGAATCAATGGAATTGATGCCCATGCCGCCCATGATCTCTTTGATCTCATGGTTCCATGCCTTAACAAGATTGATCACACGCTGATGGGCAATTTCCGGATTCAGCCTTCTGGTAAGATCGGGGCGCTGTGTGGCAATACCCCAGTTACATTTGCCGGTATTGCAGGTCTGGCACATATGGCAGCCCATTGCAATCAGCGCGGCAGAGGCAATATAGCAGGCGTCCGCGCCGAGCGCGATGGCTTTGACGATATCCGCCGAGCAGCGGAACGAACCGGCAGCAACCAGCGAAACATTGGAACGTATGCCCTCGTCGCGCAGCCTTTGATCCGCCGCGGCAAGCGCAAGTTCAATGGGGATGCCTACATTATCCCGGATGCGGGTAGGCGCTGCGCCTGTGCCGCCCCTGTAGCCGTCTATTACAACGATATCCGCGCCCGCCCTTGCAACGCCGGAGGCGATAGCCGCAATATTGTGCACTGCCGCTATCTTTACGGAAACGGGCTTTTCTCCGTTTGTTGCCTGCTTTAAAGACCAGATCAGCTGGCGCAGGTCTTCAATGGAATAGATATCATGATGCGGCGCAGGGGAGATCGCGTCCGACCCTACAGGGATCATTCTGGCATTTGAGACCTCCACATTCACCTTTTCGCCGGGCAGATGGCCGCCGATACCGGGCTTTGCGCCCTGGCCGATCTTGATTTCTATAAATTTGGAATTTAAAAGGTAATCTTTATATACGCCAAAGCGGCCGGACGCCACCTGAACACCGGCATATTTGCCGTATTCTTTCAGTTCGCTGTGCAGACCGCCCTCACCGGTGTTAAATACAGTGCCGAGTTCCTTTGCCGCCATGGCAAGGGATTTCTGCGCATTCAGGCTGATTGAGCCGAAAGACATGGCAGAAAACATGATCGGCGTTTCCAGCACCACCTGAGGCGGCATTTTGGTTAAGGATTTGCCCTTTTTCTCCACCGCCATTTTATCCGGCTTTCTGCCCAGAATGGTGCGGATCTCCATGGGCTCTCTGAGCGGATCTATGGAAGGATTGGTAACCTGAGAGGCATTCAGCAGCATTTTATCCCAATAGATCGGATAAGGCTTTGGATTGCCCATTGCCGAAAGCAGCGTGGAGCCCGTATTTGCCTGGCGGCAGATCTCCTGCTGGTAATCCGGAGTCCAGTTGGCGTTTTCCCTGTAATCACACACATATTTTTCAATTCTTAACGCGCCTGTGGGGCAAAGATCCACACACCTGTGGCACGCAACGCAGTTATCAGATTTGGAAACTACGGTTTTGCCGTCTTTCGGCGAATAAAAATGGCATTCGTTTGCGCACTGCCGCACACAGCAGCCGCAGTTTATACAAAGATCCCTGTCTCTTACAACGGTAAATCTTCTGGGGATATAATTGATCATTTTGCGCCGCCCTCCTCTTCATCAAGTTCCAGCGGTACGAAAACCGGCTCCGCGCCGCTTACGGACCAAACCTTTTCCGGATTCGGGCATATGATTCGGATTGCTGATTCTTCAGACGCGAAATACGCCCTTGTGCCCTTTGTTGCCGCTGTTAGGGAGCGGAGCTTCAGGCGGTCGTTGATAGCAAGAAGGCCCTTGTTTGAACCGAGAATAACAGAAAACGGGCCGTTTACGAGCGCGGCGTTATAAATGGAGCGCAAAGTGGTAAAATACTCTTTTCTTTCCGGATCCATTCTGTCTATCTCCTCCCACTCGGGAGCGGTCAGAACATCCGCGGCAACCTCAATCGGCAGCCCGTGGTGGCGGATCAGATGATCAAAAAGATAGGTGATGACCTCTGTATCCGTCTGCATGGTGCAGACATAGCCGAACTGCTCTATGTAGCGCCTGTTGGCGTCATAGGAAGAGATCTCACCGTTATGCACGATGGACCAGTCCAGAATATTGAACGGATGCGAGCCGCCCCACCAGCCGGGGGTATTGGTTGGGAATCTACCGTGCGCCGTCCAGAGATAGGCGTTGTATTGATCCAGCATGTAAAATTCGCCCACATCTTCCGGATAGCCCACCGCTTTAAAGCAGCCCATGTTCTTGCCGCTGGAAAAGATGAACGCGCCGTCAATATGCTGATTAACATGCATAACGCACTGAACGGTATATTCTTCCTCGTCCATACGGGATTCCCGCATTCTCACCTTATTCGGCTTGGCGAAATAGCGCCAGATATCCGGCCCTATTGCAATGGATTCCACTTTTTTGGTGGGTATTTTTTCCGAAACATCCACATTAAAGTGTTTAAACAAAAAATCCTCACATTCGCTTTTGGCTTTTGCATTATCATAAAAAACGTGAAACGCATAATCATCCGCGTGTTCGGGATAGATTCCGTAAGCGGCAAAACCGCCGCCGAGACCGTTTGAACGATCATGCATCAGCGCAATGGACTTGATGATTTCAGAGCCGTTGATCTTTCCGCCTTTGCGGTCTATGATTGCAGCGATCGCACAGCCGGACGGGATCCTTACCTGACCCTCTTTAAGCATGAAAACTCCTCCTTCAGAAGCTTTTTTACAAAGCAATTATACGGCGTTAAAACAACTTTTACAATGAAAATCATACAATTTCATCATTTTATAAAAAAATACGGCGATCCTTTGCCCCAGATATAGAATAATTCACAAAATTCAAAAATATTTGTAAGTTCTTAACAATAATTTGTTTGTTTATAACGCCTAAAATATCATTTTTCAGTAAATATTGATAAAATTATACAACAATTCAAGCCACACAAAAACCTTAAAACCGATTTTCGGCATTTGACGGGACGAAATTTTGAATTTATAATTTTGGTAGAACAAACATATCTTTCAAACAGGTGATACTTATGGCAGTTTGTGCAGAACCAAAAAAGAAAAAATTACCAAAAGCGATAAAGGCAGTAATCGCCGTTCTGTGCGTGATCGCAGTGATCGTTGGCGCAGAACTGATCTCCTACGGCTACCGTTCCGATCCGGAAAAAGTAAAAGAATTTGAAACACAAAATCTCTATATTGCCAAAAACGGAATAACGCAGATCAGCGCCCACCGCAGCGGCGGCGGGATCATGCCGGAAGAAACGATGATGGCATTTAAAAACTGCGCTGAAAATCCCGATTTTTCCGTGGACTGGTTTGAATTTGACCTGCACATCACAAAAGACGATGTGCTTGTGCTTTTGCACGACGATACATTGGACAGGACTTCGGACAGCGAAACCGTTTTTGGTGAGGAAGACGTGCGCCCGGAAGACAAGACCTACGAAGAGCTCAGAACACTGAACATGGGCGCGGACTTTGAAACCGAAGACGGCGAAAAACCCTACGCCGCGCTCAGCGGCGCGCAAGTGCCGGACGATCTGAAAATCGTTCGCGTTGATGATGTGCTGGACTATCTGGAAAGCGTTGGCGGCGGAAGATATCACTATATCATAGAGATCAAAAACGGCGATGATCTTGGCAAAAGAGCGCTTGATGTGCTGTATGGCATCCTAACCGAAAAAGGGCTGCTTAGCCGTGTGATCTTCGGCACATTCAACGAGGAAGTTTCGATCCATGCCGATGAAAACTACCCCGATCTGAACCGCAGCGCAACCATCAAGGAAGTTTTGGAGTTTTATTCCGCAGCCGTTACGAATGACGAAGATTTTGAGCCCGCTTACACGGCGCTTCAGATTCCGTACAGCATGCCGTTTCGGCTGATCGCGAATCTCGGCACCGCGCAGGTAGTAAACTACGCGCACGAACACAACCTTGCCGTGCAATACTGGACGATCAATGACAAAGAAGATTATGATTACCTCTGCTCTATTGATGCGGATTGCATTATGACGGATTATCCCGATGTGATGTCTTCCGGAAGCGAAGAAACGCCGGCGGAAATAGAATAAGATACAGTGTAACGGTTAATAGAAAAACAAAAAAACGGGGTTTGCCGCTTTTGCGGTGAGCCCCGTTGTGCTTTTATTCGGCCGACGCGGAATAAACCGCGCCGACCTTAACGGCATTGCTGCCAAAGAGAGGGTGAATTTATTTTTTAAGATATCTGTTTACTTCCCACTGAGAAACCTGGGTTCTGTATTCATCCCACTCGCTCTTTTTGCCCTCGATATAGGCATTGAAAACGTGGTCGCCAACCGTTTCTTTAATGAACGGATCTTTCTCAGCCTCATAAACAGCCTCAATCAGGCTGCCGGGAAGGCATTCGATATGTTCTTCCTCTATTTCGTTGGAATTGAGTCCAAATACATTATAATCCACAGGGGCAGGCGGTGTCAAACCTTTTTTTATACCGTCCAGTCCGGCGGCAAGGCAGAGCGCCATTTCAAGATACGGATTACAGGTTGGATCCGGGCAGCGAAGTTCTACACGGGTTCCTTTTCCGCGTGCCGCAGGAATCCTTACAAGGCAGGAACGGTTGGATGCGGACCAGGTAAGATAACACGGCGCCTCATAGCCGGGAACAAGCCTTTTATAGGAGTTGACCGTTGGATTAGAGAAAACCGCGATGCCTTTTACGTGCTCCATAACGCCGGCAATGAACTGATACGCAGTCTTTGAAAGGCCAAGTTCATCAGAGGGATCATCAAACGCGTTGGAGCCGTCTTTCAGATTGAACAGGCTCATATTGGTGTGCATACCCGAACCGTTTATACCAAAAATCGGTTTCGGCATAAACGTAGCGTGCAGACCGTGCTTTGTGGCATATGTTTTAACCACGTGCTTAAAGGTCATTACCCTATCCGCCGTTGTCATAACATCATCAAATCTGAAATCAATCTCGTGCTGAGATTCCGCGACCTCATGGTGGGAAGCCTCGATCTCATAACCCATATCTTCAAGAGCAAGGCAGATATCACGGCGGCAGTTTTCGCCCGCATCGTTGGGGTTCAGATCAAAGTAGCCGCCTGCATCCGTAAGTTCTGTGGTGGGGTTTCCGTTTTCATCGCGCTTGAAAAGGAAAAATTCAAGTTCGGGGCCAACATTAAAGCCGAATCCCATTTCATTTGCCTCTTCAATTACTTTTTTCAGCACGTTTTTCGGATCGCCCATAAACGGCGTTTTGTTATCCGCCATATAAACCGAGCAGATCAGACGCCCTGTTGTTTTACCGCCGAAAGTCCTCCACGGAAAGATTGCCCAAGAATCCAAATCCGGATGCAGATACATATCCGATTCATCAATTCTTACAAAGCCGTCAATGGAAGAGCCGTCAAACATGCACTCGTTATCCAGCGCTTTTTCAAGCTGTGATACCGTTACGGCAACATTTTTCATAAGGCCGAAAACATCGGTAAACTGCAGCCTTACAAATTCAACGTTTTTTTCTTTTGCGTCTCTTAAAATGTCCTCTTTGGTAAGCTTGCTCATAAACATATACTCCTTTAAAAAATATAAAAAGGCATTCCGAAAAAACTCCGGAACGCCTTTGTTCTGAATACAATATCATTATATTTTTCTGCCGCCGAAAAGTCAACTGTTTTTCTGAATTTTGTTTGGATTGTGATTTTTACACAATAATATATCTGTTCATTTGTGCACTTTTTACAGTCAGCCCAGATTCAAAAATTCCTCGCTTACGATATCCGTTGCATATTCGGTAAAATACTCCGGTGTGGCGCCGCTCTGCGCGTGGGATTCGCCGAGCGCATCCGTATAATCGGAAAGTTTGTAAACCGAAAACTCGTAATTGCCGCCTGATGAGCTGTACCAGCACACTACCGGGGTAAGTTTAGCGGAAGTGATGGAAACTTCATCATTGCGTTTTTCTATTTTGATCTCCGCCATACCGCCGCAAAGCTGGTTCAGACTGGTCTGGTGAGAGATGAAATTGCCCAGTGAATAATAAACAAGCATTTTTTTGCCCGTTGTTTCATTTTGCACCCACTCCACAGGCTGCAACACATGCGGATGCGTGCCGATCACAATATCCACGCCAAGATCTGAAAACAGCTGCACATATTCACGCTGGTAATCAGAAACAGATGTGTTGTTTTCCGTGCCCCAGTGCGGAAAAACGATCACCACATCGGCATTCTGCCTTGCCGTATTCACGTCAGAAGTGATCTTATCCTTATCCATCATATTTACGCACCACGGGCTGCTTTCCGGGATGGGGATCCCGTTTGTGCCGTAGGTATAATTCAGAATTGCAAAACGGATGCCGTTTTTTTCATAATAAACAATGGAATTATAATCTTCCTCGCTGTCATTCGTGCCGACGTGCACCACTTCCGGGTGCTGATCAAAAAACGCGCATTCCTGCTCTATGCCGGCATAGCCCTTATCCAGCGCATGATTGGTGGCGCAGGTAAAGATATCAAACCCGGCGTCTATTGCCGCCGTGCCAACCTCCCACGGAGAGTTAAACGTGGGATAGCCGGTATACTCAAACTCACTGCCGCCCAAAATGGTTTCCTGATTGATCACGGCAACATCGGCGGAGGAGATGTCATTTTTAATATGCTCGTAAAACGACGTGTAATTGAGAGTTCCGTCCTCCTGCTCGCCAGCGGAGATCAGTGTATTATGGATCAGATTATCCCCAACGGCAACAAGGGAAACACTGGAAACGGCATTTGTGGTTGCCTGGGTTGTTACCTGGGTTGTGGTCTGCGCGGTGGGCATTTCACTATCCATATTTTTTGTAATATGCCCGCTTACGGCAAAGCCGCATATCACCAGCACGGCAAGCACAACGGGAACAATCACGCCCGCGATTTTCTTTTTATTTGCATTTTCCATATCAGCACATCTTTCAGATCTAATTTTTTCTATTTTAACATATATACGCTTCCTTGGCAAGCGCGCAAAAAAAACTGCCCGCTGAAAGCGGGCAGGGTGTTACCTGTTTTTATAAGTAAAAATTAAAGATCCACTTTTCCGGTCTCGCCGTTTGCAAGCACATAATAAGCGGCATGGTCTTCTGCTTTTACATAAACCTTAACGCCTTTTACATCTGCGCTTTTAACGCCGTTAGCCTTGCACGCGGCCTCAACTGCCTTGGTTGCGTCCGCGGCGCTGATCTGCCTTCCGGCAAATTCAAAATAAACTTCGCTTTCCGCTTTAACCGTTTTCTTAGCGGGCTTTTTCGCCGGCGCTTTCTTTACGGCTTTTTCTTCTTTAGCCGCCTTTGCAGGTTTCTTTTCTTCTTTCTTTTCAGCAGGCTTTTCCGCTTTAACTTCCGCTTTCTTGCTTTCCGCCTTTACTTCTGCGGGCTTTTCTTCCTTTACAGCCTTAACCGGAGCAGCCGTCTCTTTTTTTACGCTTTTTTCAACAGATTTAACATCATTTTTCTTTGCAGCCATAACTAAAATCCTTTCCAAATAATAATACAGATGGGTAAAGTAAATCGCTTTACAGAGATATATTAGTATTTTTGCATAAAAAAGTCAATGATTTTTAGGTATAATCTACAATTCGCCGCTATAATTTACAATGTTAAAGCGTGTTTTCGGGCAGTTTGCATAAAATATTATGTCAAAATTTGTTTAACATTTTTGCAACACCATCCTGTTCATTGGTGTCTGCAACCACATTCGCCTGCGATTTAAACTCCTCTGCCGCGTTGCCCATAGCAATGAAAACGCCTGCCGCCTTAACCAAGGAAAGATCATTTGCATTATCGCCGAATGCGGCTGTGTGTTTCCGGTCTATACCCAGCAATGCACAAAGGTGCAGAAACGCGGTGCCCTTTTCCGCCCCGCGGCGTGTGATCTCCAAAAACGTATCTTCAAGCCGGCACAGCTGGATCTCCCTGTCTGCTGCGAACTTTTCGGCAAGGCGATCCCTCTCCTCCCTGCGCTTGCAGGAAATGAAGATCTCGTCCGCACATTTTTCTTCGTCTGAAAACAGCTGCAAAGGATCTTCCGCGATTTTTCTTGAGGAATGGATATAATCGCCGACCGGAGTGTTTTTATACTTGTGATCATACCTTTCCATCAGTTCCGGTTTCAGAAAGCCGAAACCGTCCGCAAAGGCCTCAAACAGCACGCCGTTTTTCTCCAGCGTTTTCATAAGCAGCACGGTTTTTTCATGCCCTATCGGCGCGCTGTAAACGCGCTTTCCCGTTTTCAGATCGGTGATTGCCGCACCGTTGGTTGTGATTGCGTAATCACAGACCCCAAGTTCCGTTACGCATTTTGGGATTCCGGAAAGCGGTCTGCCGGTAACGGGCACAAGCTGTATACCCCGTGTGCGGGCAGATCTCATGGCAGCAGCGGTAAAAGCGCTGATTGTTTTATCGTTTTTCAGCAAAGTGCCGTCCAGGTCAAGGCCTGCCAACAGAATTTTATTTTCAAAAGCCATCTTATATGCCGCTTTCTTTTTTAAATATTTTTTGATCTAATACGTTTCTTGCTTTTTGTTCGATCCATTCAGTGAATGGATCTACCTTAAGCCATTTAAACAGCGTCATACGCAGCCACTCAATCAAAGAGCAGGCAAGATAGATTGCAAGCGCCGTTGCGATCACGGCAAGCACCAGCACGGGGGCGGACATGGAGGAGAAGAACCCAAACGCCCCTTTCAGCACGTGATCCCATATATATTCGCTGGTATGAATGATATAAACGCCGAATGTAAGCGGCGCGAGCGCGCGTATGATGTTTACCGGCGCTTGCCGTTTGATCTTCGTTTTTGCACCGGCAAGCAGCAGACACACGGAAGCCAAAAGTATATTAAAAGCGTAATAAGACAGCAAATTGTTTTCCGCTACCGGCCAGTTCCATTCCTCAGCTCCCGCCATAAACGCCATGCCGGAAAGGGTCAAAACAAAATACAGCACAACCATCAGGCGCATATTGACCCGCTTATACAGCCCGAGTTTACGAACGCATCCGCCCAGCAAATACAGCAAAGACAGCCATAAAAACGAATAGCCGTTGTTCAGTTTCATAATATCCGTCTGCCAAACCGTTGGCCAAAGAGAAGCAAATATAAAAATAATGCCAAACAGATATTTCATTTGCCTTTCATGCAGGGATTGAAGCAGTTTGTTGAACACCGGGGTAAAGAAAAACATAATGAAATATGCAGTAAAATACCAGTATCTGTTTGTAGAAACCGGCGCAAGGCGGTTGATCAGTTCTGCAAAATCAAACGTATCGGTTTTTGTGCAATACAGAATAACCGTAGAAATAATGCAGTAAAACTCTACCTGGATCCACATGGACAGAATCTTATAAAAGCGAGCGGATCCGGAGGAAACGCCCACAAAGCCGCTGATCAAGGCGTAAATATTTACTGCGCATAATGAAAGCGATTCCAAAGTCCACGCCGTAAAATATTTCGCCGTGCCCGTATCCAGCACCTCAAGAATACCGCCCTGCCGAAGCACGTGCAGCGTTACGATCATGATCATGGAAAGAATGCGCAGCAGATCTATGCTGTAATTTCTGCCATGTTCATGCAAAGAAACACTGCGGTTTTCAAGACAGACTGATTCTGTAGTCATACCCTCGTCTCCCCTTGTCGCTCTCCGAAATCAGTCTCTTATATCAGTCTGCCAAAAGTTCGTCTGCAAGCGTTTCGAGCGCTGCTGTATCGCTGTCTTTCAGCGCGGATTTGATCGTTACGGTGCTTTCGCAAACGGAGATATTTTTCATGCCCTCCAGGGATGCTTTCATCACTCTGCCGGCACAGGGCGCCCAGGAGCCGTTTTCAAGGATTCCGGCTTTTCTGTTTTGAAACGCCTTGGCTTTCAGATGGCAGAGCAGTGTTTCCATAGGCGGGAACACACCGCCGTCATAACTGGATGCAGCCAGCACGATTCTGGAATATTTAAACGCGTCTTCAACCGCTTCCGCCATATCGTCCCTTGTAATATCGGAAAACGCAACCTTAACGCCTTTGGATTCAAGGATCTCCTTGAGTTTCAAAGCGGCGTTCTTTGTGTTGCCGTAAACAGACGCACAGGCAATGAATACGCCGTCCGTTTCCGGCGCATAGGAGGACCATGTGTTGTAAAGGCCAATATAATAATCCAGATCTTCCGTAAGCACAGGGCCGTGCAGCGGGCAGATCGTTTTGATATCCAGCTTAGCCGCTTTTTTCAAAAGGGTCTGCACCGGCCCGCCGTATTTGCCCACGATGTTAAAATAGTAACGCCTTGCCTCGCACGCCCAGTCCTCTTCCGTATCCAGAGCGCCGAATTTGCCGAACGCGTCTGCGGAAAAAAGGATCTGCTCGCTCTTTTCATATTCCACCATAACCTCCGGCCAGTGCACCATGGGCGCCATAATAAAGGTGAGTTCATGGCTGCCGAGGGAAAGCGTATCGCCCTCCTTAACGGCGATCTTTTCCACAGCGTCATCTACAGCAAAAAACTGCGGCAGCATGGCAAAGGTCTTGGCGCTGCCGACGAGCGCCGCCGAAGGATATTTTTTTGTAAAAGACAAAATATTCGCCGCGTGATCCGGCTCAAGATGGGAGATCACAAGATAATCCGGCGTTCTGCCGCCAAGCTCCCTTTCCAGATTGGTATACCATTCATCCGTTTTATGAACGTCAATCGTATCCATGACCGCAATCTTTTCATCCAAAATAACATAGGAGTTATAGGAAATACCGTTCGGAACCGCATACTGGCTCTCAAACAGATCGATTTCCTTATCATCCGCGCCGATATATTTTACAGAATCTGAAAAATGTTTCATAATTTCCTCCTTGTATTTATCTCCGTAAATTTTACAGATATATAATAATATATTGTTTATGAAATCTCAACACCAAATTTTAAAAGTTCGCAAAACCGCTTGATTTTTTATGCCTTTTTTTGCGCAGCATGCCTTTTTTTCGCCGCGTTTTATTGACATTGCTTACTAATGGTAGTAAAATTATTACAATAAAAATTAAAGGAAAGAAGTCTTTTTTATGGAAAAGAAAAATCTTGACTGGTCCAATCTTGGTTTCGGCTATATGCCGACCGACGCAAGATACGTATCAAATTTTAAGGACGGCAAATGGGATGACGGCACCCTGACTTCCGATCCGAATATCACAATGAATGAATGCGCGGGCGTACTTCAGTATTCCCAGTCCGTATTTGAGGGCCTTAAGGCATATACAACGGCAGACGGCAGAACGGTATGTTTCCGCCCTGATCTTAACGCCGCTCGTATGAAAGCTTCCGCGGAAAGACTTGAGATGCCTGTGTTCCCGGAAGAGAAATTTGTTGACGCAGTTGATCAGGTTGTTAAGGCAAACTATGCGTGGGTACCGCCTTACGGTTCCGGCGCAACGCTTTACATCCGCCCTTATATGTTCGGCTCTAACCCCGTTATCGGTGTAAAACCTGCGGACGAATATCAGTTCAGAATGTTCTGCACACCGGTTGGCCCCTATTTCAAGGGCGGCGCAAAGCCGATCACCATCCGCGTTTCGGATTATGACAGAGCTGCTCCGCACGGCACAGGCCATATCAAAGCCGGTCTGAACTACGCCATGAGCCTGCACGCCATTGTGGAGGCGCATAAAGAGGGCTATGACGAAAATCTGTACCTTGACCCGGCAACCAGAACTTATGTTGAAGAAACCGGCGGCGCAAACTTCCTGTTCGTAACCAAAGACGGCACTGTTGTTACACCCAAATCCGGATCGATTCTGCCGTCTATCACAAGGCGCTCTCTCTGCTACGTTGCAGAACATATGCTTGGCATGAAAGTGGAGCACAGGCAGGTTGCCCTTGAAGAAGTGAAAGACTTTGCAGAATGCGGTCTCTGCGGCACGGCGGCAGTAATCAGCCCGGTTGGCAAGATCGTTGACCACGGCAAGGAGATCTGTTTCCCGAGCGGAATGGAAAAAATGGGCCCCGTTATCCAGAAACTTTACGATACACTTACCGGGATCCAAATGGGCACGATCGAAGGCCCCGAAGGCTGGGTTCATGAGATCAAAATGGACGAATAATCCATCGCCCCTCAACAAAGGATTTAAGCGGTCTGAACAAAATGTTCAGACCGCTTTTATTTAAACCGGAATCGCCGGGATTATTGATACACAAAAAACTGCACAATGAGGCGGCCTTTTTTCGTTTTGCCAAGGGTTTCGCCGTATTTGAATCTACCTTTGCCGCGCACGGAGATCACATCCCCCTCTTTCGGGATAAACGAAAAATTCTCGCAAAGCGCGGAATTAACAAATATTTTTCTTTGGTTAAACAGTTCTTTTACCGCATTTCTGGAAAGATTATAAACCGCCGCAGTAAGGACGTCTATACGCAGCGATGCAACGATCTCCTCCTGTTCCTGCGGCTCGCTCTGCATTCCCTCTGGCAATGCGCTGACTGCGTTGCATTTTACACTTGTGTGCTTAACCCTTGTAAGATCGTTCGCGATAAAATCAGCAACGGTATCAAGGCATATCAGATACCCGGTATTGTCTTTTATGATGATATCGCCCAGCGTTTCTCGCTTTATGCCGAGGTTCATAAGCGAGCCTAAGAAATCACGGTGTGTCAGTTTATCCGCAAATTTCTTTGCCACGGGCTCGATCTTTATATAAGAAATAGGGAAATCAGCGTTTTCGCAATCCTCGCCGAAAGCAGCAACGCAACGCTCCGCGCCCTCATACCCGCCGAATAATTTAAACGGCGATTCAAGGCGCAGAGAAAGCAGTTCGCTCTGCTCTTCCATAGTAAGAAAATCTGAAAAGGCGGTATAATACCGCTGTGCGGCACGCGAAGATAATTCCTCAAATCTTTTTTGCATAAAATTCATAAAACTACCTGAAAACTCACAAACGGTCCGGGCAATGCCCGGACCGCCGAAAAGTATACAATGTTACGCGTTTTTGCGCGCTTTAACAGCCTCTGTAATCAAAGGAACGATCTTGTTGAGATCGCCTACGATGCCATAATCGGCAACATCAAAGATTGGGGCGGATTCATCCTTGTTGATCGCAATGATGATATCGGATTCCTCCATGCCGGCCGTGTGCTGAATAGCGCCGCTGATGCCGATTGCGAAATAAACATTCGGGCGAACGGTTTTGCCGGTCTGGCCAACCTGAAGGTCTTTTGGCATCCAGCCGTTATCCACAACGGCTCTGGAGCAGGAAACCGTGCCGCCGAGCGCATCCGCAAGATCCTGAAGAATCTTGAAATTCTCTTTGCTGCCAACGCCTCTGCCGCCGGAAACCAGGATCTTTGCCTGCTGGATATCTGCAACTTCCGCAACTTCCTTCACAATATCAAGGATCTCTACATAGCAGTTGTTTTCCTTGAGTTCGGGATTGAATTCAACCACTTCCGCCTTTGCGCCCTTTACGGGATCAATCTTCTGCATAACACCGGGGCGAACGGTTGCCATCTGCGGGCGGTTGTCCGGGCAGGCGATTGTTGCGATCGTATTGCCGCCGAAAGCAGGGCGGGTCATAAGAAGCTGGTTGTGTTTCTGCTCTTTACCGGGAAGCGGATTGAGCGGGAAATCACCGATCTCAAGCTTTGTGCAGTCCGCAGTTAAGCCTGTGCCCACTCTTGCAGAAACGCGGGGGCCGAGGTCACGGCCGATCGCCGTTGCGCCCACAAGCATGATCTCCGGCTTATATTCGTTGATCACAGCGGTGAGCGCCTGCGCATAAGGCTCCGTTCTGTAAACTTCCAGAACGGGATCGTCAACAACGATAACTCTGTCCGCGCCGTATTCGGCAAGCTGATCTGCAAGGCCTTTTATCTTGCTGCCGAGCAGAACGGCGGTAACATCCGTATCCAGATCTGCCGCAAGATCCTTTGCCTTTCCAAGAAGTTCAAAAGCGATCGGGCTGATCTCGCCGTCCACCTGCTGCGCATAAATGAAAACGCCCTTATACTGTTCCATATTTTCTGTAACCATGATGCAGCCCTCCTTAAATGATGTGTTTTTCTTCCAGTTTGGAAAGAATGTAATCCGCGGATTCCTGAGGCGTATCCAGCTGAACTTTCTCGCCCGCGCCTTTTCTTACCTTATCCGATGCCTTGGCAATTTTGGTGGGTGAGCCGCTCAGACCAAGATTGGAATCATCCACATCTTTCAGATCTGCTCTGCCCCAAACTGTTATATCTTTTTTATACGCGTCAAAAATGCCGCCGGGCGTCATATATCTGGGGTCATTAAGTTCAGAAAGCGCCGTGATCAAAACGGGCATTTTTGCCTTCAGCATATGATATCTGTCGTCAAACTGGCGCTTAACGATCACGCTGTCGCCGTCCAGTTTAATACCTTCCGCATAGGAAATGACCGGAATGCCAAGATGCTCCGCAATCTGCGGGCCTACCTGCGCGGTATCGCCGTCGATTGCCTGACGACCCGTAATGATGATGTCATAATCAATATTTCTAAGCGCGCCGGCAATCGTGGTTGAGGTTGCCCATGTATCCGCGCCGCCGAGCACTCTGTCCGTTACCAAAATGCCGTCGTCCGCACCCATTGCCATAGCCTCGCGCAGAACTTCTTCTGCCTTGGGCAGACCCATGGTGAGCGCCGTTACGTGCGCGCCTGTTTCATCCTTTATGCGAAGCGCGGCTTCCAGACCGGCTTTGTCATCCGGATTCATGATAGAGAGCATGGCCGCTCTGTTCAAAGTACCGTCCGGGTTAAACTGAACGCCGCCCTTTGTATCCGGCACCTGCTTAATACAAACTACTATATTCATTATTAACCCTCCTTATTTGAGCAGACTTCCGCTGATAACCATACGCTGAACTTCGGAAGTGCCCTCGTAGATTTCGGTAATCTTGGCATCACGCATCATGCGCTCAACTTCATATTCTCTGATATAGCCGTAGCCGCCGAAGAGCTGAACCACCTTTGTTGTAACATCCATAGCCGTTTCCGCCGCAAAGAGTTTTGCTTTTGCAGCCTCAACCGAATAGGTCTTTTGCGTAGCCTTTGCCATTGCCGCTTTATAAACAAGCAATTGCGCAGCCTCTACTTCCGTTGCAAGGTTTGCAAGCTGGAACTGCGTGTTCTGGAACGCGCCGATTGCTCTGCCGAACTGCTTTCTTTCCTTAACGTAATCCACGGCCCTTTCCAGCGCGCCCTCTGCAATGCCGAGCGCCTGCGCGGCAATACCGATACGGCCGCCGTCCAGCGTGTGCATGGCAATGCCGAAGCCCTTGCCCCTTGCACCAAGAAGATTATCCTTGGGAATTCTGCAATCCTGGAAGATCAGTTCATAAGTGGAAGAACCGCGGATGCCCATCTTCTTTTCCTTGGTTCCAAAAAGGAAACCGGGTGCGGTTTTGGGAACGATAAATGCGGAGAAAAGCTTTTTCTTTCTGCCTCTTTTATCCTCCACAACATCGGTAACGGCGATCACAATATAGATATCCGCCTCTTTACCGTTTGTAATAAAGCATTTGGAGCCGTTGAGCACCCATTCATCACCGTCCAGCACCGCTTTGGTCTGCGCGCCCTGCGCATCCGTGCCGGCGCCCGGTTCGGTAAGTGCGAACGCGCCCAAAAGTTCGCCGCTTGCAAGCGGTTTCAGGAACTTCTGTTTCTGCTCTTCCGTGCCGTAAGTCAGTATGGGATCACAGCACAGGGATGTGTGCGCAGAAACGATAACGCTGGTTGTTGCGCACGCCTTTGCAAGTTCCTCTACACACATAACATAAGTAAGCGGATCGCAGCCCTGACCGCCGTACTCCTTGGGGATCGGAATGCCGAGGAAACCGAGTTTCTGCATTTTTGTAACCGTTTCTCTTGGAAAGGTTTCGGTTTCATCCGTTTCGATTGCAAGGGGCTTTACTTCATTTTCAGTGAAATCGGCAAACAGTTTTCTTGCCATTTCATGCTCTTTGCTGAATGTAAAATCCATTAAAAATATCCTCCGTATACATTTTGCATCCTATATTGCCGCGGGCACAGCCCGTTACAGCCTAAAGGCTTTCGCCCTGCTGCGGGCGAAAGCCTTTATCCTCTTTTGCGCATTACTTGCGGTAATCGTAAAATCCAACACCGGTTTTGCGGCCGAGCTTGCCTGCGCGCACCATCTTCTTAAGAAGTGTTGCCGGGCGGTATTTCGGATCGCCCGTTTCCGTGTAGATCGTTTCCATGATCGCAAGCACGATATCAAGACCTACATAGTCGCCGAGTTCCAGCGGACCCATAGGATGATTTGCGCCAAGTTTCATGGCGGTATCAATATCCTCTACGCTTGCAATACCCATTTCATAAACGGTGATGCCCTCATTGATCAGAGGAATCAGGATTCTGTTTACAACGAATCCGGGAGCCTCTTTCACCTCAACCGGTGTTTTGCCGATCTCAACTGCAATAGCCTTGATCTTTTCCACCATTTCAGCAGGTGTATTCGCGCCGGCAATCACCTCAATCAGTTTCATGACCGGTGCCGGGTTAAAGAAATGCATGCCGATCAGCGGTCTGTCCAGACCTGCGCCGATCTCCGTAATGGAGAGGGAAGAAGTGTTTGTTGCGAACATGCATTCCGGCTTAACGATCGCCTGCAGTTCCTTAAAGGTCTGCTTCTTCACATCCATAACTTCAAGAGCTGCCTCAACGATCAGATCACAATCTGTGCAGATCTCTTTTGTGCCTGTTGTGATCTTGGCAAGGACGGCGTCTGCCGCCGCCTGATCCATCTTGCCCTTTGCAATTCTCTTTTCAAAGCCTTTTGCAATCTTTGCCTTGCCTTTTGCAGCAAATTCATCATTGATATCGCAAAGTGCAACTTCATATCCGTCTACCTGCGCAAATGCCTGCGCGATGCCGGAACCCATTGTGCCGGCGCCTATAATTCCAACTTTCATTCTGATTTCCTCCCTGATTATTTGTTTTTAAATGGCTCTTTGACCTTATCTTTATTTCTGTCCAGGAAAAACGCCATGCCGTATCTCTGATCTTCTGTCTCAAAGCAGTCGCCGAACAGTTTTTCCTCAATTGCAACGCCGCTTTCAATATCCGTCTGCAAGCCGTCATTGATCGCCTTTTTGCAGTTTCTTACTGCGATCGGCGCGTTTGACGCAATCATGGAAGCCATTTTCTTAGCCGCGACCATAAGTTCTTCTATCGGATAAACCGCGTTTACCAGACCGATCCGGAGCGCCTCCGGCGCCTTGATGTTTCTTGCCGTGTAGATCATCTGCTTTGCCATGCCGACGCCTACCGTGCGCGCAAGGCGCTGTGTGCCGCCGAATCCCGGCGTAATGCCAAGGCCGACTTCAGGCTGGCCGAAAACAGCGTTTTCCGAGCAGATTCTGATATCGCAGGCAAGCGAGATCTCGCACCCGCCGCCGAGTGCAAAGCCGTTTACCGCCGCGATAACGGGAATCGGCAGAGTTTCAATCTTTCTGAAAACATCGTTGCCCTTTTTGCCGAATGCCTCGCCCTCTGCCTTGGTAAGCGTGCTCATTTCGCCGATATCGGCGCCGGCAACAAAGGATTTTTCACCTGCGCCGGTAATAATCAGAGCGCGAACTTCATTCAGATCAATCGCATCCAGCGCGGCATTCAGTTCATCAAGCACCGCGCTGTTTAAAGCGTTGAGCGCCTTAGGACGGTTTATAGTAAGCACCGCAACCGCTGAATCAACTTCATAATTAATAAATTCCATCTTCAAAGTCCTCTTATATCAAATTAAAATCAGTCTCTTTCCACAACGGTTGCACAGCCCATACCGCCGCCGATGCAAAGCGTTGCAAGACCTTTCTTTGCGTCTCTCTTCTGCATTTCATGAAGCAGGGTTACCAGGATACGGCAGCCGGAAGCGCCTACCGGGTGGCCGAGTGCGATTGCGCCGCCGTTTACATTGAGCTTGGATTCGTCAAACTTCAGATCCCTTGCAACGGCAATGGACTGCGCGGCAAATGCTTCGTTCGCCTCGATCAGATCCATATCATCCACCGTCATACCGATCTTCTTCATCAGCTTGTTCGTTGCGGCAACAGGACCGATACCCATGATCTTGGGATCTACGCCTGCAAGTGCGCCGCCTACCCACGTTGCCATCGGTTTAACGCCGAGTTCCTTAGCCTTTTCTTCGCTCATAACAACGATTGCGGCTGCACCGTCATTGATGCCTGAGGAGTTGCCGGCTGTAACGATGCCGTCTTTCTTGAAAGCGGGGCGGAGTCTTGCAAGGCTTTCCGCCGTAACGCCTGCTCTTGGGCCTTCATCCGTGTCAAATACGATCGTTTCTTTCTTTTTCTTTATTTCAACGGGAACGATCTCGTCCTTGAATTTGCCCTCTTCTCTTGCTTTTTCGCATTTCTGCTGGCTGTTTGCAGCAAATTCGTCAAGTTCTTCACGGGTAATACCGTATTTTTCGCATACGTTTTCTGCAGTGATGCCCATATGATAATCATTGAATGCATCCCAAAGCGCATCTTTGATCATTGTATCCACTGCCTGCGCATGGCCCATGCGGTAGCCGTAACGGCCCTGCATCAGCGCATAGGGCGCCATGCTCATATTTTCCATACCGCCGGCAACAACGATATCCGCATCGCCTGCCTGGATCATCTGCGCCGCAAGGTTTACACAGTTTAAACCTGAACCGCAAACAACGTTAACGGTAACAGCGGGAGCCTCGAT